>Ga0315906_10002103_pt1 | contig 28547 bp, 22 predicted proteins | sample LakEriMetagenome_4_FD_203526 | JGI IMG/M metagenome (GOLD analysis project Ga0315906, IMG submission 203526) | Freshwater fungal communities from buoy surface, Lake Erie, Ohio, United States - Buoy 2 MA122 | ecosystem: Environmental > Aquatic > Freshwater > Lake > Lake biofilm | place: USA...
TCGGCAAGTCGGGCGACCTCTACGGCACCGCCGTCGCCGTCTTCGTGCTTTCGATTCCCAACCGCTATCTGCCGATCCTTCAAAAGGGGAACACCGACCCGGGGAGCACTGATCAGGGGAGCACCGACGAAAAGACCGTAGGGCCGCGGCCATGATCGCGTTTCCTCCCGGGGCCCTGCCGCTCGCCATCGCCGGCGTGGCCGCGGCCGCCGCGCCGATCATCATCCACCTCTTCAACAGGTCGCGGTTTCGCGAGATCGACTGGGGGGCGATGGATTTCCTCTTGGAGGCGGTGAAGCGGAGCCGCTCGCTCCTGCGGTTTCGCGACCTCTTGCTGCTCGTGCTGCGAACGGCCGCCGTGGTTCTCTTCGGCCTCGCGGTGGCGCGGCCGTTCCTGCGTCTCGGCGCGGCCGCGACCGCCGGACGCGGCCCGCTCCTCGCGATCCTCGTCGTCGACAACAGCCTGAGCATGGGCCGCGAGCGGCTCGGCGGCCGCACGCTCCTCGACGATGCGAAGGACCGCGCCAAGGACGCCCTCGAGCAACTGCCCCCCGGCAGCCGGGCGACCGTCGTCCCGCTCTGCGGGCCGGCCGGCAGCTACAGCCTCGACCCGCTCCGCACGCAGGAAGACGCCGTCGAGGCGATCGACGCGATCCGCGTGATCGACAGGGCCGGCACCGTCGCGCAGGCGGTCGATCTCGCGACGCAGGCCGCCGAGCGGGTGGTGGACCTGGCCGACAAGCGGATCGTGTTCATCGGCGACCAGCAGGTTGCCGCGTGGCCCGCGGATCCGAAGCCGCTCCTCGCCGGCACCGCAGGCCCCGGCGGCGGGCTGCCGCTCGACATGCAGGCTGTCGCCGTCGCCGTGCCCGAGCCCGACAACACCTGGGTCGAGTCGTTCGCGGTTGCCGATGGCGTGGCCGACGTCGACCTTCCCGCCACGCTCACGGCCGTGGTCCGCCACGAGGGCCGCGAGCCGCGGCGGCACGTGCAGGTGTCGCTCGTGATCGACGACGCCGAAGTGGCGACGGAGACGATCGATCTCGAACCGGGCCAGGCCCGTGAGGTGAGCTTCTCGCATCTCTTCGACGCCGCTCCCGAGCCGGACCGGCCCGCTTGGTCCACCGCGATGGTCGTGCTGCCGGAAGACGCGGTTCCTCAGGACGACCGCCGCTGCATCGTCGTGCCCGTGGTGTCGTCGCTGCCGGTCGTGTTCGTCGATCAATACGGGGCCGGCGACGAGGATCCGCGCCGGGGCCGCCTGGGCGAGACGCTCAGCGTGCGGCGGCTGCTGGCGCCGGTGACGACCCGCGACACGACGCAGAAACATCTCGTGCGGGTGCGGCACGTCTCCGGCGAAAAGCTCGACGAGGAGACGCTTCAAGGCGTGGGCCTGGCGGTCGTTGCGGGCGTCCGCGGTCCCGGCGCGACCGTGCCGCTGCTGCGGTCGTTCGTCGACCGCGGCGGGCAGCTCGTCATCGCGGCCGGCGGCGACTTCGATCCAGCCGCGTGGACCGCCGCCGCCTGGCTCGACGGAGACGGCATCCTCCCCGCGCCGCTCGGCGGCACGTCCGGCCGTCTGCCCGACGAGACCGGCCGGCTCGAGCCGCGGCGGCTGTCGTGGAACAGCATGCGGGACGAGCCGCTCTTTCGCGTGCCCGACGTGCCGGCGGACGAACTCGCCGATCTCTACGGCGGTCCGCTCTTTTTCAAGACGGTCGTCACCGACATGGCCGCCGCCGGAGCCGACGCGGTCGACGATCCCGCTTTCCGGCCGCGGGTGCTCGCCGCGTTCGACGACGGTACGCCGTTTCTCGTCACCCGCCGCATCGGCAAGGGGAGCGTCGCGTGGCTGGCCAGCGGACTCACCGGCTCGTGGAACACGCTCGCCAAGACCAACGCGATGCTCCTCTGCGACCGGCTGCTCAGGGGCATGCTCGCCGAAACGCTGCCGGCCCACACGATCCCCACGGCCGACCGCTTCACGCTGCCCATCGCCGCGGGCGACCGCCGCGCCACGCTCACGCTCATGCGGCCCGACGAAAACGGCTCTCCCGCGGGCCCCGTCGAATCGCTCACCGTCGAGGCCGTCGGCGGCGATGCCTACGCCGCCACGCTTCGTGACCTCTCCGGCCGCGGCATCTACATGGTGACCGCGACCAAGGTCGACGAGGCGGCGACCCGTGACGACCCCGCCGCGGTGCGGGCCGAGGAACCCGGCTCCGCCGCCGCAGCGGGCCGAAGACCGGCCGAGGAACTGCTCTGGCGACGGCCGCTGGCGGTGAATGGCCCGGCTCGCGAGTCGGAGCCCGCGGTCTTCGACGCCGAAGCATTCGCGGCCCGGCATGCGGGCATCGAAGGCCTGCGGTGGACCGGCCCGGACGACGCGATCGAGTTCACCGGTGCCCGGGTCGTCGGCCACGACGCCTGGTGGTGGATGCTCGCGGCCTGCGGCCTGTGCCTCGTCGGGGAGTCGTTCCTGCTCGCCAGGCCGCGGGAGGACCGGCCATGACCGCTCCCTTTTTCGGCACCCTCGCCCGATGGCTGGGCGGCCTGTTCGGCGTCGAGAGCCTGGAGCGGGTCGATGCGTGGAAGGTGTCGCTGGCGGCACCGTGGGCGATCCGGTTTCCGATCCTGGTGGCGGTGCTCGTCGCGGTCGCGGCGGCGGCGGGCGCGTGGTTCTATCTCCGCTGGCAGCCGGCCATGCATCGCCGGACGCGGTCGTTGCTCGCGGTCGTGCGGGCGGCGGCGGGGGCCGTGCTCGTGCTCTTGCTCGCGGATCCGGTGCTCCAACTCTCGGTGCGCAATTCGCCGCGGCCGCTGCTTTGGCTGCTCTTCGACGGCAGCGAGAGCATGGCGATCGAGGATGAGGCCGATGGAAAAAAGACGTCGCGCAGGGACCTCGTCGCCGAGTGGTTGAAGCAGAAGACCGACAACGTGGTCGACGCGTTGGGGGAGAAGTTTCGGCTCCGGGCGTTCTCCATCGACGCCGCCGACGGCGTGCGGCCGATCGAAGCGGCGGACGACGACGCACCCGACGCGATCGACGGCGAGAAGCTCGCGCAAGGCCTGTCGACGGCCGGGCAGGTGACGGCGATCGGACGGGCGCTCGAGGATCTCTCGCTGCGACACTCGGCCGCGAACCTGCAGGGTGTCGTGCTCGTGAGCGACTTCGACCAGAACGCGGGCCCGCCCGCGACGGCGGCGGCCCGGCGGCTCGGCGTGCCGTTCTACTGCGTGGGTGTCGGCCCCAAGCTCGCGGCCAACGTGGCGATCGACGTGCAGCCCCCGCCGGTGATGAAGCAGGACGAACGGTCGGCCGTGGCGGTGACGCTCCGGCAGACGGGGCTCGACAATGCCGTCGCGGTCGTCACGGTCTCCATTCGGCCGCTCACCATTCCCCCCGGCAACGGTCGCGCAGCCGCGGGCCCCGCCGCGCCGCAGGCCGCACCGATCGTGGTCGGCACGCGGTCGGTGCCGCTCTCGGCGGGCACGGTTGCGGTCGAGTTTCCGTTCACGCCCACGGTGATCGGTCGCACCGAGGTGGTCGCCACGGTCGAGCAGATCGAGGGGGAGCAGATCGATGCCGACAACAAGGTGACCCGCGAGACGCTCGTGCGCGACGATTTCCTCCGGCTCGAGTACGTCGAATATGAGCCGACGTGGGAGTGGCGGTTCGTGAAGGAGGTGTTCCAGCGCGACCCGCTCGTGGGAGAGCCCGGCTTCCGCACGTTCCTCCGCTCGGCCGACCCGCAGGTGCGGGCCTCGAACGAGCTCTTTCTCGCGACGCCCGCCGCCTCGCGGGCCGAGTTTTTCGCCACCGACGTCCTCTTTCTCGGCGACATGCCGGCCGGCGGCCTGTCGAGCCGGTTCTGCGAGATGACGAAGGAGTTCGTCGAGGAGTTCGGCGGCGGGCTGGTCGTGATCGCCGGGCCCCGGTTCGGGCCGGCGGAACTCGCCCAGACCCCGATCGGCGACATGCTGCCGGTGGTGTTCGACTCGGCGCGGCGGACGCGGGACGACACGCCGTTCGAACTCGCCCTCACCCCGGAGGCGGCGCTGGTCGACTTCATGCAGCTGGGGGGCGACGAGGCGGAGAATCGCAAGGCGTGGAAGAACCTCGGCCGCCTCCCGTGGTGGCAGCCGGTCGCGCGGCCGCATCCGCAGGCCACGGTGCTGGCCGTGCACCCGAGCGAGAAATGCACCGACGGCAAGACGCCGCAGCCGATCATCGCGATCCGCCGGTACGGCCGGGGCGAGGTGGTCTACGTCGGCACGAACGAGACCTGGCGGCTGCGGCGCAAGTACGGCGAGCGGTACTACCGGCAGTTCTGGGGGCAGCTCATGCACCGGCTCGGCCTCAGCCACGCCCTCGGCAGCCAGAAGCGGTTCGTCGTCCGGACCGACGCGGAGACCTACCGCACCGACGACACCGTGCTCCTCACCGTCGAGGCATTCGATGCCGACTTCCAGCCGCTCGCCGCCGCCAAGCTCCCCGACCGCACGCTCACCGCGCGGCTCGTGCGGCCCGACAAGCCGGCCACCGACGAGCCCGAGAAGCTCACGATCGCGGAGGTGCGGCCCGGACTCTTCGAGGCGCGGGTGCCGGCGCTCGTGGCGGGCGAGCATCGGATCGTCGTCGATGATCCGATCACCCGCGAACCGTCGCAGGTGGCCTACACCGTGACGAGCGTGTCGGTGGAGCAGCGTTCCGCGAGCCGCAACGTGGCCCTGCAGGAGGCGCTCGCCGCCGCCAGCGGGGGCAAGACCTACGACCTCGCCTCGGCCGCGAAACTCGCGACGGACGTCGATCCAGTGGCCCGGCCCGAGCATGTCGTGAAGGTGTTTCCGCTCGGCATGACCTGGGCATGCCTGCTCATGGGCCTCGGGCTGTTGATCGGTGAATGGATCATCCGCAAGAGGGTGAGCCTGCCATGAGTGAACTCGTGATACACGATGCGGCGACGAACGCGGCCGGGCCGACCGGCGGCGACCGGCTCGCGGCGCTGCGGGCGCGAATCGCCCAGGTCGGCCGGCGTCGCCGGGGCGTGCGGCGGCTTTCCGCCGCGTCGCGGATCGTGCTGGCGATCCTGCTCGCCGCGGGGGCCCTGTTCCTCGTCGACTGGATGTTCGCCCCCGGCCGTTTCGCCAGGCTGATCATGCTCCTCGTGGCGGCTGCGGCGGTCGCCCGCGTCTTCTGGCGGCGGGTGCGGCCCGGCCTCGCGGCCCGCGAGACGGAGGCCGAGATCGCCCTCTTGATCGAGAAGCAGCACGGGATCGACAGCGACCTCGTGGCGGCGCTCGAGTTTGCAAACGGCTCCGCGGCGCCGGGCTCCGCCGATCTCCGCGGGGCCGTGGTGGACTACGTCGCCGATTTCGGCCGCACGTGGCAGATGCCGCGGGAGGCGATCGACCCGAAATTGCGGCGGCGTCTCGGGTGGCTCGCCGTCGCCGTGGCGAGCGTGGCTGCAGCGGTCGCCGTACGGCCCGACTTCGCGGCCGCGTTCATCGATCGGATGCTGCTTGGCCGGGCCCACTACCCCACCCGGACGCGGATCGAGTCGCTCACGGTCGGCGGCACGAGCGTCGACCCTGCCCCGTGGGCGGCGGCGAGCGTGGCCTGCCCGCTCGGGAGGCCGATCGGATTCGAAGTCGGCATCGCCGGTGAAACGCCGCGGCTCGCCCGGCTCAGGGTCGCGTCGGTGGAGACGGGAGGCACGACCGAGATCGAACTCGTGCCCGACACCGCGGACCGCCCCACGACCTACGCCGCGCGGCTGCCGCGACTGGCAGAGTCGGTGGATGTGCAGGTGTTTGCGGGCGATGCCTGGACGGAGCCGGTGCGTGTGCGGGCGATCGCGCCGCCGCTCGTGGATGTCGCGCTGTCCAGCAAGATGCCGGCCTATGCGGGGGGCCGGATGGAACGGGCCACGCAGGGCGCCCGACAGGTGACCGTGCTCGAAGGATCGCGGGTCGATCTCGCGGTCCGCTGCACGAACAAGAGCCTCGCCTCCGCCACGCTCGTCATCGACGGCGGCGAACATCAACTGGCGCCGCGCACTGGGGACGGCGACGGCGGTGCGCGGGAGCGTGCCACCGAGTGGACGATTTCGGGAGATCGCTCGCCGCTGTCGCGGCTCAACCGCACGGTGACGTACGAGATTCGGGTGGTGGATGAAGACGGCCTGGCCGCCGACACGCCGGTCGTCGGCTCGATCCGCGTCAAGCCCGACGCTCCGCCGCGGGTGACGGCCGACGTGCAGACGCGGCTCGTGCTCCCCACCGCGGCCCCGCGGGTGGCCTGGCGGGTGGCCGACGATCATGCCATCGCGCGGCTGGAGATCCTGGTGGAGCCGGTCTCGGCAGGGGCCGCGGCGGAACCTGGCGACACCTCGACGGCGGTGCCGGCCCGCGCCGCGACGATCCCGGTCTCGCTCGCGACGAGTGGCAACGCCGACTGGGTGGGGGGCGACCGGCTGCCGCTCGAGGGGGTGGCGACGGTGAAGCTCGCCGGGCTCGGGCTCCAACCGGGCGATCAGGTGCGGTTGGTCGTTCGTGCGGTCGACTACCGCGGCGATGCGGCCGGCCAAAAAGCCGAAAGCGAGCCGATCCTGCTCGACGTGACCGACGAACGCGGGATCCTCGCGGGGCTTCTGAATGCGGATGAACGCTCGCTCGAGCAGCTCGACGCGATCATCGACCGTGAACTTACGGTGGGAGGTGCACGATGACCCGGACTCGTTTTCAGAACATGATCGCCGGGACGCTGCCGTGGCTCCTCGCGGCGGTGTGCGTCGCGAGGCCGGCGGCGGCGGACGACGCGGCGGCCTCCGCGGGCCTGACGGCCCAGGAGCGAGCCCGGGCGCTGGCGGTGGAGCTCGTGCGCGGCGTGATCGACGGGCAGCTGCGGCAGCTCGAGGAGAACGGCCTCGCCGACCGGCCGATCCACGCCGACATTCGCGGGCTTCGCGGTGCCATCGAATCGCTCATGCAGAAGGAGATGCAGGAGGTGATCGACCTGCTCGGCCGCGCCGACGCCGCCACGGCCGCCGATCGTCGTGAGATCATCGGCGCGGCCCGCACCCGTGCCCGCGCGATCGTCACGCGGCTCGCAGCGGAGCGGCAGCAGGTCGTGCGGCGGCTCAAGGAGGCGACGCTTGCGGCCGAGGCCCGCGCCGTGCTCGAGCGGCAGTCTCGGCTGCTGGCGACGACCGAATCACTCCCCACGCTTGCCGACGGTCGGCGGGAGCAGGCAATCCTCGCGGCGATCGACGAGGAGCGAAACGTGAAGACGCTGCTCGCGACCCTGCAGGCTTCGCTTGCCGACGTGAGCACCTGGGGGGGCGAGACGGGGGCGATGGCCCTGGCCGGTCTGTGGCAACTCGAAAAGGAAAACGTCGCGGCGGCGGTGCTGGCGGCGGAAAACAGTCTGGCCGCGGCCGATCCGGCGGGGGCGGCCGCGGAGCAGCGCCGCGCGATCGCGGGGCTCGAGTCGGTGCTTTCGGCGGTGGAGGGCAATCAGGCCGGACAGCGTGTCGATCCTGCCGCTACCGGCAAGGACGCGGCGGCGCTCGCCCGCAAGGCCGCGGCCATGCGGATCGAGATGGCGAAGGTGCCGCTCACCGACGCGACCGTCGAGAGACTGCTGGCCGAGCAGGCCGCCCTGCAGGAAGCGCTCGCCAAGCTCGTGGCACAAGCCCGCGGCGAGCCGGCCGTGACGGGGTTCGTCGCGCGGGCGAAGGAGGCGGCGATCGAGGTGGCGGCCGGCCTGCTCGAAGGGGATCAACAGCGGGCGCTGGCGAGCCAGGATGTGGTCATCGACAGTCTCGAGCAGCTGGCGAAGCGGCTGGAGGCGAGCAAGCCGGCTGCGGCGAGTGCGGAGGACTTTGCGCGGCAGGCAGCCGAACTGATGAACCTGCTCGATCGGGTGCAGGATGTTTCCAAGCAGCAGGCCGAGATCGGCCGGGCCGCGGCAGCCCGACCGCAGGCGGCTGTCGAGGCCGAGCGGCAGCTCGCCGCGCGGATTGCAAAACTCCTCGCCGAGCAGCGGGGCGCCGCGTCTCCCGAACCAGGTAACTTCGATGGCACGCGGGCTGGGCGCGGGCTGCCGGCGGCCGTGGAGCAGCGGCTCCAGATCGCGGCGGAGGCCGCGGCACAGGCGGCCCGGTCGAAGACGCCCAGCGAGGTGCAGTCGGCGGTCCAGGTAGCGACCGAGGCCATGCAGACGGCCGCTCGCGAGATCGCGAATGCCCTGGCTGACGCGCGGCGGAAGTCGCTTGCGGCAAAGGCTGGGGAACTGTCACGGGCGGCCGAGGTGGCGGAGCGGGCAGCTGCTGCCGAGCAGGACATCGCCGAGGCGGCGCGGCAGGCAGCCGAGCAACCGCCGGCACAGCAGGCAGCGCAGGAGTCCGACGCTGCCGTCGAGTCGGCCGCCGATCTCGCCGCGCAGCAGGCGGAGGTGGCCGCCCTTACCGACACGATGAAGGACGCGGTGGACGGCCTCTCGCCGGAGGCCGCGAAGCTGATCGAGGCCGCACGGGCAGCGATGGAGGCCGCGAAAAAAGAGCTCGCCGCACAGGCCGCCGGCGAGCAGGCTGCGGCGGCCGCGGGCGAGCAGGCTCCCGGCGACAAACTGCCGGCAGGCAAGGCACCACTGGCGGAGAAAGCAGCGGCCTCGCCGGCCCCCGCGGACAAGGCTCCTGAACAGGCCGCTGCGGAAGCGTCGGCGCGGGCGGCACAGTCGCTGGCGAAGGCGGCCGCGACGATGCGGGACGAGGCGAAGAAGACCGACGCGCTCGCCAAGGCGGCTGCCGCGCCGGGGGGCAACGACACGAAGGCGGCCGAGTTGGCGGCCAAGGCGAAAGAACTCGCGCGGGCCGCGGAGATGACGGAGCGGGCCGCGGCCGCAGAGCGTGGCATCGAGGAGGCGACGAAGCAGGCGGCCGACCGCGCCGAGCAACTCACTGCCGCAGAGGCGAAGCCGCCCGCCCCGGCTGCCCGCGAGGCCCTCGAGGCAACCGCAGAGGAACTCGCGCGGAAGCAGGCCGAGGTGGCCGAGGCGGCCGCGCCGATCGAGGATGTCGCGGCGGCTCTTGCGCCAGAGGCGGCCAAGATGATCGAAGCAGCGCGAGCCGAGATGAAGGCGGCCGAGGAACTGCTCGCCTCCCGCGTCGACGGTGACGAAAAGACAGCCGGCACGAACAACGGTGAACAAACCTCCGCGGAACAGACCGCGGCGAACCAGGCCAAGCAGCCGGGGGAGCAGGCGGCCAAGGCGCCGGGCGAACAGGTGGCCAAGCAGCCTGGGGAGCAGGGGCCGAAGCAACCGGGGCAGCAGGCTGGCACGCAGGCGGCCAAGCAAGCGGCAGCATCCGCCGCAAAAGCTGCCGAGCAGGCGAGCGAGTCGCTCGCGAAGGCGGCCGCGGCCATGCGTAAGGATGCCCAGATGGCGGCGGAAGAACTTGCCCGCACGGCTGCCGAGCAGGCAGCTGCGGCCTCCCAGGCAAGGCAGGCCGCGGAACAGGCGGCCGCAGCGCAGTCGCCCACGAGCCCGCCCCCCGGACAGCAGGCCGGCCCGACAAGCCCGCAGCAGCCAGCGGGGCAGCCGCAGCCCGGGACTACCTCACCGCGGAATCAGGCCGAATCGCTCGCTGCCCGGGAGTCGGCGGTTGCCCGCGACGAGTTGCTGGCGAATGAAATCGCCGCGGCGATCGCGGAGCAGTCGTCGGCTCGAGAGGCGGTCGCCGCGACCGCCAGGCAGTTGGAGCAGATGCCGGCCGGTGCCACACCACAGCCGACTGCCGACGACCGCGAGCAGATGGCTGCGGCGCTCGCCGCGGCGAAGGAGCAGTTTGCCAATGCGCAGCGGGCCGTCGGTGAACGGGTCGCAGCCATGCTCGACCAGTCGGAGGTCGGCAACCAGCCGCTGCGGGAGTCGCTTGCGGAAGCGTCGCCGCAGAATGACCTCGGCACGGGCTTCGTGCCGGAGTCTCCAGAAACGACCGCCGACATGATCGCCGGCGAACCGGCGAATCCCCCGGCCAATCAGTCCCCCGCCGCAACGCCAAACTCCCAGCAGTCGGCCTCTCAACAGTCGAGCTCCCAACAGTCGAGCTCCCAACAGTCGAGCTCCCAACAGTCGAGCTCCCAACAGTCGAGCTCCCAGCAGTCGAGCTCCCAGCAGTCGAGCTCCCAGCAGTCGAGCGCTCAGCAAGATCGCAGCAGCAGCGGTGGCCGCACCGGGGAGGCCCGCGACGAGGGGCCGCTCAGCGAGAGCGCCGGCGTCGACAGGAAGGGCGATGCCGGCAGTCGCGGGGGCGACACCGATCTCGTCGACAAGTCGTTCGAGCGGGATGCCTGGTTCGCCAAACTGCCTCCCGAGGTCCGCAAGGCGATCCGCGCCGGCAGCCAACGCCGCGCGCCGCGCGGCTACGAGGAGAAGATGGATCGGTATTTCAAGAATCTCGAGTGAACGATGTCCCCAGAAACCACCCCGCAGGAAAACCTCCCCATGAGCGAGAAACCATCCGGCGACGACGTCGCCGCCGTGCAGAAGTGCGAACAGGCCTACAACAAAATCCGCGACGAGCTTTCGAAGACGATCGTCGGCCAGGAGGAGGTCGTCGAGCAGGCGCTCGTGGCGATGTTCGCCCGCGGCCACGCGCTGCTCGAAGGCGTTCCGGGGCTTGCGAAGACCCTCCTCGTCAGCTCGCTCGCGCAGGCGCTGCAGCTGACGTTCAAACGGGTCCAGTTCACTCCCGATCTCATGCCCAGCGACGTGACCGGCACCGACGTGATTCAGGAAAACCTCGAGACGGGAGCGCGGCAATATACGTTCCTGCCCGGCCCGCTCTTCGCCAACATGGTGCTTGCCGACGAGATCAATCGCACGCCGCCGAAGACACAGGCCGCGATGCTCGAGGCGATGCAGGAGCGGCAGGTGAGCGCCGGGGGCACGACGCACCAGCTGCCGCGGCCGTTCTTCGTCCTGGCCACGCAAAACCCGCTCGAGCAGGAGGGCACCTACCCGCTCCCCGAGGCGCAGCTCGACCGGTTCCTGCTCCACATCAAGGTGGGCTATCCGTCGGCCCGCGACGAGTGGGAGATCGCCCGCCGCGTGACGGGCGGTCAGTCGGGCCGGATCGAGCCGGTGTTGGGCGTGAAGGAGATCCTCGCCGTGCAGGATCTCGTGACCCGGGTGCCGGTGAGCGACCAGGTGCTCGGCTACGCCTGGGCCCTCGTCAGGGCGACGCGGCCGGGCTCGGCCGAGGCCCCCGAGTTCGTGAACCGCTGGGTGGCCTGGGGCGCTGGGCCCCGGGGCGTGCTCACGCTCGTGACGGCCGCGAAGACGCGGGCCGTGCTCTACGGTCGGTATCACGCGACGGTGGGCGACGTCCAGGCGATGCTCAAGCCGGCGCTCCGGCACCGCCTGGCCCCCAACTACGCCGCCCAGTCGCAGAACATCGGCAGCGAGCAGCTCATCGACATGCTGCTGGAGGCCGTGTCGGCCGAGCGCGTCTACGAACGCCCGGCGGCGTGAGGAGGAGGCCATGCAACAGTCCGTGCTTTCGAAATACGTCGACCCGGAGACGCTCAACCGGCTCGCGGGCCGCGGCCTCGAGCCGCGGGGGCTGGTGGCCGGCACGCTCGCCGGCAACCACAAGTCGCCCTTCTCCGGCTTCGCGGTCGAGTTCGCCTCGCACCGGGAGTACGTGCCGGGTGACGATCCGAAGCACATCGACTGGCGGGTCTACTTCACCCGCGACAAGTACTTCATCAAGCAGTACGAGATGGAGACGAACCTCGTCTGCCACCTCGTGCTCGACACGAGCGCGTCGATGCGGTACGGCGAGGGGCCGAGGCAGAAGTTGCTCGCCGCGGCCAGGCTTGCGACGACGCTCGGCTACGCGGTCGTCCGGCAGGGCGACAAGGTGACGCTCGCCACCTGTGACGAGACGGTGATCGACTTCGTGCCGCCCGGCAACTCGATGGGGCAAATCGTGCGGATGACCGAGCGGCTCGACACCCTGAAGCCGACGCGGAAGACCCGCCTGCCGGAGTGCCTGCTCGACCTGTGCGGCCGCTTCGGCCGACGGAGCATCGTGCTCGTGTTCAGCGACTTCTTCACCGACGTGGCCAAGCTCGAGAAGGCCATCGAGCGGCTGCGGTATTCCCGCCACGAGGTCGTGCTGCTCCAGGTGCTGCACCCCGACGAGCTCGAGTTCCACTTCGAGGGCAACGTCAAGTTTCGCGGCCTCGAGGTCGACGAGCAGCTGCTCACGCAGCCGGCCGAACTGCGGAAGCGGTATCTCGAGGCGATTTCGCGATTTAACGCGACGCTCGAGGAGGCCTGCCTGCGGAACAAGGTGGAGCGGGTCGTGGTCGACACCGGCCGCAATCCGGCGGAGGTGCTCGTGGACTACCTCAACGCCCGCAGCCTGCGGGTCCGCGGCCGCTGACCGCCGCCGGGAACGTCCATCCCGGGGCGCGGCGCCGACTTCGCACCCTCGCTGAACCAGCGGAAGCCCCCGTTCCACGCCCTGGCTGTCGGCCGCTCAGGCCTCCGTCGCGGCCCGGATGCCGGCTTCGGCGGCGGCGGCGAGCTGGTCGATCTCGTCGAGCGTGACGCACAGGGGCGGCATGAGCACGACCACGTCGCCGAGCTGTCGGAGGAGGGCGCCGTGGTGTCGCGCGGCCAGGCAGGCCTGCGTGCCCCGCTTCTCCTGCCAGGCATACGGGCGGCCCGTCGCCTTGTCGGCCACGAGCTCGAGCCCCGCCACCAGACCGCACTGCCGCACGGCACCGACATGATCGAGCCGGCCGAGCCGCGCGGCGTGCTCCCACAGTCGGGCGATCTTCGGCGGCAGGGAGGCGAGCACCTGCTCCTCGCGAAACACGTCGAGCGACGCGAGGCCGACGGCGGCGGCCAGCGGATTGCCGCCGTAGGTGTGGCCGTGGAAGAACGTCCGCCGGTCGCCGTGCGGTCCCAGAAACGCGTTCCAGATCCGCTCGGTCGTGAGCGTGGCCGCCATCGGCAGGTAGCCGGCGGTCAGACCCTTGGCGAGACAGAGGAAGTCGGGCGACACCCCCTCTTGCTCGCAGGCGAACAGCGTGCCCGTGCGGCCGAAGCCGGTGGCCACCTCGTCGAGGATCAGCAGCACGCCGTGCCGCGCGGTGATCTCGCGGGCCCCGCGGAGGTAGCCCGGCGGATGCACATAGATGCCGGCGGCCATCTGCACGAGCGGCTCCATGACGAGGGCGGCGACCGTGCCGCGATGCTCGGCGAGGGTCCGGTCGAGGGTGGCGAGCGCCTCGTCGAGCGCCGGGGCCGGCCGGTCGGTCGCCGGGCACGGGCCGCCGGGGGACGGCAGGCGGATGGCCGCGAACGTCAGCGGGGCGAAGAGCGACGTGAACCGGTCGACGCCCCCCACGCCGATGGCGCCGAGCGTGTCGCCGTGGTACGCCTCGCCGATGGCCACGAACCGGGTGCGGTCCGGCTCCGGCCGCGCGGCCTGCCGCCAATATTGGAAGGCCATCTTGAGCGCCGCCTCCACGGCGCTCGACCCGTCGCCGGAAAAGAAGACCTTTTCCAGCCCGGGCGGCGCGACCTCGACGAGCCGGCGGGCGAACTCGACGGTCGTCGGATTCGAGAGGCCGAGGTTCGTGGTATGGGCCACCTTCGCCGCCTGGCTGGCGAGGGCCGCGTCGAGTTTCGGGTGCCGATGGCCGTGGACGTTGCACCACATGCTCGCCGAGCCGTCGAGGTAGCGGTGGCCGGCGTTGTCGACCAGCCAGGCCCCCTGCCCCGACTCGATGAGCAGCGGTTCGTACTCCTGCATCTGCGTGAACGCATGCCACACGTGCCGGCGGTCCCAGTCGGCGAGCCGATCGGCGGCGGGTGACGCTGCGCCGCTGGAGGCGGCGGACGCCACGGGGTGGACTCGGCTGCCAGGGGCGGGCGGGTTCATGCGGAGAGTGTAGCGGCCGGCGTCCCCAGCCTGTGGAACACGTCTGCCGGAGAGTCAGCAGGATGCGAGGAATGCCGACCGGGGAAACCCTTGGCGTTTCCACCGGTCGGCCAAGTGGACAACGGCCTATGGAGGCAATCCCGTTCGGCACGAGGGTTGCCGGAGGTGCGCGCCGTGTCTTGGGAGGGTCGGGGCTGCCCGTGCCCCGTCGCCGGACGCTCACTGCGCCCGTCCTGGGCTCCGTTCGCTCGAAGATGCCTGCGCTGCGGCATCCATGCCTCCGCTGGTCATCTACGCCGGCTCTTAGGGCACGGGCAGCCCCTTCCGGTACCCCGGCCATCCGCTTGACGTGCGATTGCCCCCCCAGCGGCTTGCGCACCGTGTCGAACTCCGCGACGCGCTGCAGTCGACGTCGTACGTGGAGCGTGGAATCCCGTTTGCCTGGACCCCGATGCCGCCCATGATCGCGTAGGGCAGACGCAGCTGGTCGAAGATCTCGACGACATCGTGGATGACGGTCGTCAGGTCCGTCATCTGCGGTCGGCCGGCTGATGCTTCAATCGCTGCAGCGCCGCGAGCATGCCGGCATTTCGCAGGTCGTTCTCGCGGTTCAGCAGCTGAAACCGTCGATCGACGACATCGGGCTTTCCGGCCAGCAGGTAGGGCGTGTTTTCCCGGATCATGGCGAACGTCAGCGCGAGCCGCTCCCCGGGGCTCATCCGACGATACGCTTCGAGGGATTCCTTGCTGAGGATGCCCGAATTGTACCCCGCGGGATCGTGGCCGGTCAGCGGCAGAAACACGCCGTCAGAGCGTGGGCGGCGTCAGCCAATCGATGTCAGGGCGTTTGTCCACCGGCGATCGCGACCCGGGTGCCGCGGCCGGCGCCGAGCCGGGCGGCGGCGTGGCCTTCGACGACGGCCGCCTCGATGAAGCCCTGGGAGCCGACGAGGACGACCGGCGTGCCAGGCGCGGCATCGCCGTAGGTGCGGACGAGCGTGGTCACGTCGTGCCCGGCCACCCGCAGGCCTCCGGCGGCGACGACCAGCGGCCAGAGCTTTGCGGGCAGGTTCGTGACCAGGTTGCCGAAGGCGTCGACGTAGAGCACCTCACCGTCGATGCCCGCGGGGGTCTCCCGCGGATCGGGCCATGGAAGCCGTACGAGCTCGGCGACGGGCGGGCCGAGGGCCTCCGGCGGCGTGCCGTCGAGCAGCTGCACGGCCGCCGGGGCGATGACTTCGCGACCGTGGAACGTCGCGGCCGCTGTGGCGGCGACCGGGATCGCGCGGGCCGCCGCGAGCGGCCCGCGGCGCAGCACCCACGACAGCAGGCCATTGTCGGGGCAGAGAAACTGCTGCCCGCCGATCTCCGCCCACACGAGCCGCCGGGTGGTGCCCACTCCGGGATCGACAACCGCGAGGTGCAGCGTGCCGGCGGGAAACGTCGGGCAGGCCTGGCCGACCAGCCATGCGGCCGCGCGGATGTCGTGCGCCGGCAGGTCGTGGGCGATGTCGACGAGCGTGAACGGCGTTCGAGCGTGGAGCAGCCGACCCTTCATCTCGGCGACGTAGCCCGAGCCGGAGCCGAAGTCGGTGGTGAGCGTGATGACGCGGGGCATGTGAGGGAGCGTACTACGGCGGTGGCTGAATCGCATGGCACGCGGAAAGGTATACCACCCGGAGTCCCCCGGCTTCCGCCGGGGGCTTTTTGTGGAAGCGGCGTGCTGAACCAAGAAGCCCCGGGTGGAAACCCGGGGACTCCGGGCATGAACGCCACCCCACCTTCCATGCCGCACGACGGAACGCGATTCCCTGGTTCGAACGCGTATCGCATGGCCGGCCCGGACGAACCGGCGAGGCAGCCCCCCGGCTACATGCCCTTGATAAGATCGAGGCAGATCTGCCGGACCTTGGCCGGATTGACGTTGGGGTTCTTCTTCTTGGCCTGCCCGATGAGGCCTGCCGCGGCCTGCTCCTTGCCCCCCCGCACGTCGGCCACGACCTTCGGATTGGCGGCGAGGAGTTCCCGGCACAGGGCCACGAGGTCGTCGTCGCTCACCGCGGCGATCCCCATCCCGGCCACCACGTCGGCCACCGGCCGGCCCGACGCCAGCACCGCGGCAAAAATCTCCCGGCCCCGGCTGGTGTCGAAGTCACCCTTCTGCACCCGGCCGATGATGTCGGCGACCGCCGCCGGCGTGACCGGGAACTCGCCGATCGTGCCGCCCCGCTCGTTGAGCGTGCGGAGCACGTCCTGCTGCATCCAGTTGCTCGCCACCTTGCCTTCGCCGACGAGCGTGGCCAGTTCCTCGAACCAGGCCACGAGATCGCGGCCCTGGTTGACGAGCACGTCGGCGTCGTAGGCGGAGATCTTCCACTTCGCCTCCAGCGCCTTGCGGAGCACCGTGGGCGGATCGCCCATCGCGGCCCGGGCGGCCGCCACCTCGGCCGCGGTCACCGTCACGGGCACGAGGTCGGGGTCGGGGAAGTAGCGGTAGTCGCTCGACTCCTCCTTGTGCCGCTGGGCCCGGGTCACACCCGCCGGATCGTCCCAGCCACGGGTCTGCTTGGGCGTCGTGCCCAGTTCCGCCTTCGTGGCCTGCCACTCCTCCCACTGCCGCGCGGCCTCGTAGGCCAGCGCCCGTTCCACCGAGCGGAACGAGTTCATGTTCTTGATCTCGACGATCGGCGTCTTGGCGACGCGGCCTTCGGCCCCGCCCTCTCCAGCCAGCGGGATGTGGAGGTTGACGTTGGCATCGACCCGCAGGCTTCCCTCCTGCATGTTGCAGTCGCTCACGCCCAGGTAGACGAGCAGGAGTTTGAGCTCGTTGAGCCAGGCCCGGGCCTCCTGTGGGCTCCGCAGGTCGGGCTGCGTCACGATCTCGCACAAGGGCGTGCCGGCCCGGTTGAGGTCGATGCGGGTGTCGGCCGTGCCCGCCGCCTCGTCGTGCATGCTCTTGCCCGCGTCCTCCTCGAGGTGGACGCGGATGATGCCCACGTTTCTGGCGAACGCCCCCTTCGGATCGACCACCTCGAGCTGTCCGTTCGAAGAGAACGGCAGGTCGTACTGGCTGATCTGATAGCCCTTCGGCAGGTCGGGATAGAAGTAGTTCTTGCGGTCCCACTTCGTGAACGGCGCGATCGTGCAGTCGAGGGCCAGTGCCGCCCGCACCGCGAGGTCGAAGGCGTGGCGGTTCATCACCGGGAGCGAGCCCGGCAGCCCGAGGCACGTGGGGCAGACCTGCGTGTTCGGCGGGCCGCCGAACCTGGTCGAGCAGCCGCAGAACAGCTTCGTCCGCGTCTGGAGCTGCACGTGCACCTCCAGGCCGATGATGGTCGTATACGGGGCGGCAGTGGCGGTGGGCGTCGTCATGGGCGTCAGGCGGGAAGCTTTGGCCGCCGCAGGTGCCAGTCGGTGAGCCGCTGGTAGCGGTCGGCGGCCCGCAGGAGCAGCGGCTCGGCGAGCGCGGGGCCCTGGAGCTGGAAGCCGATCGGCAGGCCGGCCTTGGTGAAGCCGCAGGGGAACGAGATGCCGCCGATGCCGGCGAGGTTTGCCGTCACGGTGTACATGTCGACGAGATACATCGCCAGCGGGTCGTTCGACTTCTCGCCGAGGGCGAAGGCCGCCGTGGCCGACGTCGGGCCGCCGATCAGGTCCACCTGCTGGAAGGCGTCGAGGTAGTCCTGGCGGATGAGCCGCCGCACCCGCAGGGCCTTGGCGTAGTAGGCGTCGTAGTAGCCGGCCGAGAGGGCGTAGGTGCCGAGCATGATCCGCCGCTTCACCTCGGGCCCGAAGCCTTCGGCCCGGCTGCGGCAGTACATCTCGGCCAACGGCGAGTCGAACGTGGTCCCGGGCTCGGCCCGGTGGCCCTTTCCGGGCTCGGCCCGGTGGCCCTTTCCGGGCTCGGCCCGGTGGCCATAGTGGGCTCCGTCGTACCGAGCCAGGTTGCTCGACGCCTCGCAGGGCGCGATCAGGTAGTAGGTGGGGATGCCGTACTTCGCGTGCGGCAGTTCGACCTCGTGGATCGTCGCCCCGGCCGCCTTGAAGGCGGCGAACGCCTCCTCCACGCCCCGCGCCACCTCCGGGTCGAGCCCTTCCGCGAAATGGGCGGCCACACGGCCGATCCGCAGTCCGGTGAGGGGCTGCTCGAGCAACTCCGTGTACCGCGGCACGGCGTGCGGCAGTGAGGTCGAGTCACCGGCGTCGTGGCCGGCGATCGTTTCCATCACCAGGGCGCAGTCGGCCGCGGATCTGGCCATCGGGCCGATTTGATCGAGGCTCGATGCGAAGGCGATCAGGCCGCGGCGGCTGACGGTGCCGTAGGTCGGCTTCAGGCCGGTGATCCCGCACAGGGCCGCCGGCTGCCGGATCGAGCCGCCGGTGTCGGAACCGATCGCCACCGGCGCCATGTCGGCCGCCACGCAGGCCGCCGAGCCACCGCTCGACCCGCCCGGGGCGCGGGTCAGGTCCCAGGGGTTGTGCACCGTGGCGAATGCGGAGTTCTCGTTCGAGCCGCCCATGGCGAACTCGTCCATGTTCGTCTTGCCGACGATCACGGCGTCGGCAGCCCGCAGCCGGCGGACGACCTCGGCGTCGTACGGTGGCAGGAAGTTCTCCAGCATCCGCGAGGCGCAGGTCGTCGGCATGTCGGCCGTGCAGAGCACGTCCTTGACCGCCACCGGCAGGCCCGCCAGGGGGCCGAGCGGCCCGCCAGCCTTGCGGCGGGCGTCGATCGCGGCCGCGCGGGCCAGCGCGCCCTCGCGATCCACTTTCAAGAAGGCGTTCACCCGGCCGTCCACCTGCTCGATCCGCTTGAGGAAGGCCTCGGTGCATTGCACGGCCGAGACGTCGCCCTGGCGGACGGCGGCGACGAGGTCGACGGCGGAAAGATCGAGTGGCTGCATGGGCGCTTCCGGGCCGGTCAGGCGGCTCCCGATTCACCGAGCACAGCGGGCACCAGGAAGCACTCGCCGTCGTGGCGAGGTGCCGACTGCAGCGCCTCGGCCGTGGTGAGCGACGGCTGCGGCTCGTCGGCCCGGAAGACGTTCTCGGCGTCGAGCGGATGGGCGAGCGGCGCCACGGAGGAGGTATCGACCTCGGCCAGTTGCGACACCAGTCCCACGATCTTCTGGAGCTCGCCCGTCATCCGATCGAGGTCGTCGGCGGAGAGGGCCAGCCGCGCGAGCGACGCGACCTTGGCGACATCCTGCCGGGAGAGTGACATGGGGCAGCGCGAGGAGAATTACGGACGAGCGCGGGGACCCGACGGCACCGCCTCCTCCGCCGCGGGCTTCGCCGCCTTCTCGACCTTCGGCAGATGGAATGGCTTCTGGCGGACCAGCTTCGTGACCTTGCCCCCCTTGATGCACTGCGTGCAGACGAGGAGGGTCGTGTTGGTGCCGCTGCCGACGGTCACGCGGAGCCGCTGGAGGTTCGGCTTGAACTTCCGCTTCGTGATGCCGGTGACCTTCGTGCCGACGCCGCCGAGATACTTGGCCTTGCCGCGGATGGTGACCTGATTGCCGACGGAAAAGCCCTTGCCGCAAACCTGACAGGAACGTGCCACGGGGATACTCGAGCGGAAGACGGGAAAGTTCGGGAAATCAAGGCTGCAAGCATACTGGCCGACTGTTTTTCGACAAGTCCAGCCTGTTTTCGCCCGCCCGGACCGGTCACGCCGCCCCCAGGGCGTGCACAGCCTGCTGCCATACGGTCCAGCCCCCGGCGACGACGAAGCCGGCGGCAGACACCCACAGCAGCGCGTCGAACGCGGGCGTCGGCGTGAGCCGCGGGTCGGCGTGGCGATAGCGGAAAAAGAGCACGGCCACGGCGAGCGCTGTCAGCATGACCGCCTGCGCGGCGCCGCTGGCCAGCACCATGCCCACCGGTTCGCGGATCGCCACCGCCAGCGCCAGGGCGACCAGCGGCCAGGCCATGGCCACCCGCCGCGTCCATGTGCGTCGCGACACGTCGTCGCCCGGGATCGCGCCGGCGAGCGTGAGGCCGTCGCCGATGAGCCGTGAGTTGCCGTCGGCAGCGGCGAACAGGGTGGAGTAGAGCACCGCGAACGCCCCGACGCGGAACACGTCGGCGGCCCACGGGCCGAACACCGGGCCATACATCGCCCCCAGCGACCGCACCATCTCGCTGCCCGCCGGTCGCATGCCGAGGCGACCGAGCGTGGCCGCGCCGAGCATATAGAAGGCCACGGTGACCGTGGTGTAGACGGCCATCGACGCCCAGGCATCGAACTGCAGGACGCGGATCCAGCCCCGCGCCCGGGCGGCCCAGGCCGGCGATTCGTCACGCGGCCCGACGGCGCGTCCGTAGCCCTTCTCCAGGCACCAGTAGGGATAGAACATCAGTTCGGAGGCCCCGACCCCGATGATGCCGAACGTCGCCAGGCCCGCCGCCAGTGGCGACCGGCCGCCCACCGCGGGCGGAATCGAGGGCACGGCGCCGCTGGCGAACTCCGCCCCCGAGATCGCCCACGCCGGGTCGAACTGCAGCAGCAGGAGCGCCAGGAGCGTGACGCCCACGAACGTGCCGACGAGCACGATCGACACCCGTTCGATGACCCGATAGCGGCCGATCGCCAGCAAGGCCGCCGTGACGACCGCGGTGATCGCGGCCCAGATGATTTCGTCGCCCGGCCGCGCGAGGTCGCGGGCTTCGGTCTCGCGGGCCGCGAGCCGAGCCGCGATCGCGGCGGCCTGGGCCGCGTCGCCGCCGCGGGCCGCCGCAGCCGCGGCGATCCGCTCCGCCGTCAGGGCGTCGTGCACGCGGTGCCACTCGCGGCCCGCCGCTGACAGCGGCATGCCCGCGGCCAGCGTCTGGGCCACGCCCATGAGGATGCCCCCCTGCTGCACCACGATCAGCACGGTCATCAGCGCCCAGCTCCAGTAGATCCAGCCGCGGCCGGCGAGTCGCGGGCCGGGCACGGCGTCGAACGCTGCCAGGGGCGTCCGCCCCCAGGTGAGCGCCGTGCGGCCGATCTCGATCTGGGCTGCGACCTTGATGGCGCAGCCGAGCACGATCAGCCAGAGGAGGCGGAAGCCGGCCTCCGCGCCCACGGTCGTGGCGGCGATCAGCTCGCCGGAGCCGACGATGCAGCTGGCGAGAACGATCCCCGGCCCGAGGGCGGCGAGCGTTTCGCGCAGCGTTCGCGGGGGCTCACGGGTCTGGTCGAAGCGCTCGGCCATGGCCGACACCGTAGCAGGTCGCCGCATGCCGAACCAGGCTGCGTTCCAGCGGTCAATGCGGCGAGTTCTTCTCGCCTTCGTGGAGCGTAAGCCGCAACCCGATCCGCGGTCCGTTCATTGCCAATCTCCCGAGAATCATTTCGAATCAGGGCATGAGACCGGCATCGCCGTTCACGCTACACGATATGGACAGGCAGCAAGGAGCAGAGGATGAACGCGATCATCAGAACCGTGTCAGCAGCAGTGTTCAGATCGGCTCCTCCGTGTGCCGGGTCGCCGACGGGCAGCCGGTCCGCGGCCGGATACCGCAACCGGTCGGCGGCGGCAACTGCACGATGCCGCTCTTGCTGGAGAACTTCGCCATCAACGGCAAGGGTTCGGTGATCCGCTTGCCCGACAACAAAAACGAGACCTACCCGGCGCTGCGCACGCCCTGCAACGGCTACGTGCCGGTCGCCAACGGCCTGCTGTACGCCGTGGGCAGCGGCTGCGGCTGCGTGCCGCTGTTCGTTCGGGGCATGGCCGCGCACGGCGCGGCGCGGATCGTCGATACCGAAGCGTTGGCCGGTCGTCCCCGGCCCGTCGAGCGCGGACCTGGGCGGCCGTCAAAGGAAAACGCGACCGGCTGGACGATGTATCGTGCCGACCTGCGGCGATCCGCGGCGACGGCCGCGACGATCGGCGGCGTGCCGAAAATTTCCTGGACCGCGCGGCTGGACGGTCGGACGCGACGGCGGCATCTTTGCTGTCGCTGGCCTTTGCCGACGACCTGGTGTTCTCCGCCGGCAAACACGGCATGGCGGCGTTCGCGCCGGATGCTAAACCCGGGCAGCCGCCGCGATTGGGAAAGCTGGCCATCCAGGGGGGCGCCCCATGCCGTCGCCATGGCCGGCGACGTCGTCGTGGCCGCCCAGGGGCAGCCCGATGGCACGGGGAAGCTGACCGTCTGCAGCCGCGCGGACGGCGCGGCGGTGGCCAGTTTGCCGTTGCCCGCCCCGCCGGTCCGCGCTGGCCTGGCCGTCGTCGAAGGCGCCATCGTCGCCGTCTGTGCCGACGGCAGCGTGGTGATGACCAGGTCGCCGTGACGACACGTGTTTGGCCGGCGGTCGAATGCGTTCTAGTCCATCGGCTTTCCCGGGCGCAGGCAGGCCAGCATGGCGTCGTGCAAGACGCCGTTGGTGGCCACGCCGTCGCCGGAGTCGATGCGGTCGCGACCGGCCCAGTCGGTGAACCGCCCGCCCGCCTCCGTGACCACCGTCTCGACGGCGGCGGCGTCCCAGGCGTTCAGTAGCGGATCGACCATCACGTCGGCCCGGCCCGTCGCCACCAGCAGGTAGCCGTAGCCGTCGCCCCAGGTTCGCACCACGCCGCAGGCGGCCTCCAGCCGGTCTCGCGCGGCGTCGCCCGCATCCGCACCGCCGCTCCAGCGGGCAAACGACGTGAAGTCGCTCGAGCAGAGCAAGGCCTCCCGCAACGACCCGCGCGACGACACCCGCGTGGCGACGGGGGCCGCCGCGCCGCACACGTGCCAGGCGCCGCCGCCGCGGGCGGCATACACGGTCTCGTCGAGGGCCGGGATCGCGATCACGCCGAGCACGCCGCGGCCTTCCCGTCGGCAGCCCACCAGCGTCGCATACAGTGGCACCCCGCGGATGAACGACTTCGTGCCGTCGATCGGATCGACGATCCACTCGAAGCCGCTCGTGCCCGGCGTGCCGCCGGTCTCCTCGCCGAGAAAGGCATCGTCCGGAAACCGGCCGAGCAAGGCACGCCGCAGCACTCCCTCGGCTGCCCGGTCGGCCTGTGTCACCGGCGAAGCGTCGGCCTTCAGGTCGACGACGAGGCCGGTGCGGCCGAACCAGGCGCGAGTCTCGGTGGCGGCGAGTCGCGCGGCAGCGAGCGCGGCTTCCAGGCGGGCCGCGATGACCGGCTCCACGGTGTTCGCGGTCATGGCGCGGCGGCTCCGGGGGCGGCGGCGTCCGTCGCCGGCGACCGCAGCGACGCCAGCAGCAGCAGCGCCGCCCCGATCACGAGCCAGGAGTCGGCGAGGTTGAAGATCGGCCAGTCGATGACGCCGGGCACGACGACGTGGATCCAGTCGCGGACCGCCCGCACGGGCGTCCCGACCCGCTCCAGCGGAGCGTGCCACGCGAGCCCCGGCAGCCCCAGGCGATCGTACAGATTGCCGAGGATGCCGCCGACGATCAGAGCGAGCGCCCAGACGAGCCACGGATCCCGTCGGGTGGCGGGACGGGACATCATCGCCAGGATGCCGCCGATCGCGGCCATCGAGACGGCGGAAAACACCATCCCCATCCCCTGCCCCATGCCGAACAAGGCGCCCTCGTTGAGGTTGGTCTCTAGCCACAATGCGCCGTCGATGATCGTCACGGGTGGACTCGTGCCCGGCATGCCCAGGGCGCGGAAGATCGCGTCCTTGGTGATCAGGTCGGTGGCCGCCGCCGCCACGGCGATGGCGGCGAAGATCAGCCAGCTCCGGCTGGATGGCGACATGCGGAATCCTTTCCTCGGAGCCGGAACAGCAGCCGCGCGGTCACCGCGGCTGACGGGGGCGACCGCCGTCCCCCCCCTGCTCCTGCCTCTCGGCGCAGCGGATGCACAGGGAGGCGAAAGGAATCGCCTCCAGCCGCTTCTTCGAGATCACGCCCTCGCACTCCTCGCAGACGCCGAAGGTCCTGCTCCGAATCCGCTCCAAGGCCTGCTCGACCATGTCGAGCGTGCCTTCCTCGGTGGCCATGAGGCTGAGGGTGAACTCCTGCTCGTAGGCGTCGGAGCCGATGTCGGCCATGTGGATCGGCATGCTGGACAGATCGCCGCTGGCCTCCGAACGCGTCTTCCGCAGGGCGGCGTCGGCCATCGTCGACACGTCTCCGCGGAGCCGGGCCCGGATGTTCTCCAGGGCCACCTTGAAGACCTTCAGTTCCGCAGCTTTCATGGTGCTTTCCGCCAGTGTGCCAGTGCTTGCGAGCCTGAAACGCCCCCGGCCCGCCCAGCCTCGCAAGTCTAGTGACAGGAAGCCGTGCCTGTCAAACTGGCAGGCTCATTTTGGCCCGGCCGTCGTGGGGGCGTTGCAACCATCGCGGTCGGCAAAACTTGCTGGCTGGGGGAGGGTGACCTACCTTTGACGCCGTCGGGAGTCCGCGCCCGACGGGCTCCCCCTCACCGCCCGGCCGTGGAGTGCCGATGGAAGGGGCATCGTCCGGAGACATGTCCGTGGCCGTCGCCTCCCGCACCGACCTCGCCTTCCAGCAGTGCATCGATCCGGCCTGCGCGGCGACGTTCTCGGTGGACGAGGTGCTCACCGCCTGCCCGGCCTGCGGCAACCTGCTCGACGTCGAGTACGACTGGGACCGGATCCGGCCGCCGAACTCGTTCGAGTTCTTCGAGCGGAAGTGGGTGCGGCGCAGCGATCCGCTGGCCTTCAGCGGCGTGTGGCGGTTTCACGAACTCCTCCCCTACGCCCCGCGGGAGAGCGTGGTCACCATCGGTGAGGGGCAGACGATGTGCGCCCCGTCCGACGGCGTCGCGGGCTACGTGGGCGTCAACCCCGGCCGCCTGTTCCTCCAGTACGAGGGCCTGAATCCATCGGGCTCGTTCAAGGACAACGGGATGTCGGCCGCCTTCACGCACGCGCGGATGATCGGCGCCCGCCGGGCGGCCTGCGCCTCCACCGGCAACACCAGCGCCTCGCTGGCCGTCTACTGCGCGGTCACCCGGTTGATGCGCGGCATCATCTTCATCGGCTCCGGGAAGATCTCCTACGGAAAGCTCTCGCAGGCCCTCGATTACGGCGCGTTGACGATCCAGATCGCCGGCGACTTCGACGACGCCATGGCCCGGGTCAAGGAGGTGTCGGACAAGCTGGGCATCTACCTCGTCAACAGCGTCAATCCCTTCCGGCTGGAGGGGCAAAAGACGATCATGTTCCGGGTGCTCGAGTCGCTCGGCTGGGAAGTGCCCGACTGGATCGTGGTGCCCGGCGGCAACCTCGGGAACTCCAGCGCCTTCGGCAAGGCGTTTGCCGAACTCCGGAAGCTCGGCCTCATCGACCGGGTGCCGCGGCTGGCGGTGATCAACGCCGCCGGGGCCAACACCCTCTACGAGCTCTACCATCGCCGCGGCCTGCGCTGGGAGGGCGGCCGCGCCGACCTCGCCCCCGCCTGCCACTACTACGACGAGCTCGACCGCGACAACAAGCGGGCCGACACGATCGCCAGCGCCATCGAGATCAATCGCCCGGTGAACCTCAACAAGTGCCTGCGGGCGCTGGAGGTCTGCGACGGCGTGGTCCGCCAGGTGAGCGAGCAGGAGATTCTCGACGCCAAGGCGCAGGTGGGCGCCGGTGGCCTGGGCTGCGAGCCGGCCAGCGCCGCCAGCGTGGCCGGAGCGCGGCAGCTCGTGGCCGAGGGTGTGATCGGCCGCGACGAGCGGGTGGTCTGCATCCTCACCGGCCATCAGCTCAAGGACCCGACCGCCACCGTGGCCTACCACACCACGGACCAGAAGCTCTTCAACGACGTCCTCGGCTGCCGGGGCGTGAGCCGGGCGAGTTTCGCCAACCGCGCCGTGAGCGTGGGCAACCGCGTCGATGAAATCGTCCAGGCGATCGACCTCTACGGCTGATCGCGCCGTCGTTCCCACGCCGGCCGCGATCACCGCGGCGCGGTCCACCTGCCAGGAGGCTCTCGTGTCTGCCAGTCCGCTGCGTCTCGTCGTTCACGGTGCCGCCGGCCGCATGGGGCAGCGGGTCGTCGCCTGCGCCGCCGCCGACGCGGCCCCCTGGCGACTCGTGGCCGCGATCGAGCGGGCGGGCCACCCGCGGGCCGGGGCCGATGCGGGCACGCTCGCGGGCATCGCCCCGGCGGGGGTCGCGGTGGCCGCCGGTTGGGACTGCCCCGCCGACGTGGTCATCGACTTCTCGCTGCCGGAGGCGGTGGCCGGGATCGTGGCCGCCTGCGTCGCGCGGCGGGTGCCGTTGGTGGTGGCGACGACCGGCCTCGAGGACCGTGAGCGGGAGGCGATCGCCGCCGCCGCGCGGACGATCCCGATCCTCCAGTCGCCGAGCATGAGCCTGGCGGTGAACATCGCCATGGACCTCGTGGGCCGCGCGGGGGCGCTGCTCAACCGCGTGGGCGGCCGCACCGACGTCGAGATCATCGAGTGTCACCATCGGCACAAGGAAGACTCGCCGAGCGGCACGGCCCTCAAGTTCGGCGCCATCGTGCGGGAGCAGATGCGGCAGACCCGCGAAGCCCACGGCCGTGAGGGCCGCCCCGGCGGCCGGCCGGCCGATGAGATCGGTTACCACGCCGTTCGCGCCGGCGACAATCCCGGCGAGCACACGATCCTCTTCGGCATGGACGGCGAGTCGTTCTCCGTGAACGTGCGGGCCACGAACCGCGACTGCTACGCCCGCGGCGGGCTGGCGGCGGCCCGGTTCCTCGTCGGCAGGCCGGCCGGCCTGTACTCGATGCGCGACGTCCTGGGCATCGCCTGACCGGCGCCCCGCGGGGCCCGCGGATCGTGCCGCACGCCTCCGCCGCCGTGGCGGGCTGCGGTTCGGCTCGGCCCCGCTCATCCCCCGGCAAACGCTTGCGGAAGTGCCGGCGACCGTCGTATCTTCCAGCGGTCGAACGAGCACACGGTCGGAGGTGGAATCATGCGGTCACTCCGGTCGTGGGCTGTGGCGCTGCGGTTGACGGCGTCGTTGCTGGCCATGGCCGGCACCGTCTCGGCCCAGCCGACGACCGGCTGGCGCTGGGATGCGCTTCCCGCCGGCGCCCCGGCGGAAGAGCATCTGTTTTCGCGCGAGCATTCGGCGGGTTTTCTCCGCCGTCCGGGCAGCCTCACTCCCGACACCTGGTTTCACGACGGGCACCTGCGCACGTACGCCCTGTTGAATCTCGGTGACGTCGTGCGGACCGCGGAGATTTCGCGGGGCCGCGGCCCGGTGTTCATGTTCGGCAATGCGCGGCGGCCGCAGTTGCTGGAAGAAGTTTCCGGCACGTTCGACCATCCCCAATATCCCAAGCGGGACGCGGCGGTTTCCGTGCGGGAGATGCTGGGGAGCGTGAACTGCCAGGGGATGATCGTGGTGCGGAACGGCAAGATCGTGTTCGAAGAGTACGCCGGCATGGACCCCGGGCAGCGGCACCACTGGATGAGCATTTCCAAGTCGACGCTCAACATTCTGCTGGGAAAACTGGTGGGCGAGGGGAAAATCGACCTGACAAAGCGGGTCGATGCCTATCTGCCGGAGCTCGAGGATCGCGGCTACGGCTCGTTCACGCTGCAAGAGCTCGCCGACATGAACGCCGACGTGAACATGGACGAGAAGAATTACCAGTCCCCGCAGTCGTCGTTCTGGGCTTTCGGCCGTTCGCTGGGCTGGTTCGGCGAGGATGGCAAGTGGCCGGGCGGGAATCGGCAATTCCTGGCGACGCTCACGCGGCTGCCGAAGCCGGAAGGCGAGGATGGCCGACGCGTGCGGTACACGAGTTCGAACTCCCAGGTGCTCGCCTGGGTGGTGGAACGCGTCACGGGGCGGCCGTACGTGGAGGTCTTCGAACAGGAGGTCTGGCAGCGGATCGGGGCCGTGGCGCCGGCCAGCGTCACCGTCGACAAGCAGGGGTTTCCGTCCGTGGGCGGCGGCTTCAGCTCGAGCCTGCGAGATCTGGCGCGGTATGGGCTGATCTGGGCCCAACGCGGCGTCGCGCCGGACGGCACGCGAATTTTCCCCGCCGCCTGGATGACGGAGAACACCAGCGGCAAGGGGCCCCTGCTGGCGGAACACCACTATCACAACCAGTCGTACTCGAAGGACGGTGCGATCGTGCATCAGGGGCACTCGGGGCAGATGCTCTGGGTGCGGCCGGAGAGCGGCACGATCGTCGCGACCTTCGGCTCGACCACCACCCCCGAGGGCGGACACCCCTGGACGCGGCCGGCGTACCTCTGGGTGGCGGAAGCCATCGAGCGGCGGCTGCGGGAGCGGGAGATCGCGGCCCGGGAGTGAACCGTTCCAACCGCCCTGACCGGGACCTCTGTGGAGACGGGCGTCAGGTGTGCATTTCGCCCTGCCGTCCGGCCAGCCTGCCTCGGCCGCCAGGGTAAACTCTTCGCCGGAGGTGCATCATGGTGCGTGGCGTCGCGGTTTCATGGCTGTGTCTGTGCTCCGCCGTGATGGCGGCCGACGCCGGGCCTGCGGCGTTGCGGGCCGAGGTGAAGGCTCCCGCGGGTTTTGACGTCACGATCTTCGCGACGCCGACGCAGGCGAACTACCCGGTGTTCGTCGCGGCTCGTCCCGATGGCACGCTCTTCGTGTCGAGCGACGGCAACGGCTCGCTCGGCCGTGATC
>Ga0315906_10002104_pt1 | contig 28546 bp, 23 predicted proteins | sample LakEriMetagenome_4_FD_203526 | JGI IMG/M metagenome (GOLD analysis project Ga0315906, IMG submission 203526) | Freshwater fungal communities from buoy surface, Lake Erie, Ohio, United States - Buoy 2 MA122 | ecosystem: Environmental > Aquatic > Freshwater > Lake > Lake biofilm | place: USA...
AGAGGATTTCTAAGTTGGCGATGGCAATAGTTTTCGCCTTTTCTTTACCCAAGAGCTCAAGCGCTCAGATCGACTGTTACCCATTGCAAGACGCCGCTTTTGTTCGGTCGCTTGTGGGGCATCCCTGGGATGGCTTCGGGGTAAATACATTCGCGAACATCAACAACCTCAATGATATTTGGGGAGTTGGCCAATGGTCTGATTTGCGTTACGAGACACTTAATGTAAATGACCTATTGGCTAACCATGGTGTAATTTACCTTGAAGGTGGCGATGACAATGCTGATGAAATGGAAAACTTTCTTGTGGCGAACATTGGAGCCCTTGAAGACTGGGTAGAAGCTGGTGGTCGTCTGCTGTTAAACGCTGCCCCGAACGAAGGTAATGGTATGAATTTCGGATTTGGCGGAGTGACATTGCAGTATGACGGAGGTAATACGCTCAATCCTGACGCTATTCCGGTGGATTTGAGCCATCCGGTATATACCGGAATTGTTGCTAATTATTTTGACGGAAATTATATGGGACACTCCATTATTGCAGATAATGGTGTTGCGCTGGTAGATATCCTTAGATCCGCCGATAACGTCAACGAAATAATGCTAGCCGAATTGGACTATGGGGCGGGTAAGGTTCTTTTCGGCGGTCTTACCCTTCCCTGGTTTGAGATGCAGGATTGGGGACCACAGACTGATCTTCAGGAACTAGGCTACAATATATTGTTATACTTAGCTCAGGGTGATATTTCTTGTCCTCCGGATTGTAATGGAGATCCGGGCGGAGAAGCTTACATCGACGACTGTGGAATATGCGTTGAAGGTCTTACTGGTTTGTTGCCTTGCGCCTTAGGCTGCACTGATCCGGGAGCATGTAATTTTGATCCTTTGGCTGATACGGACAATGGATTATGTGCCTATGAATTCGACTGCCTTGGCGTATGTGGCGGAAATGCTTTCCTTGATTTGTGTGGTAATTGTTATGATCCGGACGAATTTGGAGATACGCTCACCTATTTCTACACAGGATCAGTACAGACATTTGTCGTTCCGGAGATGGTTGATACAGTTACATTTACTCTGTACGGAGCGCAGGGTGGAAAATCCGGAAATTGCGCAGGCGGGGAAGGATTAGATGACGATGGAGGGCTTGGAGGCCGTACGATCGGTTCCTTAGCGGTAACACCTGGAGCTACCTATTATATATACGTAGGTGGTCAAGGCCAGCCCAACGGATCTGGAGGCTGGAATGGCGGTGGTGCTGGAGGTCAGTATGGCGGCGGCGGCGGCGGAGCATCGGATGTTAGAACCACCATTGGATTTCTTGGAACCCGTCTTCTTGTTTCCGGCGGTGGCGGCGGCGGCCAAACTGGCTGTAATATCAACTATGGCGGTGGAGGTAATGGTGGTGGCCTAACAGGCTCTGCAGGTATTTCTCTGCTTGGAAACGCCGCTGGTCAAGGAGGAACTCAGTTTAGTGGGGGTAGTGGCGGTAACGCTCCTTCCTACAGCGGCTCTTTCGGCGTGGGTGGAGGTGTGCTTGGTACCCATAGATCCGGTGGCGGCGGTGGATGGTATGGCGGTGGTTCAGCCTATCAGTCAGGTGCCGGTGGTGGCTCAGGCTATATCGGTGGTGCAGGCATTTTTAATGCTTCTACCACAGGGGGAATCAATTCAGGTAATGGTCGCGTTGAAATTACCTTTCTTTATGATATACCTGTTTGTGCTGAAGACTGCAATGGAGATCTATATGGAGAAGCGTATTTCGATGAGTGCGGAACATGCGTTGAAGGTCTTACCGGCCTGCTCCCTTGCGTTCTCGGATGTATAGATACGAGTGCTTGCAACTTTAATCCTCTGGCTGATACTAATGATGGTAGCTGCGAATATCTTTCCTGTTCAGGTTGCACAGATCCCGACGCTTGCAACTTCAATGTCGATGCGCTTATCGATGACGAATCATGCGAGTATCTCTCTTGCGCCGGATGTACCAATCCAGATGCGGATAACTATGATCCTACTGCGACTATCGATGACGGTTCATGTATTGGCGCGGGCTGTATGGATCCGGCAGCGGATAATTATAATCCGGCAGCTACTTATGATGACGGAAGCTGTATATACTTGGGTTGTACTTATCCGAATGCCGTCAATTTTGATCCGGGAGCTACGCTAGAGGATGGAAGTTGTACGTTCGACACCTGCAATGGAGGTGGCTGTGGCCCAGGCACGTATTGGGATACGGAGCTCAGTCTGTGTATGCCTATTCCTCCAACGTGTCCGGAAGACTTCGATGGCGATGGCCTTGTAAATACCAGCGATCTTCTTATAATGCTGCAGGTATTCGGTGTTTATTGCGATTAATATCTACATTGTGCAATGATTTTAAAGAGGCTGCCTCAAAAAGGGTGGTCTCTTTTTTTTCATCTTGCTAAATGAAAAATGCTAAGACTAGTTCTAAATTCAAATACCTTATCTTGAGGAATTAAGGAGAGCTCCGCGATTCATGCTGTAGTCCTGCTTGAAGTTATTAAATTAACTTACCTTCTGGGATAGATAAGATACGCGGTAATTTTAGGAATGTTCGTTATAAATTTTCAAATTGCTCGAAGTTAAATGTGACATTGGTGTTGCGAGATTCGTCAGCCATGTGCTTCAGTTCAATAGCCTAATGGAGATTTATGAAATTTTTACTGTGCTTGGCGAATATGAAGATCGACATAAGTCAAATCATCCATTCAATGGCCCTAATGAAGAAAGCGGATATTCCTATTTCCTGTCTAATAAACAAAAATGATAGCACACCCCTTAAAAACTCTCAATAAGAAAATGACCGAAAAACAAGCCGAAAAATACAGGCTCAAGATTAAAAAATTGAAAAATGCTTTGGCTGCCGATAAAAGACGATGTGGAGGATACTATGATGACAGCAGGGGACTGCGTTATTTACCGCCCCAGTATTACATAAAACTAGGCGACTTTTCCGGGGGACTCAGATATCTAAAATGGTTTGACAAAAATTTCCCTGACGATACCGGCTTTCCCGACTTCTTATTCGAGTGGGTAATAATCCTTTTTAAAACGGGTAACCTCAAGCAGGCCGAGCAAAAAGCATTTGGGGTGTTTTATTCCAACACGTACATCTTTGACAAGTTTTTTAATAGGCCTATCGTAGCCATCGATAAATATGAGAACTCAAACATTGATGTTCCTTCTTATGTTGAGAGCTTCAACTACTCCTGCAGTCAAACGGATCTTGAAGACTTTACTGAATGGCTTGATAATTTAATCAAGTCAGATAGGTTTGTTAAAGTCAGTCAAAAACTAGTTGACATTTTCAAGAAACTTAAAACTGAGAAAGACAGGGAGCTACGAATATATCTGCTTCAACAAGCCAGGCAACTACGTGATAACTTTCTATTCGATTAAAACGACATCTTTATTGGGTTGATGAAGCATAATACGACCAACTTCAACATGCGTTCCAGGTGTCTAAGTCTCTTATTTTGGTTATGCTGAAAAGCAAAGTAAAATTAAACCTAGAACATAGAGCGCTATCTAAAGAAAAAAATGATGGTTTCCTTCGTAAGGGCGGTTGAACATCTTTTATGAAGCTGCTCACAAGGATTGTATTAAGATTGCTGCCCCGCTCATTCTTTTCACTTATAGGCAGGGTCCATATAGAGAAATATATGAAAATAGCTTGGGGAAGGTTGTTTCCCCTAATTCTTGGATAGTTTGAAGCCGACTTATTTTGGTTCCATCCCGGTCAGTATTATTAAGCATATATACCGCTCGAAACAATATCTTCGTACTCAGGGCACCAGCTAAAACTTCTCCCACTAATAGTACCTATAGATCATGATTGCCAGAATCCTCCTATCAGTGTTGATCCTCTACATTTCAGTATCCTATGGACAGGATCAACAAATAGATTCTCTCCTTCATATAACACAAACCAGTCGGAATACTGATCAGATTATCGAAGCATATATTGCCTTGGGAAACGTTTACCAAAAGGCTGATCTTGCCATTTCGGATAATTATTTTCAACTAGGCCTCGAGCTTGCCAAAAAAGAGGGGGGAGCGCTTTTGACGGCTACATTGCTTAGTGATTTCGGTTGGAATCGTTATCTGAAGAGTGAGTATAGCCAGGCCCTGGCTTATTTCGACTCTTCCGAGATGCAACTATCCGCGTTTTCATCATTACCATCAGCGGAGAAGAATAGTAAAGAAGAGGTACTTTTATTGCAGGCAAAGAATTTGCGGAATATCGGGGTCGTTCATGATGCGAGATCCAATTATCCCGAAGCGCTAAAAAACTACTTTAATGCCCTGAGGATTTACGATGGAATAAAGAATGCCAAAGGCATGGCTAAGGTGTATGGTTCAATTGGCATTTCATATACCGATACTCGCGACTTCAATCTGGCGCTGGCGAATTTTCAAAAATCAATTGCCATAAATGATTCTCTCGGCAACCCGAACGATAACAGGAGCAATTTTATTAACCTCGGCAATCTCTTCTATGCCTTCGATAAAGTTGATCAAGCTCTTCTATACTACAAGCGAGCAGCGGCTATTAATGAGGCTCTTGGCGATGGGCGAAGTATGTCCATCGTTCTTGGTAATATGGCCACGATCTTCTCCGAAAGAGGGCAGCTTGATAGTGCTTTGGAATACCACCGAATGGCTAGTTCTTTTGGCGCTAAGCTTGGCAATGTTCGCGTCGAAGCTCTTCACTTGACCAATATTGGCAAGATTTATCTTAAGAAAGGACAAACGGACATCGCTGAAAAGCACTTTCGCGAATCCCTTTCTCTGGCAACAAAAATAGGAGCGGTAGATCTGATTCGGGATGTGCATCTTGAATTGTCCTCTCTGCTTGATAAGAAGGGAAATTATAAAGAAGCCCTGGCCCATTTAAGGGATTACAATAGATACCGAGACAGCATCGCCAGCGATGAGAGTCGCAAAGAACTCATGAGGCAGCAGCTTCAATACGATTACGAAAAACGGGAGGTGATCATCAAAGCCCAACAAGAAAAACGGGAAGCTATCGCAAGGGAGGAACTCAAACGAAAAAATCAACAACGCAATGCATTTATCGGAGGATTTGTACTTATGCTAGGCTTGGCTGGAATCTCCTACCGAAGCTACCGAATTAAAAAACGCGACAATTCAATTATTACGAAGGAAAAAGCAAGAAGCGAATCGCTTCTCCTAAATATTCTTCCCCGCGACGTGGCAGATGAACTAAAAGCATACGGAAAAGCAGAGGCTCGGCTTATCGATAATGTTACTGTACTTTTCACCGATTTCAAAGGCTTTACAAAATTGTCGGAGCAATTAAGCCCTACAGCGCTTGTAAGTGAAATAAATGAATGTTTCTCCGAATTTGATGCAATTATCCAGAAACACGGAATCGAGAAAATTAAGACCATTGGGGATGCCTATATGGCCGCAGGAGGTGTTCCTGCGCCCAATCAAACCCATGCTATGGATGTTGTGATGGCAGCGCTGGAAATACAGCAATACATGAAGTTGTATCAGGAGTCTAAGCTGGCAGCAGGAAGTCTTTTTTTTGAATTGCGTATCGGTATACATACGGGGCCGGTTGTTGCCGGTATTGTGGGAGTTAACAAGTTCCAATATGATATTTGGGGAGACACCGTGAATATAGCAAGCCGTATGGAATCTAGCGGAGAAGCAGGGCGAATTAATATCAGTCAAACCACCCGAAATCTCATTCATACAAAAATAGATTGTGAGTACCGTGGTGAAATAGACGCCAAAGGGAAAGGCAAAATGGGAATGTATTTTGTTATTGACTCAAAACTAGTATAACTAACTTCTGTATAGGGATTTGCTGAATTGTCTTTCCTGTGACTATATCCCTTGATTGATACCGGAAATAATATCTCTTGCCATAAGTTCCCTCACTTCCCCGATACTCATTCCGTCGATTTTCAATCTGCCAATGGCGCACCGCACCAACCTTAAAGTGGGAAATCCCACCGCAGCGGTCATCTTTCTAACCTGCCGGTTCTTACCTTCGCTAAGTTCCAATTCTATCCAACTTGTCGGTATATTTTTACGAAAGCGAATCGGCGGATTTCTCGGGGGCAGTTCGGGTTCATCCAGTGGTATTGCGCTGGCGGCTTTAGTGAGATAAAAATCCTTTCCAACTTTTATCCTTACGCCTGCTTTTAATTTCGACAGGGCTACCTCATCAATTTCTCCCTCCACTTGCACCCAATACTTTCTTTTATGCCCTTTTACCGGATCTAATAGATAGGAATTCAACCGTTTATCATTGGTGAGTATAAGCAGCCCTTCACTATCTTTATCAAGCCGTCCGACGGGATATACATCTGATGCAAACGCGCCAAGATCGGCAAGCACGGGATCGTCGCCCATGCGACTGAATTGCGACAGCATGCCGAAGGGTTTGTATACAAGAAAATACCGGTAAGAATTTGTAGTCATAATATTTTCCTCTCGGATGAACCCTTACTTCCGCTGTATGCGGAACGAACATAAAGGTACGCGCTTCTGTTCGTACGCCAACCCATGTTCGCTCATTGGTAAAAACTGCCGTGTCCCTTCGTAATTTTGAAAAGAAATAATTCATTACATATGGCCGAAATGCTGCGATCGATTAATCCGTTCAATAATGTGCTTATGGCGGAATTCCCCACGGCGTCTGCGTCAGAAATTGACGCTGCCATTGCGCAGGCTGCCAAAGGTTTTTCTGTTTGGAAAAAATCTTCCTTCGCGGAGCGCTCAGCGCTTTTAATGAAACTTGCTGATATCCTTCGCGAACGAATGCACGACTTGGCCGAAATGATTACAAACGAAATGGGTAAGCCCATAACGCAGAGCATCGGTGAAATAGATAAGTGTATTTGGTGTTGTGAGCACTATGCTGAAAATCTGGAGCAATATCTTTCTGATGAAGTTATTCCTACGGAAGGAAGGCAGAGTCTAATACGCAATCAAGGCAGGGGAGTGGTGTTGGCGATAATGCCCTGGAATTACCCCTTTTGGCAGGTTTTTCGCTGCATAGTGCCCGCCATAGCCGCCGGAAATTCAATACTGCTCAAACATGCCTCCAACGTGCCTGCATGTGCTCTCGAAATTGACAAAATTTTCTCGGAGGCCGAAGCTCCTCAAGGCTTGTTTAAAGTGCTTTTGGTAAGTCCATCAGAAATTCCTGCAATAATCGCTCATCCGGCTATTCGTGCGGTAAGCCTTACGGGCAGTGAAGATGCAGGCAGGCAGGTTGGGGCTATCGCGGGCAAATACCTCAAACCCGCCGTGCTCGAACTCGGGGGAAATAATGCCTGGATTATTCTGGAAGATGCCGATCCCGATCTGGCCTTTGCAGGTATCATGGCCGGAAGGTTCCAAAATACGGGGCAGAGTTGCATTGCCGCCAAACGAATTCTTATCCAAGAGTCGGTATATGATGAGTATGTTAGCCGTCTTCAGATAGCCATAGAACGAATGCGCTTAGGTAATCCTATGGAGCCCGAAATGGAGCTGGGTCCGCTTGCCCGTCCCGATTTGGCAACGCTGCTCGATAATCAGGTTCAGGAGTCCATTCAACAGGGTGCTATTAAACTGGTTGGAGCGAGAAGCGAAGGCAATCTATATCGCCCCACCTTGTTGCATAATGTAAGGCCCGGTATGCGTGTATTCGAAGAAGAAACCTTTGGCCCTGTTTTGGGTCTAACACCGGTAAAAGATCTGGAACAAGCTATCGAATTGACAAATGCTTCTGCTATGGCTTTGGGCACTGCTGTGTTTACCGGAGATGCTGAACGTATTCTGGTACATAGCCATTTGCTGGAAGAACCAATGATATTTATAAATTCAATCGTCCGCTCTGATCCCCGTCTGCCGTTCGGTGGTTTCAAGGATTCTGGATTTGGACGCGAATTGGGCAAAGACGGTATCTTGCAGTTCACAAATCGCCAAACCATCTTCGTCGCCTGAGATGCAAAAGATTGCAGCGCTTTCGGTTATATTCCTAATTGCCTGGAATTATCTGGCTAACACTTCGATTATCTATCCTGCCTCTATTGGCGATATATCCCGTGGCGTTGAAACCTTATTCACGCCGGCTGGCTATGCCTTTGCTATTTGGGGTCTTATCTATCTGGGAATAGGTGCGCATATGGTTCGGGAGTGGTTTCAGCCCCGCTTGTCACGGCAAGCATCTCAGCTTATTCTGCTTCAATCGGTGCTGAATGGCCTTTGGATTCATGCCTTTCTTTGCCGATGGTTTTTTATTGCTTTTCTTCTGCTTTTGGGACTTGCCATCACATTAGCTTTACTTCTTACTCGGTTGAACCCGGAACGTCCCTGGAGGCAGATTTGGGGTCTTTACGGCGGGTGGGTATTAGCGGCAACCTTCGTTAATGGCGCTATCTTTCTAAATCAGTGGGGCCTGGGTAATTATCCTGATCCCTGGTTTACTTCCTTATGTCTTCTGTCGGCTCTCGGTGGCGGAGCTTTATCCGTTCGATTGAATTCCTTTCTTTATGCCATTGCGGTAGCTTGGGCTCTTCTGGCGATAGCTATATACCACTATGGTAATGTTCAATATTCCTATCCTCCGGGAATAGCTGGTATTTTTCTGCTCTTTTTTCGCTTTAACCTCAGTATTCGGGAGTTTCTTAAGGGCAGGTAGGCATCGAATCGATCGTATACGCTAGTACCGAAATATATAAGAAGACTAACGCCATCGAAAACAGGGGAAAAGCAGATTCTCAATCGATCGGTACAAGGTATGTTGGCTCCCGACAATATGTACAAAGGAAAAACGTAATGTTTAAAAGGGGTGTTATAATGAATTTAGAATGAGTGTTTTGTAAGTAATTCCAGTCGTTAAGGAATACGCAGTATCGACAAATAAAACTGCCTCGAACTATTACCTGAGCTAATGTGTTCTAAGAGTAGTTTCCATAGATTTATGAAAACCATTCAATTTGTACTTTTAGCGCTCTATCTTCCTGTATTGGGATCATGCGCGAAAAATCAATCGTCATCTCTGGAGATAGAGCAAAGAACGAAACCACTCATAAACCAAGATACCATGCAACAGCTCGAAACGGCTACATTGGGTGCCGGATGCTTCTGGTGCGTAGAAGCCATATTTCAGCAAATTAAAGGCGTCGAACGCGTAGAATCAGGCTACTCAGGCGGAAGTATTAAAAATCCCGCCTACAGAGAAGTATGCAGCGGTCGCACAGGTCATGCGGAAGTGGTAAATGTTTACTTTAATCCGGCCGTCGTTTCCTTCGCAGAAATTCTCGAGGTTTTTTTCGCTGCTCACGATCCCACTACACTAAACCGCCAGGGCGCCGATGTAGGAACTCAATATCGAAGTGCCATTTTCTTCCACAGCGAAGAGCAGAAAATGATTGCTGAGATGGCAAAAACAGCTGCGGAAGAGAGCGGTGACTGGAATAGTCCAATTGTTACGGAGATTTCCGCGTTTAGCGTATTTTATCCTGCTGAAGACTACCACCAAAACTATTACAATCAGAATTCTTCTCAGCCTTATTGTGCTATGATTATAACTCCGAAACTGGAAAAATTCAAAAAGCGATTCTCAGAAATGCTTAAGGAGAAGTAAGAATCCGGAAAAAGAAATATTCTCAGAATTTGCTCATTTGGAATATGCAGGAGGCATGGAGCGGGTCCTTTAACTTTCGCCTCTTAGCATCAAGTTGGGCGAACCTAACCAATTAACTATTGCCTTTAAGTGAAGGATTTTTCTGGGCAATCTAGGGATTGTTGTAGTCATAAGCCTATGGAGCCTACGACTGAAACTTTGCTTTAGAACTATAGGTTTAATCCCTTATTCAGTAAGGATATACAAGAATGATGCATAAAAAAAGGGGCTTAAGCCCCTTTTTGATATGCGATATATGAATCAAAAATCGTCGTCGAAATCAAAATTCTTCTTAGGACGATCCTCAAAGCGATCTTTTTGAAACTTGTTTCGGTCGTTACCCCGTCTGTCGTTGTTGTTAGAAGGACCACGGCGATCGCGGTTAAAACCGCCACCTCCACCGCCACCACCTGAGTTGAAGCGGTTAAATCCACCACCACCGCCTCTTGGACGATCACCCTGAGGTCTTTGCTCCTTGGGAAGAGCTTCTTTAACTACTATCGTGGCACCATCAAATTCCGTCTCGTTCAGTCCGTCGATGGCCGCACGAGCCGCAGCGTCGTCGCTCATTTCAACGAAACCATAACGCTTGGAAAAGCCGGTTTCACGATCCATAATAACTTTGGCGGAGGCTACCTCGCCAAATCTGCTGAATAGCTCTTGGAGGTTTTCACTGGTCGTGCCTGAGCTCAGCTTCGCTACAAAAATGTTCATGTATTATAAGAATTAATAAAAAGCGCCTTAATGTCTTGCAGCAAAGCAATTAACTACTAATGCCTTAAAGACTTCAAACAAGGGCAAATATAAGGGGATTTCTGACGTGCGGAAGAGTTTTGAAAATTTTTTAACAATGTTTCGGCAAATGAGCTCAATTCCTTTATTACCAAAGCCTTGGAAGAAGTAATTTGCCCAAGTCGCTGCAAGTCAATTAAATTCAATGCCACCATTTCGCCTTAAGTAATACAATAATTTTTGGCGTTATGTAAACTCTTTTAGCTTAAATATCAATTATACCGGGCAGTAAGGCGAATGATTGAACTTTCGTGAAAATCACCTTATCTGCCATAGGAATTATGTTTAAGGTGCTGTTTTACAGGAATCTTATGGGATTGATTTTTTTAGTTTTAGCGGACTCTCCGAAGACTGCCGGTGAAATATCGCGTCATTTATTCCCTTTTTTTTCTGCTCCCCTGTATCTTTTTCATCTTTTTGTTCTTATAGTATATGAATAAGGACCCTGAACGCATGCATACAATCTATTCCGGCCATCAAACCCTCGAGGACTTAGCGATAGAGTACCAATGGATTGAAGCTTCCCGCAACAACCCAGAGGCCTTTCGACCATTGTATGATAAATACTACGAATTGATTGTGCGCTTTATTTATCGACGTATAGGGCGATTCGAGGATGCTTGCGATATAGCCGCACAAACCTTTCTCAATGCGCTCCAAAGCCTTGAAACCTACCAAAACAGAGGGTTGCCGTTTTCCAGTTGGCTCTTCCGAATTGCCATCAATGAGATGAACCGCTTCCTCCGGGAGCATAATAAGTACAGGGCAGTTTCAACTGACGATTTTTCGCTCGCTCAATTAGCCTCCGAAATGGGAAGTGGCAATAGGGAAGACGAAATTGAATCATTGGAGCAAACGCTTCTTCTGCTTAGCTCCGCCGATTTTTTACTGCTGGAAATGCGCTTTTTCGAAGGCAGATCATTCAAAGAAATGGGCGAAATACTTGAAATAACTGAAAATAACGCCAAAATAAAAACCTATCGAGTACTTGATAAACTGAGAAAGGCACTTAATACCCAGGGAAAATGAAATACTCCGAATACTTCAAAAACAGGGCTGAACTGAGCAGGGAGAAAATCGATGAAACTCGCGATTTTGATAAGCTCCTGAGTTGCCTGAAAAACGATTCGGGTTCACCCGAAACGGCAGAAAAAAATTCCGGAACAAAAAAGAACGATTTTCCGGATAACAAATTTGGCATAAAGAAGCTGCTTTTAATCGCCGGTGGATTTGCTGCCACACTCGTTATAGTATGGGTACTTTTGGATAGGTATCAGGATACTTCTTCGGTAGCTCAAGAGCAGCAGTCGGAAACGAATGTGGCCAAAGTAAATCCCCCCCTCAATGGTATAGACCTTCCATGGACTACAGCCTTGATTAATCCTTCCAAAGACACCTCTTTACTGATTGGTAGTTCCTTAATCTACTTTCCGGCAGGAGCCACCAAAATGCAGGATGGTTCTGATCCCGGCGATAGCATAACCATCAGATACCGAGAGTTCCTGGATGTAGCCGACATTTTCATCAGTGGTATTCCTATGACTTACGACAGTGCCGGCGTTTCATATACCTTTGAATCAGCTGGCATGTTTGAACTTCGCGCCACGCTAGGCGAAGAAGAACTAATTATCTCAGAAGAGAGGAAAATCGAGGTATCGCTGTTGACTCCCTGGATGGGGAATCGTTTTAATCAATATCGGCTCAATGAAATTACCGGTAAATGGGAATTTCTTGGAATCGACCGGCAAGAGGTTAGCGACCTTTGGTTTAGCGAAGTATGGATGAGCGAAGATGGGCTGAATGGTCTGATCGAAGAGTATCAGGAGTTAGAAAATAGGATGGCAAGCCCTGAAGCAGATATAAATACTCCTGCTCCCATAAAGCCTGAACTGGCAGATTCGAAGAAACAAACTCTCGCTCTACGTGTGGACCTAAAACACTTTCCTGAACTGGCGCCCTATGATGGATTTAAATTTGAAATCCTGGACCCCGGCAATTTCGATGGACGCAAAAGCGAGAGCAAATGGAATAATATAGACATTCTGCGCTCGAGCAAGGAAGGCGAGTATATTTTACGCTTTTGGCTGCCGGGAGAAGAGTATGACGTGTTGGTAAAGCCTGTTCTTAGTGAAAAAGATTACGCCAAAGCAATTAAGACCTACGAAAAGCTTTTCGCTGAGTACCAATTGGGTGTTGAGAAAAGGGAAAAAGAATCGCTTCAGATGAAGGAGGCCTATGAAACCGAACGAAAAAAAATTATTCAGGAAAGGCAGCGAATAATTCTGGCTATTGCGGAACAGCAGCGCAACTTGGCGACCTCTGCGGACCTTAACTACCATGTAAATAGAGTTTTCAGCTTGGCCAGTTTCGGTTACTATAACAGCGACTGCCCCGTTCTAATGCCTAAAGGAGTGGAGGTTCAACTGAATCCGATTGCTCAGCAAACAGGCGCTCCCATTGGTAATGGACTTGTATATCTGGTTGAAACAAATCGGAATGCTGTATATTCGTTTTATCCGGGAAGTAAATTGAGTTTCAATCCTTCGGAGAAAAACATCGCATGGATGGTAACTTCCGATGGTCGTCTCGCCATTGCCGATGTGGCGGAGTTCGCCAAAGTGGATCCCGGTAGAGGTAGTTGCGATATGAAATTTAAGGTGTTCGATAAGAAGCCAAAAACTCCGGAAGAAGTTAGGATAATACTGAGTCCCTATGTTCAATTGTAATATCCCTTTTGTATCACTGCTGGTTACGCTTGTTACATCGGCATACTGTCAGACAGATTTTACGTTTCGAATCGAACCCGGTCAGCCAGGAATACAACTTGTTCCCGATACCAGGGTATTATTCGCTTCCACCGATAATTTTCTTTTGGTTGAACCCGGAGCCGGCACCCAAATAATCGATACCATTCTGAGCGGAGCTACCTTTCACGCGCGCGATGGGTATATGGTTTTGCGGCCGATGCAAGACCAGCGGGAAGTAACGTTTTCCTTGCTTACTCGTGTCGGGGATCGGGGCAAGCCACAGAAAATTACACGTACATTCAGGGTTATTCCCTTGCCGGAAGTTTCATTGGCAAGAGTTCCTTGCGACTCGGCAACAAGCGCAATGGGTCTGTTAGCTCCAGGAAAACTATCAGTAAATGTTAAGTCTACAGATGTCGTATTTACAATAGATTCGTTTAAGGTAGATGTACCTGGATTATATGGAAATAGAACCTTTGAAATGAAGAAAAACCATTTTAGCACAGATTTCCGCAAGGCAGCAATAGATCTTCCCGGCGGATCGCTTGTGATGTTCTACGATATATACGGATCCTGGATTAAAGGCATTCCAATACAATTACCTGGCTGCAATATCTACATGTTGGAGGAGGTCTATCCGGAAAAATTTTCGGTAGGCGACGACGACTAGGTTAGTCCTTTTTACATTGCTCCTCTGGGCGGGCACCACAAACACTACAGCTAACGCCTTCTTCTCGGAGGAGCGGATTATTTCCTGCACAGGTACCTGCAAACTGCCCATTTTTCTTAAAAAGAATTTTCACCGCAATTCCTGCGAAGGCAATGGCCAGCAAACCAACGGAGAGGAGAATAAGTTTCATACAGCTAATATAGGAATTACCGGGAATTTGTTATAGTGAGTTTACGGGTTTCGTCTCCAAAGGATGTACTTCCTAGTTTAGAATTACTTCTATTCTATATAACGAACAAAAGCCGCCTAAGATAACTCGAGGCGGCTTTCTTCCAAAACAGTTATTTCCTGAACTTATTTCAAATCGAAGCGGTCGTTGTTCATTACTTTAGTCCAGGCGGCTACGAATTGCTTAACGAACTTTTCTGCTCCATCATTGCAGGCATATACTTCAGCAATAGCGCGAAGTTCTGTGTTCGAGCCGAAAATAAGATCCACTCTGGTTCCGGTCCATTTTACCTCGCCGGTATTGCGGTTGCGGCCTTCGAAGGCGTGCTGTCCGGAATCCAGCGCTCTCCAGGTGGTTCCCATATCCAGCAGGTTTACAAAGTAATCGGTGCTTAGGATTCCGGGACGTTGTGTAAATACGCCATGAACTGAGCCATCCCAATTGGCGTTAAGTACTCTCATTCCGCCAACTAACGCTGTCATTTCCGGAGCGGTTAACCCTAGCAACTGGGCTTTATCTACCAGTAAGTGCTCGGCAGAAACGTTGAGCTTCCCTTTCTGATAATTCCTAAATGCGTCGGCGATTGGCTCCAGCACGGCAAACGATTCCACGTCGGTTTGCTCCGGGCTTGCGTCCGTGCGTCCGGGTGTAAAGGGTACCTCTATAGCATAACCGCCATCTTTGGCGGCTTTCTCAATAGCAGCAGAGCCGCCCAGAACAATCAGGTCAGCGATAGATATCTTGCGTGAACCCGACGCGGAGTTGAATTCCTGCTGTATAGTTCCGAGTACGGATAAAACCTTCTTTAGACGCACCGGGTTATTAGCTTCCCAGTTAATTTGTGGCTCGAGGCGTATTCTGGCGCCATTTGCACCGCCTCGCTTGTCAGAGCCCCTGTAGGTAGAAGCTGAAGCCCAGGCGGCAAATACCAAATCTGAAATACTGATTCCGGCATTCAACAACTTGGTTTTAAGGGCTCGAATATCATCAGCATTTACCAGGTCGTAATTCCGGGCGGGAATCGGGTCTTGCCAAATTAAATCTTCTGCGGGCACTTCAGGGCCGAGATAACGCGACTTTGGTCCCATGTCTCGGTGCGTTAACTTAAACCATGCCCGGGCAAAGGCATCCGCAAAGGCATCGGGATTGTCTAAGAAACGCCGTGAAATTTTTTCATATGCCGGATCAATGCGAAGTGCCAAATCAGTGGTGAGCATTACCGGTGTATGACGCTTAGAGCTGTCATGGGCGTCCGGAACTGTATTTGCTCCCTTACCATCCTTAGGAATCCACTGGTGCGCTCCGGCTGGACTTTTGGTCAATTCCCACTCGTAGTTGAAAAGATTCCAAAAGTAATTGTTGCTCCATTTGGTCGGAGTAGTGGTCCAGGCACCTTCCAATCCGCTCGTTATGGTATCTCCCGCATTGCCTTTTCCATACGTGTTTTTCCAACCTGTACTCATTTCTTCAATCGAAGCGCCCGCGGGTTCACGTCCTACATACTTGGATGGATCGGCCGCACCATGCGTTTTCCCGAAGGTATGTCCACCGGCAATTAATGCCACGGTTTCTTCATCGTTCATCGCCATACGGCCAAATGTTTCGCGAATATCTCGGGCCGCAGCCAGAGGGTCGGGGTTGCCATTGGGACCTTCCGGATTTACATAAATCAAACCCATTTGAACCGCAGCCAGCGGATTTTCAAGATCTCGGTCACCGCTGTATCGCTTGTCTCCAAGCCATTCAGTTTCAGCGCCCCAATAAATATCCTCTTCAGGCTCCCACACATCTGCTCTGCCTCCGCCAAAACCGAATGTTTTGAATCCCATCGATTCCATCGCACAGTTTCCGGCAAGAATCATTAAATCCGCCCAGGAAAGACATTTACCGTATTTCTGTTTGATGGGCCACAAAAGTAGTCTTGCTTTATCGAGATTTGTATTGTCTGGCCAGCTGTTCAGGGGAGCGAAACGTTGGGTTCCGGAACCGCCTCCTCCGCGGCCATCGGCAATGCGGTAGGTCCCGGCACTATGCCACGTCATTCGTATAAAGAAGGGACCATAATGTCCGTAATCTGCCGGCCACCACTCCTGGGATTTTGTCATTAGGTCTACGATATCCTGCTTTACCGCCGCCAGATCTAAACTCTTGAATGCCTTTGCATAATCGAAAGTCTCATCCATCGGATTCGATAACGCTGAATTCTGACGTAAGATATTTAGAGGTAACTGATTGGGCCACCAATCTTGGTTACGGGTGCCACCTCCGGCAGCAAAATTTGTTGTTTTTCCGCTAAACGGGCACTTGCTTGCTCCGTTTGAGCCGGCGTTATTATTGTTATTTTCCATAGTGCAGGATTTTAATTTCGCGCCCCAAAATTAGGACTTATGTTTCTTATTTAAATTCGACCTGTCCGGAAATGTTCTGCGTCTGCCTATTTGAGTATCAACTCGCCTGTTCCTTTTCTAACCACATCCAATCCATCGGGTTGTCCATAACAAACAATATTTCCTTTTGAGTTAATGGAAGCGAACAGGTAATCCTGCGCATACAACACCATTTCATTAACCGAAGAGTTATTGGCACCGGTACTTAAACTTAGAAGATTACGGGCATCTACATATCCATAGCCCTGGTTGTAGAGCTCTAGTCGTTGGCAGGTTCCGTTCAGTTTTAGGTCGCATGAACCCGTATGAAATTGAAATACCGCTTTTTCAGCGTTAAGCGAAAGATCTACGTCGCCATTGCCGTGGTTACATTCAACAAATAACCCGTCGCAATTCAATACGCCTTCAGACCGAATATCTCCTGCTCCGGCAAATAATTGCAGTTCTTTCAGTTGCTTAAGATGAACCCTTACCCTTGGTTTGCGTTCGAAATTCCTTACCATATCGCAGGTGTTTCGATTTTCAAGAATGAGCACTCCTGCTTCTACATCACTGCGTACTTTTTCCAAAAGATTTTTTCCGCCGGAAACTTCAACAAAGCAAATGCTGTCTTGTACAATGCTTATTTCAAGGTACTCCAAAGCATGAATACGGTCGAATTCGCCTGGATAGCGGAGAACCACCGATTCCTCGCCCGCTTTTTTAAAACAATCCGGACTTTCTGGCCTGTCACAGGAAAGAAGAAGTGCCAGCGCACTAACTACGCCAATGTATTTTACTTTATTTACCATCGCCATCCTATACCTGCTTCAAAATGATCTGCTTTGGCAAAATGCGTTTTCAGATGAAAAAGTCCTATTAAGTTACCATATATAGGTCTTCGCAATCCAAATCGATGATAAAAATCGCCGTTTAGCCTTCCCCGGTCATGGATGTAATATCCCATTTGCGCTACTACTTCCAATTCACCCAAATGCAAACCGTAGCCCACAGACAAGCCTATTTTGACTACATCAGCAAAGCTTTGTCTGCTGCTGTCTATCTCCGATTGTCGGGCACGCATGGCGTTATTATAGAAAAGGTCGGCACCACCTATAATGCTGCTCTTGTCCGATACGCGTTCTATTCGGGCGGTGCTAAGAGTAACCACCCCGTATTTTGGCCCGAAAGCAGGCACCTTTTCCTTGAGGCCCATGCTCACGAAAGCCATGGTTCGGGAAGGAGGTCTGGGAGAAAGGGAATGTCCGGGTTCACCCGGAGGGATTATTCCGGAAGAAAATGCAACGCCCGAGAATAAACTGGGAATATTAAGGCCCAGGTTAGGAATGGAATAGGCACCATTGGAAAAGTGCGTCATACGAAGCCCTGCGTTTAACCAGATTGAATTGGCTAAACGAAAGCGCGCCTCGTATTCCAAAACGATGCAAGCATTAAATCTGCTTCCAATGGCCGTGTTATGATTGTTCTCGGTAAGCTCAAATTGTCGTGAGAGATAGGCCGCCCCAATACCCATGCGGAGGGCGTGAGAACGTTCCACAGATGTGTTGAAAGGCAGCCGTATATTTAGGTTGCCGCACAATGCCCTACCTAGCTCCCGCGGATTGCCGAGCCCTATCCAGCTAAGTTCTCCACCAATAGACGGATGTAGGTATAGTTTATGCCATTCCTTTTCAGCTCTGCTCCACCATTCCCCTCCTATAGTAGCGGCCAGGGAATGTCCTGTTATAAGCCGTTGCATCTCCTGACGATGAGCCATAACATAACCGCCATGTATGGAAGTGCGAACCAAATATTGGGCATTCAGACCGATGGAAAGGAAGCAGGGAAGGAGGGAAACCAATACTATTCGGCACAACATGCCTCAAAAATAAGAAGCCGTCTCGGTTTTAAACACATATTAAGGCAATACCTTTGCTGGCATGGAACATAAATTACAGGCCTTTGCCAGGCTTTTGAAGATAATGGACGAGCTTCGAGAGCAGTGCCCATGGGATAAAAAACAAACCATGGAAAGCTTACGCCACCTCAGTATTGAGGAAGTATATGAGCTTGGAGATGCCATACTTGAGGGAAATATTGAAGAGGTAAAGAAGGAAATTGGGGATATAATGCTTCATATGGTGTTTTATGCGCGGATAGCCTCCGAAACTGGAGCCTTCGATATAGCCGATTCCATTAATGCCGAATGCGATAAATTAATAAACAGGCACCCACACATATATGGCGATGTAACAGTTAAGGATGAAAGCGAAGTAAAGTCTAATTGGGAAAAGCTCAAGTTAAAGGAGGGAAACCGATCGGTGTTGGGAGGCGTTCCCAAATCCCTTCCCGCGCTTGTAAAAGCTACGCGGATTCAGGATAAGGCTCGCGGAGTGGGCTTTGACTGGGATCACGAGGGTCAGGTGTGGGAAAAAGTACAGGAGGAACTACTGGAATTTAAGGCTGAGGCCGATAGTGGAAGTAATAAAATGGAGGACGAATTCGGCGATGTGCTTTTTGCGCTTATAAACTACGCACGATTTAAAGGCATTAATCCGGAAGACGCTCTCGAGAAAACCAATCGTAAATTTATAAGGCGCTTCCAGCATATGGAAGATGCTATCCGAAATGCCGGAAAGAGCATGGGGGAAATGAATCTGGAAGAAATGGATGCTTATTGGGAAGAAGCCAAGCGGGAAGAACGAAAAGCAGGTGAATCCTAATAAGTTGAAAATAATTATCTGGCAATAAACCCTCTTTCCTATGATATCAACTGAATCATTCAGTATCCCCACCATCGAAAATGGCCTAATAGCGGCCGATCTGCATTGGGATGAAACCTATGAATCTATGCCTTTGGTTGTTTTTTGCCATGGGTATAAAGGGTTCAAAGATTGGGGTTGCTGGAATCAGGTAGCTGGATATTTCGCTTCGCGCGGAATAATGTTTCTGAAATTCAATTTCAGCCTGAATGGTACCACCCTGGAAAATATGTTGGAATTCGGCGATTTGGAAGCCTTTGCGCGCAATACCTACAGCCGGGAATTGGCCGATTTGAATGCGGTAATCCATTTTGTTGACCAGCAAGCTGGTTTACGCAACTACGGATATAATGGAAAGGATGTATTCCTGATCGGTCATAGCAGGGGTGGAGGTATTGTTATGTTGAGCTCTGGCAACCACCTGGTGAAGAAAATTATTACCTGGGCATCAGTGTCGGATTTCGAAAGCCGATTCCCGAAAGGACATGACCTGCAAACATGGAAGGATAAGGGTATCCTGGAAGTATACAATGCCCGAACAGGGCAAATAATGAGTCATAACATATCTTTTTATGAAGATTTTCAGGCCAATCGAAACAAATTAGACATCTCTGCCCGATTAGCTTCGATAGATATTCCTTTCTTAATTGTCCATGCGGAAGACGATGAAGCTGTTACGGCGGACGAAGCCCTTACTTTAAATGCGAAAGCACTTTGCTCGGATTTATTGCTCCTAGATGAAGGTGGTCATACTTTCGGTGCTTCACACCCGTGGACAATGAAGGAAATTCCAGCACCATTGCGGCAGGTTTGCGATGCTTCAATATCCTTTCTTTTCGGCGAAAGTATCAATCATTTATAGCTCCTTTGAGAATTTTTATGAAGGCCGGACGTGCTAAAATTATTATGTGATTTCGGAGCAATGGCCTTCGCGTAAAAAAAATGGGCCAAATATCCTTTGGTTAGCTTGCAATAGCGTATGTTTGCAGTCGAAAAATTCAACCTTTTTTGTGCAGCAGTAAATGAAAAGAAATATGTTTCCGGTCATGTTGGCGAAGGAAAATAGACTAACCTTCCGGACCGAGACAAGCGACATAGTGCAAGTAAGCAGCAGCAGGAATATTTCAATTCTTACCGTATTCCCTTATTCCCGAGCTTTTCTTTCCGCCCGTATACTGACCTTCAGGATTTGAGACTTCCGGTTCTTTCCACCACCCGAATCACTCAAATTTCCATGAATTCTCAGAAAATACATGAAAAACAAATACGTAGATCTGGTAAAACAGACCTTTGAATGGCCTCAGCCAGAATTCGGCCTTAAAGAGGGAAATCTTTTATTTCAGGGAGTACCTTTGATGGATATTATTAAGGAATACGGCACCCCAACGAAATTTACTTATCTGCCCAAGATTTCCGAAAATATTCAACGGGCAAAAAATTGGTTCGCCGATGCCAAGCATAAACTCGATTATGCCGGGGAATATCATTATTGTTATTGCACAAAAAGTTCGCATTTTTCATACGTTCTGGATGAGGTATTGAAAAATAATGTTCATCTAGAGACCTCTTCAGATTTCGATATCGACATCATCCATAAGCTCTATGAAGCAGGAAAGATCGATAAGCATATTCGAATTATTTGTAACGGGTTTAAAAAAGAAACCTATGTGCAGAAGATAGTAGGTCTCGTTGATATGGGCTTTACCAATATCATTCCCGTAATAGATAACTATTTGGAATGGGATTATATCGAGAAACTGATAGATGAACCGTTGGATGTTGGAATCAGAATTGCTGCTGAGGAAGAACCTAAGTTTGAGTTTTACACTTCAAGACTAGGCATAGGATACCGGGAGATTATTGACTTTTACAAGAAGCGCATGAGCACTTCGCCAAATCTTAGGCTGAAAATGCTCCACTTCTTCGTAAACACAGGTATAAACGACAATGCTTATTATTGGAGTGAGTTGCAAAAATGCCTCCGCGTCTATGTGCAATTGAGGCAGGTTTGTCCTACGTTGGACTCACTTAACATAGGTGGAGGCTTCCCGATTAAAAATTCTCTGGTTTTTGATTATCCGTATGAATATATGATCGAGGAAATTCTTTCGCAGGTTAAGCAGATCTGTGAAGAATACGATGTGCCAGTCCCCGATATTTATACTGAATTTGGATCCTTTACTGTTGGCGAGAGTGGAGGGGCTTTGTATAAAGTACTTTATCAAAAACATCAGAACGACAGGGAGAAGTGGAATATGATAGATAGTTCATTCATGACTACACTTCCCGATGCCTGGGCAATTAATCGCCGGTTTATTATGCTCCCGGTAAATCGCTGGGAGGATGCCTACGAAAGAGTCTTTTTAGGCGGTCTAACTTGCGACAGCGACGACTATTATAACTCGGAGCAACACGTAAATGCCATATATCTTCCCAGATACCGGGAAAGCCAGCCCTTGTATATTGGATTTTTCCATACTGGCGCCTACCAGGAAACCATTGGAGGCTTCGGTGGAATTCATCACTGTCTTATCCCTTCGCCAAAGCACCTGCTTATAAATCGTGATTCGAATGGAGAATTGACATTTGAAATTTTTGCGGAAGAGCAAACCGCAGATGGCATGCTTAAAATTCTGGGATATACTTAACAGTATGGTGCGCTCTATGAAACGCTTCGATCTATTGAAGCTCCTCTTCAACGGCATTCTTATCGCTCTTTTATTCCTGCTGCATTCTTTTTACTATCGCTTAACCGCCTCGATGGCTCTGTCCGAAAAGTTTGAGAGGCACCTGTTCTTTGTTGTCGTAAGCACTGCCGTAGTGGCTTTTCTTCGGCGCGGAGTTATCCTTTGGTATCGCTGGCGAAACCCGGGGAAAAAGGCCGATAACCTTATCGTTGGCACAGGCCTAATTACGCGCGTTTTTCATGTTGCGTTTGCCATTGTACTAGCCTTGTCGTTCTTTAATGTTTCTCTTGGTCAGGCATTTACATCTATCAGCCTTATTGCTGTAGCATTTACTCTGATTACCAAAGACTATATTTCGAACACCCTCAATGGGATGATTCTTGCTTTTTCGGATCACCTTCAAATCGACGATAATGTGAGTATTGGAGAAATTAAGGGAAAAATCCAGGCTATTACCCTTGCGCATGTTCATTTGCTCACCGACGACGACGACCTGGTTTTTATTCCCAATAATACTGTCTATTCGAGTCAGGTAATTAATTATACACGAAGGGAAATCAAAAAAAGCAGCCTCGATTTTGAAGTAGATCCGGAAAAAGTCGGCGATCTCGACAAACTGGAACGAGAAATTATTGATCGGATGAACCCGGTAGCTGAGCATATCCGAAGGGAAACCATGACCTTAAAAGTAGTTCATCTCAGAATCGAATCCTTCGCGCTGAAGTTTCAGTATGAACTACACGACTCCTCTAATAAGGTTTTGGAGAAACAAACAAGGCGTTTTTGCGCCAGAAGAATTGCCGAAATTATACATTCCTCGGGTTCCCGCCCTTCTTAAAATGTTGATTGTAAGGGGAGATGCAGATTTATTAAAACAATATCGTGAAAAAAAATAGCTGGAAACTCCTTTGGTATCGATAGGTTGTTTTTCTTTGAGCCGAAATTAAAGACGATGGAGAAGAGGCCTACCTTCGGAGATATACCGGAAGAATTCGCTAACCCTGAATCAGCTCGGGTGGTTTTGCTACCTGTTCCGTATGACGGAACCAGTACATGGATTAAAGGTGCCGATCGCGGTCCCGATGCATTTCTGGATGCCGCGGCCAATATGGAATTATACGATATAGAAACCGACTCAGAGGTCTATAAAGTTGGTATTTATCTTGCCGATCCGGTGCTCGAAGATAGCAGTCCTGAGTCGATGACAGAAGCAGTTGATAAGGCCGTTTCCACCTATCTGCAAAAGGGAAAGTTTGTCACTCTTTTCGGTGGTGAGCATTCCATAAGTATTGGCAGCATAAGAGCCTTCATGCGTAAATACGATGATCTAACCGTGTTGCAATTTGATGCCCATACGGATCTCAGGCCAGAATTTCATGGTTCAGCCTGTAATCATGCTTGCGCTGTCTATGAAGCCTCCAAAAATGCCAACCTTATTCAGGTAGGTATTCGAAGTATGGATAGCTCAGAATTGGAACATCTCGATCGTTATAAGACCTTTTTCGCACATGACATAGCACCGGATTTAAGTCATGGATGGATGAGGGAAGTAAAGGATCTTTGCACGGAGCATGTATATGTTACCATTGATCTTGATGTTTTCGATCCATCCATCATGCCTTCGACGGGTACACCGGAGCCGGGAGGTCTATCATGGCATCAAGTTTTGGAGGCCATTAAGATGGTAAATCGCCACAAAAAAATTGTTGGTCTCGACATTGTAGAGTTATGTCCTAATTCCTCGGCTAAAGCATCTGATTTTTTAGCCGCCAAGTTGTACTACAAAATTCTTAGTTACATTTTCGCCGAATAATCCACCACGGAATGAGCAAACATCGAAATACAATTTCACGATTTATGGAGGAGAATTACCTCCATTTCAACGCAGCCGCCCTTGTAGATGCTGCCAAAGGCTACGAAGCACATTTGGAGAAAGGCGGTAAAATGATGATTACCCTCGCTGGAGCTATGAGCACCGCTGAGCTCGGTAAAACGCTGGCGGAGATGATACGACAGGATAAAGTGCAAATTATTTCCTGTACAGGAGCTAATCTCGAGGAAGACATTATGAATCTTGTCGCTCATTCGCACTATCGCAGAGTACCTAATTATCGGGATTTGACACCCGAACAGGAGTTCGATTTGTTGCATGATGGTATGAACAGGGTAACAGACACTTGCATACCGGAAGAAGAGGCTTTTCGTCGCATCGAACATCATATTTTTAGAATTTGGAAAGAAGCTCAGGATAAAGGGGAACGTTATTTCCCTCACGAATACATGTATAAATTGCTTCTTTCAGGGGCCATGAAGGAACATTACGAAATTGATCCGAAAAATTCCTGGATGATAGCAGCAGCGGAGAAAAATTTGCCCATTATTGTTCCTGGTTGGGAAGATAGCACCATGGGAAATATATTCGCAGGTTATTGTATTAAAGGCGACTTGCTGCCATCGACCATGAAATCCGGCATCGAATACATGGTTTGGCTTGCGGATTGGTATCGTAAAAATTCAGGTGGTGAGGGGATAGGCTTCTTTCAGATTGGCGGGGGTATCGCAGGAGATTTCCCAATTTGCGTTGTTCCTATGCTTCACCAGGATTTACAACTAGAGGAAATTCCTGTCTGGAGCTACTTCTGCCAAATTTCTGACAGTACCACCAGTTATGGAAGCTACTCTGGTGCTGTGCCTAACGAGAAAATTACATGGGGAAAACTGGGCATTGAAACACCCAAATACATAATTGAATCGGATGCTACTATTGTAGCTCCCCTTATATTCGCCTGGCTGTTAAATTATTAATCAAATTCGCGCTAACAAGCATACGTAAACTCATATGGCTAAAGCTAAATCCAGCTCGAAATCGGTCAAGACTACCAAAGGGTCAAGGCCTATTCCATCAGCTAATAAATCCGCAGCCAAAACGGCTAAAGTAGCTGCCAAACCAGCTAAAGCAGCGGCAAAACCGGCTAAAGCAGCTGCCAAACCAGCTAAAGCAGCGGCAAAACCGGCTAAAGCAGCGGCAAAACCCACTAAAGCAGTGGGAAAACCCGTTAAAGCTGCGGCAAAATCGGCTAAAGCAGCAGCAAAACCGGCTAAAGCAGTAGCAAAATCGGCTAAAGCAGTAGCAAAACCAGCTAAAGCAGTAGCAAAACCGGCTAAAGCAGTAGCAAAACCGGCTAAAGCAGTAGCAAAACCGGCTAAAGCAGCAGCCAAACCGGCTAAAGCAGCAGCCAAACCGGCTAAAGCAGCAGCCAAACCAGCTAAACCAGCGGCAAAACCAGCTAAAGCAGCGGCCAAACCGGCAGCAAAACCTGCCAAGGAAGCCTCTAAACCGACTAAGGAGGTGGCTTCTCCTGCCAAAATTGTATCCAAGGCAACTTCAGATTCAGGTACTGCGAAAAAAGATAACATTCAAGCTAAGAAGGGGGCCGTTAAACCTTCGGAAAGAATACCTCCCGCTAAAGCCAACAAGCCTATTCTACTTAAGCCGACAATATCTGATGATACTGATTATGAGGAAACAGAGGTAAAGCCAAAACAGATAGCTCCCAAGATGCCCATAAGCGGTCAGGTTAAGAGAATTATCAAGGATTACCGAACAGTAACCGATGAGCAATTAAAATTAATTACGGAGCATTTTCCGGATGGTATAGACAGCGAGCAGCTCATCTCCTTTACTAATGCCAAAGGCGAATTTGTAAAAGCCTTGGAAATACGCACGGAGGATACAATATATCTGTTCAAGTTCAGCGCCGAGATGATCAATAAGATAGATGATATAACTGAAGATGACTACTCTTTTGAAGGTTTTGAGGAGTTCAAAGAGGAAGATACAGGGAAAGCATCTGTGGAAGACGACGAGGATGATGACGATACGAATGAACCGGCGGATGATGAAGGTGATGATGACGACGATGAAGATTGATTGAACTATCTAGGTATTAGAAATATTGAAGTTGCTGCTTTGCGATAAAGCGGCCATTTTTTATTTGATGAATTGACTATTTAGCTTAGGAAGTGCTTTTCACTTTTGACGAACTTGTAATTTTGATTGATTTTCTCCGTAGTTTTTGTAATTGCCTCTAAATTTAATAGGGAGTATAGAGTAGGGTATTTCTTAGTTAGTTTGTCTCCCAGAAGGGAATATATAACTTTTTTCCGTAAAATTAAATCCCGTCGAAGCAATTCTATGATGCAATTGAGAAAGATTTTCACCAGATTTACGGCAGGCCTCGGAATTATGAAAAGTAATCTGATAATCGCATGTTTTGCAATACTTCTTACGGCTATAAATGCCTGTAAGCACGAGATACCGCAACCTGATGTAATTCTGCCTCCTAATGGAAATAACAATGGAGGAGATTGCGATCAAAACATAGTCTACTTCGAACAGCAAATTCTGCCCATTTTCCAGTCTTCCTGTGCCATTCCCGGCTGTCACGATGAAGCGACGCAGACAGACGGCATTGTTTTAACATCATGGCAGGGAGTTATGAATGCGGGCATTCAACCGGGCAATCCCTGGGAAGAAGACGTCATGGAAGCCATTGCCTTTCCGGAAAATCCTGAAGATCAGATGCCTCCCTATCCCAATGCGCCGCTGAGTCAAAATCAAATAGATCTTATAACCGATTGGATTATACAAGGCGCCCAAAATAACTCCTGCGAAACCGCCGGTTGTGACACGAGCAACGTCTCTTTTTCAATGGGAATATGGCCAATAATCGAAAATAAATGCCAGGGATGTCACACCGGAGCGGGTCCAATGGCAGGGATAAGCCTCAATAATTACGACGATGTATTTGCTATTGCCTCGAGTGGTCTTCTAAACGGAACAATCAATGCCTTGCCAGGCTATATAGCTATGCCCTATAATGGAGCACAATTACCGCAATGCCAATTGGATATGATCCGAATCTGGATTGAAGACGGGGCACCAAATAATTAAAAAAATGCCTATGAAGCTTTGCCTTTTCTTTCTTGGCGCTGTGACAGTCTTTTCTTCCTGTTACTACGATGTGGAAGAGGAACTATATGGTGGACAGGTATGCGATACGCCTCTATCCGTGAACTGGAGTCATATTAAGCCCTTAATAGAAACTCATTGTAACAATGGTAATTGCCATGTAGTAAATGGCATTGGGCTGGGTGTGTTTGATAGTTATGCTGGAGTTAAAGCAAAGGTCGACAATGGGTCATTTGCCAGCAGAGTGCTCGATATTCGCGATATGCCGGGATACTCTCTACCGGCCTGCGACTATGTTTTATTAGAGGCCTGGCTCGATGCCGGCGCACCTGAAAATTAATATGAAAAAAATAGTTCTTATTTCCATATCCCTGGCAGTTTGCTGCTTGTCATATGCCCAAGGCGAAGTTGCCCGGCAAACGTTCAAGGATACCCGAATTATCAATGGTCATTCCGTTGAAACTGGTCCTCTTGGCGAAATGAAGTTCATTATCAGTCATCGGTTTGGACCGGTAAACCAAGGTGTCTATGAATTATTCGGCTTCGACCAAAGTACCATTCGTATTGGCCTAGACTATGGCATTAGCGACAGGCTTACCATCGGTGCTGGAAGAAGTAGCTTTGAGAAAACGTATGATGGCTTCGCGAAGTTTAGAGCCGTTCATCAGAATTCATCTGGCTGGCCTTTATCGGTTACAGCATATACCTCTGCAAACCTGACTACCATTAACTGGCCAGATCCCGATAGGAAAAACTTCTTTACATCCAGGATGGTATATGCCCATCAGCTTATCATTGCCCGAAAATTCAGCGATGCTTTCTCGCTGCAGATTATGCCAACGCTGGTGCACCTTAATCTGGTACCCACAAAGCAAGATTCTCACGACGTTTTTTCCCTTGGAAGTGCCCTGCGCTGGCAATTGAGCAAATCGCTCGCTCTTCTCGGTGAATATTATTACAACATTACCAATCAAAGGGATCCGGACTTACGCAATTCACTGGCTCTTGGGATAGAAATAGAAACCAAAGGACATGTATTTCAGTTGAGCTTTTCCAATTCCAGAGGAATGACTGAAAAATTCTTCATTACCGGAACTCGCGGACGTTGGCAAAAAGCGGAAGTCGGACTGGGATTCAACATTACACGTGATTTTCGATTGAGAGGCCGATGAAAAAATTATTGATCGTAATCATTGGTATTTCGACGGCACTGGGATTTCTCTCCGCAGGAAACTCGGATAGTTCAACGCCCACTGTCTCGCCAGAAACACCTCTTCAGGAGGTTCTTTTAGCCTTGGGTGAACCCGCACCATCTCACTACATCAAAATCCCTGATCCAGAGAAAGTCAGTATGGGTAGGCAAATGGTCTACGAAGGCAGAGCGACCCTTCCCCAGGGTGGCAAAAGCGAATTTATCAGTAAATATTATGTATGTACCGATTGCCATAATCAGGTGCGCGAGGATCCGGTATTGCCAATCAGCAATCCCGATGCCCGACTCGTATATGCGGTTAATAACGGCCTTAAATTCCTGCAGTCGACCACTTTTTGGGGAATGGTAAACCGCGAAGAATGGTACAATGATGATTATGTTAAAAAATATGGATCCCTCGTCGAGAAAGCGAATAAAAGCCTCGCCG
>Ga0315906_10002106_pt1 | contig 28506 bp, 26 predicted proteins | sample LakEriMetagenome_4_FD_203526 | JGI IMG/M metagenome (GOLD analysis project Ga0315906, IMG submission 203526) | Freshwater fungal communities from buoy surface, Lake Erie, Ohio, United States - Buoy 2 MA122 | ecosystem: Environmental > Aquatic > Freshwater > Lake > Lake biofilm | place: USA...
AAGCTTATATTTTTGGTTTGGATATATTATTTTTATAGCCTTTACTTTATTATCTTGCACCATAGCAATAATTTCTTTTACCCTAGATTTATCATATTGAGTAAAAAACATTGGTGACCAGCCACCTACTGTATTGATCGCTGATACTTTATTTGCTGACAGATTTGTAACATTAGACTTTATTGAATTATTTGCCCAAGCAAAATGTGCAAGTAAAGCGATTACTATAATTTTAAAAACTTTCATAGTATTGTTCCTTAAGTTTTTATTTAATTAAATATTGAACTTCATTTTAACATATTCACTTAAATATACCAATCATAACCATTGGGTAATTAGTTGCAATGATAAATATCCGATATACCTGTTAAAAGCTGGGGTAATCATCCACAAAAGCATTACACCCTTTAAGTCCATAATTAGTTAAAAATTGCGCATACAATTTGGCTTCTGTATGAAAACCATCATCTACTTTATTCACTGTAGCAACAACAAATGGCTGATGATAAATTGCATTACAGTATTTAGCTGAGTACTCAAATGGTTTTAATAAATCAGATAAAGTAAATCCAACTTGATTAATGTATCTTTCTTTATCACTGCCAATTGTTATGCATAGCATAACGTCTTTTCCATGTAGTTTATCCCCATCTGGACCATAAGCAAAATTATAGCTAAACACTTCATCAATCCATTGCTTCATTAATGGAGTCGTATTAAACCAGTAAAATGGGAACTGTAATACTACTAAATCATGTTCAACAATAAGCTTTTGCTCTGCATTTATATTAATTTTACCATCTGGGTACTTGGTATATAAGTCTGAAACTGTCACATGTTCTAAAGTTTTAACTTGCTCAATTAACTTACGATTAATCACTGAATCTTTATAATTGGGATGAGCTAAGACTACTAATATTTTTTTCATTATTTTTTTCCTAAAAATTATTTGCAAATGCCATTGACTGGGGCTTGGCGAATAAAAGTTTTTTGTTTAAAATCCAAACCATTTATAGCAAAAAGATCTGCTAAAGTGGTGTTTAGCTCGCTATATGTTATTTTTTGATTACCATTTTTTAATACATTAATATAATCAATTATTCTTAAATAAACTCTCGAAGAGTTATTCTTACTGTTAGTTACAATAAAATTGCTGACTGTTCCGTACACCGTATCTGTTTTAATCTCCGGATAAATTCTAGTTAGACTCTGTAGATTTGATCTAAATATGCTAGTATTTTGGCAGGCATTCTTATTATTTGGAAGAATAACATCTGAGCTAGTATCCAGAAACCAACTCTGAACATTAGAATAACCATTTTTGTTATTTAACACATACTGTGTTATTTTACTTAATCTTGTAGCTGCGCTTAATGATCCATTAATGACATTTAAACTTTCAAACTGAGGGCTTAAATATGTATTTGTGTGAGTAAAATACTCTCCGCTCTTACTAATCACCCTATAGGTAAAATGACGCTTAGTATCACTATTGGAATCGCCGTAAGCCACTTCAACAATTAAAATACTATACCTATCAGATATTTGGTAAAAGTTTGGTGCAGCTGCGCTAAATATATCGTTAATGTATGGAATGATTTCAGTTATCGTCGCAAAATTTTGCAAAACACCATATAGAACCATTCCCTCAGAATATCCAACTAGCGGTTGGTAGTATTTTCGGTTGTTGCTAGAATCATCAGGGAATACTGGGTCTTCTTCAATAATTGCTAATCCAAATTTATTAACACCCATTTTTACATCATTATCATGCATAAGGGCATAAAACTCATTTTTATGCTTATACGGGTTATCGTACCATGATACAAACTGTTTTATTGGCTTAATTAATTCAAAAGTTTGCTTACCGTAAACAGAATCACGATTTTTACCCATTATTACACTTGATTCTGTAATAACCCCAAAAGATGTACAAGCAAAAGCTATATTGGTTAAACACACAATAATACTTGCAATTAAAAATTTAATCATAAATACCCCAGTAATTGACTATGTTATCCCATATAACAGTAGCTAAATCTTTTTTTAACATTAGCTCTGTTACTTGTTGCTTAAGGTCTCTATCAATAATTGTTACTTGATTCATATCACTCCCAAAAACTCCTTGTGACACATCATTAATTACAACCATATCCAAATTTTTAGCGTGCAGTTTGTTTATACCATACTCAACAACGTTATTAGTCTCTGCAGCAAAGCCAACAACAAATAAACTCGGGTACATTTTTTTTATACTCGCAACAATATCTGGGTTTTGAGTTAACTCTAAAGATAAATCAGTTCCAGATTTTTTTACCTTTTGTGAACTAGCATTCTTTATTTTGTAATCACAGACCGCGGCACAACTAATAAATACATCGGCGTTCTTTGCATGTTTTTTTGCAGCCACAAACATTTCTTCGGCAGAACCCACAGAATAAACTTTATCTATATTAGATGTTGTATTAATACTCATTTTACCACAAATCATGATAACATCTGCACCCATAAATGAGGCACACTCAGCTAAAGCATTCCCCATCTTCCCAGAGCTATGATTAGAAATATATCTAACTGGATCAATTTGCTCAATTGTGCTACCAGCTGTAATAACAACTCGCTTTCCATATAAAAGTCTATGCCCATTTTGAGCAATTAATTCACGTAAGTTATTTAATATGTTTTCAACCTCTATCATGCGTCCTACATCAATATCACCACATGCCTGTAGACCATAAGTAGGCCCCCAGACCATAAAATCAAGATATTTTATGGTCTCTAAATTACTTTGAGTAATTGGGGCCTTCCACATTTGCTGATTCATAGCGGGTACTAAGATTTTTTTTGCGGCACTGGCTAAAATAGTTGCTGTTAATAAATTATCTGAAAACCCATGTGCCAATTTAGCCAAAGTGTTAGCGCTTAAGGGAGCAACTAAAATATAATCTGCCCATTTAGCCAAGTTAATATGCTCCATTATACTTGTATAACTATATTGATCCATTTTACTATCAATGTATACAGCTTCCGCCCCCATACTTGATAATGCTGTAGGAGTAACAAAACTCAAACCATCCTGCGTTATAATTACTTTGCATTGATAGCCTAATTTTATAATTTGATGCACTAAATCCACTGATTTGACTGCCGCAATACTGCCTGTAATTCCAACCAATACCTTCATGATAAATCCTTACTTTCAATATATTCCATATTTTTTATATAGTTATTTGGGGTTCTAATCAGTGCTAGTAACACTAAAAACACAATACCCACAACTGCAAAAATTACATGTATATGAAATGTTTTAGGTGCAACTAACCAAACACTAATAATTAAATTAAATCCAATACCACTTAATCTGCCAAAAGCAAATAACGTATTTGATGCCGTACTACGTAAATTAGTCCCATAACTTTTAATCACTAATTGGATCCAAGCTGTAGGCAGCCCCCCCCCTAATAAACCAAGAACTATTGCATACGGGAAAAACCATTTTCCATTAATTAGCCAAAACGTTGGCATAGCAACTAAAAAAATAAAAATATTTACCAAGATGAACACTCGATAATCTTTAAATTTACTAATTATGATATTACATGCTATGGTGCTAATCAAATTACCAATAAAAAAACCAGTAAGTAACACTCTGGTTAAATCACCTAAATCACCATCTAATTGCATAAACCTTGGATAAATAAACATTATGGTAATTAAGAAATTAAACGGCATTATCAATAATAATAATCGACAAAACTTAAATACACTAACCCAATTATTAAATAATTCTAAGATATTACCTCTTGAAATATTGTCATTTAGTTTCAAAAACAAACCAGATTCAAAAATTTTCTTGCGAGCTATGAATATTATAAAACCAGCCACGCCACCAAATAGATACATGAATTTCCAGGAAATCGAACTAAAATAAGTTGCAGTCATTCCACCTAGGATGCCACAAAAATAAAGTAGTGATGTATATTTAGAAGCAGATTTTGTAGGTAATAACTCATTAATTAAAACACTTGACGTTGCAAACTCAGCAGCTAACCCAGCCCCAGCCACAAAACGCAAAAACGTAAAAACTGCAATAGAATGAGTAAATATACTTAATATCATTGCTATTGAATATAATAATATACTATAGCGTATCATTGCTGTACGCCCTACCTTATCCCCCAATACCCCAAAAAAAATTGCGCCGCAAAAAATACCTACAGTATAAAAACTAGATATTTTTAAATATAACTGTTGAGTATGTGAAATATCATAGATATTAAATGAGTCCCTAAATACATTAACATAACTTGCAGAAAATATAGTTAAGTCATAAAAATCAATAAAATAGCCAAAACACAATAGAATTAAAGTTAAAGTATACTTATTATTTTTATTAAAATTATCCGAAACAAAGGTGCCTGTTTGCATAAAATCAAGTCCTTAAAATACTAGAGAAGCAGTCAAATATAAAATACGTTGCTGTGTGCTATAAATTAAATAGTCGCACGCACTCGCTATTTTACATTTATCCTAAGCATATGGTCAACTTTAATATGTGATAAAATCTCGGATGGGATAAAATAATATTTTTAGGATGTTTTTATGAATTTACATGAATACCAAGCCAAAGAACTATTGGCGAAATACGGTTTAAGGGTACAAACAGGGATCCTAGCCCACAACGCATCAGAAGCTGGTGATGCTTTTGACCGCTTGGGTGGAAAATTTGCCGTAGTTAAAGCTCAAGTTCACGCTGGTGGCAGAGGTAAAGCAGGCGGAGTAAAAGTAGTTAAATCACGTGATGAAGCAATGAATGTTGCTAAAGAACTCATTGGCAAAAACTTAGTTACATATCAAACAGATGCACATGGTCAGCCCGTAAACTCAGTGTATGTGAGTGAGGATTTATATCCAGTTACCCGAGAATTATATTTAGGTGCGGTAGTTGATCGCTCTACTCGTAGGGTTACATTTATGGCATCCACAGAAGGTGGGGTTGAGATTGAAAAAGTTGCAGAAGAGACTCCAGAGAAAATATTTAAGACTGTTGTAGACCCTCTAGTTGGATTATTACCTTGTCATGCGCGTGAGATTGGCTTTAAACTAGGATTAAATAATGACCAAATTGGTCAATTTGTAAAAACAATGACTGGAAGTTATAAGGCATTTATTGAAAATGATTTTGCATTATTTGAAATTAATCCATTAGCTATTCGTGAAAATGGCGATATTGTATGTGTTGATGCTAAGGTAAGTTTAGACTCTAATGCTTTATACCGCCATCCAAATTTACTAGCGCTACGTGATAAATCACAAGAAAATGAGCGCGAACTAAAAGCTTCTGAATTTGATTTAAATTATGTTGCACTTGAGGGAAATATTGGTTGTATGGTTAATGGGGCTGGTCTAGCTATGGCAACTATGGATATTATCAAGTTATATGGTGGGCAACCAGCAAACTTTCTTGATGTAGGAGGCGGAGCAACTAAAGAGCGTGTAATTGAAGCATTTAAAATCATACTGGCGGATCCAAGTGTTAAAGCAGTTTTAATAAATATATTTGGCGGAATCGTACGTTGCGATATGATAGCTGAAGCAATTATTGCTGCAGTAAAAGAGGTTCATGTAAATGTACCAGTGGTTGTTAGACTCGAAGGTAACAATGCAGAGTTGGGAGCACAGATTTTAAAAGATTCTGGCTTAAAATTAATTCCAGCTGATGGCCTAGCGGATGCAGCCGAAAAAGTTGTAGCAACTTTAAAATAAGGATTGAATAAATGAGTGTTTTAGTTAATAAAAATACAAAAGTCTTAGTTCAGGGATTTACTGGTAAAAACGGTACTTTTCATTCTGAACAAGCAATTGCATATGGAACAAAAGTAGTTGGAGGGGTTACTCCAGGCAAAGGCGGCACAATACATCTAAACCTACCAGTATTTAATACTATGGCGGATGCTGTTAAAGAAACAAAAGCTACCACATCAGTAATCTATGTGCCAGCTCCATTTGCGATGGATTCAATCATTGAAGCCGCAGATGCAGGCATAGAACTTATTGTATGTATTACTGAGGGTGTGCCAACATTAGACATGCTTAAAGTTAAACGTTACCTTGAAAGTATGGGGGCTAGGTTAATTGGACCTAACTGCCCAGGGATTATAACGCCTGGAGAGTGTAAAATTGGTATTATGCCTGGACATATTCATTTACCAGGTAAAATTGGTATTGTCTCTCGCTCTGGCACTCTTACTTATGAAGCAGTTGCACAAACTACTAAGCTGGGCTTAGGTCAGTCTACTTGTATTGGTATTGGCGGGGACCCTATTCCTGGAACATCACATATTGATGCTTTAAAATTATTTCAAGATGACCCCAAAACAGAAGCTATCATTATGATTGGTGAAATTGGCGGTACAGCTGAAGAAGAAGCCGCAGAATTTGTAAAATCTTATGTAACAAAACCAGTTGTTGGTTATATTGCAGGAGTTACGGCACCTAAAGGCAAACGCATGGGACACGCTGGGGCTATAATTTCTGGTGGACAAGGAACTGCCGAAGAGAAATTTAAAGCTTTTGAAAAAGCTGGTATTGCGTATACTCGCTCTCCAGCAGAAATTGGTAAAACTATGTTTAATCTTTTAAACAGCAAAAAATAGTTGAATTTTAATGATAGGTAGCTTAGGCTATCTATCTTTATTAATATAGGTCGGGTTATTTTGGATAATTTACAACAGAGCTTAATTGATGCGTCACAAAATTTACAAACAATAAGAGATTTCATCCGTTTTATGGTGAGTACTTTTGAAGAACATAACTTAAGCTACGGACATGGTACTACTAATCCATATGACGAAGCTGCATATTTAGTTTTATCCACCTTAAATCTTCCAATAGATACCCTAGAACCACATTTAGATGCAAAACTTCTGGATCACGAAATTAAAAAAATTATAAAAGTTTGTGAGCAAAGAATCATACATCGTATACCTGCACCGTATATTACTAATGAAGCAAATTTTTTAGGATATAAATTTTATGTGGATGAACGGGTAATTATTCCTCGATCATATATTGCTGAAATATTATTAAACAATGAACTAAGTGATTATATAGAGCATCCAGAGCTGATAAGTAATATATTAGACTTATGTACTGGCAATGGTTCACTTGCTATCATTATGGCGGATTATTTTTCTGATAGCCAAGTAATTGCTGCAGACATTGATGAGAATGCACTTGAAGTTGCTGAAATTAACGTTAACAAATATGATATGAGCGCTGTTATTGAATTGCGCCAGTCTAACTTATTTGAAAATTTAACTGACTGCCCTAATAAATTTGATTTAATCGTTACTAACCCACCATATGTAGATGCTAAACGGATGAATATCTTACCTCAAGAATACCTACACGAACCACAAATATCATTATCTGGCGGCGAGAGCGGATTAGAATTAGTCAATGACATTTTAAAAAATGCAATATATTTTCTTAATGATTTTGGAATTCTGGTACTTGAGATGGGTGATAATCAAGAAGAGTTTGAGCAGTTATATGATGGGCTAGAATTTACATGGCTTACTACACAAAACGGTGATGGATTTGTCTTTGTGGTAACTAAAAAAGCTCTAATTAATTATTTTAAAATATGAGGCATCATATTCTTGCAATTATTTTATTTCAACCAGAAATACCTCCCAACACAGGGAATATCATCCGCTTGTGTGCTAATACTGGCTATGAGCTTCATTTAGTGAAGCCCTTAGGTTTTCCATTAGAGGATACAAGACTCAAACGTGCTGGACTAGACTATCATGAATATGCCAACCTTGTAGTACATGATAGTTGGGAAGCTATAAAATGTTATTTTCAAAAACGTCGGATTATTGCTATAGAAACCTGCGGCGCGAGCTGCTATAGCAAATTCAAATACAGTTATGATGATGTACTATTATTTGGATCGGAAACCAAAGGGTTACCTGATTTTGTATTAAACGATTTAACCAAGGAGAATATCGTTAGACTCCCTATGCTACCAAAGCAACGGAGCCTTAATTTATCTAATTCAGTTGCAATTGTTGCTTATGAAGCATGGAGACAATTAAATTTTATTGGAGGAATCTAATATGCGACTTAAATATCTACTACTTTTATTCATGTTTTCTTTTATGCTGGCACAACCATCTGTTGCAACAGTAACAAATAAAAGCGCACAAAAAAACACTCATAGCCATAAAAGAGTAAAAAAACATAAAAAACCCACACGTAAAAAAGATTATATGCATGGAGTAGCCAGTTATTACGGCAAAGGTGATGGATTTAATGGCAAAAAGATGGCTAACGGCCAAATATTCGATGCTAATAATATATTTATAGCTGCCCACCCTACATTACCTCTAGGCACAAAGTTAAAAGTTATAGACGACGCAACGGGTAAAGTTATTTATGTTGAAATAAAAGACCGCATGCCACGTTACAATAGAGTTATAGACTTAAGTTATGCTGGGGCACGTAAATTAGGAATGCGTAAAAAGGGGCTATCTTACGTTACCCTAGTTAAAATAAATAATGCTGAATTTAATAAACAAAAGCGCGTAATCAAGCAACAAGAAATTTCTAATAATCAATAAGTGGTCGAGTTAGTCTCAAAAATTGATGCAGTGCCATAGTATAATGCCCCTAATAAATAAAAATATAAATATATATTTTTATTTTTCAATTAATGTTATAATACTTTGGTGATGTCTAACTTTTAGCTAAGCATTATAATAAACCAAATCAGATAATTGCACACCTAAGTTAATAATGACCTTGAAATACATAAATTAATGTTCTTATAAAAATAAAACATATCTTATAAAGGAAATAAAATGTTAACATGGGTTATAATATTTTTAGTTATTGCTATAATTGCAGCAATCTTTGGGTTTGGCGGTATTGTAGAAGCAGCTGTTGATATCGCAAAAATTATATTTTTTATCTTTATTGTATTATTTATCATTAGTTTAGTTATGCATATTGGTAACTATAGCATTCCAGGATTTTAGCTGGTCTTAGTTTCTCATAGATTCATTACCTATTACTCTTAGCCCACTTAGTACTCAAAATATCGTACTTATACAATTACCTTCTTAAATTCCAGAAGCTTTCAACCTTTTTCATACAATTACAATAAGCTCAATTAATAATATTATTTGGAGATAATCATGATAAAAAAAATAAGTATATATTTAATTTTAATTTTAAATATTATATTTTGTGGAACTGCTTACGCAACAAACCTTGAAGATAAAGTTAACTCAGTTTTAAAGACACAATTCTCATCTGGTAGTTACACAGTTGCTAGTCACAAACAAAATATATTATTAGCTGGGCAAGTTCCAAGTGAAGAAATGAGAATACAAACAAGTAAAGCTGTTCAAAACATTATTGGTGGTGGCACTCTATGGAATTATCTACAAGTACGAGAAAACGAAAATGCAGCAGAAATATCTGCAGATGGCATTATAACCTCAGAAGCTAAAACTAGGCTTATTCTTCAAAAGAATGTAAATACCAATAATATAAAAGTAGTAACTTGCGCAAATGTGGTTTATTTATTGGGCAGTAATGCAGGAACTACATATCAAATAAAAGGCGCTATTCACGGCATAAAAAATATTGCAGGAGTTAAGGGTGTTGTGAACTTAATTAATAAATAAGAACCCGACAAAGTATATTTTTTAATGATATAGCCCCTGAAAAATCATAGGGGTTGTGTAGTAATGATTAAAATATACTCCCTCTATCTAACATACTAGCATCTGGTAATTACAATTTTACCCCTTTTACATATTTCTTTAGCTCTTTAATATCTTTCCAGAGCTCTAAATTAAGATTTAACCCATCAATGGATTCTTTTATATCTTCAATTTGATTATGCAATTTATTTATAATAATTGAGGGGGAATGTATTACATAGATAGGTGAAAGATTAAACTCGCAACTAAATATCGAGCAAGTATGGTGAATTTCACCTTCTAGCTCATTTAGTTGCATTTTTAATATTTTATTAAAATGTTTCAGTTTTTCCATCGCAATTGAATTAAGATTAGCTGGGTCAATATGCTCAATTTGGAGTTGAACCTCAAGTAAAGTTAGCAAATCTTGCTTATCATAAGCCGCATTAACCTTTTGCATTAGAGTAGTTTTGCTCTCATGATCCATATGCTCCGATTTACGGTCAGGATGTAGCACTCTAACTAACTGACGATACACTTCACGTATCGACTGACTAACATTCTTCTCTTCTGCCATCTGTTGAGCTTCTTTAGCTAAAGCTTTAGCACTTTTTTTACGCTTCTGTTTTATTGCCTGTTGCTGCTCATGCTTGTTTTGCATTTCTTGAGCAATATACTCTATTATATCCTCGGGACTATCTATACTAGAATCTATATCAATATCTAGATGCTCTTTAGCCATTTCTTTTATATAAGAAGCTTCCATTTCATGCGTATATTCTTGCTGTTTGTCATAATCCTCATCACTACGTGTATTATAAATATGCTTTAATTTTTCATCTTCATTAGCTGACTCATCCACCACATCATGGATTATATATAACATTTTTTTGCGATCAGATTTAGTAAAAAGTTTATTATCATAAACTTCATTCATTAGATAAGCCATTTTTATTCTAAGGTCAGCATATTGCTTTCCTAGTGGGAAATAATCATTTGAGTATATCTGTTTAAATTTAACGACACTCTCTTGCCATTTTATCAACAATTCTCGTTTATTGCTAATTTGGGTTATTAGTTTATTAAATAGCCTTTGCTCTTTTTGTAAAATAGTATCTTTAGAGCCAGAAACTATCGTGGGTAAATTGGTGTTTTTCATAAGGTTATATGGCTATAAATAATTTTGTTTATATAAAGTAGTTATTTTGCTTGTAATAGCATAATTTATAGCCTAATAAGCTGCTTTTAAAGTTGTAGCTTCACTATAAAGCCTATCGCATTCATTTTGGTACTTAGTAGCAACTTGTTTATCATTCCAAATAACAAGCACGTTCTCAGCATTTTTATTAACAGCACCCGCTGAATAATTGAACGAACCAGTTTCTACAGTTTGGTTATCAATTACAATAAACTTATTATGCATAATTGCATAATTAGCATTAAGCCTAACCTCAACACCATTATTTGCTAAATATGTGGTCGCTGAGTATTTACTTCTATTGCTTTTATTATCTGATACAATATGAATGACAACTCCACGTTTTTTAGCGCTCAATATTGCCATAGCAACAGGCTTTGAGGTAAAACTATATGTAGCCATACATATATTACTTTTTGATGAGTTAATAGCTTTTAAAACCAACTCTAAAGATCCTTGTTTTGGGCTAAACCCAACCTCAATATTTGATGCAAATACCATTTGTATTATAAACGATAAAACTAATAACTTGTTCATCACATCTCACTTTTACAATAAAATATCTTAATGCCTGGCATTTTTAGATACATGGCTATCTGGCTAAGTCAGGTATGACACACCAAATTAATACTTTAAACATCAACTTATGATTATTATTTCTTATTATGGATATTATAAAAAGCAGATAACCCAGGATAAATAGCATTAAAGCCAAGCTCTTCTTCTATGCGTAATAGCTGATTATACTTGCTAATCCTATCTGAACGGGATAAAGATCCAGTTTTGATCTGTCCACAGTTTAGTGCAACAGCCAAATCAGCAATAACAGAGTTTTCAGTTTCGCCACTACGATGAGACATAACCGTTGTATAAGAGGCGGTCTTTGCCATTTCTACCGCAGAGATAGTTTCAGTTAGTGTACCAATTTGATTAATTTTAACTAATAATGAATTAGCAACTCCATCCTTAATGCCTTTAGCAAGTATTTTAGGGTTAGTAACAAACACATCATCGCCAACAATTTGTATTTTTTTGCCTAGATTTTGAGTTAAATAAACCCATCCTTCTGTATCACCCTCACTCATTCCATCTTCAATCGAAATAATTGGGTAATTATCTACAAGCGTAGCCAAGTAATCCGTAAATTGTTTCGAATCAAGCTCTAAGTTTTCTGCTTGTAAAACATACTTTCCGTTTTTATAAAACTCAGATGCTGCACAATCTAATGCTAACATAATATCTTTACCCGCAGTATATCCAGCTTTATCAATCGCCTCTAGAATCAGCTTTAAGGCTTCTTCGTTGGTATTTAAACTTGGGGCAAAGCCACCTTCATCACCAACACTAGTTGGAAACCCACGACTATTACAAATAGATTTTAAGGCATGGAATACTTCAGATCCATAACGCAAAGCTTCTTTAAAACTAGGCGCACCCACTGGCACAATCATAAACTCTTGAATATCTAAATTATTATTAGCGTGCGCACCACCATTAATAACATTCATCATGGGAACTGGTAACATTTTTTTACCTAAGCCACCAACATAACGATAAAATGGCATGTCTAACTCATTGGCTACCGCTTGAGCAACAGCAACGGACACTGCTAAAGTTGCATTAGCACCAAGGTTAGCTTTATTTTCTGTACCATCTAATTCAATTAAAAAATTATCAATTGCAGTTTGATCAAAAGCATCACGCCCAATAAGAAGTGGCTGAATCTCATCATTAATATTTTTAATTGCTTTTAAAACACCTTTACCATTGTAACGCTTTTTATCGCCATCTCTTAACTCTAAAGCCTCTTTAGACCCAGTAGAAGCACCAGAAGGAACAGAGGCGCGCCCCATCATTCCAGAGTCTAAAACAACATCTACTTCAACAGTTGGAAACCCACGAGAATCTAAAATTTCTCTTGCATGTATGGAAACTATTTTTGACATAACTTTTACCTTATTAAAGAATAACTATTCTTGATGCCACATAAAGTAGTATCAAACCGAAAATAATATTTATAAATCGTTGCTTTTTATAGAAAATATTTCTAATTGTTGCTCTACCAAACAGAAATGATACCGCAGTAAACCAAAATAAAGTTCCAAAAGCACTACCCAAAATAATAAAGGTCCCATCAATATAAGGATTACCATGATTAGCAACATATGTTGATAACGATATAATAAACATAAATGCTTTAGGATTAGTAATATTACAAATTAAGCCAATCTTAAAATATTCAAAACTAGCAATTGTTGGTTTGTCTGAATAAACCATTTGTGGCTCACGTATCTGGACTTTAGAAAATATTGATTTTATGGCTAAATAAGCTAAATAAAATGCTCCAGCAAATTTTATAACCATAAATAGATATTTGCTACTTGCAACTATAGTACCAATGCCAAATAACCCACATGCAAATACTATAGTACTTCCAAGTGCTATACCTAGTGTAGTATAAAAACCAGCCTTTAAGGAATCAGTTAATGAGTTTTTTAATACCATAAAAAAATCAGGGCCAGGGCTCATAATTGCCAAAAAATCAATTACTAAAACGTATACTATTACATCTATGTCCATCGCACACCTTATATCTTTTTGACTACTCTATCAATAGCCATAATTTCGGTTAAAAACCCTTCAATTTCATGCATAGGAAATGAATTTGGCCCATCAGATTTCGCCTCTTCTGGTCTTGGATGAGTTTCCATAAAAATCCCACTTATCCCAACAGCCACTGCAGCACGAGCTAAAACCGGAACAAACTCACGTTGGCCGCCAGAACTAGTTCCCTGTCCGCCAGGAAGCTGTACCGAATGAGTAGCATCAAAGACAACTGGACAATTGGTATCACGCATAACCATCAGACTGCGCATATCAGATACTAAGTTATTATATCCAAAACTTGCTCCACGTTCACATGCCATGATTAACCCATGACCCTCAACTGATAAAGCTTTATCAGTAACGTTTTTCATATCCCATGGAGATAAAAACTGCCCCTTTTTGACATTAACCGCTCTACCACTTTGCGCAACAGCTTTAATAAAATTGGTTTGCCTACATAAAAATGCTGGAGTTTGTAAAATATCAGCAACACTTGCCACCTGATCAATTTCTTCTAACTCATGTACATCAGTTAAAATTGGCAACCCTAATTGTTTTTTTACCTCTGATAAGATTCTCAAACCCTCATCAATTCCTAAGCCACGAAAAGTTTTATCTGAGCTACGATTAGCTTTATCATAACTAGATTTATAAACATAATTAATGCCTAATTTTTGGGTAACTTCTTTCAAATATCCTGCAGTATCAATAGCTAACTGCTCTGACTCAATAACACATGGCCCCGCAATTAAAAACAATGGGCGATTTAACCCAATCTCAAAATCTAATAATTTCCACGTTGTTTGCATTATGTTCCTTTCTTGCCACGTTCTAATAAAGCAGCGTTAACAAAAGATATAAATAACGGATGCCCCGCCTTTGGATTAGAAGTAAACTCTGGATGGAATTGACAAGCAATAAACCATGGGTGGATTGGTAACTCAACCATTTCAACTAATTGTTCATGTCCTGTAGATAACCCACTTATAACTAAACCATTATCCGTAAGCTGCTTAATATATTTATTATTTACTTCGTAACGATGACGGTGCCGTTCATGAATTTTATCTGTTCCATATATTCTAGAAGCTAGTGAGCCGGGCACTAAGTTGCAATCCTGCGCACCAAGACGCATAGTCCCGCCTAAATTAGCTGAAGCATCACGTTTTTCAATTTTTCCAGTTTTATCTTCCCATTCAGAAATCATAGCGATAACAGGGTCTTTAGTATTTTCATTAAATTCAGTAGAATCTGCATGTGTTAATCCCACAACATGCCGTGCAAACTCAATAATAGCAATTTGCATTCCTAAACAAATTCCCAAATAAGGGATTTTGTGTTCACGTGCAAATTGAACTGCTTTGATTTTACCTTCAATGCCTCGTTTACCAAATCCACCAGGCACTAGAATTGCATCTAAATTATGCAGTTTAGTAAAATCTCCGTTTTCTAAATCTTCTGCATCAACATAATGAATATTTACTTTAGTTTTTGTATGGATTCCCGCATGAATAATTGCTTCATTTAAAGACTTGTAGGATTCAGTTAATTCGACATATTTACCCACAAAGGCAATATCTACCATATAAAGCGGATGATCTAAATTATTAGCTATTGTATCCCAAATAGATAAATCTGCTGGCTTTATATCAATATTTAACAGTTCACAAATAATTGTATCAATTTCTTGATTATGCAGCATTCTTGGCACATTATAAATACTTGAAGCATCATAACATGCAATAACAGCACGTTCTTCCACATCACAAAACAAAGCAATTTTTGCTTTATCTGCAGCAGGTAATTTTCTATCCATTCGACAAAGTAAAATATCTGGTTGGATACCTATTTCACGTAATTCCTTAACTGAATGTTGCGTGGGCTTAGTTTTTATCTCACCAGCACTAGGTAAATAAGGTACCAAAGTTAAATGTATAAAGCATGTATTTACTCTGCCCATTTCATGACGCATTTGTCGGATAGCCTCTAAGAATGGCAGTGATTCAATATCACCGACTGTACCACCAATTTCAACCAAAACAATATCAAAACCATCAGCAACATTTTTTATCTTTGATTTAATATCATCCGTAATATGTGGAATAACCTGCACTGTTTTACCCAGGTATTCCCCTCTACGTTCTTTTTTTATAACGTTTTCATATACCTGCCCAGTTGTAAAATTGTTCTTTTTTTGCATCCGTGTATTAATAAAGCGTTCATAATGCCCTAAATCCAAGTCAGTTTCTGCCCCATCCTCGGTAACAAAAACCTCCCCGTGTTGAAATGGGCTCATAGTTCCAGGGTCCACATTGATATAAGGGTCTAGTTTCAAAATAGTAACTTTAAGCCCGCGTAACTCCAAAAGTGATGCAACTGATGCTGCTGATATCCCCTTACCCAAAGAAGATACTACCCCACCAGTAATAAAAATGTACTTTGTCATTAATATCCTAATTTCAAAAAGTGTTAAAAACTACGCACGCTCAATATCTTTCATTTCTACCCGCATATATGCACCGCCAAGTCTGCCTACATGCACATGATAACGTTTCAACACTTTCCATAAGTGGGGGGGTAACCCTCTCTAATAGATGAACAACGCCGTGTGACTCTATGTGCATAAGGCGTGAATCATGACGTATAATTAAAAAATGGAATTGGCATTAAACACATAATTATACACTAAAACATAGCTCTATACTTAAGCAAACAAATTAAAATATCTATCGACTTGATTCGTTAAACATTTAAAGTAATGATTACTGGCGTATGATCAGATGGACGCTCATTCTTACGCGGCTCAATATCTATTTCGCATTGAGTAGCAATGCTCTTTAGGTTATCATTAATTAGAATATGGTCTATCCTTAAGCCAAGTTTTCTTCTAAATGCAAAATTACGATAGTCCCACCAGCTATAATTTTTTGGTTCCACGTGAAACAATCTAAAACTATCACTAAGCCCCAAATTGATCATTTTACCCCATGCTGAGCGTTCTTCATCAGTACACAAAACCTTACCTTGCCATTCTATTGGGTCATATAAATCAATATCTTGAGGCGCTATATTAAAATCCCCTAATATCATAAAATACTCATGTTTATTTAGGGATTCCTCCACGTAATTAGTCAAGTTCTCTAGCCATGATAGTTTATATATAAACTTATCACTAGTTGTTGATTCCCCATTTACTACATAAACACACATTATGCGTACCCCATTTATGGTAGCAGTAATTACCCGCTTCTGTGGGTCATCAAAACTAGGCATATCCATATAAACGTCATGAATGGGTAGCTTTGATATTATCGCCACTCCATTGTAGGTTTTTTGTCCATTAAATACGCAATGATAACCCAAACTAGTAAAAGCCTCTATTGGGAAATTTGCGTTATCTAACTTTAACTCTTGTAATGCCAATACATCACAATTACTTTTTTGCATCCACTCTATAACCTGAGGCAACCTCACTTTTAGAGAATTTACGTTCCACGTTGCTATTTGCATGTTTTATTCCTTTGTTTAGCATGTACTTAATTTAATAATACTCTTCATTCTTGATAACTTTATGCACCAATAGCTTAAAATTTTCAAAGAATACAGATTGCAGCATTTTTCTTTAATATATCATCATTTAACATCAATTTATAATCCCTCATTAAGCATAAATGGGATTAGTTTAAGTATTGTTGCAGTCTCTATTAATTGAGCAATACTATAAGCTCCAAGCTTATCATATAAGCCCTTGTCTATAACGGCTTGAATTGTTGCAGACTTAATACTTTTATTTTCTAGAATACTTAAAATGGAAGCAATCTCTTTTGGCGATTTATTTAATGACAAATAATACAAAACATCAAGTTCTCGTTTAGTAAGTTTCTGGCTCTTATCTGTCATCTTATTATTAGAGCCAGTTTTTATCCCAAGCTTTTTATTTAGTGCATTTATTTTATGAAGTTGTATCGTATTTTGAAGACTATCAAGGCATTCTTCATACATTGTTTGTTGTTGAGTTGATTTTTTATAGTAATCAATTTCTAATGCATGATTCTCTTTTATTAATCTTTCAGATTCTGCCTTGGCTAAAGATTCTTGTTCTTTAATTTCAGTTATATCAGTAGAAAACCCAAGCAATCCAATTATTTTACCATCATCATATAGAGGCTGTTTATGTGAAATATAGGTCTTTATGCCAAATGGAGTTGGTATGGTTTCTTCAAAAATTTTTTCTTTTCCAGATTTCATTATTTCATTATCAATTTTATCAACTTGCCTCGCAGCTTTTTGGTCCTGAAGAATTTCAAAAATTGTTTTTCCAGTAAATTCAGAGATAGAGCTAAAATTGAAGGCTTTTGCCTGATTTAAGTTGCATCCTAAGTAAACACCCTTTTTGTTTTTCCAAAAAAGAAATGGCAATTTCTTAAATAATTGATCTATAACAATCAGATGGGAGCTCTTAAGATTGTTATTTAATTGATCTTTTTGTGGAGATGTTTTTTTAAAGGTTACAGGTTTATGATACTTCAGTATTTCGAAATCATCATGTACTTTTTGTAATGATGTATCCCAAAAAATAATGCTACATGTAGCATCCAAAAGGCTTTTAGCAGCATTGGTTTTTTCACCAACACTTACATGTTCAATAAATTTATATTTAACATCAAGACTTGGTTTTATAAATCTTTCTATAACTCCATCTTCTTGTGGGTATGTTATCCAACCTGCAAATTTATTTAAGTTATTTAATTCTGGGTTATTTAATAGTCCCATATGAGCCAAATAATGCCATTCTTCAATATGAAACCCATATTGAATTTCATATATATTCGACACTAATGCGCCAGGTGTTCGAGCTGCAATCTCTAAAAAAATTAAATCATTTGATTTGTATTCTAAAAAAACTTCTAAATGATATGCCCCATTTTTACATTTTAACTCTTGTGTTACTTTTTTAGTGAATTCTTCTAACTTTTTGTATATTTCGGAATCGATAACTTGTATGCCCCCCATTGGATTACCTTTTGAAAAGGTAGCTAAATGAAACGCATACTTACATGCAGCAAAAAAAAGTATTTCAGAATTATTAAATACTATATCGCAATGAAAGATATCACCATTAATAAATTCATCAACCTCAAACTCATATTCGTAGGTAATTATTTCATCTGCAATATTTCTAAGTGTATCTAAGTCATCAATACGATAAGTATAAAGGCTACTAACCAAGTCTACTGGCTTAATAAACATTGGTAAATTAAGCTTTTCAGATATTTTTTTTAGATAACCTTCTTTTTTTGTAATATACTCTGCTTTATTAAAATGCAAAAATTTGGGGGTTTTCACAATTTTTTTGACTAGTTTTTTTGACGTAGTTTTATACACAAATGGCTGTATTTCTTCAACTCTCAAGCCATGTAGCTCATTATTCTCACGAATTTTTGCACATGTCATCTGCGCGCTATCTTCATTAGTCATCAACTTTATGTTTTTAGCACCATACTCCTTAATATATTTCCCAACCACTTTTTCAACTATATCATAATCAGCATGATGAAAATTTCTTGGTATATTGTAAATTTCATCAAAGCAAGAGTAATTTTCTGCTGTCATATTATCTATACAATAATTGCTGGCTATTAAAATAAATTTTTGATTTCCTGAAATTTTTTTTAAATCCAAAAAATTAGCTTTAATCTGAACAACATTATAAACAAATATATTTATTGTTGTTTGATTCCTATTTTCATATTGTTTTTTATTCACTTTTTACTTCTTTAAGCAAGTAAAACCTATAACCTAAACTACCAGAAAATTATCTTTATAAAGCATATACGCATATTGCGTATATGCAAATGTTATATTTACGTATATAATACAGCTCTAACCATTGTAGTATTATTTTAGCATCTAAAAACTATGTGTGACAATTTTCAATAATAACAGACATTTCAAATGCAAATCTAATTCAACTGATGCTGGATGGGTTTTACGTCGGTTTTAATATTTTTCCTTAATTATTTTTAATAAGGACTTGACCATGAAGATTGTATCATATTTTATTTTTACAAAACAAGGTAAATAAATAGAATAGCTATACTTGAAGGATATTGGCACTTAACACCAACAAAATCTGATTTTAAAGATTTTAACGCTTATACCCTAATAAATCGGTTGCTTCTGTATTATACTCTTGATAATAATGATAACGTAATCATGATTCATCCTCATCAGCTTGCAGACGTTGCAGTTATAAATAAAGAGGATGCAAATAAGAAAAATACAATGTGTCAAGTTATTGATGGTATGTCTGAAGAACTTTGGAATGAGAACAAAAAAGAGTTAAATTTTAAAATTTAAGGTATACAAATACTTATTTTCATTTAATGCTGAGCTTAAAAGAGAGCTTATATTCTTTATGACCATTAAAGTAGGTTCAAAGTATGTGTTTGATGTATTATTAACACTTTGGTACTCTGTATTGGAGTGTTATACTAAGGATAAACCATCATGTCCCTCCATATACTTTGAGCCTACTTTAATGGTTATTTTAATCTCACTCGTGACACATACAATCATTTAACATCAATTTATAATCCCTCATTATAATAAATAAAGCATAATTATATCCTCGTTCAACAGCAAATAGTGTATAATATCAGTAATATGTATAAATTACAATACCTATTTTTAGGTTATATTAATATTTAGGGAGAATTGATTATGCCAAATACAATCTATAGCTTCACAGCAAATGACACACACGGTAAAGAAATAAATTTTGCTGACCTAAAAGGTAAAGTTCTTCTTATTGTAAATACTGCCAGCAAATGTGGTTTTACCAAGCAATATGCAGAGCTAGAAGAGCTACACGAAAAATACCATAACCAAGGCTTAGAAATTATTGCCTTCCCCTGTAATCAATTTGGTGACCAAGAACCAGGGAATGCTGAAGAAATTCAAAAATTCTGTAATTTGACTTATGGTGTGACCTTTACGCTTATGCAAAAAATTGATGTTAATGGTGAACACACCCATCCTTTATACGCTTTTCTAAAAAATAAAGCAAAAGGACTCCTAGGTTCTGAAAAAATTAAATGGAATTTTACTAAGTTTTTAATCGGTAAAGATGGAACCTCAATAACTCGATATGGCTCACCAAAGAAACCCTTAAGGATGGAAGAGGACATCCTTAAACTACTAAATAACTAGAAAAACTTTAACTTAACGACGATGAAGTCTAACGTAACTACTTAGCAATAGTAGAATTTAACTGCTCAGATATACAATTATGGCTATTCATAATACTTAATATCAATACCTAACTCAGTTACCTTAGAAGCAACTCGTGCTAAAAAATCTAGGCTTACAGAAGAAATATGCTCACCCTCTGGAAGCATTGGATTTCTGGCTACCGAGTACAATAAAACTCCATTAACCTCGCCCTTAAAAGGTTTAATAAAATTAATGTATTGTTCAATAAATTCTTGAGTAGGCTCAACCCCATGAGATTGAAACATACAAGTTTGAATATAAGTTTTACATAATTTACAGGAAATGCCCAACTTCTTAGCTATGCCGCTTAGGGATAAAGCAACCTGATTAATTTGACTAATTCCAGCCACGCTACCACTATCCACTTTAAACCAAACTTCACCGTTATTCTGTGATAACAATGCTACCGCCTGTTGGATGTCATCACGTTCAAACTCACTACCGTTAGTAATTAGAATAGATTTTACGTAATTATCTAAATTATACTTTTTTCTTAACTTATCTATAATTAAAACAACATCTAAAAACTGCTTAGATACTGTAGACTCACCATTACCAGACAAACAAATATCGTTTAATCTATCTAATCCAAAAGGCGCATATTCATGTAAAAAACTCGTATTAATAGCTGCATCAAGCATAGAATCTAGCTCAAACTCTAAAATATCTAATTTTATATTATCGGGTTTACCACGTTTCAAACCATCAACCTGACAATATATACAACGCCAATTACACGCATTATTTACATTTAGATTTATACCTAATGATATCCCTTGGCTACGCCTTGATAAAACAGGATATATATAAGTAAAATCCTTGAAGATACGAGAATGATCAGAAAAAGATAATTTTGACATTATTTTCTCAATAAAAAGCACTGAGTATCCTCAGTGCTTAAAAGATATTATATAAACATAATCGACAACTCACGTACAACAGCTGATAGCATTGATAAATCTAACGTTTTATAGCTCTGCAATTCATCAAGCATCTCATTAATTTGCCTCACTTTTACAGATTCGTACTTAATCCAAGCAGAAGCAAATTTTAAATCATTGTAGGAAGAGGCATACTTAACTGCATGACGAATAAAAGTGCTATATAACATATAACCATCTGCTAATAATGATGAACGTGATAACGCTTGCCACTTATTATGTTCAGGTAAAGCAATTAAACTTCTGCGCAACCAATCAATTCTAAGCACTCTACCAATATAGAAGTAATTACTAGCTACAGCACCTAAATCATGATTGGATTCCTGCGCTAAAATTGCAACATCCAATAATTGTGGGAAAAAACTGCTTCTAGCCATTAAGGCTGCCAAACTTTCAGGCACTTTGTCATGAATGAATGATGCCTCTAAATCTTTAACCATTGAATAACAATTAACTGTCAATAAACTTGGGATTAATGCCAATAAATTTGTTACTGAATCTTTATAATTCACTACCAGTTGTGAAACTAAATCCTGATTTTTAATATTTCTTAATATCCAACGAGTTAAACGCTCTAAAGATTTTTTTATTCTAATTAGCATTTGTATTTGAACATCAGCACTAATTATATTATCTAAAGCATCCACTTGTTTTATCATATCCTCTGCCCCAAGCAGTTTATATGCAGCCCAAAATGCTCTAACAATTTGTGGTGCCCCTATGCGCAATTCATCCTCAAACCTAGATACAAAAGTAATACCCATTCTATTTACAACTAGATTAGCTATCTGATTTGCAATAATTTCTTTGCGTAAATAATGATTATCAATATAATCTCTATAGTGAGTTTGTAGATATTTAGGAAAATAATTAACTAGTAATTCATTAAATATTTTATCTTCAACTAAATTAGATGCTGAAATTTCTTTATTTAACCTAATTTTAGAATAAGCTAAAATAACTGCCAATTCAGGCATTGTCATTCCAGTACCTAATCGCTGACGCTCTAATATTTCTTGAGAATTAGGCAGAAACTCAATTGCACGATCTAATTCGCCACATTTTTCTAGTTTTTCCATAAAATTAATACACGCAGTAAATAACTCTTTTGCACGCTTATCTGCATAGCGTAGAATTTGGGTTTGTAAATAATTATCCTGTAATACCAAGTGCCCAACATCCTGAGTCATACTTTCTAAAATTTTATTACGTTCATCTGTACTCATCGAAGTTCTATGCATAACATCAGAAAATAAAATCTTAATATTTACTTCATGATCAGAGCAATCAACCCCGGCAGAGTTGTCTATTGCATCAGTACACACAAAGCCACCATACTTAGCAAATTCTACCCTGCCTAGTTGAGTTGCCCCTAAATTACCCCCCTCAACAAATACGTTGGCTCTTATTTCGTCACCATTAACCCTGAGCATATCATTAGTCTTATCTTTTGCCATATCATTAGACTCAAGGGAAGATTTAATATATGTGCCAATCCCTCCGTTATAAAGCATATCTACATTTAATTTAAGCAATTGATTAATTAAATTATTTGGCGTCATCTCTTCTGCATCAACTTTTAATAAAGCCTTAACGGCAATTGATAGCGGTATTGTTTTCAAAGAACGCTCAAATACTCCACCACCTGAAGAAATTTTAGCAATATCATAATCAGACCAACTAGAACGTGGCAGATCAAATAACCGCTGTCTTTCAGCAAATGACTCTGCAGCATCTGGGTTTGGATCTAAAAATATATGTTGGTGATTAAATGCAGCAACTAGCCTTATATGTTTTGACAATAACATCCCATTACCAAATACATCTCCAGCCATATCACCAATACCAACAACAGTAAAATCTTCCGCCTGAATATTAATGCCTAAATGACGAAAATGTCGCTTGGCAGATTCCCATGCCCCTCTTGCTGTAATCCCCATTTTTTTATGGTCATATCCAGCGGACCCACCCGAGGCAAAAGCATCTCCTAACCAAAACCCATACTGCTGCGACAATTGATTAGCATAATCAGAAAAAGTCGCAGTACCTTTGTCTGCAGCTACAACCAAATATGGGTCATCATCATCATATCTCACTAATCCATGAGGTATTATAATTTTACCTGACACTATATTATCGGTTAAATCTAATAATCCACATATAAATGATTGATAGCAAGCCACACCTTCTGCTAAATAAGCATCTCTATTGCTTGCTAAGGGCAACTTCTTGCATATAAAACCACCTTTTGAGCCAGTAGGTACAATTACTGAATTTTTTACAATCTGAGCTTTTACCAAACCTAGAACTTCTGTTCTAAAATCTTCCTTACGATCTGACCAACGTATACCACCACGGGATACTTTACCACCACGTAAATGAACCCCCTCAAAGCTCATAGAATATATAAATATTTCATATAAAGGCTTGGGTTTAGGTAAAAAATCAAGATGCTCAGATTTTAACTTAAAAGAAATATATGGCTTATTTAAACCAGAGTGGTCTAGTTGATAATAATTGGTTCGAAGCATTGCTTCTATTATAGATAGATAGGATTTTAAAATTTGATCATCATCAATGCTATTAACTTTAGATAACTCTTGAATAATATTTTCTTTAAAATCATTAACTTTATTTATATCATGACTTGCAATATTAAATTTGGCATCAAACATTAAAAATAAATCTCGAGCCACTTCTGGATATAAAGTTAGGCTCTCTTTTAAATATTGTTTAGAAAATGGCAAAGCTGTTTGCGCTATATAATGAGTCATACTTCTTAATAGCACAACCTGATGAAAGTTTAACCCACTGGTTAAAATCAGCTTGTTTAGTATATCGTTTTCAACTTCACGATTAAAAGCTGCAACAACAGCATTTTTAAAATTTGCCTCTATTAATGGTTCTTCTAGCTTATGCGCCCATTGCTCTAAAATCAGAACCCCAAAATCACATACATATACAGCATCTTTATTTCCTAATATAATCTTTCTGGGCTGTTCATCTAATAACTTTACCCCAAAATTTTCAATTAAAGGAAGCCCACGTGATAAGCTAACAGGCTCATTATATCTAAATAATTTAACTTGCCATATGTTTTTGCGATCTCCTTGCCCTTTAGATAAGCTAATTGCATATTGATTTGTATCTGACAGTTGATTAATCATTACAATATCATTAGCTATCTCCGTAGTAGAATAATTGTTAAAATAATCATCTGAAAAAACATTAGCGAACTTATTATATAAACTCTCTGTACTCTTCTCATCAAACTTAGTCATTAAATCTGCCTTTAACTGTTCAAATACTGCATCCATCTGCAAAGTAGACATAACAATAGTACCCTTAAAAATTTTCAATAGTCCATTATTTTAACACTAAATCCATAGTATAAGCACAAGACAAAGCAATATTTTGTAATAATTTTAATTTTTTACTTGCATTTTATCCACAACTTGGTATACAATTACTTCCTCAGTCGTTAAGGAAGCTTGGCAGAGCGGTTGAATGCAACAGTCTTGAAAACTGTCGAGGGTGCGAGCCCTCCGTGAGTTCGAATCTCACAGCTTCCGCCATTAACGCAAAACTTTGTTTATCCAATCAAGATACTCAACATCCCCACCATCCATTTTTAGCTTTATTATTTCCACAACCTCATATGGATGAATAGTCTTTACTTTTTGCTCCAATTTAGAATAATTGCTTTCTATACTTTTTGCAAACATTAAGACCTCTGGAGTTTCATTAAGCTTGTTATCCCACTCATAAATAGACAATGCCCCTGGGATTAAGTTTACACAAGCGCATAATTTATCAGTAACTAGCACTTTTGCAATACTTTTTGCAACATTCATATCAGGCGCAGTCATTAAAACCACTATAAAATCATTCATTTCACGCAACCTCACTTTAAAAAAACCTCTGTTTTAACACGAATTTTAAAATAAATTAAAATATTTCTTGACAAACCCACCTCTTTTTGATATAATCACTCCCTAATCAATCGCGGGGTGGAGCAGCTTGGTAGCTCGTCGGGCTCATAACCCGAAGGTCGTTGGTTCAAATCCAGCCCCCGCAACCAATTAGCCGTAAGGCTTTCTAATATTCTACAAATTAACTCAAAAATCAGTTTTGCACTCTATTTGCACTCATAACTAAAGTTTCCGTATCACTATTTGCTATTTATTGGGTACTATAATTATTATTTATAATGTCAGTTTAATTTTTTAACAATTATTATATTTATGTCATTAGTCAAATTTGGGAGAAGTCTACACTATAATGTGACCTGAAAATTGATCCACAGATATAGAAATAAATAATTAGGTTAAAAAATCGCTTTGTAATGTTAACCAAAGATAGCGTTTTGTGTTGTTTTGTGTACATAATTTCATACTTTGTTAAAGAATGAAATTGTAGATCAAATTATTGGTGGATATGGGGTATTGCTGCTAGTAACTACAAAGCAGATGTCGTACGTAACTACAAAGCAGACGTCATACTGAACTCGTTTCAGCCCCCCCTATAAGAAAGATACTGAATTTCATACGAGTGTGAAATTCAGTATGACGAAACTCAAATATATAATGGTTGCTAAGTAGTTACTATTGCTACCTCACTTGAAAGGTTATGTTTAATTATTTTCCTTCTTTATAACGCTCTGAGTACTCTCTAGTGGCGGTCTTCAGAACAATCTTTTCTCCAACATTGACAAAAGAAGGTACAACCACACGAATACCAATATCGAGTATTGCTGGTTTATCCATCGCTGTAGCTGTAGCCCCTTTGATTTGAGGGTCAGTTTCCACAACAGTACATACAATTGTTGCGGGAAACTCAACTGCAAGAACACTTCCATCAACTAATTTAAGTTTTACATTAATCCCCTCTGATAAAAATACAACATCATTTCCTATTGTATCTGGAGTAACTGTAATTTGGCTATAATCTTCCATATTCATGAATATGTAATTTTCACCTTCTTTATATAATAAGGAACACTCAAGCTCTTCTGTTGATAAGCGCTCTATCGAATCAGTTGATCTAAATCCAACCTGAGCTTTTGAACCCGTTTGAATATTTCTCATTTCAGTTTGTATAACTGCACCACCACCAGTCCCTGATTTAACTGTACGTGTGCTTAATACCGCAAATTGACGACCATCATGCTGAATAATCCAACCTGAACGAAGATCGACTGCTTTTTCTTTCATATTGAGTTCCTTTTTATTATTGAAAATATTTTGTTTTGGGCTAATCAAAGCGGAGTGTTTCTATAAATCTTGCTTCAGAAACCGAAGCATTACATAAGAAACTTACTCGATACATTACTATGTTGCAAAATCCATTGTTGAATTTCATTTGTCTCTTGCTCTGCAAGTAAGTATTGATTTAATGATGTATTAGCATCATGAAATCGATAGCGCAGAATAACATCTGGTAGATTAGTAGCCATAATATTTTGTGCAAAAACAAGTCTAGCAAATAGATCATAATCAGTACATACTTTATAGTATGAGTTATATCTCAAAGTATTTAATGCTGACTTACGAAACATAACACTCGGATTCAGAAATGGCACTCCGTTAAAAAAGCTTTGCTTTAATTCGTCTATTGAGGATGAAGCCAAATAATTTAATCTCACGCTAGATCCGTCTGGATAAAATCCATCAGCTTGTCCACCGACAAAACCAAACTCAGAGTTATCTTTTAAAAATTTAACTTGCTGTTCAAATCTAGTTGAAATACAAATATCATCCTGATCCATCATAGCGATAAATGTACCTTGTGCGCGGTTAATTCCAATGTTTGAAGCTATAGCTATGCCACTATTTATTTTGCATGGTATCCAAATAATTCGGTCATCATTATAGCTTGAAACAATATGCTGCAATCTTGAATCATCTTGTGGGCTATCATTTACAATTAAAAACTCAAAATTTGAATAAGTCTGCTCAAGCACACTCTCAATAGCGTCTCGTAAATAAATTTCATAAGTTTGATAAATTGGCATCACCACACTAAGTTTGGTATTATTATAATTTATAATTTCACCCCTCAAACGTTAGCCCTCATTTTAATGTGCAATGGCAACGATCATATGCCCTAACTGAATTCTAAAACATCTAAATTCAATAAGTTTTCTAAATCATAGCCCATAATTATAGCCCACCACAAGTATAATCTGCTGATAATTTTAACCATCATGCCGCCCATTTACTAATGAAATGCAACAGTCATTTTTTTGTTAGTGCGTAGGTTTCTTTTAACTCATTGCGGGTATTTGCTTATAACCTCGTTAGGATTTCTGTAATTAAGTTCTTTTCTAGGTCGATTATTGATAGTGTTTTGTACCTGTTATATCTCTTCATCAGTAATTGTATCAAGATAATTATTATAATTTCTTCTCAAGTACTCTGTACGGAATTATAGCAGTATTCCAAACCCCTCATCTACTCAGGATCATGACACACAACCTCTATATTATGCCCATCTGGATCTAAAACAAAAGCACTGTAATAATGTGCATGATAATGCGGTCGTAAACCAGGCTTACCATTATCAGTTCCACCAGCACTAATAGCATCTGTAAAAAACTCGTTAACTTGATTTCTATTTTTAGCTCTAAACGCTATATGATTCCCAGATTTATTCACAGGCTTATGTTCCGTTGCTTCACTAATCCAAAAATCCGCCTTAGCTAAAGACGCCTCACCAAATCCAGCAACATTAGTAGTTTGAGTAATTGCCTTACTAAATTCCATTA
>Ga0315906_10002107_pt1 | contig 28502 bp, 17 predicted proteins | sample LakEriMetagenome_4_FD_203526 | JGI IMG/M metagenome (GOLD analysis project Ga0315906, IMG submission 203526) | Freshwater fungal communities from buoy surface, Lake Erie, Ohio, United States - Buoy 2 MA122 | ecosystem: Environmental > Aquatic > Freshwater > Lake > Lake biofilm | place: USA...
TAGTTCCCTTGCAAGCTCAAACGCAAGCGGTTACTTGCCCGTTTGGGTCTTTTGACCGGCCATCTCCGGCTCGTACTTGACCTCGGTCAACTCGATCCCTTTGAAAGGGAGTACATCGGGTGTGACCTGCACACCCGTCGATACCTTCAACGGGAACGGACCCCCGATCTCGTAGGTAAGCTCGACGAAGCTCGCGGTCCAGCCTGCCTGTTCAGGTGCCGGGCCAGCGACATAGTTTCCTTGCGCATCGGCTTTGAGCGTCGTGCTCTCGAAAGCCGGACCGATGGTCTGGAGTCGAAAATCCCGAGCCGTTGGGTTGTTGGCCCGCCATAGCACCACTTCGGTTGGCTTGGTCACAGGCACCACACGAATCGATCCGTCTTTTTCGAAGGTCCACGAATACTGCGGAGATTTTTTGCCCGCACAGATCATGCTGTAATAAGCCGCAATGGATTGGACCGCATCGGTATTCTTCAATCCGTGATCCCCATTGGGGACGTACCATAGGAGCTTGTCCCCCTGAAGTTCGTCGTAGTAAAACTTCGAGGAGTCCGGCAGGAAGAACTGGTCTCCACTGGCATTGACGATGTACTTGGGCAACGTCAATCGTTCTTTGTAGTAATAAGGATCGACGATACGGTAGAGCTCCTCCATGCGGGGATGATTGAACCGTTGAAGGATCTTGTGCTGGTAATAGTTGCCGATCGCTTCGGACCAAAAGCCATAAGCCTCAGCGTGGTTTTGCAGCGAGGATCGGGCGTTGGCCACATCGATGACGATCGGAACGATCGCTTCGATGCGATTGTCGGCAGCCCCGGCCAACCAAGTCGTCCAGCCACGCTTGGACCCCCCGCCAACGATGAACTTGTTTACCTTGCGTTTGCCCCCCGCTTCGCTGGCCGAAAACTCGGTGATGCAGTCCATCGCGCGCACGACACTCTTGACCATCGGCAGACGGGGTAGCCAAGTCGTATCGCCGGTCTCAAGGAACTGAGCCCACGAGTAGCCGATCAAGTCGTCTTCGACACGAGGAATACCATCGCCATGAAAGACCAAAGGTTGGTTGGGGATGTTCTTCAATTCGGCGACTACGCCGCCGGTGGTCGCTGCGATCGCTCCGGTGATCGCATCGGGGCCTTTGGGCTGCGCGCTGGTGTGACTCCCCCCACCGATCATCAAGAATACCTTGTCGGTGGTGATCTTGGCCGGAACGGTCACCACGAGCCAGTGCTCCCACAAGGGTCGATCGACCTCCTGCTCGGATCGCCATCGCTGAGAGGTTAATCGAATCGCATGGGTCGTAAGATTCCCGGTTTTGATCGTTTCGGCCAGCGACCATTGATAAGCGTCATCAGGCTTGGCGACATACGCGTCCAAGGGGGTTAGTTTGCTGCCCGCTGGCGGTTCGGCCTGGGCGACTGAAAACAACGATCCACATGACATCGCCAAAAGCGACAGGGTCAACAATCGTTTCATGGTATCCCTAAAACAAAAAGATTGGTCAAAAACACGTAGTGGATCTCCCGTAGAGATCCTGTTTTCCGTAGCTTTTCGTACTCGTACTCCGCGTTAGCAGTACTCGTACTCGTACTCGAAGATAAGGCATCGAGTACGATCCTGGATGTGAGTTCGATCAACGTCAAGTCGATCCCAAGCGAAAAGGTATTTTGTCACGGTTGTCTTCATTCGAGCACGAGCACGAGAACGACGAAATCCGATGCCTTGCCCTGAACTACTTGGTCAAGGCAAAGGGTGGCAACTCCTTGGTCGACGAAGTGATCTCGGTCTTTAAACCCGAAGCCCCCTTCTTGGCGTATTTGCCATTGAGAAGATCTGGGCCTAGGTCACCGAGTCCTTGCATTTTCTGAGCAGCGGTCGGTTGAACCGACGGATCTGGCCATACGACCGTGACATCATAAGCCCCCGCGGGGACGCCTACCTTGGCGCTGGTGGCCAATTGGAATTTCCCATTCTCATCGGTCGTCGCCGCTGGGATGAGTTTCATCTCTTTGTCCGTCGGATGAAAGATCAACGTTGCACCGTTGGCTGGTTTGCCATCGACCGTCACGCTTCCGGTGACCGGAAGCAATGTCGGACCTCCACTACCACAACCGGTCAATGCGATTGCGATGGAAGCAATCACTGCAAAGAAAAGACTGAACGAACAGATACGTGCCAACATGGACAACTCCAGGAGGGAAAGGGATGAAAGATAAGCATGATATCAAGACAACAAAAAATTCTACACGAGATCCCCTACCTTGCAGCTTTGCGCCTTGGCGACCTTGCGCCTTTGCGTTGACTTCTTCCAAAGAGCCCAAGGAAAAAAGCGAGCAAACCAAAGGCTTGCCCGCTTGATGGATGATCAGCTTTGTGATTGAACCGAAGCACTACTCTTCGATGTTGACCGTCTCGCCACCGTCACGAGTGACCAAAGCGGCAAAGACATTCGTCGAGATCGTGGCTGGCAAGAAGATGACCGAGCCGTCTCCGCGGAGACCTTGGACTCCACTTCCGTGGAACGAATAAGGGTTATCCTGATTGAAGATATTCATCACCGCACAACCGGCAGCCGAAGGGTTGTTTCGATCGATGCCTGAGAGGCCGCGTGGGTGGCGGGCGGTGTTCCAGTCAACATACGAAGAGTTCAACGTGAACCCTGGAACCGGAGTGGTGGTCCAAGTCCCTTGATAGGCTACGCCGTTGAAATACAGCCGTTGACGACCAGCGATCTCGGTAAAGCACAACGTGTTCGATAGCCCGTCGGTGATCGACGCAAACTTGCGCTTTGGATTGACAACGATTTCGGCGTTCTCGCCGTTGGCATCGTTGGCTCCGAGCATCGAATTATGCGTTGTCACAGCAGGTAGGCCTACGCAAGATGCAAGCGAGCTGTGGAGGCCCCGTAAAGCTGCATAATCCGTGCGAGGCAAAAAGAAGACGACTCCTGAAGGAAGGATCCCCGCTTGGTTGAAATAAGGACCATAGTCGGATTGGGACTCAGGGGTCGATGGGCACAAAAAGCTAGGTACAGGAGTCGTGGCCGATGCTGGGACCTGGCCGATCGGAGCCGGTAGGTTGCGAGGGTCGATCAAAGGCTTCTTCATATCGAAGGCCTGATAGGTCGTATTGCCTTCCATGTAAGGCAACATCAGTCCAAGCGGAGCCATACTCCTGCGGGCATCGACTGTTGCAGCAAAGAACGGATTGCCTTGGGCTGCATAAGCGTCCGTCAAACGGAATTGGGTAGCCCAGGTCGGTACCCACTTGTTTGCAGACTCATGGTTGTGAAGCGCCAAACCGATCTGCTTCATGTTGTTGCCGCAACTCATCCGACGAGCCGCTTCGCGGGCCGCTTGGACTGCAGGCAAGAGCAAACCTACCAAAACTCCAATGATTGCAATGACCACCAACAATTCCACCAGCGTGAAACCTGCACGTCGTGCTGTTCGTTTCATCACCCACCTCCGAAAGAGAAAAAAAGACTCATAAGAACGGGACAAGGGGGGGAGCGGACTCCTTAGGGAATACTGTATGATAGAAAATTGCGGGAGTCTACTAGACACTTTCCAATTTTACGGGTTACGACTTCGATATTTTTAGTTTTTTTCCGAATCTCCGATCTCGGCCATAAGGCACCGGCCCCCCTTGGACCTGGCCCATCCGGGGGCAAACAACACTTCCAAGGTTCCACTGAAATGCAACGAAAAATGAAACAAAACGGGTCGAAAACCTACCTTAACTTGCGTTTTGCCTGCTTTTTTGCTGGCATTGGGATGTTCCTAAGCCCGTTGGGGATAGCCCAAGAAGTAGTCCCCGCCAACGGGGCAAAACCCTACAAGACCCCGGAAAAGATCGCCGGCAGTGGCTTTCGAACCGAGGTAGGGCAGGGCGATTCGAAATTCCCGTTGGCTGTCGTCCGAGGGACCCCCTACGAAATGGGGCACCACCTCGGTCGCCTGTTTTCGAAAGAAATCCAAGCGTTCGTTCCGGAGGCTCTCGAGGGAATCGGCCAAGAGCTCAAACTTGCTCCTGGGGTGCTCAACGAGGTCTGGTCGCGGACCAGCAGCTACGGCGATGATCGGCTCGAACAGGAACTTGCCGGACTAGCCGACGGATCCGGGGTACCTCTGAGCACGCTCCAAGCCCTCCATGCGGTCCCCCTGCTGATGCCTTATTCATGCAGCAGCATTGCAGCCTGGGGCGATGCGACCGTCGATGGACATCTGTACCAAACCCGCAACCTCGATTGGAGCATGGAGGTCGGTGCGCATGAGTTCCCGATGATTGTCCTGTACATTCCCGACGATGGGATCCCGCATGTGGTCCCTTCCTTTGCGGGGATGATCGGTGCGCACACCGGGATGAACATCAAGGGGCTTGCGCTGAGCGAAATGGGGGATGCATCGGCCAAAGAAGCACCTTATCAGATCCATGCGCCGCACTTTACGGTCTACTTTCGCACCATGCTCTACGACGGAGATTCCTTGGCCAAGGCCTTGTCGATCTTCAAGTCCCAAGCGGCCACGAAGCGCTATCACTTTGTCTTTGGCGATGGGCAGACCGATAAGCGGGCCGTGAAGGTCCGAGCCCATTCGCCCGAGCCGGCCGATAAGCAATTGATGATTTGGAAGGACGCTGACCCGACCGACGAGTTCGCTCCGAACGTACTTTCGTGCATCGTGTACAACGACGAAGGGCGCGGCGCATTCCCGACCCTACAGAAAGAACGAGGCAAGCTCGATGGGCCGAAACTCGTCGAGCTTGCCAACAAGATCCCGATCAAAGGTGGGAATGTCGAAAACGTCGTTTACGACGCGACGGCCCTGCGGATGTGGGTCTCTTATGCCAAGTCGGGTAAGGAGGCATACACGAGGCCCTATACCTACATCGACCTAAAAACAATCGATGCCGACGGCAACGGCAAAGCCGATCTCGGCGAGTAGATCAGACGGATCGGACGGATACTCTCGAGGAGTTTGGTCGCTTCGATTGGGCGGATCGCCACGGTTTGGGTGGGCGTGGGCGTGAGGTATTTGAGAAATTTAGGGACTACCATGGCGTTCCGGTCGATCGTAAAATCTGGCAAATCGGGAAAATCGATGTGCACGACCGCAACGGGGGATTCGATTTACCTAACCGTGTCAACGCTGACTTGGGTTGCATTAGGCTCCAATTTCCAAAAAATTGGGGGAGTTATGGTCTAGAGCCTCAAGGATTCTTGCCGATACGAAAAATTTCGAGGGGCGATTCGTGGACCAATAACGAGAAAAAAACCTGCAAAAACCCTTGGTCTGCGAACGAAAAACCGTCGAACCGCCTTCAGCCAAGAAAATTTTGGTGCGAATTCACCCAGCTATTGGCCTAGCATGTTTGACAGCACCTAGACAATCTGTTAGCATAAATGCAGTCTCGGATAGAAACCGAGGACAATTTCCAAAGGTCTCGATGACAAACTTGAGAATCAAATACACTCCATGGGGATCGTTGGAAATGCCTTCCGGTACAGTAAGTTTCGATTTTTGTTTTCGAAAAAGGGGTATGCGATGGTAAAGTTTTTTGGTTTTGTTTTGGCGGTGGCGAGCTTGGTAGGTTCTGCCAATGCCGCTCTGTTGGCGTCATGGACTTTCGTTGACGGGTCTCAGGGCGGTGAAGCAACTACGGGCGACGTGTTTGCAGGTGATCAAGCCGGAGATTTTTCCGGGAACTCCCTTGGTTATACCTCCACGTCGATCAGTACTTCTGCTGCCGGTCTCTCCCTAGTGAGGAAGGCTGTTTTTTATCTACAGGCTTCGAGCGCCTCGAGTGCTACGATTGACAGTTTTACCTTCGACGCACTTCGCGGAACTACAGCTAACCCACCTTCGAGCACTGGCGTTAGGACCGTCAGGGTCTCGGTCGAAGCAAATAAGGGTTCGGGTACTCCCGATGCTGGATTTGTTGCAGGAACGAATGTTACCGGTCTGTCCGTTTCTCCTGACTCAACCTCGAACCTGACAAACAGCTTCATCGAGTACGAGGGTCTTTTCAGTACTCCCGTTACTCTCCTTTCGGGTGACATTCTGAGGTTGGTTGTTACTTACACCGCATCGGGTACTGCAACGGCTCAGACGGTCAATCGTCTCGATAACATGAAGATTTTCGGGTCCGCAGTTCCTGAGCCTACGTCGATGGCCGTCTTCGGTCTTCTGGGCGCTGGGATCGCTGCACGTAGGATCCGTCGTAAGGCCTAGTTTTTTAAGGTTGGAAGCAATTTAGAAAAGCCCGGGAATGTTCCCGGGCTTTTTTGTTTGGTGACGTTCCGCTGAACAAGAACCGCGAATCGGATATTCCGTCCATCGCCGCGACCGGTAAAGCGATCTCGCCTTAACTACCCCAAGGAGTGCTGGTGGTCCTTTTGGCCTTTCTCGCCCGAACCGAGGATCAAGGAAATCCACAGAGCTTGGTTGCGACGATCCCTATGGTCGTAGGCGGGTTCGCGCCACAGAGTCTCAAGCGAGCCACTTTCGCGATGCCGAACGCCCGAGGCGATCAAGCGTCTAGAGAAGATTTGGTTGCAAATCCAATCTTGTAGACTCGCACGAAGTCTCTAGGCTGCTTTCCACATGTGTCAACGTCCAGATCCAGCAAACACCTCCCCATCGGTTAGCAAGCCAAAGGCTGCTACGGAGGCCACCGGTTTCTTCGATCCCATGGGTTGTTATCGAGGGAAGGAGAACAAATCAAACGCTTCCATCATACGAATGTTAGATCCGTTTACCCATAAATTTTGCCGACGAGCCTTTTTGTTCGGCCAACAAGAAATTTCACGCATAGTCGGCAATTGCTACCGATCAGTCGGATTTCGGAGAATGGTCATGAAGTCTGTTGGTAGTTGGGCACCGCTGACTGGAAGTGTCAAGGTTCCGTTTCTGTACGCTGTGATTTTCTCGCCATGTATCTCAAAAACATCAAAATCCTTGGTAGCTAAGTAGAATGCGCGGGTGCAACCCATGCTAATCCTATCATGCAACTCCACTGTCATGGAGTGTACAGAGTCTATCCAACCCTAATTTTCGGCTAACCCACGGTACTTTCCCACGACGTAATTAGAATAATAAATTGGTCGGTGAAACACAAGCCCGGTAGTCTGCGACAGCCTTGGGGCTAGCGTGCACCGGCAGAGGGTATACAAACGGTGCGGATCTGCGATCCGCGACAGATTGTCCGGCCCTGTTGCGTGTTGGTAAAGCTGCGTTTGGCATTGCTGAATTCTTTTCGATCCATTGGCGATTGGGCGTTTGATTTTTACGTTTTTACTCTTCCCGGTATCCTCTACCGGTGTACACTATCGCTACGTTTGGTTGGTCCCTAGCTGAATCCCTCACAGATATTTCGTTTTTTTATCACGGTCTGTTTGTGAAAGAATTGGCTTGAGGGGTAAAAAGTCGGGAGGTTTCGCCTGTCGGTGGTGGTCCCTAGCCACCGACGATAGCGGAGCTACTTTTCTAGCTGTCTTCTTTTGCCTTCGTCATCTGCGTTCTTTTTCAAGGCTTCGGTTCGGTTGTTGGTCACTATGCAAAATCCTTTAGCCATTGTTGGCCTCGGTTACGTAGGCCTTCCGCTCAGTCTCCAGTTCTGCCGCAAGGGGAGCCATGTGGTGGGGCTGGACATTGACCAGTCCAAGGTTGAGAAGCTCAACCGAGGAGAGAGTTTCATCCATCACATTCCTGCGGCGAGTGTTGCTCAGGAAGTTTCCTCGGGGCGATTTCGAGCCAGTTGCGATTTCGCCGAGGTCGGCCAATGCGGGGCGGTGGTTATCTGTGTTCCGACGCCACTGAACAAGAACCGGGAGCCGGACATCTCCTACATCATTGCCACGGGCAAAGCCATCGCGCCACACCTTCGCAAGGGAGTGTTGGTGGTTTTGGAGTCGACGACCTATCCAGGGACAACGGATGAGGACTTGCGAAAAGTGCTCGAAGAGGGGTCCGGGCTCAAAGCTGGAACCGACTTCCATCTGGCATTCTCTCCCGAGCGAGAGGATCCAGGGAATCCCGACAGCGTGGTTGCAAAGATTCCGAAGGTGGTCGGCGGTTTGACCCCTGAGTGTCTCAAGCGTGCAACGGAACTCTACAGTTCGGCGTTGAACACGGTGGTTCCTGTCTCGAGCTGCCGTGCGGCCGAGGCGACCAAGTTGCTGGAGAACATTTTCCGAGGGGTGAATATCGCTCTGGTCAATGAGCTGAAGGTTGTTTACGACGCGATGGGGATCGATGTATGGGAGGTCATTGAGGCGGCCAAGACCAAGCCTTTTGGGTTCATGGCCTTTTACCCAGGCCCGGGGCTTGGAGGGCACTGCATACCGATCGATCCGTTTTATTTGACGTGGAAGGCTCGCGAGTATGGGATGTCGACACGATTTATTGAGCTTGCAGGTGAGGTCAATACCGCGATGCCTGACCATGTCATCCATCGTTTATCGGACGCTTTGAACGATGCGGGCAAGCCCCTTCGTGGGAGCAAGGTTTTGCTGGTTGGGTTGGCGTACAAGGCGAACGTGGATGACGATCGTGAGTCGCCTGGATATGTGCTATTGGACAAGATGAAGTCCAAGGGATGCGACGTTTCCTATTATGATCCATACATTCCAGTGATCCGACCTAGCCGCGAGCACGGGCATTGGGCGGGGACCAAATGCGTAGCATGGGACCAAGCGACCGTCTCGGGGTTTGACGCAGTATTGATTGCCACAGCGCATGCGAATGTGGATTATGGCCAGTTGGGACAATGGGCAAAGCTGATTGTCGATACCAGGAACGCGATGAAAAACGTGCCTAGTCCTGGGGTTATAATCAAGGCCTAGCGAGTTAGGTCGGACAATCAGGCCCAGATGCGTTATCGATGCGCTGACGTTTGCCGCGAGGACGCAGGTTTCAGCGAGAGGTTTTGAAGATGTTTAGAGACATTGGCAAGGAGTTTACTCAGTGGAAGCAAGCCTTCCTAGAGGCAGTACCTGGGAAAACGGGTGAATATCTACGCAATAGGCTATATGGATATGTCTGCGGAAAGCGTGTCCGGGTTCTAAGGGGCGTTGTGCTTCATCATCCTACGCGATTAAAGATAGGGGATTTCGCTGGGATTTCTTCGGGAACGCAGATCAACGCCGCAGGCGGAGTTCAAATTGGAAACAACGTCCTGATAGGGCCACATTGCATTATTTGGAGCCAAAATCATCGATATGAAGCGCTGGATATCGAGATTCGCAAGCAAGGCTATGAGTATAAGGGCGTGGTGATTGAGGACGATGTTTGGATCGGTGCATCAAGCGTAATTCTCCCAGGAGTCACGCTCATGCGGGGTACGGTGGTTGCGGCCGGTGCTGTGGTCGTTCGTTCTACTACCGAGGGGGTAGTTGTTGCCGGGATTCCTGCGAAACCTATTTCATCTCGGCGTGCAACAGTCTGAGGTAGCTTCTCTTCGGAGGAATCTAGAGAAATAGAAGTGAGTAAACAGGAAGTACTTGAGTGAACAGTCGGGGTAGCCTAGTTCGAAATATTTCTTGGGGGTGGCTTGGCTTCGGTTACAGCGTCTTTTTGACCTTTTTTACTACTCCATGGATCCTTGATTCGATAGGCGTTGAAGCCTACGGAGTGTGGCTTTTACTTCAAAGCGTCGTGGGGTATTATGGGTTCATCGACATGGGGCTGAGGGCATCTCTGACCCAATCAATAACCACAAAACTTGCAAAGAATGACATAGAGGGGGTGAAGCGATTTGTTGGAACTGCCGTTCCTGTAATGTTTCGGCTAGGATTAATTGTGGTATTGTTGAGTTTTGTAATTGGAGCGATACTTCCGGTTGTAGTTCAGGTCAGTCCCGGCTTGAGGCAAAGCATCTGGATTGTCGTTGTTGTGCAGGCGATTGCAGTTGCTGTGAACCTAGTGTCCCAGCCCTTTACGGCGGTCACAATTGGATTGCAGCGGTATGATTTAGCAGAAGTATTGGCGATTATAACACGGACCATCTGGGCTTTGAGCCTGATCGTGTCACTGAGTATGAGTGGCACACTTCTGGTTTTGGCCGTTGTTACCTTGGCCAATGCATTGCTCGAGGCGTGGATCCGATACCTTCGTACTATCTACCTTCTTCCAGAGTTACGTACTGTCCAGTACCGGTACAACAAGGAGGATTTGAAGGAATTAAAAACAAAAGGTTTCTGGAATTTCATGGTTCAGATTTCTCACAACGCATTGGGGATGGCCAGTCCTTTGATCGTGGGAATGATGTTTTCCCCATCCGCGGTGGTGCCTTTTGCAACGGCAGCATCTCTTCTTAGTTACGGTGCCAAGTTTGTGTCTCAACCGACGCGTATGCTGTATCCGGCTTTGGTTTATGCAGAGCAGAGAAAGCGAGGGGGGGAGTTGCAGTCCCTTTTCTTTAATGCTTGTCGGTTTGTTGTTTGGATAGCGATCAGCTATGGCATAGCGGTTTCCGTGTGGTCTGGAATATTTCTCCGCTTATGGTTGGGAGAAAAGGCGGAGTACAGCAACGTGTTTCAAGACGTAGAATCTATTTTTTTAATTCTGGCGAGTGCTTTTGTTGTAACTGCCTTCCGGGGGGTCGGTAATCAACTACTCATGTCAAAAAATCAGCTTTCATTCATGGCTAAATCTTGTTGGATCGAAGCGGTTCCAAGTCTGATTTTAGGAGTATTGTTTGGATATTGGTGGGGGCCGAAGGGTGTTGCCATGGGTGGGGTTGTCCCTCTTGTGCTTGTTGGGCTATGGCTTCACGTTCCACGGTACATCCAGGTGCTCGATATTACTATCACCGCTTTAGTGAAGAATCTTGCACTCTACATGGTGTCATTCGCGGTCGCATTGTTCACTTCTCTGATGTTCTATAAAGATTACTGTCCAGAGATTGTGGGTTGGTCTAGCTTTTTTTGCTACGCATTTCTGCCAACGGCCGCGTTGATCTTGGCCCTTTCTCCGCTAGCGCTTGGGCGAGAGATGATCATGATCGGATTGAGGAAGTTTAGTCATCAGATCACCAAGAGAATTTTCCGGGTGGTAAATGTTTAATTTATACCGATGTCCATGTAGTTGAGAATCCTCCCATGTTTCATCCAGAGTTTATCGAATAATATTGATTTGTAGATACCTACTATCTATTTATGTTCAATCGAAATTAAAAACTGAGGGAATTATGGCAACTATAAAAAAGAAACTCAAGATCTTTTTAAAGGCATGTTGGGGTCCAAGGATTGGTCCTAAAGCGATAGCAGTCGCATTGAAAGGAGTGGGACTGGAAAAATCTGGTCACGTTATCATGCACAGTGCCTTGTCCAAGTGTGGCTACCTTGTTGGCGGTGGGGAAGCCCTAGTGAAAACCGTTCGGGAGTATACCGGACCGGATTCGACCCTGGTATTGCCGGCGCATTCTGGGAAGTTGGTCAGCAATGGCCTCCGGACATTTGACCAACGGCACACTCCCAGCCGGGTCGGAGCGGTGGCCGAGTGGTTCAGAAACCAACCACTTGTCAAACGCAGTCTTCATCCAACCCACTCTGTTGCAGCCTTAGGCCCCGATGTGGATTCGCTTTTATCCGGACATGAAAACGCACAAACGCCATGTGGTCGCAACAGTCCATACCATCGCTTGCTTGAACTCGACGCTAGTATTCTCCTCCTGGGAGCCCCACTTGAATCCAACACCTCTTATCATTGTTGCGAGGGGCTTATGGAACTACCTTATTTGTTGAGGCCGGAGAAGATTGAATTTAGGTTCCTCCCGATATCTGGAGAGCCGTTTAGCAAAGCATTGGCGATCCATCAGCCCCGAATACCAAGGAATTTGCAATTGATGAATCAGGAACTATCGGAATTGGGGATCTTGAAAAGCTGCAAATTGGGTTCAGGATGGATCCATAGAATCCAAGGGAAACCGTTCATGGAGTATCTCTGCGATCGCCTTAAGAAAGATAATGAATTTCTGCTCGCAGATAAGAGCAGTGGCAGTGAATCAACGCGTTGAAGAAACAGTATCTAAGGCTGATTGGAAATAGTAGATAGGCAGTTTGGTGATTGATGTCTGAACGTCGCTGCTTGATGGTCGTGCCTGTGTTTCCCCCGAGGAGCTCTGTTGGAGTATTCCGTTCGCTGCGATTTTGTAGGAATCTCCCAGCTTTTGGTTGGGTTCCCTCGGTGTGTACATTGAACTCGCGGAATGAAGCGGATAATGATCCGCTCGTTTTTGAACTCGATAAACGATCCAGGATTGTAAGAGTTGGCGTTTATGCGGATGCCTACATGCCAACAAAAAACCATCAACCAACCGAAGACTCCGGCAACCGAAAACTCAGGTTGTTGGTCGGTCGCTTACGGGGGCTCTTGCGGCCGTACAGGGAAGTGCTATATGAGACACCCGACCGAGGGATTGGATGGGTCAATTCGGTCAAGCGAAATGACAAAGCGATCCTAGAATCCACAAAACCCGATTTGGTCTACAGCAGCGGTCCACCTCACTCAACGCACTTAGCAGCAATGCATCTTGCGAAGAAAGCAAAGATCCCATGGATTGCGGATTTTCGAGATCCGTGGGCTCGCTTACCCTGGGTTGTTAGTCACAATCCAATTGGACGCAAGTGGATAATTCCAGGATTGGAAAAGCAGGTAGTTCAAACAGCATCGACTATCGTGTTGAACAACGATTCGAGCAAGGAGGATTTCTGTAAGGCGTATCCAGACTTAGCTTGGAAGTTTCATACCATTACGAACGGTATCGATCGAGCGGTTCGTGACCGAATCCAGGACGTTCTTGCCGAATATCGTCCGGATGACGAACGCAGTTCGATAACGATATGTCATGCAGGCAGTTTGTATGGACATCGTGATCCAAGTCTTTTTTTAAAGGCTCTTGCTCAGGTCAGGAACAAGGGTGTAGATATTCGTTTTCAGCAAGTTGGACCGATCGACGAATCGTTTAATACTTTGCGATTATGCCAAGAGCTAGGAATCGAAAACGCTGTCGACCTTGTACCTTCCTTGCCGCATGTCGAAGCGTTGAAAAAAATGGCCGCCGCGGATATTTTGTTGATCATCCAGCCTGATGCTCCAGTGATGGTTCCGGCAAAACTCTTCGAGATGATGATCTTCCAGAAACCTATTATAGGTGTTTGCGATAGCCCTAGTTCAGAAGAGATCATTGAGGCCTACGGTGGCTACAGTGCTGCTAGCCAAGATGTTGTCAAAATACGAGAGGTGATTGAGTTGTCTGTGGCGCAACTAGAACGCGATTCCTACCAGAAAGATCCCAGGCGATTGGCAACGTGTGAACAATACGACGGGGTTCGCCTGACAGGTGTTCTGGCTGAGCATATGGATCGTTTGATCTCCGAACGGAATTGATTGTCAATGATGCATAAGGAATCTCCGATTCGTATCGCTTACATAGTAAATGAATTCAATGTGGGTGGATTGGAGCGGTATATTGCGCGGATGTGCAACCACTTACCCCCGAAGCGATTCGAATCCGAAATCATCTGCTTACGATCTGATGGTGCGGCTCATGACTGGCTCAATCGTTCCGAAACTACAGTGCATGTGATGGGAGCAACGAGTGGAAACAACCCCGCCTTGATAAAGAATCTCGAACGTTTGCTGATTTCGAGATCTTATGATATCGTACAGTCTCATAATTGGGGTACGTTGCTCGAAACGTATTTTGCCTCTCGCTCGCATCGGACGGTTATGAAGCATATTCATGCGGAAAGGGGAACTGTCTTAGGAAGCGATTGCTCGGCCAGATGGAAGCGGTGGACTCGATCGTTAGCCATGCGATTTACCTTGCCAAGGATATCCGGAACGGTTTGCAATGCGTATGCGATCGAGAAAAAGATTCGTTCTGTAACTAAACTCACAGCATTACCCGTCGAGGTCATACCCAACGGTTTGCAAATCGATTTCAGTGAAGTGGAAGTGCAAGCGATGCGGCAGGAACTCAGGGCCGATCTTGGATTGGGGCCCGAAGTATTTGTTGTTGGTTTCCTAGGAAGATTTGCCGAAGTAAAGAATCCATCAATGGTACTCGACGCGTTTTATAAGTTCGTAACCTCTATTCGCCACATACCGGCGGAACAAGTGAAGTTGCTTATGGTTGGTGACGGTCCTTTGAAGCATCAATTGGAGCAGAAAACAAAGGAGTTAGGTGTCGATTCGATGGTGTTGTTCCCAGGAGAGCGTACGGATTCACTCAGATGGCTTTCAGCAATGGATATTCTAGTCAACAGTAGTACAAGTGAAGGAATGAGCCAGGCGATCCTGGAAGCAATGGCTCTTGGTGTCCCGCTCGTGGTAACGGACGTGGGGGATTCAAGGAGACTTATACAGGGGGATGATTTTGGCCCTGATTGCGGTGCATGGGTTCCATCGGGTGATTCAAATCAGCTTGCAGAGCAGATTGCAAGGTTTTGGCAGGCTTCTTCCATGCGGTACGATTTTTCACTGAATGCTAAACAGAGATTTGCTGACAGGTATTCCTTGCAGCAAATGCTTAATCGTTACGAGCAATATTATCGAACCGTATTGGGCCTAGATTGATAGGTACTTTGAGAAAATCCATGAGTCCCGAAAAAAAGACGCATCTTATTTCAATATGAGCCTTACAGCGATTGCTTGGTTGTTGACTTATTTTTATCTCATGCTCAGGGGGCTTGTTAACCCTGTGTTCATTTCCTGTGCGTATCTACTAACCTTTTATGCTGCTCCCCAGTTTTGGTGGTGGGGGGCTGCAATCACGTCGCTACCCATCCGCTGGAATTTAGTGACGGCATCATGCCTCGCTGTTTTTGCGTTTCTTGGGCCTTCGGAGAAGCGGCGTTTGGGAACAGCAGATCGATTTGTCCTCTTGTGTTTAGGGCTGTATGTGGTTAACGCATTCATGGTCAACTCGACTCTTGCAGCAAATCCGGTAAAGAGCGCTATGGAATTTGATACCCTTTGGAAGGCCGGAGTGTTGGCTCTGGTCCTTCGATTTGTGGTATTGGATATCAAAGGATTAAATATCTTTCTTTTTGCCATTTTGATTTTATCCGCCTACATCGCTTACGAAGTCTACTTCAATGGTGCCGGTAAAATGGTCCGAGGGCGACTTGAGGGGCTAAGATTCCCTGGGGCTTTCGCGTCGAATGGAACCGCTATTCTAATGTCGATGTCTCTGCCATTTGTTGCTTATTTTTTTATCATAAATCCGATACCTTATTCTCGATTATTCGCCTTTCTGGCTGCGCCTTTTATCCTCAATGTTGTATTGCTTTGCAACAGCCGAGGTACTTACTTAGGGACGGCCGCAGGTGGTTTGATGATGATTTTCTTCGCGCGTGGTGCGGCCAGAAAGTATTCTATTTTCATAGCTCTTGCGGGTATCGCAGCCTTCCTCTTCCTAGCCAGAGATGCGCAGATTTGGGAACGTCTATTCTCCATTACAGCCGATGCTGAGGAGCGGGAGGCTTCCGCCCAATCCCGGATCAACTTCACATTTGCTGCATTGCGAATGGTCCAGGATTACCCTTGGGGTTCTGGGGGGGGAGCTGCTTTTTATAGCGAACGAGGTTTTTCTTACATCATTCCACTTGGTCAAAAGACACCGCGTGCTGCGCACAATGGGTATATGAACATTATGGCAGGGTGGGGGATTCAGGGATTTTCTCTCTTGATCATGGCAGTGGGTACTTCTCTTTTTGCGTTGGTCGGATCGCTAAGGCGTCTGGATCCTATTCGTCATACCAAAATTGCTTTTTTGGGAGCTTGTATTATTGCGGCAATTTTCGGGCAGCTTGTTTCGACGTGCTTCGGTGACTACCTGGATGGGGAGTGGTTTCTCTGGTTAACCACTCTCGCATTATCCCTCTCGAGTATAATCAACAAGAACGATCACGACGAACTTGAAAACAGCCTTTGCTTAACTGGACAAGGAGCGCTTCACGATGAAGTTGAAGCACTAGATTTCGAACATGGAGAGGTTGTTAGCGATGCCATGGAGCAGGAAGTGACCCTCCAGTGAGATGGCCCTGCACAGCTAGCCGGGATCCTGGATCGCAAGCTTCCCAAGCTAGACATATGCACTCGGGTAGGTACCGCTCGTCGAAACTCTGTCTTCAGGTGCACCCGTGTTAGCCCAGAACTCAGTGCGCAATATTCAGGAGCAGCTTTCATTATGATCTCTCGGAATCATCAGATTGCTCGCACCATTTCGGTCACGGTTGACACCGAAGAAGAGGGATTATGGAGTGGTGGCTACCCGGTAAAAAACTGTACCACGAACAACCTCAGGGGTTTAGCGAGATTCCAGGCGCTCTGTGAGAAATATGGCGTTCCACCTACCTACTTGATCGATGCGCCCGTTTTGGACGATGCACAGGCGATCGCGGATCTTAAGCGATGGCATACCGGTGGTCGATGTGAGATCGGAAGCCATTGCCATCCTTGGTGCAATCCTCCAATTATAACAGAGTCGGTTTCCAACACGGAAAGCTACATTTGCAACCTTCCTGAGGAGCTTCAATTCGAGAAACTCCAGTGGTTAACCAATAAAATTTGCGACGTCTTCGGTAGATCTCCGACTTCTTATCGAGCGGGTCGATACGGGTTTAATGAATCGAGTGTTGGCCCACTTGTCAAGCTTGGATACCAACTCGATACGAGCGTCCTGCCTTGGTTCAGCTACCAAGACAGTATGGGGCCATGCTTTAGGCATTATGACAGGACTCCAACCCACGTGACGGATTCCATGGGTTCGAAGAAGCTACTAGAGATACCGATCACCACCGGGTTTACTTCCAAGGGGGCCTACGGATTGCGACGGCGCTTTCATAAGTTGATTGATACACCCATTGGACGATCAACGAAATTAGCTGCGGTTTGCTCTCGTATTGGGCTAACAAGGCATGTGAAGTTGTCCCCGGAGGGAACAACGCTCGGTGAGCTTGTGGGCTTGGTAGAGAGTTCTCTTCATGACGGAGTGAATCATTTAGTGCTAATGCTTCACAGCACGTCACTGCTACCGGGATTTTCTCCTTATGCCAAAGATGCCGCCGGTGTGGAAGCTTTGTATAATCGATTGGACGGCATTCTCGAGTGCGCAACGAAACGATTTTCTTGTGACGGAATCATGTTATCCGATATCCCTAAACTCCTGCCGGTAAAAGAAACCGAATAACCTTTTTGCATGAGTCTATCTCCGACTAAAAACGGGTTCGTGCGAGTCAGTCAAAACCAAGTTCTTGACTTTGCACGATGGACCGGGGACTGCAATCCGATCCACGTCGATCCTGTGGCCGCTAAAGAGTCGGCATTCGGTGGCACAATCTGCCACGGCATGCTCGTACTCATCGAGTCGCTTGCTCATTGGGATCTACCACTCGATTGTTTTCCAAAACCTCTTCGTTCACTCCAGGTACAGTTCCGCAGCGAAGTTCGTCCCGATACCAGCAGCAAGAATCTCTTCGTGATGACGGATTCGGGCCTGACTGGTAAGCTTTCGGCCAACAACTCTTTGCAAATGGAACTTACGGCCCAATGGCTGGAAGACGAGTCCAGAGGCAGTCCTTCACCCCTGGACCAAGGTTTCTCATGGATGCAGGCGGCCAGATCCTCTGGCATCGCGACATCGGTCAACGAGCAACCCCAGCCTTGGACGACCGATGAGTTTCAAAAGGGGGTTGAGACCCTCGGTGTCCATCGCTTCGCAGACCACTTGCTCTCGGAGTCTAGCAAGCTGAGTCGGGTTCAGGAACAGGTCTTTGGGCTTTGCAGTTTCATCGTCGGCATGAGAGTGCCTGGGCTCTCGTCTCTGTTCACTCGATTGAAAACTGAATTTGTCGCTGCTCCGCCGGCGACCGAGGAACTGCTCTATCGATTGACTTTGCAGAGCTATGATGAAAACTTCCGCATTTTGGAGATGCAATTGGAGGTCGCAACCGGTGATATGCAACCGGTGGCTTGTTGCCAGATTGAATGCTACGTTCGATTTCCTAAGCTGGAGCCTCGGCTTGAGACCTATGACGGGATCGTCCCCGATTCAGCATCGCAATCTTTGGCCGGGAGAATTTCATTGGTCTGTGGTGCTAGTCGCGGTCTAGGTGCCGACATCGCGGCTGCCTTGGCGTCGGCTGGCTGTGTTACGTATTTAGCAAGCCGAAGTCGCTCCAAAACCACCGACGAGCTAGTGGCGCAAATTCAACAACGTGGGGGCCAGGTCCATGTCCTTCTGGGGAATGTCGGCGATCCGAACTGGTGCACAAGCACCGCTGAGCTTATCGAACAGACTCATGGGCGTTTGGACCACTTGGTGCTTAACGCTTGTGAATTGCCCGAACTCAAGGAGTTGGCAGACACAGACCCGATAGATTCAGCAGGCTATATTCAACGCAATATCGCTTTATACCAGCAGCCCCTGATGCATTTTCTGGGGTTGTTAAAACGTTCCGAAGGAACTGTGGCGGCAATATCCTCCTCTGCTGTCGAGGAGATTCCCTTTGGCTTTGGCGATTATGTCTCGGTGAAGCTCGCCTTGGAGGGTGCCATCAGAACTGTTGCTAGGGAAAACCCTAGGCTTAAGGGTCTGATCGTGCGTCCCATGCAACTCCAGACCGCATGGAATGACACTCCGATACGAGCGGTTGGTTCCGTGAGCGTGCAAGCTGTTGCATCGGAAATTCTCATCCAAATCAGCCAGGAGTCATGGGACAAGAACCTCAAGGTAATCACAAAATTTCCGAATCGCCGAAATGCTCAAAAGAAGCTAATTGCCGAAGCCGAATTGGTTTTGGTTGCCAGCTTCACTCTCGATCCGATCCACCAAGGCTTTGAAGGTTGGAGCGAGATCCTCGATATTGGGATTCAGCCTAAAATCGCTCCGTATGCCCAAATCTTGCAACAGGCCCTGGATCCAACGAGCCAGGCATCTACATCCCCAACCGGCAGTGTTTTTCTAGTTCGTACAGAGGACTGGTTTCACGAACTGCCACCCGAATCGCTCAAGTCCGCTCGTCGTGTTCGTGAAGTTCTCAACAACAGCGTTTCAGAACTGATCGATGCGATCAAGTCGCATCGCGCGATGGCAAAGGGACCAACTCTGTTTTTGCTTTGTCCTTCATTTGTCGACCAAGGCGTTTTACCTCTGTTCGCTGAAGCAGAAAGAGAACTTGAGCATGCTATCCAAGGTCTAGCAGGTTTGACCTTTTGGCGTGCAGATGCATTTCACGCCTACTACGGTTTAAAGGATCTGGATGTCCAGGATCCTTTGCGAAATACCATCGGGCATATACCCTACATCGACCCCTATTACGATTATTTAGCCACGCTGTGCATTCGATACCTGCAGCGTAAACTCGATGCTCCTAAAAAGGTGGTCGTACTGGATTGCGACAATACGCTCTGGCGGGGAGTTGTCGGTGAGCTAGGACCTCAAGGGATCGCTTTCGACTCGGTTCATCATCGTTTACACAAGAAACTCGCAGAGTTGGCCGAAAGCGGTATGCTCCTGTGTCTCTGCAGCAAGAACGAGCCCGAAGATGTTTGGGCCGTGTTCGATCAGCGATCTGATTTCGGCCTTCGACGCGATCAATTCGTTGCATCGAAAATCAATTGGATGCCCAAGGGGCATAATATTCAAGATTTGGCTAAATCACTCAATCTGGGACTCGACAGCTTTGTTTTTCTGGATGACAACCCCGTCGAATGCGCCGAAGTTCGTGCGACGTGTCCCGCCGTACTGACTCTCCAGTGGTACCAAGACAACGCGTTAGCAGATCTTTTGATCGATCACCTTTGGGAACTCGACATCCACTCGACGACCAAGGAGGATCGAGAACGTACACGGATGTACCGCGATGAGTTCCAACGACAGGAAGTTCAGGCCAACGCCGCGAGTTTCCAAGCCTTTATAGAATCACTTCAGCTGAACGTAGATTTCACCGAAGTGACCGATGAGTATCTCCAACGTGCGGCGCAATTGACGCTGCGTACCAATCAATTCAATTTCACTACTATTCGACGTAACGAATCGGAAATACTCCAACTGCAGCAAAACCCCGATGTCGATATGAGGATCGTCCAGGTCCAAGACCGTTTCGGCGATTACGGTATCGTCGGGCTTTTCGTCGCACAAAGCCAACCATCGGGTTACTCTGTCGATACGTTTCTTCTGAGTTGTCGAGTGCTCGGAAGAGGTGTAGAGCATCGAATTGCATCGCAGATCGCTAACCTTGCAGCGCAACGTGGGCATAAACAAGTTCGTTGGATTTATAAGCCGACCGATAAAAATGCCCCGGCCAGGCTTTTTCTCCAAAAGATCAATTCCGACACTCCATTGGAAGCTAAACCAACGGAGCTATCGATCGCGGTTGATCAACTTAGAAGCATCAAATTTCAGGCGGATCAAGCTCCCGAGTCAAACGACGATTCCAACCCTAAGGAAACCAAAACGAAAAAGGAATCTCGGAGTACCAAGAAAAGATCGGTTCGGGTACGCGAGGAACAGATACGCAGCATTGTTGAAGAGCTATCCCATTGGAGCCGGATTTCGGAACGATTTCGTCAGGTGTCCCTCCTGGGACATGCGATCAGTACCCCAGATCTGGATGTTGAGACCCAGGTCCTGGGTACCTTCGCGAAGGTTCTGGGGATCGAGGAGGATCGCATTAAAAATGTGGATCGACTCGACGCGCTTGGATGCGATTCCCTCCAAATCGTCGGTATCACGGTTGCACTGACCAAGGTATTCCCCGAACTACCTCCCACATTGCTTTTCGAATATCGCAGCGTTTCGGAAATCATCGAGCAACTCTCGCGGCTTTGTAACCCCTCCCATGAATCGTCTCCAGATGCTCCGTTAGATCCCAGCGGTGCTCTCCATCGACAACTTCCCAGTTCGAAGGAAACAGATTCGGATATTGCGATCGTCGGAATTGACGTTCAATGCGGGGCGGGTAACGGATTGGATCGATTTTGGAACTGTTTGCTCCACAAGGAGTCCATGGTCGTTCCGTTGCCCCAGCATCGCGACGGTTATGTCGGTCAACTAGTTCATCAGCATCCGTATTTCGCATCCCTGATGCCAGATGTTACCAGTTTTGATCCTGAGTTTTTCGGAGTCTCACCTCGTGAAGCCCAGTACATGGATCCTCAAATGAGGATGGTCCTTCAGAGCGCATGGCATTCCCTCGAAGATGCAGGCTTCTGGAGTGCTGGCTTTGATAAGACGATGGGAGTTTTCGTGGGCATTATGTATCAATGCTACGGACGCTTAGCCAATCAGATCGCGACCCGAAATGCCAGTGTGTATCGATGCTGGGAGGGATTTGGTGTCGCAAATCGACTATCTCAGATCCTTGGTGTGTCTGGGCCCAGTCTTGCAATCGACACCGCATGCTCCTCTTCGGCTACTGCGTTGCATTTTGCAGTTGAGTCGTTGCGCAACAACGAATGCCGTACCGCACTTGTCAGCGGAGTGAATTTGATCCTTGATCCAGCTCGAATCGCGCAGTTAGACAACCTCGGGATTCTTACGCGATCAGGGCAGTGCGTACCCTTCGGGGACCTCGCCGATGGTACCGTCATCGGGGAAGGTGCTGTGGCCATCGTCATCAAACGACTTTCCGATGCCTTGAAGGATTCAGACCGCATTTATGCGGTGATCAAGGGGACGGGGTTGAGTGTCGGGGCCGGGAGCGTCGGTTTCACCGCGCCAAACCCAGTTGCTCAATCCCTGGCTATCCGATCTGCACTCCTAGATGCTCGCATCGATCCGAGAACCATTGGCTACGTCGAAACCCATGGAACCGGGACGCAGTTGGGAGACCCCATCGAAGTCCGTGGCCTGGAGTTGGCTTACTGCGATAAATCCCTCTGGGACCAGGATCTCCAGTGCCAAGCCCATACCGGGATCGGCTCGATCAAACCCAACATCGGACATCTCGAAGCCGGTGCAGGGCTCGTCGGGGTGGTCAAAGCGGCACTGCAACTCCATCACAAAACTCTCCTTCCGAGCATCACCTCGGACCGCCCTAACCCCCAAATCCATTTTGATCAGCTTCCCTTCAAAATCCAAACCAAAGCCGAGGACTGGAAGCCTGTCGAAATCCTCCGCAAAAGCACTCAAATCACCGAAACGCTCCCGCGACGCGCAGCGGTCAATTCGTTCGGTGTCGGTGGATCCAATGCCCATATCATCCTAGAGGAATCGCCAAGCATTCCTGCAGAGCGCTCCGACACAGAGCGCTCCGCTCATCTGCTCACATTGCAAGCTGCCAACCCCGAGGCGCTGCGATTGCAGGCCAAGCGTTGGTCGCAATTCCTCCAAGACCAAACAAATCAAACCATCGGAAACGCACTGTATTCCAATCTGGTAGGTCGGAAAAATTTTGAGTTCAAGCTGGCTTTGCCTGTCGAGGACATCCAGGCGGCATCGAGCCAACTCGGTCTCTGGAGCAACTCCGACACCGAATTGCCCGACTCATTATCGTCCGACACGGGTATTCGATGCGGGAACGCTCTGTGGAAGAAATCCAATCGCATCGCCTACCTGTTCACTGGACAAGGGGCACAGTACCCCGGAATGCTGCGTCAACTCTATGAGCAAAGCCCTGTGTTCCGCCAAGCGGTCGATCAATGCTCTGGAGAGATAGATCCCAAGCTCGAGTCGCCTATCCGGAGCATTCTTTTCGAGTCGGACGATTCCGCAGAGCCGCTGATTCATCAAACCCGATACACCCAACCCGCGATCTTCATCGCACAATATGGATTGTTCAAGTTATGGGAGTCGTATGGGGTTCAACCCGATTATGTGCTCGGTCACAGCATCGGGGAGATCGCCGCCTACTGTGCCACCGGTGGATGTTCACTGGCCGATGCGTTGAAATTGGTTCAAGCACGCGGTGCTCTGATGCAACGCTTGAGCTCCGGTGGCGGGATGACCTCCGTGGCTGCCTCGGCCCAGAGTGTCGAATCGATTTTCACCGAATCGGGAGCGGATCTTTCAATCGCAGCCTACAACGGGCCTAATCAGACGGTTGTTTCAGGCTCCTTGGAACAAATCGCAAAGTTTGTTGATAAAGCTCAGGCGGCTGGGATCAAGACCCAAGCATTGAAAGTCTCCCACGCATTCCATTCCAAGCAGATGGAGCCGATGCTCGATGAGTTTCGAGCCGTTGTCGCCGGACTGAAACTAGGGGTTCCCAATATCGAATTCATCTCCACGGTCACGGCGAATTCTGCTGAAAAAGAACTCGCATCGGCTGATTACTGGGTCGATCAAGTTCGCCGGCCGGTTCGGTTCATGCAAGCGATGGAGACCCTCGCGAGCAAGTCGGTTTCGCATTACATCGAGATCGGTCCGCATCCGGTTCTGACGACCATGTCCAGGTCGATCGAACTGCCCAATACCGATGAATCCACCCGTTGGTTGTCCAGCGTTCGACGTGGACATAGCGATTGGTCGGTACTGCTTGCGAGCGTTGGTCAACTCTTTGTCGATGGCTATCCGATCGATTGGAAAAACGCGGAGGCCTCTTACGCCCGACATCGGGTCAGCGTTCCAGGTTACGAGTTTTCCAATCGGCGTATTTGGCTCGATGAAATGGACACTCTGGTTGCCAGCCACGAGCAGTCCGATCCGGCTCTTAATCAGACTCGCAATCAATCGACCGAAGATCGCCATTTGTACCAGGTTCGCTGGAGACGATCCGAGGGCTTCGAGCCAACCCTTGCGGTGACTTCCCAAAAAGATCTGCGGCAAATGCATTGGCTGATCCTTGCGCTGGGCGATGCATCGCTGGGCAAAAGTCTAGAAAGCCAATTGCACAACTGCAGCGTTTCGGTCCGGCTGATCCAGTGGAATCCTCTCGAAGCGAATTGGGGGCTGGCACCGAGCCATTACGCTGGGGTCGATCGAATCGTCCTGGCCGTCGGCGATGGTGCACAAACACTTGGAAATGCCGCCGAAGTCCAGCAGGTCTGCGAGTCGCGGATCGATGCGTTTTCCCAAGCGCTGTCGATGCTCCCAGGAGCACAAGCCAACAAGGTGTTCTGGCTCGTGACGCAAGGTGCAAGGCTCGTCGATCAACAACCTGTACTGTCACCCCTCGATGCGACCTTGTGGGGTGGTGCCAAGGTTGCATCGATCGAGTTGCCTGAGATCTGGGGTGGGGCGATTGATGCCAAGGATACACCGGATGCAGTTCGAAGAGCGATTCAATGGATCCAAGGGGACTGCTCCGAAGACCAAGTCATTCTGATCGACGACGGGGTCTGGGTACCGCGTCTGGAAACACTTTCGTTCGCTCCAGTGCATCCCGATACCCGAGACTCTTGGCTAGGTGGGTGTGTTCTGATCACCGGTGGTCTTGGGGCTATCGGACTGCGGATGACTGAGTATGCCGTCTCCCAAGGTGTGAAGGAGCTCATTTTGGTGGGACGCACCATGCAACCGACGCTAGAGCAACAGCAGAGGTTGGATCGCTGGAAAACGTTAGGCGTTACGGTCCAATTGATAGCTGCCGACGTCTCGAGCCAAGAGGGTATGGCCAGACTGACCTCGTCGATCGAAGGAAAACAGATTGACTCGATCTTTCACACTGCGGGGGTTGATTTTCTTTCTCCAATTGCAAAGTGGACGCCCGACGACGTTCGTCGGGTAACTCAGGCGAAAATACAAGGGGCCTGGAATCTGCATCAGTGGAGTTTGGGCCATCCGATCAAGCAGTTTGTTTTGACATCGTCGATAGCGTCCGTATGGGGGGCTCCAGACCGTTTCCTCTACGCATCGGCCAACGCGTTTCTCGACGCGTTGGGTGACCATCGAGTTTCACAAAAACTGCCAGTGACGGTTCTGAATTTCGGGCCATGGGCCGATGGCGGAATGGCAGATCAAAAGTCCTTAGAAGAGTACCGTCGTGTGGGGATGCATGGCTTGGAGCCTTCGCAGACGATCGCAAGCATTGGTCGGTTGCTGCAACAGGGCGTTACCCACGCGGTCGTCACGGACACTCAGTGGGATCGATTCGCATCGGTCATGTCGGCGCGAAGACCAAGGCCATTTTTTGAGTCGGTGCTCGATGAGCAGGCCGACTCAGGCAGGTCCATGATTCCTTCAGAGTATCCTCGGGCAGCCGCTGGGGTGGGGACCCCTCCCTGGATCTTGCAGTTATCAGGTTTAGATCGTGTTGGACAAGCCGAGGAAATCAAGCGGCTCATACGGAAAGAATTCGCGGAAGTCCTCAAATCCCAGGAGGACAGGATTTCGCTAGATCGGAATATGTATCGGCATGGTCTCGATTCGATCACAGCGGTTGAATTGTCGATGAGGCTCAAAAAATCGACGGGGATCGCGGCCGGCAAGTGGCTTTCCGGTGAGCCGACCGTCGAATCGGTCGCGAAAGGTTTGCTCGACGGTCTACAGAGCAAGTTGGTTTCAGTGCCCCAAACGCAACGAGAAATCAAAACCGGAGGACAGAACGAAACACTTGCGACTCGGAGAGAAATCGATAAAAGCCTTTCGGCTCCCTGGGCAAGTGAATTGTTGAGTTTGGCCAGCCATGAACAGAAGCGTGAGCGGTTGATCGATCTGTTCGGTCGAGAACTTGAGCGATTCATCGGAAAGAGCGGGCCGAAAGTATCAGGTTCGACGCGGATGGGTGACCTTGGACTCGATTCACTCGGGGCGGTTGATTTCGCAACGCATATTCGAAAGCAGTTAGGTTTGTCGGCACCTCCGAGACTGATGCAGTATTCGACGGTTGGAGATTGGAGTGAGTCTGTCATCGCTCCAAGGATGGCTCGGAGTGCACCGGTCGACCAACCGACCGTATCCGATGCCATTGGTGTAGAGTTGTACGAATCTTCGATGCATTGCCCCGTGATCGATTTTTGTAAGCATGCTTGGCCTAACCGCAGAGGCGATTTGATCGAAAATCGCTGGGATTGGATGTTTCTCAAGTCAGCCGCAAGACTTGGGGTATCCCCTACTGTTTGGATCGCAAAGGATCGAAGTGCGATTATTGGTCAGATGGGATCGCAATTCACCACGCTCAAGACGCCTCAAGGAGACATCGTATTGCCATGGTTTGTCGATACGATGGTTCTTGAGCAGTATCGCCATAAAGGGATCGGTTCGCAGATCCTGCTTCAAGCAGAAGAGGACATGCCTATTGCACTGTCTCTGGGCCAAACGGCCGAGATACGACGGATCCTCGACTCGCTGGGTTGGAAGCAGATCTGTCCATTGCATATCCATCTATTCATGATCAAGCCAGAGCGGGTTCTGAGAGGCAAGTTGCCCTTGGGCATCAATCGCCTTGCCGCGACTTACCTGGGGTTCCAACCAGCGCGACGAAGTGCCTTGAAGGCAAGTAGATCGCCTGAACTAAAGATTCGTAAAATTGACCGGTTCGATAAGTCGCATGATGCTCTATGGGAGCAGATGAGCCAAGGGGTCGATTGCCTAGCGGTGCGAGATAGCGAATATTTGAATTGGAAGTACATCGACCAGCCAGGTCAGCACTTTGATTGCTGGGAAGTTTACCGTTCCGGTCAATTGCGGGGGATGTTTGTAACCAAGACTGAGGAACCGAATTCGTCCTATGGGTATCGACGAAGCCAGTTGGTGGATTTGGTATGCGCCATGCAGGCCGAATCCGTCGATACCGTGATTCAAGGTTGCATATCCGCGTGCTTATCGATTCATGCGGATGCTATTTCGGTTCACCTGACCCATCGATTGATTGAGGCCAGATTGGTATCGCAAGGTTTTGTGCCAAGGGAATCCACTCGATTCCTTTACGCATCTAGAGGGCTTCTGGAGTCTGTACCTCATCTTCTTGATTGCGATTGGTTGATCAGTCAGGGAGATTCGGATATCGATCGCCCCGAGTGATCATGGAATCGCTGCCGAATCTGGCAAATACAACTTAAACCAAATTGCATATACCAATAGAAACTCTATCAAATAAAGATAAAAAATTGTGATGAGCGACGAAGAAGAATCCAAGAAAGCAATGCTCGCTGGAAGGGGTAGTTGGCACAGATTTGACCGATCGATCGAAAGCGTAGAAAACGCGGCTAGGGAATGGAAGTCCCAGGTCCGAGGTATCGAAAAGCCCTGGTTGTGTTGGCATTTATCCGAGCCATGGACACGTATCCAGGTGAATATAGTTAGGTATTACGGATGGACGCCCATCGTCGGGTTTGATCCAGATTGTGGTACCGTCCAAGCCCCTGAAATCCAGGATGCATTGGTGATTGATTTCAATAAGTACTTTGGTTTCAAAAAAATGTCGATGCACTTTCCACTTGAGTTCATGCATATGTGGACGGAAAGATTAGCTTTCTGGCATTCGGATCTTCTGGTGCGTCAACCACTTATGCAGGAAACATCAACGCTTTTTTCCAGTGTTCCAGACGGTGAAATTGCTGGAACTCCTCAGTATGGTAATGGATTCTTCGATCGATTCGCACCCCGCAAGCATCGGATGTGGGAGTTGATTGGACTCACCACCGCCGGCGCGAGTGAAGATCAATTTTCCAAGGGATTGGGGTGGTGGAGACATTTTTGGATGCACCCGAACTGTCCTAACGAGAAAGAGAGAAAAAAAAGAAGTAAATACTATTATGACCATGGAACTGGTGTATTGTATTGGCACCGAAATTATGGAGGTAAAATCCATAAGCTAGACACGGTAAAATTCAACGAGGGACACTGCACAAGTATCAGTAATCCAAATTATGTCAAAATCAAAGTAGAGCCCGGTCGGCGACTCGTTGGTAAACAGTTGGAGTTAAATTTCGATCTATCCGTTGTCGCCGAACGATTAGGTTTGTCTCAGTTCCTTTAAATGCTCCTTGGTCTTCCTGATTTGCGGTCAGTGATTCGCACCAAAATCGAATGAACAAGGAATTTTTTGGTCCATCCGGCATTTCCGTGGGTGATGGTACAATTGCAGGGGAAAGGAACCCCCAGCCATGCAAGACAAAGAGCTATACCAACATATTCTCGAACTGACATCCCCTTGGACCGCCTCCGAGGTCAAATTGGACATTCCAGCCGAAGAGATCCAAGTGAGGGTCGAGCACCCACCTGGTACAAAGTTCTGCTGTCCTGAGTTCCAGAAAGAGCTTGCTTGCTACGATCATGCAGAAGAGCGTCGATGGCGACATCTGGACTCGTGCCAATACAAGACAATCCTCATTGGCCGTGTTCCCCGAGTGGACTGTCCCGAGCATGGAGTCAAGACCGTGACTGTACCATGGGCTCTGGCGCATAGTCGATTCACGATGATGTTTGAGCGGTTTGCTATCGAAGTCCTACTGATGACTCAAACGGTCAAAGGTGCCATGATAATTTTTCGACTCCAATGGGATGCGACGTGGCATATCATCGAACGTGCAGTTGCTCGTGGAAAAGCTCGGAAGGAACCGTCGCTGCTTCCGAGGATCGGCATCGACGAGAAAGCGTTCGCCAAGGGG
>Ga0315906_10002109_pt1 | contig 28500 bp, 38 predicted proteins | sample LakEriMetagenome_4_FD_203526 | JGI IMG/M metagenome (GOLD analysis project Ga0315906, IMG submission 203526) | Freshwater fungal communities from buoy surface, Lake Erie, Ohio, United States - Buoy 2 MA122 | ecosystem: Environmental > Aquatic > Freshwater > Lake > Lake biofilm | place: USA...
ATACGAATTATATTAACGACAAGGGTGAGCATCTGGGACGTATATTCAATAACATCCCGGGCTTTAGAGAATCCTTTGTTATCCTCAGAGAGCGTGGTGAGATCCAACTAGATGTAAGCTACTCTGGGCAGTTTATCGTTATGGATTACATATCTGATGGTATGTTACTTAACGCTTCAAATTCGGTTCATCCTTATGCGATCGAGACGATCAAGGCATATATATTCTGGAAGATGAAAGAGCATGGTAGACAATTCAATCTTAGCGAAAGACAACTTGCTAAGGATGAGTTCTATAACCAGCTCCGCATCCTCAGAGCGAGAATGAATACTATTGACACACTGGATATCCGTCGTAGTCTACAAGCTTCGTACGGTCCTGTGATAAAGAATTAATAATGCCTGTAGTTAAAAAAATATTTACCGGGGGAATCAATTCGGACGATGCCTCCTACTTGGTAGATCCTAAGGAATACCTTAACGCCGTCAACGCCAGATTTATTACATCTGAAAGCGGAGAGGTGGGTAAGGTTATGCCTGTTGAGGGTACTACACTAAAGGCACAGACAATAAATTCTGTTGGTACTACTATACCATTTGTACTTCCAGCTGGTACTAATCAGGTGATTGGTGCTGTTGAGGATGCTACAAAAAGAAGAGTGGTATGGTTTGTTTGGAATAGCTTGGGTAGCCATGCTATCTATTGCTATGATGCAGACACGGATCGTGTGTATAAGGTATTAGAAGATGTTGATGTAACTGGCGGGTTAAGCTTCCAGCAAACTAAGTTTATACACTCATGTTCTATTGCATATGGTGTGCTTTATTGGACAGATAATAACTCTCAGCCTAGAAAAATCAACATAGAGGCTGGGATTAAAACACATCATCCAACATTTGTAACAATACAAGAACCTTATACAACTCCTTTAAAAGAAACAAATATAACTATAATTAGGCCACAGCCTACATACCCGATGAGCTTTGCTTATGTGGTAGACCTTAACGTGAATATAGTAACTGATGGGTTTCAGGCTGCATATAGATTTGGTTATAGGGATAAAGAGTATAGCACATTCTCTATGTTATCTAGGGCATCATTGCCAACTATCGGTCTTAGTGTATTTACTGGATATGTCACATTTACGATACCATTTGCGCAAAAGATAGATCAGGACGTTCAGGTTATAGAAGCAGCTGTAAAGTTCCCGGGAAGTAAAATGTTCATACAAAAAAAGTGGGATAAAAGTAACCCACTAGATGCAGCTGCTATATTATTACATAATGCTGGCACTACTGCCTTATCGTTTAATTTTTATGGCGATTCGGTTGGTATTGCTGTAGATGATGCTACAGCATTTAAAGCATATGACGCAGTACCATTGCTTGCTGCCACAATGGAGGTAACAAAAGATAGATTATTTTTTGCTAATACAGTAACTGGCTACGATACACCATCGCCAGATTTAGCACCATGGGGATTTAGTGCACAGATAGGTTCGGCATTACCAGTACCTATTGACGGTGCTAGGGTAATGAAGTCTGGCTCTACATATAAACTAGGTATAGTCTACTATGACGAATATGGTAGAAGTTCTGGAGTTGTGGCTGGTCCAACTTTAACTGTTCCTTTTCATGGGGATCAAGGTCCTTGGTATGGCAATTGTTCATGGGCTTTCTCAATAAACGTAGGTGCTGTTATCCCTTTATGGGCTAAGCAGTTTTCGATTGTTAGAACAAAATCTAAAAAGTGTACTACATTTTTACAATTTAGGCCTAGCGATTTTAAATATATAACAAAGGATTCAAATGGAGCTTTTGTTTTTAATACCACTCCGCCTACCAATACAGCAGATGTTTATGGTATTGGATTAAAAGCGTCATCTCTATATAATACAGGGTATGGGTATAGTTTTACGGAAGGTGATCTAGCGCAGGTTGCCGGCACTGGCGGCACATTCACACTTAATGTTCTTAATCAATATTCGGATTATATAATTGTAAAATACAATTCTAGCTTAGGTACTCCAATCCAAGCCGAAATATATACTCCGCTTCCATCAACATCTACTGAATATTATTATGAAGTTGGGCAAAAGTATGATGTATTAAATCCGGGTACACCATCAAGAAGTTTTTCTGTTATTACGGGTCCTATATACGGCGATGTTTATTTAAAAAGTAGAACATACGTGTTTGGCGCTTCTGTTATTACTAAGTATTACGAGGTGATGAATATGTCAGATCAGGATTGGAAAAACTGGTATACTGATGCTGGTAGAGGTGTGACTGAATTGTTTGGCAAAGTTATAAGACAAAGTACAAACATTTGTTTTAGTGAGCCATATACTATTGGTGTTAACGGACTTAGTTCTTTTAATGCGCTAGATGCTAATATATTGCCTAATGAATTAGATTCTATACAAAAAATAATCTCTACCTCAAAGTCTGAATCGCAAGGCGGTGTGCTGCTTGTAATAGGAGAAAAAGAAACTGCGTCTCAGTATGTTGGTGAGACCCAATTATTTGATAATACTGGTTCATCATTCGTAGCCAAGAGTTCGGGGGTACTTGGGAATCTTAATGTGTTAAAGGGTTCGTACGGTACGCTACATCCAGAGAGTGTCTTTGGATTTGGTGAAGAGGTGGTATTCTTTGATGTTAATAAGGGTAGTGTTGTTAGATATAGCGTGAATGGATTAACGCCAATCTCTGACAATAAGATGCGTAAGTACTGGAGAAAGGTAGGTCAGGATATTATGGGGTACTATAAAGACCCTACGGTGCACAACCAGATGAATCCTAATATGCCTATGAAGGTATTGGGTATGGTTGACCCATTCAATAATGAATACCTGATGTATACGCCTAATATGAGTACAACCTCTAAGGCTGGCTACATTCAGGATGTAAACAACATATGTACGTTGTATAATTATACCTTCCCAGTTGGCGCTACTAGTATGCTGTACACACTCCCTCTTGTACCCGGTACAATGTATTACTTCGATACCCTTTGGAGAGAAACTACTGTAACATACAATGGGCAGGATCTTTTTACAAATCCATATTTCATCGCTGTACCCGGTGTTAATCAAATACTTATATCATCGCCGACTCAGTTTAGTGGTGACTTTACCCTATGCGATGTAATGAAATCATATTACGATACCTATGATGGTAATGGCGGTATTGTAAGCTTTAGTGTTGACATAGACAAATGGGTAACCAAGTATAGCTATATACCAGAGTGGATGTGCAACATTGTAAACAGACTAGCTTCGTTTAAGAATGGTAATCTGTACATACACAATGGCGCGTATAACTCGTTCTATGGTAGCGCTGCTGATACGATCATGGTTGGTATGCATAATGATAACGGCAACAGTATCAAGGTTTATGATAGCGTGGCATTAGAGGGTGACTCTCCAAGAATGGTTCACTTCAGAACTGAAGATCCTAATGTGCAGAGTACCAATCTGTTATCTAGTGAACTAGTCGATAAGGAGGGTGTGAAATATTCGCCAATACTAAGAGACAGGCTTAGCCCTAATGTGACTGGCACTTACGATCAGAAGATGTGGAAGGGTGATAAGCTTCGTGGTGAGGTTTGTAAGTTCACGGTTATCTATAGTCCTGCTGGTAATGCCACAGAACTAGAGTTTGTGAACATAGGATTTAACAGTAGCAATGGACAAACTGTGTAAAAATATATGCTGGTTTATCCATTAAAATACAATATATTAACGAAATTTGCAAATACTTAGATTATGGGTTTAGAACAAATTTTAACTAAAGCGACTCCAGTAGGGCTTGGAGTTGGGTTAGCTTCAAATTTAGCTCAAGGGGTCTTTGGTATATTCCAAGGCGCCAAGATGTTAAAAGAGGCTAAGAAAATTAAACCCGTATGGGAGCAATATAAAACAAGCCCATACGCCTCCGCTGCTTTAGGATTAGCGCAGACAACTATGGGTGCTAGAAACCCAGCCAAAGCAGCACTTGAAAAACAAATGCTTGCAACTCAGGCTAACATTCTAGCCTCTGGTCAAAGAGCTGGTTTAACTCCAACTCAACAGGCACAGATGGCGCTTTCATCCCAAGGCCAGATGGAGCAGGGTATTGAGAAGCTCGGGGGGATGGATATGGCCTTTCAACAGCAGAACAGAGCTGACTTATATAGAGCATTGGATGCGATGACTGGTGAGGAAAGGATGAAGTTCCAGTCTATGGCCATGAAATTCGATAGAGATCAAGCACAGAGAAACGCTCTTAGAAGTGCTGGTCAGCAAAATATTACTGGGGCTATAGGAAGAATTGGGGCTGCGGGATATGGAACAGCTAGATTAGGTAATCCAAATTTATTTGGTAGTGGTAATTCAGAAAAATCGAGTGGTTGGGGATTTTCTGATTTCATGAGTTCAGTGTTAGGAAGTGGCAGTCAAAGACCAAGCCCTTGGGGTGATTAAATAAAAGAAATGGCAGAGATAAGACCCATACAATTCGAAACAGAATCACTCCAAATGCTATCAGCTCTTGGTGACATCCAAGAGAAGAGAGAGATTCTTGAGCGTCAAAGAATGCAGGAAGAGATCAAGCAGAAGCGTGAGCTAATGGATATGATCGATCCAATGACGCTTAGTAAGGATTTAGAATCAGAGGTGGTTAACGCAAGAATGGGTCAGCTTAAAGATGGTATTGCCTCTTTCATAAAGAACAATCCTAACCATAGCAGTGATGAACTTAGATATGAGATACAGAAAAACTTATCTGATTTAGCTCAATGGAATGCAAAGGTTAAAACAATCAAGGCAAATATTGATAAAGCATTTCAAGCAATGCCACAGGATAAGACTGTTAACAAGTCTGCTTGGAGGAGCGCTGCTATATCAAGAGCTTTGTACAATCCTAATACTCGTTCATTAAAGAACATTGATGAGCTTGATGATCAGTATGATTTTGTTTCTGATGTATGGAATAATAGAGGTGATGTTTTAATCAATATGGATGAGGTTGGCGCTGAACTAAAGAAGAGAATTAAAGACCAGCCACTGGTAAAGATGGATGTCACAGTTACTAAGCCAGTTGGAAAGGTTAAAAAGACTGTACAAGAAAGAATCGAAATCCCATCGTTTGCTACTTGGGATTCTGTTAAGAATAAGATTGTATTAAGGACTGATAAGAATGGTGATTTAGATCAGGATGTATATACTGATTTTATTGGTCAGCCCGGGTCTGCCAATGATAAATTCGTTAGTAGAAAGGCAAAGGACTTGATCCTGTCAGGGAACGCTGGTGTTAAACCAGAGGATGTATTCAACCCAGATGGATCTGTTAAGGATGAAGATGCATACCTTAAAGCTAAGAAGAAATGGGCTGGTAGTTATCTATATAATAACTCTCCTATCACACGTATAGAAAAAGATATTACTCAGCCAGCAAGAGTAACTGTAGTTACACCGGGTCAGGAAGCTGCTAAGTCTGGTTTAGATTGGATGAATAGAATGGATAAAGCTATTCAATCAAAAGATACTAATGAAGTAAAAGGCTTAATCCAGTCATTCTATGGTGGAAGCGGCAAGTCTGTACAAACTTCAGATGTTATTGGGAACAAAGTTGTAGTATCATACCAAGGTCCAAGGGATACAAGAGATTTAATAAAAGTAGGGGATAAGATGGTATGGAATCCAAATTATGGCAAGTCTTCAACTGAGAAAATTGAGATTGATATAAATGACCCTAATGCCATACGTAAAATGGCTGGACTATACCAAACTGTTATGGGTGCAGATAAGTTGGTTGAAGGATTTGTTGTAAACAGAAAGACTAAATTACCATAAATAGATATTAATGGCTATCAAATATTTATACTCAGGTGAAATTTTCAGCCCAGAAGAAGTAGAAGCTGCTGCGTCGAAAAGAAACATGAGCACGCAAGATTACGCTAAGCAGTTTAATATTGAAGGATATGAGGATATTTATGAAAAAGATGGTAATGATGTAGCTTTAGAGCAGATTATTAGTGACGCTAATAAGTCTAATTTAAAGGTCAGTGATTTTATCGCAGCTAATAATTTTAAAAAAAAAGCCTTATCGATACCACAAGACCAGTCTCTATTAACTGGTACACCAAATGTTGGAGAAAATTTAAAGGCTGGTTCCCAATCACAATTACAATCAGGATCGGTAGTTGAGCCGATAGACCCAAAGAAATTATCTAGGGATAGGGTAAAGCTTTTGTCTGATCTTCAAAAGGTAAAAGATAGCCCATCACCTGATAAGTCTACAATGGATGAGTTTGGCGCACAAATTATATATACGCCAAGGACTGATGAGATCAACTCTATACAAAAACAAATAGACGAATTAGACAGCAAGCTTACTGGTGCTGGGTATAGAATCGAGGATTACCAGACATTAGCGAGTATCCCAGACTGGGTTAGCGCTGAAGGTGGTTGGTCAAGCCCAAAGAATATAGCTAAATATTCATCAGAGAACCCTGCTTGGGGTAATAGATTTAAATCAAAGGTTAGCGCAATGGATGCATTCATATCAATGAATGACTACCAAGGTGCAAAGCAGCTACAGGATTTGCTAGTAGCTAAATATGGGCAGCAAAGTAGTGTTGCAAACTTAGATGGCTCTATTAAGATGTTAGAAAGTCTTATTGATAGTAGAATCCCAGATAAGAAGCAGGAAGTAAAAAGCTATATCAATCAATATCTAAAGCCAGAGTTTAACAGATTCCTCCCTGATTTGAATAAGCAGAACATGGAGGCTTATAAACTTGATGAGGATCAAGAAGCAGCACTGCAGGAAATGAAGTTGCTAGATCCAGCTAAGTATGAAGATACTGTAAAGATGTTGGCTGTTCCTTATAAGCCTGTTACTGGTGAACTAAATAAGCCACTCTTACAGTGGGACCTTGATAAGCAAAGAGGACTCGAAAAGGTTAGATATGATCTAAAGGTAGCCGGTAGGAATAACGCAATAAACTACTCTTACAGCAGGCTATATGACTGGAGAGTTAAATACGACAAAGCCACTACCGATGAAGAAAGGTCAAATGCTGCTATACAAATGGAGCAGTGGCAGAATAGAATAAATACAATATCGGAAGAAGCCAAGAACGATAGTAAGAATTACCCATTATACTACGAGGATCAGAACAAGAGGGCTGCTACAGAACTATTAGATGACCCAGACTTTAATCCCTTTACATATGCTTGGAAGGCAGCAACTAAAAAGCTAAAGAATACGGCTGAGGGGATTGGAGAAGTAGCAATGTCTCCTATAAATGCTGTAGCATCTATGCTAATAGGGCCAGAGTATAAGGGAGCTAAAATGGCTACCAAGATTGGTGAGGCGCAAGCTGAAGCTACAGAGGAGTACTTACCAGCTAGTCTACAGTACGTTGATCCCGGAACTATTATAAGCCCTAACAAAGAACTTAAAGCTTTTGCAGATAAGGTTAAAAGCTCAGATAAAAGTGATGATGAGAAAAGAAGTGAGATTGAGACTTATCTAAAAAATAATCCAAACTCGTTCGAGCATATAGAGAATCCAAATGCAGGAGAAAGAAAAGGTATATTCTCGATGGCATCACTATATGCAAACGTAAAAACAGTTGCAGATATATCAGCACTAGCTGGCATAGGCGCAACTGCTAGGGCGTACAATGTATTAGGGCCAACCATGTCTGCTACATTGCCATTCTATATGGATGTGCAACAAGAAGCATATAAGCAAAGGATTGCAGCTGGTGAGAATTCATCTACAGCATACCAGAACTCTGTAAAGGATGGTATGGTTGTAGCTGCCGCTACATTGATATCTCCAATACATAAGATTGCATCTGCAGCTTTAGGTAAAGCAGAAAGCTCTGCAATAAAAAATACTATTGGCGGATTGACAGAAGCTGAATGGAATGCTATCACATCTAAGTATAATAGATATGTTGTTGCTGGTTCGAACTCTTTAAAAGCGATGGCTAAAGAGGGAGCAAAGATGGGGTTAGTATATGGGGCTGGTACTACTATTGGTCAGGAGTTATTAGAGATAACGCCAGATAAGAAAGATATAAAAGAAGTAGTTCAGAATGGAGTGTATTCAGCATATGATATGTTGACTAACTCAGCAATGCTACTTGGTATTACTGGTATAAATAACTTCAAATCTGTAAGCCCACAAGCTAAATCTAGCATATATGCTATGGCTAATGACCATCTTGGTGCCAAGGCTTACTTTGACTTCTTACAAAAGAATGGAACAATAAGTGAAGAGTCTGCTACACAAAAGAAGGCTGTAGTAGATAAGCTTGTTAGCGTGTTAAGTCAAGTTCCAACGAGAGATAAGAATGGTAAAATATTAACTGAAGAGCAAAGAGCTGGTTATTTATACAGAGCTTACCAGAAAAATCAGGCTGCTGAATTATCTAAGTCTATGCCAGATGAAACTAGAGTAGAGATGGAGGCCAAGGCTAAAGAGATGGACGCAGATAATGCAAAGATTATAAATGGAACTTTAGAGACTGATATTGCAGAGGCGCCAAAGCCACAAGTACTAGAGGTAGACAAGCCAGCAATTACAAGCAATACTGCTCAAGAAGTTTCAAGAGTTAAATCATTAACTACAGAGGCAGAGGATGGAGCGACGTTTAATTTAGATGGTAAGAAGTATGAAGGCAAGGGGTTAATCATCCCAGTGCTTTCAGAGAATACTACCATAGAAGAACTAACTCCACAAAAGGTAGCTGACTTTGTAGAGGCTAATAAGGCTAAGCTCGGGGGATCAACTAAAGCTGGTATATATAAGTTCCCTAATTCAAACAAAGTATCTATCGATTTAAATATCGTAGTAGATCCTAAGTATAGAGATATCGGATTAGAGTTCGGTAGAAAGGCTGGTCAGGAATCATTATTTGATTTGGATACATTTGAGAATGTAAAGACTGGTGCTGACGGTAAGAACCCAATGAAGTTTAGTGATGAGCAGTTTAGCGAAATCAGTAAGGCATTATCTGAGGGTAAGATGCCTAATGTGTTTGGTGAGATGGCTGAAGGAGTTACCGCTGAGACTGCCAAGGCAATAGATACCACTGGGATGAATGATGTACAGAAAGGTGTTGTTGCTGATGCACCTAATGTGCTATCCGCTATTACTCCGGTAATGGGTGAGGCTGGCAAGAAGCCGCAATTATTTACATATAAAACAGATGCTGAATATGGTAAGGCCGTAGAAGGTGCTGGCGGTAGTAAAGAAGATTCTACCACAAAAGGCTTCTATATGGATTCCGATGGTAGCATCCACATAAATTTAAATAGGGCTACTCCTGAAACAATGATGCACGAAGGATTCCATCCGGTGCTAAATTTGCTTGCAGAGAATAAGCCAGAGATTGTAAAAGAGTTGTTTCGCCAGTTAGATACTATCCCTGTTGCTAAAGCCATGATCGATAAGGCTAGGGCTAACTACATGGGGGATGTAACACAAATGAAAGAAGCTATTACAGACTTCAATGCTCGTGTTGCTAAAGGTGAGATTAAGTTAGATGCTACTACATTTGAGCAGATAAAACAATTCTTTATTGACTTGATGAATAAGCTAGGCTTCTCAATCGAAGGGCAGAAGATAGCTAATATGAAAAATGCAGCTGAGTTAAAGAATGTTGCTGAGTTAATACAAAAAGCATTTACTACTGGTGAGGCTATTAAAGGAACAGAGATCAAGGATATACAGTCTGCTATTGAAAAGGCTAATCAGAAAAGAGTTGAAACTGGGGAGATGTCGGCTGGTGAGAAGGAAGGTGGTTTAATGTTTAGCCGTACTGATTATGGTACATCTGGTATTACTAAGAAGCCGGCATTAGATAAGGATGAATACAAAGCGGAGGTTGCTTCAGGTCGCATATCTGTAGTAGACCCATATAAGTCATTGGAAAACAAGAAGTTCGCAATGACATTCCCTGATGATTTCTTTACTGGTACTATAGAAGTTAACGGTGAGCCTATCGGGTATGGTAATGGCGGTGTATTCTATACTGCTAAGCATGGTAAGCGTGGTGATGCATGGGCATCCGTAAGTGAGGGATCTGCTTCTAACTTCGTAACACAGGCTAATAAATCACTTGAAGCAAATAATGGAGAAGGGATTGTAACGATCGTGAAAGGTGATGATATGAAGCATAAGACATCACTTGAGTCTAAGGTGTCTTTTGTAAATACAATTCTAAAGTATGCTGAGAAGACTGGCGATACTACTGGAGTAGTAAAGGCTATTAAGAGTGCGTACAATTTAGGTAATGTAAAAGACCCTGCTAAGATTATTGAGTACTTTAACAACTACCTTGCATCTGGGCGGGCTGAATCTGGTCAGAGAATGGTTGATGCTGGTGTATCATTTGATACATTTATGGCTTCAATGATTAAGGAAGCAAGACCAGTTGTCACTAAGATGATGCAGGATATGGGTTACAAGGGCGAGAATTTCTTTGATGGTACACAACTGAAGAAAGGTATAGAGCTTGCTACTACTAAGGGTTTAAAGAATGTATACTCTGATCTATTAAGAGAAGATTTCTTGAAGGATGTAAAACCCGGTTCTGCGTATGCGGCTATTAAATTCACGAGCCCGCTGAAATTTGAAAAGGACCCAACCCATCCTTCGTACCCATATGTTATAAGAACTGTGGATGGATCGCCAGTTAAACTAGAAGTATTTGATAAGACATTTAATACTTATGGTAAAGATGTAGCGATTACTGGTCGTAAAGGAGATGAGACAAAAGCGTTTGGTGTAGCTACAACTGTAAGTCCTGAGTTTAGTATTAAGCCAGAGTCTAAGGGTAGTGCATCTGAAGTGTCGCTTAGCGAATCTCTTACAGGATATGAGGCATTTAAAAAGCCAGAGTTTTCTAGAACCGGCCCACAAGCTATGGCTAATAAAATAATAGTTGGAGACGAGGATATATCATTTGTATTAGACTATGTATCTACCCCTGCTAACTTACTTCGGACATTGCAGGGTGCAAATACATCTAACAAATTTTTTGACTTTAATAGAGATGTTAGAAAGCCAATTGCAGACCAAATACAAAACGATTTAGAGTTCTGGAAAAAAGAACTTTCTAGTATTAGCCCAATAAATAAAGAAGGAGATCTAAGCCCTATAAAAGTAAACAGAATTAATAAGGCGCAAGATAGAGTTGATGCACTGCAGAATGCTCTTGATTCATGGAATAATAATGCCTTCTCTATTACAGATATATCATTAAATAATTATAAATTACAAACCTCACAGCCAGAATTCTCTAGAGAAGATAAGACTGCTAAAGATATTATATCTGAGAATATACAGATAGGAAAGCCTGAAAGAAAAGGTGCAGTAGCTAGATTTATTGAAACAGTTGGCGATAAGAACTTTGATGTTAACTGGATGGATAGAGTAAAGCGTGAAATGCTTGACTCATTATCAATATTTAATAAAGCTGCTGATCGCGCGAAAGGTATAAGAGGACTTGATGAAGTGCTGCCTGCTAATGATCCAATGACATTGGTTAGATTGCTTAATGGTTTTGATGCATCATTTAACTCTGCAATGAATGAGGGAATGTTTAATGCTAAGCTTGAGCGTATAAAATCTCAGGATGGTAGCAACATGAATATTGACTGGTTAATGGACCCAATAAGCAAAATGAGCAAAGGCTCAAAAGAGGGGTATAATCAGGCAGTTAAAGATGTAACTTCTTACATGGTTGCAAAAAGAACTGTTGAGCTTAGTAAGAGATTTGACAGGGAAGAGATGATTAGTGGTATAGGCAAAGACAATGTTACTGATCTTGAAATAGCAAAGAAAGCTTTAGAAGATTTTAATAATGATCCTAATAAAGCTGAGATAGAAGATGCTGCTAAAAGATACCAAGAGATGGCTGATGCTGGTCTCCGTTACATGGTTGATAAGGGTAGACTTGCAGAAGAGATTAGAGATAAAGATGGCAATCTAATTGGTGGCTATAAGTTCATTAAAGAAAACAACCTTGAGTATGTGGCTATGCAGAGATTGAATGAGACAGAGGTTGGGGAGCCTATTGAATTTAATATTAAAAAAGGTGGTCAGGTTGGTAGTGTATCAGAGCCAATTAAAAAGATTAAAGGATCTGAGAAAAAAATACAAGACCCATACGTATCTTTATTAGACAACACAAATAGAATGATGAAAGAGGCTAATAGGAATGAAGTGCTTCTTTCATTTAGGAATCTAATTGAGAATGAGCAAGATCCACAATTAAGAAAAGATCTTGAAAGCATAGGTAAAAAAGTTGGTAGTAAAGACAAAGAAACTATTACGGTATTTGTAGACGGTAAACCAGAGTACTGGAAATTCCAGCAAGATATTTATACTGCCTTAAAGGGATTAGACAGTGAGGCGTATAAGCTACCTACATTTTTAACAGTGTTGCCTCAAGTTCTTAGATGGACTGTTACTAGATTCCCTACGTTTGCAGCTAGAAATATTGTCCGTGACTTTCAGTCAAGACTCATACTATCTAATGCTAATCCTTGGGAGTCTGTTAAAAGAAGTATTACTACTGCTGATAAGTGGGATGAGGCTGCTCGTACTGGCGCCCTTAATGCTGGTATGTATACACAAGGGAAAGAGATGTACTACGAGCTTATGAGGGATGCATCTAATAAGATTGTTAAGGAAGGTAGCTTTGTTGTAACGCCAGATAAATTAAAGTCTCTATGGAACACATATGAGAAAGCTTTATATAAATCAGAGACTACAGGGCGTGTGTCAGAATATGAGGCTTCGTTCAATGAGGCTAAGAAGAAGGGCATGGATGATTACAATGCCATGCTTTATGCAGGTTCAAGGGCACGCGGATTAATTGATTTTGCTGTGGCTGGTAATACAATGAAAGTAATCAACCAGTTAATCCCATTCAGTAATGCTGCTGTACAGGGTCTTCGTTCTGCAGCGATGAGAGCGAAAGAAAATCCATCTGGATTTGCCATGCGTATTGCACTGTTCTCACTTATACCAGAGATTGCCGTATATAGTTTGTCTAGAGGAGATAAGGATAAAGAGAAAATGTATGAGTCACTACCTGATTGGCAAAGAGATATGTTCTATAATATATACATGGGCAACAATAAGTGGCTAGCAGTACCAAAACCATTTGAGCTTAGTTTATTTGGTAGTGCATTGAATAGGGGGATGAGTTACGCTGAAGGTAATAAGAAAGCATTTGATGGATTTGCTGGTACGACTTACAAATCACTCATGCCTATAGAGGGCACGGATATCGCAGGACCTTGGCAGAAAATGTATGAGGTGAGCGCCAACTATGACTTCTTTAGAAGAAAAGAGATCATTCCTAGATCGCAGTCAGCTTTGGATATGTCACTTCGTGATACAGAAAGTGCTTCTAGGATTGGTAAAGTTATTGGTGATCTAATGAAGGCAGACCCAAGAATGGTTGACCATTACATTAAAGGGCAGTTCTCTTACTTTGGTAAGGCTGCCTTGGAATTATCAAATATGGGTAGACCTAAAGGTGAGGCAAGCGATGAGTTTAAATTATCTGAGAAGTCTGGATTTGTAAAAGATAACTCAGCATACGTATCTAAGCCTGTACAAGAGCTTAGAGATTTCACAGATAAGTGGGGGTTAAATAGCCATAGATGGATGAAGTACTTTAGAATGTATCAGAATAATTACTTCAACGAAAAAGATCCAAAGGTTAAAGAGCAATTGGGTAATGAAATGATGGACTTTGCTGAACAACTTTTGAACCTGTATAAAGAGGTTGGTATAGAAGAACTACAGAAGCAAAAAAAAGGTAAAGACTAATGCAGATATCTAAACACTTATCACTGGCTGAGGTTAGCCGTAGTGAGACAGCAAAAAGAAAAGGGATTAATAACACCCCGAGCGGTGAGCATTTAGAAAACTTTAAGAAGCTGGCGGAGAATGTATTCGAGCCCATCCGTGAGCACTTCGGTGTACCTATCCATATTAGCTCTGGGTATAGAAGTAAGGAATTGAATGCAGCAATAGGTGGTTCAGCAACATCTCAGCACTGCAGTGGTGAGGCTATCGATATTGATATGGATGGATCTGCTAGCGGGATTACTAATGCTCAGGTGTTTAATTTTATAAAAGATAATCTTAACTTTGATCAGCTTATCTGGGAGTTCGGGAGTAGCACTAACCCAGACTGGGTACATGTTAGTTACGAGACTACTGGTAAGCAGAGAAAACAAATATTAAAGGCTGTAAAGTCTGGATCAAAAACTACTTATGTCACTATTTGATGCCGTTAAACCCAACCCAGAGAAGGGGATGGTTAGAAAATATGCCACGAGCCCGCTGCCTAAGGGTAAGGGGAAGACGCTGACTGATCTATCAAAAGAGATTGGTAAGGAGCTTGGCATCAACCCTAACATGCTGGCTTCCAGTTCATTAGTAGAGGGCGCTAATATCCTATTCAACCCAAAGGCTGGTGGTGAATCCTCTGCCTATGAGATTGCTGCAGAGGGGGGCATGGTGGATCGTAGTAAATACCCAGTGGATGCATTCCTTCTTGCTGGTCTAGATAACTTTGGACCTATGGCTAACAAGCTAAAGAGCAAGGGGTATCTTCCAAAGGATGTAGACTTCCAAGTTTATCCTGCATGGAATGAGCAGACTGAGAAGAGCATCGCAAAGTTTGACAGATCGGGGAACATAACAGAATATATAATGCCTAAGGATCTAGTAGATAAGGCATACTTCGGCACTGGTAAGGAAAGACAAGCTGCCGTGCAGGGTATTAATAGCAGGCTAAAATCAAAAGGAATAGAGCCAGTCCAGACTGTAGCATTTGCTAACAGTGAGGATATGATCAAGGCAAAGGGCGCCTATCTCAGAGAGCTGCAAGATGAAACACTAGCCTATGCAAAGAAGAAGGGACTGTCCCCGAAGGGTGAGGAGCTAGACTATCTTGTGATGTCTGCCTATAATGGTGGTGCCGGTGCAATGCAAGAGCTAGTGGATCAGATCAAGGCTGGCGAAAAAGAGATTACAAAGAAGGGTGGTAAGAGACAGCAAGTACACCAGAATGTAGCCAAGCGCTTAGGCTATATGGGTTACATGTCTGATCTATTCCAGTAATTATTCTGCAAACCATACGGTAGATACACCCCTGTATATACTAACGCCCATGCGTTTAAATGGCTTAGGCCATCCGTTCTCTAATATTACATTCTTATGTGGCTTTGAGTTCACCCATAGGTCTAGCAATTCGTCTGGCGTCATCGGGAGTTTCTTATCCCAGTTCATCGCTGCTATCTCATAGGCATACACGTCCATCCCCAGTAGTTCTTTGGGTTTGTTGTACATGATTCCCCACTTATCGTTCTTCCCCTCTGGTATGCATCCTCCCGTCCATCTTGGATTGTACGACCAAGTGTGTAGACTACAGGGGTCCTTGATATTGAAGTGAAGGAATAGGTCTATGCTGTGCGTCTCTGCCACATATGATAGGGAGTCTGAGTACTCTAGTGCGGTCTTCCCGTTTCTAGTTCTGTATTCATTGATCTTGTTAAATAGCTGTACCTCCTCCAGCTCTCTGGTGTGGAGGAGTAGTAGTATTAATGGTAGGATCATTGTTGGTTGATTAGTTCTTCTAACTGTTTTAATGTCTGTCCTAAGACGATACCGATCTTTAGGTTGTCGCCTTCTTCTATAGCCTTGGCTAGTGCTATGTAGATTTGTTTAAGACTTTCTTTCATGTCTTTCTTCAATTTCGTTTATGTCATAATAATAGCAGTCCCCATTTGCGCTCACCCATCTATCACTCTCAGACTCAACACATTCCAGTGTGGTGTCTACCTTGAACTCCTTAGGATCAACTGGGAACTGGTTGGTGATAAAGTTTGAATCCTTCCAGAATATTCTATTGTTTGGCTGGCACATTAGATAACCATCATCCGCCAGTAAGATATGCCCACACTTATAGTCGGTCGGCTCATCTGAGTATGAATTACTAAACCAGTCTACAGTAAATAGATAGGTCGCCCACACAGAAGTCTTATCCTTTAGTATAACCTTGCATCTCTTCTCGGCTAGATATAGATACTCAATGACACTAACATTCTCACTGAAGCAATCCCATAGCTGCTTGAAGTCGCTCTTTATATCCGTCACTGGTTCATGATAAAACAATTCAGATATTGGGACACGGCTTCTGAGCATACCGTAGTCTGTCATAATATGGAATGTTAGAATCTTTCCCGCCACACTCTGTATTGCAAAGGCGTAACAGCTGTCAAACGTGTTACTATCTGTATCCTTCTTTGTTAGCCAGCTTCTTCTAACCTTTAGCTTTAGGTTGGGGATGTTTGCGTTTAGTACATTCTGCTCTGAGGTTATCATCTGTTTTTTGTTGGAGTCCTAATAGCGGTTACTGATCCTGTCTTTTCTATCTTAATGTTGTTGAATCCTAATTCCCCCGAGCATGCCGGACATTTGAACTTCTGCTTATGCACATCACTATCCCAGACATACTCTTTTAGAGTGGCGCCACACTTACACTTATATGTTCTCGGTACTAACTTGTTTGCCATATCTTATTCATTAGTAGTTGAACTGTATGCTTTAAAGATTCGAGGTCAGAAACATTTGCAATCTTATAGTCAAAGTCCCAGTTATCTAATGCGGTCTCAGACGGATGATCATTTACTGGCCCAACACCCGGTCTGTCTATTCTAATAATCACACCACCCTTATCCTTGATAGCTTGCGCTTCATTGGGGAAACGGCAGTCTGTAAATATCCAGTGCGGTAATTCAGCAACTGGAGAACCGTTGCCATCATATCCATAGATGGATGGTTTATAATTAGCCATAGCAGCATTAACCCATGCGTTAGGATGCAGTCCATTACGAATAGCATCTGTCCCTAGCTTTTGTAGTAACTCCCGAACCGACATCATCTTCATGAACTTTACATCATTTGATACTAAATCCGTTGGCGTCTCTACTTCTAAATACCATTCAGGACCAAGATGAGAATCCTTAAACTCCTGATCCTCAAACTTATCAACCGATATGCCAGTAAGAATACTTGCCACTTTCTTTAATGCGCCTGAGAATTTTTTAATCCTCCATAGTGATTCTATATCCAGCATAAGTTCAAACGAGCTATCGTTTACTGCCTCTTCAAGAGAGTAGTCTATATTGATATTACGCCTGTTTATGTACTGAATGATTTTAGCTACTGTGTCTTTGCCAGATCTTGCATAACCAGAAAGTCCGATGATCATATTGCTTTGATTGTTTTTGTTTCTCTTAATTCGATCTTGTCTTCATGATGAAATATTAATAGCGACATTAGCTCCACGATCTCATGGTAGTCTAGCTTTATTTTCTTACCACCTAATACAATCTTAACACCATTACCATCATCACTTAGAGTAGCAGCAAGAGCATTTGGGGTTGCCCATTCAGTTGTACTAGAGTAACGAAGTTCAATGTCGTCATTAACAATGATATCATAGTCATAGCTATTTGCTTCGCCATGCCTATCTCTATTTGTCCATACTTGCATAAGAAAAAAATTAAGGGAGGCATACGGCTATCTAACGCGAGATAGTATTCCTCTACTCCTGTAGAGTTAGTCCGACTCTCCTCCCAGTGGTTAATTAAAAGGGTAGCTTCTCTTCTGCCTGAGCAGGTGCAGGTGTATACACTTGCAGATACGGCTTGCCCTCCTTGCTTTTACGCAGGGTTACATTAACCCAACCCTTCTCGTTTAGGTTGTCTGTCAGCTTCTGGATGTCATCAGCTGTAAATCCAATACGAGTTTCTAATTCACCGAATTTGTTTGTCGCTTCGGTGGTGCGACCTACGTAGACCTTCTCTGTGTTTGCCATGTTACTTGGTTTTAAAAGTGGTTAAAATTGTTAGTGTGTATTTGTAAATTCCTAGTTCAATGTAAAGCTCCTTCTCTTGTATGTGCCAGACTATTGCAAAGACTGGGAAGATAAAGAACTCATTGTGTTTCTCTGTGGTTGCGGTGATGGTCATATAATTTTATTTATTTTAAGCATGTCGATTAGTTCCTGAAAGTCATCCAGTGTCATCGCTACTATAGTCCCCTGTCTATTTTTTTTGTGGAATACCAAATTTATGTTAGAATCTTGTGGCATCTCTGTTAATACTCTATGAATACTCCCCAAGTTTTCCACAGCCTTACACTGGCAGGAGAATGGTGGTGTATTGGTGAGGTCTACCTTCTTGTCATCCAGCATTTTAGATTCGTATCTGGATGTTTGGCATTTCTCCCACCCCCGATCCCTCCACCACTCAGCCATCTGTCTTTCAAACTGGTGCCCTTTTATGCGAGCACTCCGTCCTTTAGTCGCCATATGCGTTTGTATTTAATTAGTGTTTGAATCGTATCCCATTCTACCAGTGGTGAGAAGTGGCATTCATAGAATACAGTGGGTCTCATCGCGTTGATCATGTAGTAATTGGTATCTGGTTTTATGTCATCCTCCGTACATTGTACTAGTATCTCATGACCTTCAGCAAGTAAACTCCACTTACCATTAAGACACCTATATACTTCCTGCGTTGATAAGCTTTTCGTACGGCTGCTTGACGAACTTTTCTTTGTCCGAGCCATCATTTATTTTTTGAGTGGGTGAGTAAATAGAATTAGCTATATCAAACCTGAAGTAGTCGGTCTCTTCCTTACCACTGAAACGGAACCTTATCTTCCAGAAGTGAATCTCAGTCTGGTTGGTTTCTCTGTTACGATACACAGTGATGCCGTTATCGGGGGCATTATAATAGTGAGAGCTATCTCCTACATCATATCCAGTTGGTACTTCATAGGCACCCTGCTTAATCTTGGTTAACTTCTTTGGGTGTGCTACTAGCCAGATATGAATGCCATGCTCCCGAGCAAACGCCCTTAGGTCTCGCATCATGTTACCGATCTGGTTATGGCGGTTGTCTGAGTTGCTCCCGAACTGACGCTCTACCGTACTCATGTTATCTATCACCAGACCTCTGATCCCCAGTCTCTTCACCATCTCCTCTGCCTTACTCATAATCGCTTCAACAGTGGACTCGTTCTCATTTAACTTGTAGTACTTGAAGTGATCGTTTAAGAACGGTGTACACTCTACAACCTCCTCTCTCGTAATACGTTGACAGTTTGGTGCATTGAAGAATGACTTACCAGTCTTGATAGATAATAGGTCTGTCATAGCAAAGGTTGCATTAGCTTCCTCAGCAGAGTAGAGTAGGTAGGACCAGTCATGTCTATCCGCCAGTCTAACCAGTAGATTCTTTAGCCATGTGGTTTTACCGTGCCCGGGGATTCCGGTGATGAGGGTGACCATTCCGGGGTGCCAGACGAAGTGGTCGTCCATGTTCTCCCATCCTGTGTCAAATCCCTTTGGATATCCCTCTTCCCACAGTCCGAGTAGGTCATTGTCTGTGACGACATCGATCCCGTCCACTGGGTATGGTTCTGCGTTCTGGTAGCACTCCACCAGCTTTTCTTTCCCGTGCTTGAGAAGAGTTTCATTGGCGTCCTTTTCTGGTAGATTAATGATAAAGCAGTTAGTCTTACCCAATCTGCGAGCAAGCTCAGTGCGAAGACCAATGCCTGCATCATCATTGTCAGTAGCAAGATATATCTTCTTACCCTCGATGTATGGTAGCATCTCTTCAAGCCACTCCAATTTCTGATTACCCTTGCTTGCTCCGTTTGGTACACTGACTGCTGTTTTGATTCCGGCTTCATAGAATGATAGTGTGTCGATCTCACCTTCGGTTATAATAATTTCAGTATCAGAGTTATCCATGGAAACATCAATGCCATAAAGACTAAGCATAGCGCCACTAACCAGTTTGAAATTCTTTTGGCTATCTCGATACTTGATATTAACAACTTCGCCATGTAGATAATAATTAAAGTTTATACATAATGATTCACTGCCAGTTTGTGGCATGTACTCAGAAGACTCGGTGACCTTGTATCTAAGAAGTGTTTGGTTGGTTATCCCCCGACCTGCGAACCAGTTGATTACCTTATCAGATAATACTCTGTGTTCACTAACAGGCTTTGTGTACTCCTTCTTTTGTTTTACAACACCACCTTTCCAGCCACAGTTATGGCAGTTCCACACACCATCTGTTACATTAACAGAAAGGCATGGATCACTCTTGTGCTTACGTGTGTCAGAACACTTTGGACATGTGGTCTTCACATCTCCTCGTGATCCGGCACGCACATTGATGCCATATCTTTTTAGCTGTTCTATCATTTCTTTAATTCTTTAGCTACTACTCTAATCTTTTGTTCCAGTTCGTATATCTTTTTCTTTAGAGCATCTGCTCTGTCATAGCATCTAGTCAACTTGCTAACTAGTTCTTCTCGCTGATCTTCTAGCTGGTCATACTTGGTGTACAACTCTTTTCTTTTATCTGTCATATCTGTTTGTGTTTTTGAATCCAATAATTAGTTGCGTCGTCTAGGTACTGAAGGAACTTGTTCTTAGAACCGAAGAGTGTGGCTGGGCGAATATAATCCTTCATCTTGATATCCTTACCCCACGTTTCTTTTTTGTGTAGAATTACTGACTGGAACTGGTCGAACCCGACCTTTGGTATCTGTCTAATAACAGAGCGTATCTTGTCAGCGTTTCTATAGTGGGTGTCGTTTATCTCGTTGAAGTAGTCCATTACCTTTTGCGCTAGGTCATCGTCTTGATGGCTGTCGATCTCTTGCCATATCGATTGATAGTTGCTATCATATCTGATCAGCATATCAAGAGCAACCAGTGCATCCTTCTTGGTGCTAAACTTCTTCAGGAAATTCTGTGCGTCCGTATTCATACATGGTGTCTTTAATAGTTTGTTCCATCCATCCGCCTGCTACTAGTAGCGCAGCAAACTTTTCTACTATGTCTTCAATAGAAGTCTCATCTATTTTATTATCTCCCATGAATGCAACACCGTGCGTACCGTAGTCATTCTCCCAGACAATCTTGTTGCCATAATACTCGATTGTTATCTTCATATTATTCGTATTTAATTGTACTGAAAGATAGATAACTCCCGCCATACATATACTTGATGGCGTTTAAAGTTAGGTTAACTTTAAGATAAAACTTCTTGATGCTATCATCTACTTCATATATGTTACCTTCATTCTCTCTACGTCTGCACTCCTTGATGTTCTCTCTGAATGTGGATAGCTTGTTGCGGTATGAATCGAATCGCATGTCAAGATAGTTCTGCACTTCCTCGCTCTTGAATCCGTGCATGTCTGCGATGCCTACGAATATCATACGTGCGATATCCTTTGCACCTTCTTGTGTTTCAAGTGTTTGAAGTGGTTTCGCTGGGTTCTTTTCCCATACGAATTGTGGGCGCATTGCCTTTTCTAGTTGTGTTAACTTGTTCATATTGTTGTTTTAGGTGATTGAAATATTAAAGACCAGCCTGAGAACAAGCTGGTCTACTGCTGGAGTTTACCAAACCAAAACCCCTTTTGTTAATAATTAAACCAGCAATTATGTTAAGCGCACATTGAATTGTTTGCGCCATGTTATCTTACCATTCGGTAGCTCCATGATCTGAGCGCCACCGTTCTGCTCCATGTACTGCTTGAGCTTGTTACCATAGAGTAGCTTCTCTGATTCCTTCTCCTTTAGTATCTCATTGATGCGTACGTATTCGTGCGCCCATAGGACCTGATCTTGACCACCCTGAATCGTGATATCATTCTCCCGATCCTTGTGCTTAACGGATATGAAGGCGCTGAAGTCTTCAGAATTATCAGCCGGTGGTTCGTACTTAGCAGCGATGCCATAGAACTCTTCCTTATCAAATGGATCTCTCTCTATTAGCTCAGCCCTTGCAGCCATCACTCTCTGCTGATGTTCTGTTGCCTTATCAAGAATAGCCTGCTGGATATCAGGATCAGCCTCAAATGTTTTTACCAGCATGTCCTGACCATCTACCTGCATGCATATCTCTGCATAGTTAAGCCCAGTTACTAGCATGTAGTGATTCATCTGAGCGATATAGTTCGGGGGTACGCCATCAATATAAGAATCAACAGTCATCTTACCCACGTTCTTAATCTCCAGTATCCCTTTCTTCTTACCATATACTGGATGCTGTGTTACCATACCATCTAGGTTGGCGAATAGCATAGGGTACTTAGGATTCTCGATGATTGCCTTGACCTTTTTGAACTTACGGACCTTGTTCTTGTAGATCACATTCTTAATGAAGTTCTCTTCCCCATCCCAGTACTGCCACATCTCTGCGATGGTATCCTCCAGCATCTTACCGAAGGCCATCTGCCTGTTCATCTTTGTGGGCAGTAGGTCCATACCAATTGACTGGTAGAATAGATTGATTGGGGACTTCCATTTGTTCCATCCCAGTAGCGTACCGGCATCCGATCCGCCCACCATACCCCGAGATGAAAACGACTGGCGTAATCTTTGCCAGTCGATCTCGGATAGGTTCTTCGTGCTTGTCTGTTTAAGCTTTGGCATCCTTGATTAGTTTGGTTAAGGTTGTCTTCTGTGCTAGGTTCAACTTGTACTTTGGTAGTGCTGCTTCAACGTCTGCAATCTTGCCTTCGCTGATAGCCTTTACCATTGCATCAAATTGCTTTGGTGACAATGCCGTTAGCTCGGGGGATTCAGGAACCTCAGGACTGGGATTCGGCTTGGGAGCCTCCTGAGGAACCTTAGCTTGCGTCTTCCCCTTCGTGTTTATATGTTTGGTTAAATCCCATATACGCTCTCCTCTGTCATCTACTGGGTTGCCATACTGGTCGCATTTTATTGTGACCATCTCTAGGTCGTAGAGGAATCTCCCGATCCCCCACTGAACAGCAGCACGCTTGAATGCATCGGAGGCAGCAGACTTACCAGCCTGCTCGTACATCTGGTCCTTCTCATCGTTCTCTACTCTAGCTCCGCAGTCCCATCTCCAGACCACAGAACCATCGTCTTTGGTTATACCAATACCAGCAAAAATGAAGCCATTGATATCCTTAAAGTCTGATTGCCAGCCATTTCGGCAGTGCTTGTCTAGAGTGTCCATCACTTGGCGTGCGTCAATGTATGCCGAACAGAACGCCTTTGTCTTGTCTTTGTTACGGCTTTGTACCCTCCATTGATAAGGGATCGGTTGCTTCAGTTGAGCAACTAAGTCAGTTATGTTCATATGATAATTTTAAAGTGAATTGAGATACGTCTGCAGGAATCCATACTCGCTGGCTAGGAAATAGATAGTCTGCCAGTCATAGTAGAACTTGGTCTCCTTGCCTATCTGTATCGCCTTGACAAAGTGACCAACGACCAGCGACTCATGGTTAGCCATAAGCCACTTGCGGTAGGGCTTCAGATCGTAATCCTGCCCATCTAGAATCATAATGTCCTTGGAATAATCGTACTTCATTTAGACTAAGGTAGGAATAATACATACACATTGTTAAAAAGTTTTCCAAATGTTTTACACATAGCAAGGTCTATATCCCTGAGACTGGGATAGTCCGCTACTTTGTTTACGATTCGTAGCATCATAGCCCAATCATGCATCCCCATATCCAAGGGGGAGTGGTCTTCTTACGAAGTCTCAGGTCACTGGTTGTCACCTTTAAAACATTGCCAGCTCTTTTAACCACTCCTATCATCTCCCGACCGGCGACTAACTGGTCGGTTAAGCATGAAGGACAATTAACTTTCTTTGGGTAGCCATCGTACTACCATTGGAAGAAACCTGTTAAAACCAAAAAGCCCCCGATCCGAAGACCGAGGGCTATAAAAAAACCCCAAGTGGTAAGAGCAAATGGGGAGCAGTTAAAATAGAATTAGTATGTCCCCGATTTCGCCTCTTACACGTCATCGGAAGCCCCAAATATATAAATACTTTTTAAATAAACAAGGAATTACTGGGGTAATCTTTTGCACAAGGTAGTGAATATCACTACTTATCGCTCATTATTACTCCAGTTATAGCTCATTTGTACAGTTTTTTGCACAATAAACTGGATATTACTTGTAACATTTTTATGTACGAAAAAGTGTACATTATAACACTTTTATGTACATAATGTGTGATAAAAGCGACATATTACCACCTTTTGTACCATTTTACTACACTTTATTGTGACAAAAATTAAGCGCTGAGTTTAAATTATAGGCGCAAGTTGTACTAATAGTATAAAAATCTGCATTAAATTTTCCGGATTCTTCATGCATACTCAGATGATACGCCATGCCCAGCCAGTGCTTGGTCTAGGTCTAACCTCCTGACATCGAACTCGTTAAGGTCAGGATTGCGCTCCAGTTTCCGGAAGTCTCGGGGGCTTAACACCTTGAGGCAGAACACCTCATAGCTAACCGATCCCAGTCTCTCCTCATCGTGGTAGATTATAACTGGATCTTGGAGTGCTATTCTTATCTTCATAGGATTTTATTTATGTTGGCGTACTCTTCGTGTACTGGCCCCGATAGGCAGGAGCCTACCACCCTTTGGTTGAGTGTGAACTCCACCCACGTTTCATCTTTTAGTGTCGGTTCGGGGGAATCAATCGGAACCCAAGTAGTACGGCTAACTACTCTATTACCACCATAGGGTACGTCCTTATTAAATCTAACCCACCATCTGTTCTCTAGTCTGAATGTTTGTCCTTGCATAGTTAAGCATTTAAGAATTCTTTATAGTAGTTGTTTATCTCACTCTTATGTACACTATCCACCCAGCCTTGATACCTCTTGATGGCATCCGACTTATGGCCGGAGGCAAACCTTACGTGGTCCAGTGACACACCACCAGCCAGCATCGTTGTGATGGCGGTCTTGCGTAGCATATGTGGGTGTACGATATCGCAGAACTTACTTGACTGGAGCGACTTATCACCAGTGTGGTCCGCCTTCTTGTACGTGGTCTCCTCGTGCATCTCAGGGTAGGTAGCAAAGAATGGCTTGAGATTCTTGTTGATGAAGGTATCCTTACATCCGAAGCGAATGGGTGTGTATACCGATCCGTAGTTCTCTAGATTATAGAGATATCTTTTGTATAAAGATTCCGGCAGTGGTAGTGTGGTCATCGCCCCAGTCTTCTGATTCTCCTTCATAAGATATACGGAGCCGTTCATTACGATATCAGACTTGCTCAGGTTGATAGCATCGCCAACACGAAGAGAGGTGACCAGCATCGTTGCGCTTAGTTCCCAAAGATACTTATGCTCGGGGGACATAGAGTCATAGCGGTTAGCGGTATCGTTTATAAAGTCCTTAACGAACTGAATGGGTAGTGTTACAATGGGTACGTCAACTCCAATGGCGCGTCTTACTTTGGGTAGTGTGAGGAAGTACTGCTCGGCCCAGTAGTCTGTCACTATTTTTAGAATATTGGTGACATCACGTCTTGTGTTAGCGGAGAATTTCTGACGAGTCATCCAGTCAATGAAGAGGTCGATGTGTCTATTGAACTTGTCTGCAACGGCGCGCTTCTCCTCCAGTGATAGGCTCGTGAGGTTGAACTCTTCTAGGTTGATACCACTCTTGGCGTATCGTTGGTAGGTCTTGAAGGCAAAGTTGTATGACTTGATAGACATCGGTTTGTAGTTGGTGCCGGATCGTGTGCGTAGTTCCCCAGTCCTCATCATCGTTACATACTTCTCCAGTAATGGTGTTAGCTTCATGCGATTAATCTTATGTGTTCTAGTATAGCGTTTAATGATTCATCGGTAGGTGACTTGTATGCCTCCAGTTCATCGTGGACTTTTGCATACGCTTGGTCAGACCTATACCTTGAGGAGTGCAGAGAACGGCAGTAGACAATCACAGTGTGGTCAACACCCATCTGCTTACCAATCTCGGTTAGTGTGTATCCTAGATTCACGCTGAGGATTTTACCTATTGCGTGGCGGATTCTAACTGCACCCGCTTTTCGGGAGCGGTCTTTTCTGATATCAATTCCGTACTTGTTCTTGGCAAATTCACAGAGGTCGTGGTACTCTTGCATTGTTCGTATTTTTTAATTAGTTGAATAACTGCATCTGCTAACTCTTCGTTGATAGTGCGTAGCTTATGCACCACCAGTGCGTTTCTTTCTATCTTGTCTAGCTCTTGGTTGATAGCGAAGAACACCTTCTTTGCTGATTCTAATCGTCCCATATTGTTTGTTTAACTGGTTAAAAATGTTGGCAGATATCTCGTTGTAGGAAAGCCTCTCGCTAGGGTAGGTACTCTTAAACGTAGGCCGATAAATAACTGGGGGCTTCTCATCAAAGAAGAAGCGTTTAATCATCTGAAACATATGCGTTTGTTTAGTTTGTTTGATGAACAAATAGTTCTGTCTCTTACGTAGTCGGTAACTCTAGACGCTGGTAGTCCGGTGAATTGTCCGGCAGCCGACCTAGAAGGGAACACTCCCAGTAATTCTTTTTTGTCGACATCAAATACCTTTGTCTTGATACCCTCTACGTGCAGTCCGATTTTCTCTAACCTCATAGGCTTAGTAAAGTAAGAATGGTTACGATTAACAATATGATTGGCAGTGTGAAGTCCTTTTTCATTCAATCTTTTTTGAGATGATGATACCATTGGGTGTACGCTCTACGATTAACCCATTCTTTTCCATCTCTGCCAGTTGCTCATCCAGTGGCATAATCGGGCCGTCAGTTCGGGAGAATCCTACGTTGTCAGGAATCTTACCACTGGCGGTCTTCTTTACTTTGATTGTTGACTTCTTGTTGAATGCGTTGTCATTCATAGGGTTTTGTTTTTGTGTAAGTTAATAATGTTTTTCTTTAGCTCATCAAGGTAGATAATAATTTTATCCACATCGTGCTTGTTGACTTCATCTCGTAACTGGCTTTCCGTTTGCAGTCCTCTGTCATACCACCTAGAATCATCACTCATTTGGTAGTAGAAATCGTGGTCAATAACTCTTTTCAGTAACTCTTTCATTTGCAAATAGTTGTTTAAATCCTCTATAGATTCCCCTCTTGTACGCATCCGTCTCGTGGTTGAATGCACCGGCCAGTATCAGAGAGGTGACTGATACATACTTCGTTTCAATGTAGTGGAGGAGGTTGGAGAATGTCTTACCCTCTCTCAGCCTATCCAGTAGTTCTTCGGGAGACGTAACTGGGGTGTCATCGAACTGATTGATTCGCTTTGCGTTAATGTGCGCATCAGCGATTGCTTTGATTTCTGGGGTGATACGTTTCATAGATTATTGTTTGGTTACTAATCCTAACTGGACAGCGGTCTCGGCATCGGCTTCGCTACCGAATTCAATCTCGGCGGGATACTCTCCTTCGGGGGAGGTGATTTCAAAGTCGAGGTCTTCATCCATTAGATACATAATGTCGGATCGGGAGTGTGCTAGGTACTTCATATATTTATAGTTTTTGATAACGCTTCCAACCTACTTGCTTCTCATCCTCAGAGGCGAGTCTTCTATACTCCTCGCGTAACTGGGACTTTAGCTTTCGGTCTTTTGTTTTGTGATACTCTTCCCACACCTTGTCAATCTCTGACTGGTGTGTCGGCTGATAGATTTTCGATTTCATTGGCTAATTGGATTAGTTCTTGAATTGCTTCTTCTATTTCTTTCATTTATAATTTGTTTTTTTCATTATCTTTTTACCAACTTGTCATAGCTCGTTGATAATTAGGATTACTTTTTAATGCTTCATCACAAGCAGTTTCAATATCCTTATCTATAATTGTTCTAAATCCTTTGTATTGACCATATGCGCCCCCGTATGTTTGCAACTGCAATATCTCTTTATTTTCATCTAAGTATTCTTTTACTTCTTTGGTGTCATTTTTAAATACTTCATATAAAGTAAGAGTCCCAACTTGACCATAGCGGTCTACTCCACATTCAGAATAAAATGCTACTAATTTTTCTTTAATAAATTCTTTTTTCATAATTTTTTAAATTAGATTTTACCAACTTGTTTGATAATAAAATTGTTGTATCTCTTCCATTACCATTGATTTTCGGTGAAGAATTTGTATGAATTTTGTAGGCTACCAGTTGTGCCTTTCTTTACCTCATCGCGACTGGGGATGCGGTTGCCGTAGTAGTCTCGGTGGGACTCTTTGGGTAGGAAACAAGCGCCTGCTCTTAGTAAGTCCATTGCAGAGCGACCGATTGCTCCTTCCATTTTCCACGCCAGTCCAGTTTCAATTAGGTGTTGCATCTCTTCGTAGCCTTGCTCACGCTGATGCTTGCGGATAGTTTGAATGTGCATAACATAGGGTTTGGTTAATAATTTCAACGATAGTATCTTGGACTTCAAACTCATCATAAAGGTCTGTGTTTGTGCAGTCCTTTACATATCCTAGTTCAACTAGCTTGTCAGTAATTCGAATAGCGATGTCTCTTACATCATCTTCCGATAAGAATTTGCTTGTCATAAAATTAGGGTTTGGTTAGGAACTGGGAGTGGA
>Ga0315906_10002110_pt1 | contig 28496 bp, 20 predicted proteins | sample LakEriMetagenome_4_FD_203526 | JGI IMG/M metagenome (GOLD analysis project Ga0315906, IMG submission 203526) | Freshwater fungal communities from buoy surface, Lake Erie, Ohio, United States - Buoy 2 MA122 | ecosystem: Environmental > Aquatic > Freshwater > Lake > Lake biofilm | place: USA...
GCGGTGTACCGCGTGAAGAGCGGTGATACGTTGTATTCGATTGCCAAGCGCAACGGAACAACGGTTCAGGAGTTGTGCCGCGTCAACGGCATCAGCGAGCGTCGGCCCATTTATGCGGGGCAGCGGTTGCGCTTGAAGTAAAAAGCACTATTTAAAAGAATTCCTCAGGGCTGTTGGTGCCGTGGGTGCGGCTTGTGCCTTTGGCGCGGCTAATGCCTTTGCTGCGTCTTGTACTGCTGCAAGAGTTCGTAGAGAGCTCTGCAGCTCTCAGTCAAACGACTGGTTGGTGCGGTTGGCTTCTTCCACCAATGCGGCGTATTCGGCCGGGGTGAGGTCGTTGAAAAAGAAATTGATGGGGTTGATTTTTCGGCCGTTTTTGATCACCTCGTAGTGGAGGTGCGGCGCGGTGGAGCGGCCGGTGCTGCCCACGTACCCAATAAGGTCTCCTCGTTTGACGCGCTGGCCCGGGCGCGCCACCGCGCGGGATAGGTGGGCGTACAGCGTGTGGTATCCGTAGCCGTGGGCGATGACAATTTGAATGCCGTAACCGCTTCCGCCGAGGTCTCCGGGGTGGACCACGGTTCCGTTGCCCGCGGCGTAGATGGGCGTGCCGGTTTTAGCCGTGAAGTCAATGCCGGTGTGCATTTTGCGCACCTTGTAGATGGGGTGAACGCGGTAGCCGTATCCGGAGGCCAACCGAACGTTGCGTTTGGCGGGAACCGGACGGATGGCCGGAATGGCTTCTAAAAGTTGTTTTTTGTTTTGGGCCAAAGACACCACCTCGTCCAGGGATTTGGACTGTACGTACAAACGTTTGCCCATTTCTTCTGCCTTTCGGTCCACGCGTTCCAGCAGCGCCCCGTTGCTCATGCCGCGGATTTGTGCGTACCGTCGGTCCGTGTTGCCCAGGTTGCGGCGCAATTCGTGCGGGAGCGGATCCGTTTCAAAAACCAAGCGGTAGACCTCGTTGTCGCGGGTCTCCAACGCGCTCAGCGCCTCGTCCATGGCTTCAATACGCTCTTCCAGGGCTTCCATTTGGAGGTTGGTCTCGTCCAGTTCTCGCTGCAGTTGCTTCTCGCGGGGGGAGTCGAACACGGCGGAGAGTAAAAAAAACAGGAGGATTCCCACCAAGCTGGTGGTCAGGGCGAAGAGGGAAACGTCGCGTACCCAGTGCTTCCAGGTGCGTTCAATTTTTTTGAACGCCATGGAGAGGGGGTCGTAGTAGTACTTGGTTCTGCGCGCCACGGATTATGCCCTATTTTTGATGCTTCTAAGATAGTACACATGACCGCGCGCCAAATCCGCCAAACTTTTCTCGACTTTTTTGCCTCCAAAGGCCATACCGTAGTACCGTCGGCACCGCTGGTGATCAAGGACGACCCCACGTTGTTGTTTACCAATGCGGGCATGAATCCGTTCAAAGATGTCTTTTTGGGCGTGGCTCCGGTGGTGCATCCGCGGATTGCGGACACGCAAAAATGCCTGCGCGTTTCCGGCAAGCACAACGATTTGGAAGAGGTGGGGCACGACACGTACCACCACACGATGTTTGAAATGCTGGGCAACTGGAGCTTTGGCGATTACTTCAAGGAGGAAGCGTTGACGTGGGCTTGGGAGTTGCTGACGGACGTCTATAAAATTGACAAAGACCGCCTCTACGTTACGGTTTTTGGGGGCGACAAGCAGGACGGTTTGGCGCCGGACGAGGAGGCCAAAGCCATTTGGCGCCGGTTTGTTCCCGAAGAACGCATTTTGTACGGTTCCAAGAAGGACAATTTCTGGGAAATGGGCGACACCGGTCCCTGCGGGCCCTGTTCGGAGATCCACGTGGATCTGCGCTCCGCGGCGGATCGCGCGGCTTTGCCGGGAGCAGATTTGGTGAACAACGACCACCCGCGGGTGATTGAGATTTGGAACAACGTATTCATGGAATTTTTGCGCAAGGCCGACGGTTCCTTGGAAAAGCTGCCGGCGCAACACGTGGACACGGGCATGGGCTTTGAGCGCCTGTGCCAAGTCATCCAAGGCAAGGAATCCAACTACGACACGGACGTATTTGAGCCGTTGATTGCCGAGTTGGAGCTCATGACCGGCAAGAAGCGCGGCGAATCTGAGGCGGGCGATGTGGCCTTCCGCGTCATAGCGGACCACATTCGGGCCGTGGCCTTTACGATTGCGGACGGTCAGTTGCCCTCCAACGGCGGTGCGGGCTACGTCATCCGACGCATTTTGCGTCGCGCTGTTCGTTACGGCTACAGCTCGTTGGGCTGCACCGCGCCCTTTATGTACCGTTTGGTAGCGGTTTTGGCTCGGGAAATGGGCGATTTCTTCCCGGAAATTCGCCAGCAACAGAAGTTGGTGACCCAGGTCATCCAAGAGGAGGAAGCGGCCTTTTTGCGCACATTAGAACAGGGTTTGCGCTTGCTGGACGACACCATGGCCCAATTGCCGGCCGGTGGGGTGGTGGACGGCGCCAAGGCCTTCAGTTTGTACGACACCTTTGGTTTTCCGCTCGATTTGACTTCGCTGATTCTGCGCGAGCGCGGATTTGGCTTGGACGAAGCGGGTTTTCAAACGGAAATGACGCGTCAAAAGGAGCGTTCTCGTGCCGCCACGGCCCAGGAAATGGGCGATTGGATGGAAGTGCAGGGCGGCGAAAATTCCCGCTTTGTGGGCTACGACCAAGTGCGTTGCGACGCTCGGGTGGTTCGGTACCGCAGCGTGCAGTCTGCCAAAGGCAAGCAAATACAGGTTGTCCTGGACCAAACGCCGTTTTACGCGGAGAGCGGCGGCCAGGTGGGAGACCGCGGCGTGCTGTACGTGGGAAGCCAGGCGCTGCCGGTGGTGGACACCAAGAAAGAAACGGGCCAGGTGGTGCACTACGTTGCTGCAGAAGCGTCGGATTGGAGCGCGCCCGTTCGCGCGGAGGTAGACGCGGCGGCGCGTACGCGCACCGCGGCGCACCACAGCGCTACCCACTTGCTGCATGCGGCCTTGCGCACGGTGTTGGGTACCCACGTGGAACAGAAGGGTTCCTGGGTATCTCCGGACGGTTTGCGTTTTGACTTTGCGCATTTCCAGAAAGTGGGGGTGGACGAGTTGGCGCAGGTTGAGGCCTTGGTGAACGCGGAAATTCGCGCGAATCATCCGCTGTTGGAGGATCGCGCCAGCACTTTAGATGCCGCCAAAGCCCGCGGAGCAATGGCCCTTTTTGGCGAGAAATACGGCGAGACCGTGCGCGTCATCCAATTTGGCGACAGCATTGAGTTGTGCGGCGGTACCCACGTGCCGGCTACTGGTTCTTTGGGTTTGGTGAAGATTACCAGCGAAGGCGCTGTGGCGTCTGGAGTACGCCGTTTAGAGGCCGTTGCAGGCGGTGCCGCTGAAGAATGGGTCAACGGCCGCTTGGCGCAGTACAAGTCCGTTCAGGAGGCCTTGAACAACGCGCAGAAGCCCGTTGAGGCCGTGCTGCAATTGAAGGAAGAGAACGCGTCGATGTCCAAGCAGCTGGAGTTGCTCCAGCGCGAAAAGGCCGCGGGATTGAAAGATCAACTGCTCGCCCAGGCGGAAACGGTGTCCGGCATTCGGTTTATGTCCTACGAAGGCGCCTTGGACGGCGGAGCAGCAAAGGATTTGTGCTTTGCGCTCAAGGCGCAGCCGGCGTCGGCCATTTTCTTGGCCGTTTTGCAAGACGACAAGGTGAACCTGTACGTGGCCGCATCCGACGATTTGGTAGCTCGCGGAGCACAGATCAACCAATGGATCAAGTCCATTGCCGCACACGTGCAGGGCGGCGGCGGCGGTCAACCTTTTTACGCCTCTGCAGGCGGCAAAAATCCAAGCGGCGTTTCGGCAGCCCGCGATGCCTTTAAAAACCAACTGAGCCAATTATGAACCCTACCACACGTTTGTTTGCCGCAGTAATCGCCCTAACCTTGGGCGGAAGTTCCACTGCTTGGGCCCAAAAGACCTCCGGCCCCATTTTCTACACGGACAGCGACCTGAAGGAGAAAGTGGGCTTTGTGGAAGTTCGCGGCTCGGGTTTGGTGGGTTTGCGCCGACTGTCCACCAATCCGGACGGAACCGTGGCCAATCCGGAGAACAACCTCTTTGGCCCCGGCTTGAACTACGGCGGAGGCGTCTTTGGTGCTCTGGCCCTGCGCGGTGCCTTGCACGTTGGCGTTGGGGTAGAAACCAATCGCTGGGGGTATGTGGCTAAATTTTCCCCGATGCTGTCGGTAGAACCCTTGGTATACCGGGGCGATTACACCACGTTTCCTTTGCGGGCCGGATTCATCTCCGAAGTCAGCGAAAACTGGAACTTGGAGGTGTGGCCGTCCACGTCGGTGAACGTTTTGCGCAAGTTCCAAGCCGGAGCCAACGACTGGACGGAACAAGCAACCCAACGTTTTTGGTCCGGCGGCATCCTGCTGCAGGGCAGCCGAGCGACCGGTACGTCCGGACGACTGGTCTTGGGCGCCGTTTTGGATTTGGGTTTTGCTCCGTTGTACAACAGCCCCTCGCGCGACGAAGAATTGCCTTTCCGCTTGGGGTTGTCCGCCGGTTATCGGGTTACCTTTTAACCCAGTACCTTTTCTCGCTAAAGGCCACGGTGCGTTAAAGCGCAGGCAGTAATTGCTCCAACGCCATTCCGCGCGATCCCTTGATCAAGACGGTGGCTCCCGTTGGGGAAATCCTTTTGAGCTCGTTCAGGGCCTCTTCGGTGGTGTCGAAGGAATGTTGTGCCGGCCTGGGACAGGCTGCGTACAGCGGCCCTACCGTCCAAAACGACCAATGCGGAGCGTTGGTATGTACCCAATCCAAGATGGCTTGGTGTTCTGCGGCAGCCCATTCCCCCAATTCAAACATGTCGCCCAGCACCACCAACGGATTCTCGGCATTTGGTAATTGAGCAAATGCTTGTAAGGAAGCCAACGTGCTGCTGGGATTGGCGTTGTAGGCATCGAGCAAGACCCGATTGCGGTCTGTGGAGCGCCACTCCGCCCGGTTGTTGTTGGGCACGTAGCTTTTGATGGCCAACGCGGCCTCCTCTGCATTGATTTCCAACCAATCGGCCAAGGCCATGGCCGCAGCGATGTTGGTGGCTTGAAAGGCCCCGGTCAAATGCGTTTCAACCTGGATTCCAGAACACTCAATTTGGGCAAAACCTTGTTCGTCCGCGGGTAGGATTGTGTACGAGGTTTTGGCGTGGGAATCGGTGCCAAACGTCCAACGCTCCAGGCCTTCCGTGCGACGCATTTGCTCGGCGTCGTTGGTGTTCACGAGTGCCGTTCCGTTCCATTCGCGCAGACGGTCGTACAGCTCCGATTTTCCCTTGATCACTCCTTCAACGCCGCCAAATCCCTCCAAATGTGCTTTGCCGTAGTTGGTGATGTAGCCCAAGTTGGGGAGGCACATACCGGCAAGCGCGTAAATTTCGCGTTGGTGGTTGGCCCCCATTTCCACCACGGCCAACTCGTGTTCGGGTTTCAATTGCAGCAGGGTGAGGGGTACGCCAATGTGGTTGTTCAAATTCCCGACGGTGGCCAGCACCATGTACTTCCTTGAAGCCACGCGGGCGAAGAGTTCTTTGGCGGTGGTTTTTCCATTGCTTCCGGTAAGCCCTACCACGCGTTTGCCCCAAGTAATCCGGTGGTGGCGCGCCAAATCCTGCAAAGCGGTTAAGACGTTGGGCACAACGATATAGCCGCTTTGACCCGACCAATCTTCCCGATCCACCACAGCGGCAAGAGCACCCTGAGCCAAGGCGACCTCCGCGTAGTCGTGGCCGTCAAAACGATCTCCGCGCAGGGCGAAATACAGTTGGCCCGTTAGCAGGGCACGGGTATCGGTTTGAACCCCAGTGGACTTTAGAAAGAGAGAATGGAGGTCGGGAGTGGTCATGGGACAAAGGTGCAAAAGGTTCACAAAAAAAGCCACCCGAGGGTGGCTTTTTTTCTAGAGAACGTGGTCCATTACATGCGGTAGCGACGGAACGTGGTGCGCTTCACTTCTTTGGAGCGCTTGGTGCGCTTGCTGGATACGTTTTGGAAGCCAACGCGGTCCATAGCGCAACGGAAACCAATGTCGTCCGTGGCTTGGTCCTGCTCCAAGTAGCGACGCGTTCCTGGGCTCAACCAGTAGGCGCGATCTTTCCAAGAACCGCCCTTGTAGACGCGGGTGTGGTTGCCAATCATGGTTGTAGCACCGTAAGCGTACATCGCAGGCTCGCCTTCGGCCAATCCTTTTTCGTAGTAAATGGAAGACTCCACATCACCGTCCAAGTAGTCGCGGTAGTCGGACTGCTGGTAGTTGCGACGCTTCAGGTTCTGTTCTGCGGTCACGGCCTTGGAAGGCAGCTGACCGGGCAAGCGAACCACATTGGAATCCTTGTCGTACTGCGGCTCGGTCAAGACGGACAATTCGCCCAAACCTTGGTAGTCGTTGTCAAACTGCTGGAACTCGTTTCCGCGGAACGGACGGTGGTCCGACATGTCGTTGCCGCTCAACGGACGGTACACGTCCAAAACCCACTCGGACACGTTGCCGGCCATGTCGTACAAACCGTAGTCGTTGGGCGGGTAGAAACGCACCTGCATGGTGATGTTGGCTTGGTCGTTCAAGAAACCTGCCGTACCCATGTTGTCGCCACGTCCGCGCTTGTAGTTCGCCAACAGGTCGCCCCGCTCTTTTTTCTCGCCGTTGCGCACGTTGGAACCGTTCCAAGTGAACTTGTTGCGGTCAATCGTGCGGTTGTACACGCGGTTACCCACTTCAGCATAGGCAGCAAATTCCCATTCCGCTTCTGTTGGGAGGCGGTATTTTGGAAGCAGAACACCATCTTCGATGCGCACCGGACGACCTTCTTTACCGTAGCCGCTGTTCGGGTTCAAATCTTTCAATCCTTTTTTGTTCTGAGCCGTGTATTCGTTTGGCTTGTACAAATAGGTTTCGGTATTGAAGTTTTGGTCGTCCTTTTGGTCGTACATCGTGCGCAGTACGCCCTTGTCGATCAAAATCTGTTCGTTCACGCGGTCCGTACGCCAAGAGCAGTAACGCATGGATTGCAACCAATTGACACCAACCACAGGGTAGTAGTTGTAGGCCGGGTGGCGCAAGTAGTTTTCTACGTAGGTCTCGTTGTAGCCCAATTTGTTGCGCCACACCAGGGTGTCTGGCAAAGCAGAAGTGTAAATCTCGGGGTAGTAGTCGTAGTCGTATACGCGACGCAGCCAGTAGAGGTACTCGCGGTAGTCTGCGTTGGTTACTTCGTTCTCGTCCATGTAAAACGAGGCAACCGTTACGCGGCTGGGTTGGTTGTTCCAATCTTTTTGGAAATCTTCTTCAACACGACCCATCATCAACGTACCGCCTTCGATAAACACCAAGCCGGGACCGGTTTTTTGGCCCTTGTACTTCAGGTTGATCTGAAAACCGCCGTTTTTCTTATCGTTCAGGTTCATACCCGTGGTACTGGACTTGGGGCGTGAACAAGAGGCCAGGCTCAGTACGGCGAGAGCGGCCAGTGCGGCAATGCGAATTGATTTCATCTCTTCAACTTAAAATTTTGGGCACTTAATTTCGTTGTAGCGGGCCTTGCGGGTGCGGCAAGCCAATCGGTACGAAAGGGTTACTTCGTGTGCTCCGCCCAAGGTGTTTTTCAACGGGGAAATGGTGTAATCGTAAGAATATCCAAAACGCCAGGGTACGTCGTTGGGCGCTAAACCCACCAAAACGACCAAGGCATCCGGGTTGTAGCTCACGGCTCCTAAAGCCTGGCGGTACGCTAGACCTCCGCTTACCGGCCCGCGGTTGAACGACACACCGGCGGTGATTTGGTGCGCGCCACCTTGACCTTGGTAAACGATATTCGGGATCAGTAAATTATCCAGACTGTTGTACAGGCGTTTGCGGCCCATGCGCAACGTGGCACCGGCTTGTGCGCTGACCTTCATGGGCAAATTGCCGTTGCGGAAGAAGCCTTCGTCCGGCTGGGTCAAATGGTGCGCAGAGGCGCCAAAGTAAAAATTCTCGGTAAATCCAACCATGCCAATGCTCAGATCCACGTTGGAGGTGTTCGTTTGGTTGGGGGCAATTTCGTTGGTGGGCTTCACAAAGCCGTAAAAGGGATCGATTTGGTCCGGGAAGGTCAGATTTCCCCAATCCAGCGCGCGTTGGCGGAAAGTTCCTTGAAATCCAGTTAAAACGCTGAATTTGCGGTTGACCTTCAGGTGGTAGGAATACACCAAGGACGCTTCGGTCAAGCGCAGGGTGCGGTTGGCAGACTCGTCTTGCAGGATGATGAGCCCCAAACCGCCGTTCAATTCGTCAACGTACTGGTCAATGGACGCGCTGTACGTTTGATAAACACCCATTCCGGGGTACTGATTGCGGTAGTTCGTGTGCACCGTTGGACACTGCTGAACACCGGCAAACGCCGGGTTTAAATAGAGCGGATTGGCGTAAAACTGGGAGAAATGGGGATCCTGCGCCCATGCCTGAAAGGCACTAACTCCGGTGATAACCAATACGATGAGGCGCTTTAGGGCCATTCTGCACGCTTTTTTAGGAAGCACAATAATACGACATTTCCGCATTTCTCGTAAAAAAGGTGGAATTTTGGCGCACCATTTTTTCGATTTAAGCGTTACCTCGTTAGACTATGAAACGCATACTCCCTTGTTTTCGTCTGTTCGCCGTTTTGGGATTTTTGGCTGTGGGCACCTTGCGCGCACAGGACAATCCTTTGAAACAGGGCGACTGGGCGCGTGTTGGCTGGGTGTCTGACGGGGTTTACGCTCTGAAAGGCAGTGACTTAACCTTGCTTGGATTGGGTCCGGGGCCTTGGCCTACGGCGCAGTTGGGGGTGTACCACAACCCAACGGGATTGTTGCCGGAGCGCAACAACGCCCCACGTCCGAACGGATTGAAGTCCTTGCCCATTCGGGTGGACGACGGAGGAGACGGTCAGTTCGGTTCCTCAGATGTACTTTATTTCTACGGACAGTCGCCGCACGTGTGGAATTACAATGCCGCCAGCGGCCGGTACGAGCACGTTCAGCACATTTATTCCGACACCGCTTTTGCCTTGGTAACCACCACGCAAGGAGGGGCTCGGATGGGCACTGCCACGGCGGTCTCCGGTGCGGTGGATCAGGAGCGGAGTCGGACCGTAGCGGTTGCCTTCCACGAGCGCGAACAGCGAAACTTGGTAGGATCTGGGCGTCAGTGGTTTGGCGAGTTGTTTGACTACACGTTGGTGCATCCGGTTTCGTTGGATTTGCCGCCGTTGGATGCCCAAAGCAACCTGCAGTTTTTGGTGCGCGCGGCCGTGCGAACCACCCAGTTCGGCCCTCGGGTTGTTTTTCAAAGCAACGGCCAAGAGTTGGCTGCTGCTCAAGGGAATCCAATTTCCGCGGTGGCGGGTGCGGATGTGGCGGCTGCAGTTTCGTTGGGGGGTGTGTACCAGCCTGGCGTTGCGGGAGTTCCGTCGTTTACGGTGGCCTTGGATCGGGCGGGCGTGAGCGGGGCGGTGGCCCATTTGGACTGGGTACGTGCGGAGGCGGACGTCCCGTTGGTTCAGTACCAGAAGCCGGTTTGGGTGCGTTCTTCATCCGACTCCGGAAAGGTGGTGCGCTATTCGGTGCAGCAAGCCGCTCCGGGTGCGGTGGTTTGGGAAGTGGGAAGCCGTGGAGGGCGTTACGTAGAGCGACCCTCGGTGCGCGTAGGATCTGTTTTGCAGTTTGTGGTTCGTGAGGATTCGGCGCGGACGCACGTGGTTTTTTCGCCCGGCCAGGCACAGGTGCCTTTTCTTGGCGGACGGGTTGAAAATCAGAATCTTCGTGCCCTGCGCGGGGTGGATTATTTGGTGGTAACCCACCCAAATTTCCGGGAATCTGCGGATCGGTTGGCAGCGTTCCATACGGAGTACAGCCGCTACCGAACCGCGGTGGTGGAGGTTCAGGAGCTCTACAACGAGTTCAGCAGCGGGGCGCAAGACTTGGTTGCGATTCGCGATTTTATCAAGCATTTGCGCGATTCAGCGGCAACCCCAGAGGATCGGCCGAAGTACGTCGTGTTGTTTGGTGATGCGTCCTACGACTACAAAAACAGACTGTCGAGCAAGCAAAATTTTGTGCCGATTTACCAAAGTTCGGCCAGTTTTTCCCTGTACTCCTCCTACTGTTTGGACGATTTCATTGGTTATTTGGACGCCAACGAAGGGGCGAATTTTACTTCCCAAACGTTGGACGTGGGCATTGGACGCTTGCCGGTGACGACGAAGGCAGAGGCGGAGGCCTTGGTGGATAAAATTATGGGCTACGCTACGGACACGACGGCATATGGGCCTTGGCGCAAGCGTTTGTTGTTTGTTGCGGACGATGCCGACGCGAGTTGGGAGTCTACGTTCTCGGCCGCGCAGGAGGTTTTGGCCAATCGGGTGGAGGCGGACTTGCCCTTTTTTACAATCAACAAGATTTACACAGACGCTTTTTTGCAGCAGAGTTCCTCCGGAAGTCAATCCTATCCCGCGGCGCGGGAACAGTTGCTGCGCGCCATTGAGCAAGGCAATTTGGTGACCAGTTACTTGGGACACGGCGGTGAGGTGGGCTGGTGTTCGGAGAATTTGCTGCAATTGGGGGACGTAAAGGAGTTTAAGAACGGACACAAGCTTCCGCTGGTGGTGACCATTACGTGTGAGTTTTCTCGGTTGGACGACCCCATGCGCACCAGTGCGGGGGAGGAGTTGTTGCTGAATTCCAACGGAGGGGCTATTGCCTTGTTGTCTACCACGCGGGTGGTGGGCGCCTTTGAGGGGGCGGTGATGAACGACTCCATTTTTTCCGAGTTGTTCAAGCGCGAGGACAATCGCTACCGCACGTTGGGGCAAATTGTACGCGGCGCCAAGAATGGAGTGCGGAGCGGCGATAAAATGCGGTTTACGTTGTTGGGAGACCCCGGTTTGCGGTTGAATGTGCCGCGGTTTGGGGCCGTCTGGGACTCGGTGAACGGTGAAGCGCTGGCTGCGGGAGTGGCGCCGTCGGACACGCTGAAGGCCCTTTCCGACGTGGAAGCGACTGGATTTGTAGTGGACGACTTGGGGCAATTCATGCCCAACTACTCCGGGGTGGCGTACGTGGAATTGTTGGACAAAAAGGTGCAGCGGTCCACGTTGGTGAACGACGATCAGGGGGTTGCGGTGCCTTTTTTACTGCAGGAAAATGCCGTGTACCGAGGTCGTGTTCGGGTGGAAGCTGGTCGATTCAAAATTAAATTTAAGGTACCGTTGGACATTGCATTGAACGTGGGGCCGGGCAAGTTGACCGCCTACGTCTTCAACGACACGTCCGACGGCATTGGTTCCCGCACGGACGTTCGGATTGGCGGCTTGCGTGCCAATGCGCCGGCGGACGCGGCCGGCCCGACGGTTTCCGTATACCTGAACGATACGTTGTTTCAAAACGGAGGCTACACGGGTACGGATCCGGTAGGTTTGGCGCGCTTGTACGACCCCAGCGGCATCAATGCGGTGGGCAACGGCATTGGGCACGACGTATTGGGCGCCCTGGACGGTGCCTGGGATCAAGCGGTAGTGTTGAATGGGTCCTTCGAGTCCGACTTGGACCGCTTCGACCGCGGCACGGTTCGCTTGCCGTTTTTTGATTTGCCGGAAGGTCCGCACACGTTTTCGGTTCGGGCCTGGGATGCGTACAACAACCCGGCGGTTGGCTCGGTAGAATTTGTGGTCGTTCGGGGCCAGTTGTTGCAGCTGGATCAATTGTTTTTGTATCCGAATCCGCTGGCTTCCGGGCCTTTAACGGTGGCCTTTTCGCACAACCAAGACGGTCAGCCGCTGGAAGTTGGCGCCAGTTTACACGCTTCCGACGGGCGCGTACTGCGGACGTACGATTGGGTGGGAACGCCCAGTGGGAACCGGACGGAGTTGCTGGACTGGGACCTGAATGCAGATTCCGGAGGACCCTTGGTTCCCGGTTGGTACTGGGTTCGTTTGCGGGTGAAGAATACGCAAACCGGCCAGCGCGACGTTGTAGGGGAGCGATTGGTTCTGATTTCGAACTAAGTTCTCCCGCGAAACCACTCAAAAGCATCCAATTTACCCCAATGAATCCTGTATCTTTGTCCCCTATGAAAAACGCTTTGCGCAGCGCTTTCGCGCTGGTCATCTTGTGTGCAGCGACCCCTGCGGTTCGCGCTCAAAATCCGTATGCCTCCAAGTTGAACGTGGTAACGTCGGCCATGCCGATGTTGAACATTGGCCCGGATGCGCGGATGGGCGGAATGGCGAATGCCGGGGTAGCAGCCTCTGTAGACGCCAACGCTTTGTACTGGAATCCCGCCAAATTGGCTTGGGTTGGACAGGGCAACGCCATGGGCGGTTTGGCCTACACCCCTTGGTTGCGGGCCTTGGTTCCGGACGTCGAACTGATGTTTGCCAACGCCGTTTTTGGTGTGGGCAAGCGCGGCGGCCTGGGCGTGGGTCTTCGGTATTTCTCCTTGGGCGACATTACGTTCCGCGACGAGAACGGCAACGAACAAGGCACATTTAGACCGTACGAGGTAGCAGCTGACGTGGCCTACGCTTTGCAATTGAATAAAAATTGGTCGGCCGGTATCTCACTTCGCGGCGCATTGTCCGACTTGACCCAAGGCCAGGTGGTAGGAGGCTTGCAAACGAAGGCAGCCACTACGGTAGCCTCCGACGTGAGTTTCTTTTACCAGGGCAACTCGTTCAATATGGAGGACGGCCAAAAAGGTCAGTGGACGGGCGGTGTAACGTTGAGCAATTTAGGCGCTAAGGTGAAGTACACGGAGAGTGGTTCGTCCGACTTTATTCCTACTAATTTGCGTGCGGGTGCCGGTTTTAACTGGACGTTGGACAAGTACAACCGCTTTACTTTGTTGACGGACGTGAATAAGTTGTTGGTGCCTACGCGTCCGGTTCGGGACCTTCAAGACATCGACGAGGACGGCGATCGTTCCGAGATCATTGCGGGAAAGGACGACCAGGTCAGCGTGATGCAAGGAATCATTCAATCGTTTGATCCGTCGGCCAAACCCGACGGAACCGCCGAATTGCTGCGCGAGTTCATGTTCAACGTGGGCGGCGAATACTGGTACGACGAAAAATTTGCCGTTCGCGGAGGGTACCAGCACGAAGACGCCACAAAGGGCAACCGCCGCTACTTCACCATGGGCTTTGGCATTAAGTACTCGCTGATCCAATTGGATTTTGCCTACTTGTTCCCAGCAGACCAAACGGTTCGCTCTCCGTTGCAAAATACGCTCCGGTTTAGTGCACTTTTGGATCTGAACCAACTCTTGAAGTGATTTCGGCGTATTTTTGCACGCCTTTAAAAAAGTCCCCATGGCCAAGAAAAAACTGACCAAAGAGGTTTACCTCAAGTGGTACGAAGACATGCTGTTCTGGCGTAAGTTCGAAGACATGACTTCCGCCTTGTACATCCAGCAAAAAATTCGCGGCTTCCTGCACCTCTACAACGGTCAAGAGGCCCTTTTAGCGGGTGCCTTGCTGGCCATGGAGCCCGGGGACAAAATGATCACGGCCTACCGAAACCACGTTCAGCCCATTGGTCTGGGCGTGGATCCGCGCAAAATCATGGCGGAGTTGATGGGCAAAGTAACAGGTACATCCCGCGGTAAAGGTGGATCCATGCACATGTTCAGCAAGGAGCATCATTTTTACGGCGGCCACGGCATTGTTGGCGGTCAGATTCCTTTGGGCGCTGGATTGGCTTTTGCCGATAAGTACGAGGGTCGGAACAACGTGACGTTGACCTACATGGGCGACGGTGCGGTGCGTCAGGGGTCGTTGCACGAAACCTTCAACCTGGCCATGCTGTGGAACTTGCCGGTGGTGTTTATTGTGGAGAACAACGGTTATGCCATGGGTACGTCGCTGAAGCGCACGGCCAACCACGAAGAAATTTGGAAGTTGGGCTTGGGCTACGAAATGCCGTGCATGCCCGTGGACGGAATGGATCCCGCCAAGGTGTACGACGCCATGCACGAAGCCATGGAACGCGCCCGATCTGGCGGTGGTCCAACATTTTTGGAAATGCGCACCTACCGGTACAAAGGCCATTCCATGTCCGACGCGCAGCACTACCGCACCAAGGATGAGGTGGCGGAGTACCAGAAGCAAGATCCCATCTTGATTGCACGCTCGGTATTGGAATCCAAGAAGTGGGCCAAGGAGTCTGACTTTGAGGAAATCGATGCGCGCGTTAAGGCTTTGGTGCAGGAATGCGTTGCGTTTGGTGAAAACTCCCCGTACCCTGAAGCCCACGAACTGTGGCAAGATATTTACGTTCAAGAGAATTATCCCTTCATTAAAGAATAAGTTTCCCCATGGCCCTAGTAATCAATATGCCCCGCTTGAGCGACACCATGACCGAAGGTGTGGTTGCCAAATGGCACGTTAAAGTGGGCGATACCGTGAAAGAAGGCATGTTGCTTGCTGAGATTGAGACGGACAAGGCAACCATGGATTTTGAGGCTTTCCCAGGCCAAGAAGGCGTTTTGCTGCACATCGGCATTGGCGATGGTCAGATGGCTCCGGTGGATTCGTTGCTGTGTGTCCTGGGTGCCGCCGGTGAAGATATTTCCGCATTGCTCCAGGGCGGTGCTCCTGCAGCGCCAGCCGCTGCCCCCGTTGAAGCGCCGGCTGCCGCGGTTGCACCTGCAGCGGTGCCCGTTGCCGTACCCGCTCCAGCAGCAGTTGCCACGGCCCCGGTTGCCCCGGCTCCTGCTCCAGCACCGGTGGTGAGCTCCGGCCGCGTGGTGGCCTCTCCTTTGGCCAAGCGTTTGGCGGAAGAGAAAGGTGTTGACCTGCGCGCGGTGGCCGGTTCTGGCGACGGTGGGCGGATTGTCAAGCGCGATGTGGATTCCTTTGTTCCGGGAACAGCTGCTGCAGTGGCGGCTCCTGTTTTTGCCGGTACCGAAGGCTACGTGGACACGCCCAACACGCAAATGCGCAAGACCATTGCGCGTCGTTTGAGCGAGAGCAAATTCACGGCGCCACATTTCTATTTGAAAGTTACCGTGGACATGAGCGCCGCCATGGCGGCCCGTGCGCAGCTGAATGCGGTTGCCGATGCCAAGGTGTCTTTCAACGACTTGGTGGTGAAGGCCTCCGCTTTGGCATTGAGAAAGCACCCCGCCATCAACAGTGCCTGGATGGGCGATTTTATCCGCACCTACCACCACGTACACGTTGGGGTGGCCGTTGCCGTTGAAGACGGTTTGTTGGTTCCAGTGGTGCGCCATGCAGATGCCAAGTCGCTCCTAGCGATTGGTGCCGAGGTGAAAAGCTTTGCACAAAAAGCCAAAGACAAAAAGCTACAGCCCTCTGATTGGGAAGGTAATACGTTTACAATCAGTAACTTGGGCATGTTCGGCATCGACGAGTTTACCGCGATCGTCAACCCACCCGACGCGTGCATTCTGGCCGTCGGTGGCATTCAGGAAGTACCCGTGGTGAAGAACGGCCAGGTAGTTCCCGGCCACACCATGAAGCTCACCCTGAGCTGCGATCACCGTGCGGTGGACGGAGCTACCGGAGCCGCGTTTTTGCAAACTTTGAAGCAGTATCTGGAGGCACCGGTAACCATGCTGCTCTGATGGCTGGTTTGAAGCGCTTGGCGGATTTGCGTCCGGGCGAAGGCGGCGTCATCCAGGATTTATGCTTGGACGATGTTCCGCCCAAGTTGCTGGAAATGGGTTGCTTGCCCGGCATGCGCGTGACCATCAACTACACGGCGCCTTTGGGCGATCCGCTGTGTTTGGACGTTGACGGCTGGCAGCTGGCCGTTCGGAAGGACTTGGCCGAACGAATTTGGGTACAAACCGATCAAGACTGAGTCATGTCGGATCCAAAACGTGCCCTGCGCATTGCCTTAGTGGGCAATCCCAATACCGGCAAGAGTTCGGTGTTCAACCGCTTGACCGGTCTGAGCCAGAAAGTAAGTAATTATCCGGGTATTACCGTGGACAAGCTGTCCGGTTTGGCCAAGTTGAGTGCCACGGCATTGGCGGAGGTTATAGATTTGCCCGGCACGTACAGCTTGCACCCCAACGGGGAGGACGAGCGGGTGGTGTACCAAGCGTTGGTGAATCCGTCGGAGTCCGACCGGGCCGACGTAGTGATTGGCATTGCGGACGGCACCAACCTGAAGCGGCATTTGTTTTTATTCACCCAAGTTTTGGACTTGGGTTTGCCCGCCGTTTTGGTGGTGACCATGCACGACGAAATGCGTTTGCGCGGACAGTCGGTTGACTTTGAGGCCTTGGGCGCCGCCTTAGGCGGGGTGGAGGTAGTACCCGTGAACGGGCGAACGGGGTTGGGCCTGGATCGGGTGAAAGAGGCCGTCCTTCGTGCCAAGCCAGTTCCGGTATCGGATCGATTTTTTCAGCCGCGCAAGAAGGGTGCCGCTTGGTTGGACGAGGCCATGGCCTTGAGCGGCAGCAGGACGGAGTACGAGGCCTGGTTGTGGGCCACGGAACCCCCTGAGTTTGGCGCGTCCGCTTGGGTGCAGCAGCGCGGCGCATCACCGGATCGTCTTCGCGTGGACGAAACCGTTCAACGCTACAGCGCTTTGCATCGATTGCTAAAACCGTTGCTGCACTTGGATCCGGGCAAAGATTTGACGCGTTCGGCGCGCATTGATCGGGTATTGACCCATCCATTGTGGGGCGGCTTGACGCTCATTGCGGTGCTCTTTTTGCTGTTTCAGGCGGTGTTCTTTTGGGCCGAAGGTCCCATGAACGCCATCGACGCTTATTTTTCCCATTTGGGCGCTTGGGCGGAGTCTGTTTTGCCGGCGGGGGCCTTCACGGAGCTTTTGGCCAACGGCATTGTGCCCGGTGTTTCTGGGGTTTTGATGTTTTTGCCGCAGATTGCGCTGCTTTTCTTTTTCATCGCCTTGTTGGAGGAGAGCGGGTACATGGCGCGCGTGGTGTTCATGCTGGATCGTGTGCTGCGGCCCTTTGGCTTGAGCGGTAAGAGCGTGGTGCCCATGGTCAGCGCCAATGCTTGTGCCATTCCGGCCATCATGGCGGCGCGCAACATTGAGAATCCGCGGGAGCGTTTGTTGACGGTTTTGGTGACGCCGTTCATGACCTGTTCGGCCCGACTCCCGGTGTACACCGTTTTGATTGCGCTGGTGATTCCCAAAGTTGCTTTTGGACCGTTCGACGCGCGTGCTTTGGTGCTCTTTGCCTTGTATGCCTTGGGATTTGTAGTGGCCCTGGGGGCGTCGTCCTTGGTGAAACGGTTTGTGCCGGTGGGCACCAGTGCACCGTTCTTGCTGGAGTTGCCCCGGTACCGACTGCCGTTGGTGCGGAACCTGTGGAACACGGTTTTTCAAAAGTCCCGGAGTTTTGTGGCGGAGGCCGGTAAGATCATTCTGGCCATCAGTATTTTGCTTTGGTTTTTGGCCAATTACGGGCCGCTTTCTTCTGCGGAAATGGACCAATTGGATCCTGCTCAACGGCTGGAGCAGAGCTACATTGGCCGCATTGGGCACGCCGTGGAACCCGCCATCCGCCCTCTGGGCTACGACTGGAAGGTGGGCATTGCGTTGCTGTCCTCCTTTGCGGCACGCGAGGTATTTGTGGGCACCATGGCTACTATTTACGCTGTCGGTACCGACGATTTGGGCACGGTCCGGGACCACATGGCCCAGGAAATCAATCCAGACACCGGCGAGCCGTTCTTCAATTTAGCGGTGGGCGTATCCTTGATGCTGTTTTACGCGTTTGCCATGCAGTGCTTGAGCACCTTTGCCGTGGTAAAGAAGGAGACTGGAGGATGGAAATGGCCGTTGATTCAAATGGCCGGCATGACCGCCTTTGCTTACTTGGTGTCTTTTGTGGCCTATCAAATATTGGCGTAAATTTAGGTGATGCAGGACGTACTTGCTTTTGCCAGTTTGGGTTGGGCCCTCTACACCTTGGTGCGCGTGTTGTTTGCGCCCAGCAAGGCGAATGCGGGTTGCGACGCGTGCGTAACCGCTCCAAAGACAAAACATGGGTGATTTTATTGTAACCGGTGCCCGACGCGGCATTGGCCGGGAAGTGGCGCTGGCTTTGGCGGCTGCCGGACACACCGTTTGGGCTTTGAGCCGAACCGCTTTGGATCCCGCGGACTGGAAGGTTCCCCAAATTAACTTGCGGGCGGTGGATCCGGTTCGGCCGGACGATTGGCGTGCGTTTGCGGAAGAGTTGCGCACCCAGGGCCGGACGGTCTCCGGGTTGATCAATAGCGCCGGCTACCTGGTGCGCAAGCCTTTGGAAGAATTGTCGCTTGAGGATTTTGCCGACTCCTTTGCGGCGAACGCCACCGCGCCCGCATTGGCGGTGCAAGCACTGATGCCCTTGTTTGAGGCGTCGGTCCACGTGGTGACTTTGTCCAGCATGGGCGGTTTTCAGGGTTCGGTGAAATTTCCGGGCATGGCGGCGTACAGCTCCAGCAAAGCGGCGGCCGTTTGCCTGACGGAGGTGCTCCAAACCGAATTCAACGACCGCGGTTGGTCCTTCAACGTGCTGTGCTTGGGCGCGGTGCAAACAGAAATGTTGGCGGAGGCTTTTCCCGGCTTTGAAGCGCCAGTTTCTGCCGGCGAAATGGGCGCTTACGTGGCGGATTTTGTGCAGAACGGGCATCGGTATTTCCGCGGCAAGGTGCTGCCGGTTTCGTCCACAACCCCCTAAGTCGGTGGAAGCCGGAAGCATCATACGTTTGGGTGCCGTCTGCTGGGTCCTCGCGATCAGCACGGCTGCGCAGGCGCTGGGGATGCCCGCCGGAGGACGGTTTGTCCTGCGTGCGGAAGCGGATTCGGTGCCCGCAACTTCCGCAATTACCGCAACTGCCGTTGCGCCGGATTCCGTGCGGAAGGTCGTTCCAATGCCTTCGTTTCCGGGCCGATGGGAGCAGGTGAACGTTAAGTACACGATACTCCAATCCTTGGAAGGTTCCTTGGACCAAAAGTTGCCCCAACTCACGATGCCGTATTTGGGCGCGCCGAGTTTGGATTTTTGGAGCCTCATATCGCCTCCCCGCGGCGGATTCATTTCCCATGTTCATCCCTTCAATCCTTCCGGTTGGGCGTTGCCGACGGATGGTTTGCCGCTGGAGCTTCGGGCGTATTTGCGCGTGCCGGTGCCCACCGTTTTGCTGGAGGGAACCAACGGAACCGCTTCCGGTCAGCAGTTTGGGCTGCGTGCAGGGCTTCCACTTTCGAGGCGAACGGCTCTGGCGGGCCATTTTGTGCGCACCAACGCCAAAGGCCCGTACGAACGTCAGTCCGTATTGTCCGACGACTTTTTGGTTCGCTGGGTTCGGCGCGATTCGGTGGGACCCGGGAGCTGGTTGGCAGCTGCGCAACGGTTGTCTTGGAAGGGATTTGAGAACGGTGGGGTGGTGGACCCCTTGGAAGTAGTGGGCGTTGGGTACGGATTCCGGAACCGCGCCTTGGTGGACACACGCTGGGGCTTGGCCTCGTCGCACCGCGTCAGCACCCAGGCCTTGGTGCAGCGCACTTGGAAAAACGGAAGTTTCGGGTACCGGTGGGAGCAGAACCGTCGGGCATTCAAGCCGGACGCGCTGGGGTTGGACACCGCTTGGGGCGGGCAGCACCGATTGGAGTACGTGGGTTGGGAACGGCTGTCGGTGGCGATTCAGACCACGCAGTTTCGTCCGGACTCCGCCGCGTTGAGCACCAACCGTTGGCAGCGTTGGACGCCTTCCGTGGGGTGGCAATCCTTGCGCGCGGAACCGTGGTTGGTCTCCGGGCGTTTGGCGTGGGATTCCCGATGGGGGTGGATGCCCCAAGCAGAGGCCGTCTTCAATCAAAAAGTTCGCCCGGCTCGCTCGGAATCGAAAACGGGTGGGGTGGTGGAATTGTCCGCATCTTCCGTTTCGGTTTCGTCGTTTCGCTTGCGCGCGCAGCGCATGGAGGTGCCTTGGTTGTGGCAATCGGACTGGGTGGGGGCGGCCCCGTGGCAGGCGGAGGCCTTTTGGTTGCCGCTGGCCCCCTGGGTTCGCGTGGATCAGGTTGCTGCGTGGACCATCACGGCGCGCGGTTGGCACGGATTGCGCGTTCCAACGTCGTCGGGCTATTTGGGGGTGCGGTCGTTTACGGAGCCGACGTCCGCCTGGACGGTGCAGTCTACCGTTGATTTATCTTCTGGTTCGGGAGCGGGCGCAGCATCCTCTCGGTGGCGCTCTTCGTTACGAATTACCGGTGCTTTGAGCTCCGACGCCTACGCCATGCCCGTGCCTCTGTTCGCCTATGTGGGGACGGTGACGCGGAAGTGGAACCTGGAGGACCGCGGGGTGCGCATTGAAGCCGAGCTGGGTGCGGTGGGGAATTCCCCGTACTACGCCCCGGCCTACGACCCGCGATGGGGTGCGGAGGTGACCCAAGTGGGCTGGTTGCCCGCGGAGCGGCAGCGCATTCAGCAGTGGGTTTTGCCGTTTCTGCAGCTGCAGGTGCGGTGGAAAACGGCGTCGGCCTTTGTGGTTTTGAATCAATTCAACCAGGGCTGGGGACCTTGGGCTGCTTTTGCCGCTCCGTACGTACCCATGGCCAACGCACACCTGCGCTTGGGCGCTCGGTGGTTTTTGTTCAATTGAGGACAGGGGCGCGGTGCGCCCGCAGGTGCCGCAAAGCGGTGGCGGGAGAACTTTAGGTTTTTTGCTTCTTTTTTTCGGCCGCCGGGAACAGGATGTTGTTCAGGATGAGTCGGTAGCCGGGGCTGTTGGGGTAGGCGGCGAGTTCGGTGGGCGGGTCGCCCACTTGGTGGCGGTAGTCCTCCGGATCGTGGCCGCCGTAAAAGGTCCACAGGCCCTTTCCAAAGCCGCCGTGGATGTAGCGGGCTTCGCCCGCGGCCGGGAAGGCCCCCAAAATACGCACGTTGGGTTTGATGGTGCTCATGCGGAAGGCCGTGGTTTGGCCCATGAAACCGGCGATGGTCTTCTCGTGGTTTTGGCAGAGCATCGTGGCCACCGGATCCCACTTGGCGGAGAAGTCGAACAAGGCAAAAAAGTCCAGTTCTTCCGGAACCCGACGGGAGTCCGTGACGTCGATGCTGGATAGTTCGTATTGCTCCGGTACGGTGATCAAATTGAAGTTTTCAAAGGCCAGGGTGTTCAAGAAATCCAGTTTGCGCCCGGCATCCGGATCGGCGGGGTCTCCGTCGAAGACGGCGGCACAAACGTCCGTTTGGTGGGCGGCCCGGGCCACATCGTAGCTGTCCGTAGCGGAGCACATGGCGAACAGAAAGCCGCCGTTGGCCACGTAGCCTTGGATGCGCTCCGTGACGGCGCGCTTCAGTTCGGAGACCTTGGAAAAGCCCAGGGAGGCGGCTTCTTCTTCCGCGCGCTTTTTGTCCTCCATGTACCAGGTCGCGTGGCGGTAAGCCCCATAAAATTTGCCGTACTGGCCGGTGAAGTCCTCGTGGTGGAGGTGGAGCCACTCGTACTGGGCCAAGTCGCCACGAAGAATCTCGCGGTCGTAAATGCGGTCGTAGGGAATTTCTGCGTAGGTCAGCACCAGGGTGACGGCGTCGTCCCAGGGCTGCTTGCCGTCCGGCGAATAAACAGCGATTTTGGGGGCTTTTTCCAGTACGACGAGCTCCGTGTTGGAGGAAGGGGAGGCGAGTTCCGTGCGCAGGGCCGCGGCCTCACCGTCCGCGATGGGTTCTCCGGAGACGCCGCGGACCAAGCATTCCCGACGGATCCAGGGGTCGTCCGGAAAGAGGAAGCTGCCGCCGCGGTAGTTCAGCAGCCATTCGCCTTTGGTGCCGCGCTGCAGTGCGCTGAAAGCAATTCCATAGGCCTTGAGGTGGTTGGCCTGCCCCTCGGCGTCCATGGGAATCAACCAGTAGCCGGCCCGCAACGCTGGGGCCAACAAAACCACTATCAAAAAAAGCAAATGTTTAAAACGGTGCCGCATCGTCGGACATCGGTTCAATGGGGCCGAAGGAAGTGGGTTGGTTCATGCTGGACTCGTACACCGCAGACGGGGCGTTGGGGATGCTGCCCAGGTCCGAAAACTTGGCCATGGCGCCCTCAAAGCGCAACCGAACGTTCTCCAACGAACCGTTCCGGTGCTTGGCAATGATGAACTCCGCCTGTCCTTCGCACGGGGTTTGGTCGTCGTCCCACTCGTGGATTTGGTAGTATTCCGGGCGGTAAATGAAGGACACAATGTCCGCGTCTTGCTCGATGGCGCCGGATTCCCGGAGGTCGGAGAGCAGGGGGCGCTTGCTGCCGCCGCGCGTTTCCACGGCCCGGCTGAGCTGCGAAAGGGCGATGACCGGAACCTGCAATTCTTTGGCGATGCTCTTCAGCGACCGCGAGATGGTGGAGATTTCTTGTTCGCGGTTGCCGCTGCCCTTGCCCACGGCGGCTGTCATCAACTGGAGGTAGTCGATCACAATGATGCCCACCTTGTGCGTGGACACCAGACGTCGGCACTTGGCGCGGAGGTCAAAGATGGACAAACCGGGGGTGTCGTCAATGAACAGGGGCGCGTTTTCCAGGGCGTGCACCTTGGTGGTCAACTGTTTCCATTCGGTGGGGGACAAATTGCCCTTCCGCAGGGTTTCCGAGTTGATGCCCGTTTCCGACGCGATCAAACGCATGATCAACTGCACCGAAGACATCTCCAAACTGAAAATGGCCACCGGAATGTTGTGGTCTATGGCCATGTTGCGCGCCATGCTCAACACCATGGCCGTTTTTCCCATGCCCGGACGGGCCGCAATGATGATCAAGTCCGAACGCTGCCATCCGCTGGTGACTCGGTCCACGCCGGTAAAGCCCGACGGCACCCCGGATAGGCCTTCCTTTTTGGAGATTTCCTGGATGCGGTCCAAGGCCTGCTTCACCAAATCCAAAGAGGACTCGTAGTTGCGCTTCAGGTTGCCCTGGGCTACGTTGAACAAGCTTTGTTCCGATTTGTCCAGCAATTCAAGCACGTCCGTGCCTTCGTCGAAGGCGTCCTCAATGATCTCGGACGAGATGCGGATCAGCTCCCGCTGGATGTGTTTTTGCACCACAATCCGCGCGTGGTATTCCACGTGGGCCGACGAGCTGACGCGCTGCGAAAGATGAATCAATTTGTACTCACCCCCAACCGCCTCCAGCAAGCCCTGCTGGCGCAAATCCTGGGAAACCGTCAGCAAGTCAACGGCCTGACCGCCTGCGAACAAGCGCGAAATGGACGCAAAAACGTGTTGGTGTGCCTCGCTGTAAAACGCTTCCGGTTGGAGCAAATCAATGGAACGGCCGAGGGCTTCCCGGTCGATGAGCATGGCCCCCAACACCGCTTCTTCCAAATCCAAGGCCTGGGGCGGAATGCGTCCGCCGTCCAGTTGGACGACTTTGGATTTGCGGGGTTTGCCGTTGTTTAGCGGCTGTGGGGCTCGTTCCATGAATTCGGGGCAGTAGTTTTAAGCGGTGGTGGTTGCGGTGGAAGTTATTCGTTCACTACGCCCATGGCGCAGAATTTTTCAATGCGCTCGTCCACCAATTGGTCCAAATCGCGGTCTTTGAGGGCGCGGTATTCGCGGTCGATGGTTTCCGCCAGGGAGGCAAACATGCCTTCCGGATTGCGGTGTGCGCCGCCCAAGGGTTCGGAAACAATTCCGTCGATCAGGCCGTTGGCCAACATGTCGTTGGCGGTCAATTTCAAGGCCTCTGCGGCCTGCTCCTTGAAGTTCCAGGAACGCCACAAAATGGACGAGCAAGACTCCGGCGAAATAACGGAGTACCAAGTGTTTTCCAGCATGAGGACGCGGTCGCCCACGCCAATGCCCAAGGCTCCACCGGAAGCACCTTCCCCAATGATGATGCAGATCACCGGGGTGCGCAGCTTGGCCATCTCAAAAATGTTGCGGGCAATGGCTTCTCCTTGGCCGCGCTCTTCGGCCTCCAAGCCTGGGAATGCTCCCGGGGTGTCGATCAAGCAAACCACCGGACGCTGGAATTTTTCCGCCATTTTCATCAGGCGCAGCGCCTTGCGGTATCCTTCCGGGTTGGCCATGCCAAAGTTGCGCAGCTGGCGCATTTTGGTGTTGATGCCCTTTTGTTGGCCCAGGAACAGGTAGCTCTCGCCGTTGATCCAGCCCCAGCCGCCCACCATGGCCTTGTCGTCCTTTACGTGACGATCTCCGTGCAGCTCCGAAAAGGTGCCTTGGGTCATGGCGTTTAGGTACGCCAAGGTGTAGGGACGGTTGGGGTGGCGCGAAAGTTGAACGCGCTGCCAAGCGGTGAGGTGCTCGCTTTGGGACTTCATTAAATCCGCGCGGGATTGCTCCAAAGCGGCAATGGCCGCGCTGAGGTCCACGTCGGACTCTTGGGCCATGGCGCGTGTGCGCTCCAATTGTTCGTCCATCTCGCGGATGGGGGCTTCAAAATCAAGGTATTCCATGGGGATTCGTCGAACTTTAAAAGTACTACAATCGGTTCAATTTTCGGAAAGCGTTTGCGGTCTTTTTCTCCAGGTGTGCCAAAGGACCAAGCCAAACAGCCACAGGGCGCCGGCGTAGAAGCCGCCGGAGAGTTGCTCTTGCTCGCCAAAGACCAGTACGGCCAAGGCAATGCCGTACACCGGTTCCAAATTGATGGTCAGCATGACGGTGAACGGACTCAAGAACTGCATGACCTTCACGGATTGAATGAAGGCGTAGGCGGTGCACACGGTGGCCAACAAAATGAGCCACAGCCAATCCCAACCGCGCGGTGCGGTGAGGCTTGCCCACAGGTCACCGCGCAGTGCAACGGCCAAGGTGAGGGCCGCCAAGGCATGGGCCATTTCGTGCAGGGTGATGGTCACGGGTTTGAGGCGCTGCACCAATTTTCCGTTCAGCACCGAAAAAGTGGCAGACAACAGGGCGGAGAGCAGGGCAACGCCAATCCCCCAAGCAAATTCTACTTCTGCGGAGAACAAGATGCCCACGCCCACTACTACACCGGCTCCCAACAGGCCCTCCGTAGGGGAGAACCGTCGGCGAAAAACCAGAGGTTCCAGGATGGCGGCAAAAAACGCTCCCGTGCTCAGGCACGCCAGGGCCACGGAGATGTTGGCAATTTTGATGGCGTGAAAAAAGGTGACCCAATGGGCGGCAATGACCCATCCGCCCAGGGCCAGCCAACCGCGGTCCGCCCAGCGCGCAACGCTCTTCAACTGACCGGTTGCCGCACCGTAGACCACCAAGACGCCCAACGCCAACCCCACCCGAATCCAGACCAACGTGAGTGCGTCTACGGAAATCAGCCCCCCCAGCAAGCCGGTAAATCCCCAAATGAAGACGATGAGGTGCATCAGGGCCAAGGGGCCCAAGTTGTTTAACTTATTGCCAATCATCTATTTGGGTGCTTTTTGAGTCATCCAAACGGCGATGCCGGCAAACAACAGGTTGGGAGTCCAAATGGCCAGGGCCGGGGGAAACGCCAGGGAGGTAACGAGCATTCCGGTAAGTTGCACCACGAAGAGGTACGTTACGGCGAGCGCCAAGCCCAGCGCAATGTTGTTGCCCAATCCGCCGCGTTTTTTGGGGCTGGCCAGGGCCACGGCCAAATACGTCAGCAAGAAAACGCTGAAGGGGTACGCGGACCGACGGTGAAATTCCAACGACAACCGTTTGACGGTGGGGGAGCCGCTGACTTTTTCAGCTTGCAGAAATTTCCACAGGTCCCACGAATTCAGGGTAGACATTTCCGACGCCGTGGGCAGCACGCGGTCCGGTCCAAACGGGAGGACGGTGTCCAGGGCGCGCCCGGTGGTGAGGATTTCGCCGCTGGGCTGCAGGGTGCGCAGGGACCATAGGTCCAAAAACCAACGCTGTTTGACGGTGTCAAACCGGGCAAAATCCGCACTCAGTTTGCGCTGCAACCGACCGTTCTCAATGCTTTCCACCGTCAGGTGGTAACCGGACAAGCGGTCCGGGCTCCAGGTTTCGAAGTAGAGAAAGGTGCCGGGCGATACCTGCCGGTGGATGTTGATGGGGCGTTCTTCCCGAACCGGAGCGTCCAGCACGTAGCGGTCTTCAAAAGCGATCCGTTTGGCATTGGAGGCGGGTATCCACCAGTGCTGGAGCAGCAAGAGCAGGAGGCAAACGGATCCCGCAGCCAGGGTGTAGGGGCGCAGCAAGCGTTGGTAGCTCATGCCGCCCACCAGCATGGCTACCAGTTCCGTTTGGGCAGACAGCCGCGAGGTAAAAAAAACGGTAGACAGAAAGACGATGAGCGCGCTGAAGAGGGTGCCGTAGTAGGCCACAAAATGCACGTAGTACTGGGAAATTACTTCGCTGGCCGGCACTTGGCCCGTGATGAAGTCGTCCAGCTTTTGGGAGACGTCAAACACCACGGCAATGGACATGATGAGCGCCAGGAACAAGACGTACGTTCCCCAGTACTTGCCAATGAGGTAGCGGTCCAGACGGGTCATGCCGATGCGGTTGGCGCGCGGAGACGCGTTACAGGCGTTGCTGCAATTTGGGAACTACTTGGTTTTTCCAAGCAGCAAAAGTGCCTTCGGTAATTTTTTGCCGGGCCGTTTCCACCAATTCCAGGTAGAACCGCAGGTTGTGGAGGGTGGCAATTTGCTTGCCCAGGGATTCGTCGGCGTGAATCAAGTGGCGCAGGTAGGCGCGGGTGAAGGATTGGTCCACAAAACTGGTGCCGGCGGGGTCCAGGGGGGTGAAGTCGTGGGCCCACTTGGCGTTGCGCAGGTTCAACGTTCCTTCCCAGGTGAATATTTGGCCGTTCCGCGCGTTGCGGGTGGGCATGACGCAGTCAAACAAATCCACGCCCAAGGCAATGTTTTCCAGAATGTTGGCGGGGGTGCCCACGCCCATGAGGTAGCGCGGCCGGTCCGCGGGGAGGCGGTCGCACACCAATTCGCACATGGCGTACATTTCGTCGTGGGGTTCTCCCACGCTCAGGCCGCCAATGGCGTTTCCCCAGGCGCCTTTTTCCGCCACAACATCCGCAGATTCTTTGCGCAAATCCGGATAAACGCTTCCTTGAACAATGGGAAACAACGCTTGATCGTATCCGTACAGCGGCTGGGTTTCCTTCCAGCGCGCCAAGCAGCGGTCCAGCCACCGGTGCGTGCGGTGCATGGCGTCTCGCGCGTAGGTCTCTGGGCACGGGTAGGGGGTGCACTCGTCAAAGGCCATGACGATGTCCGCGCCAATGTGCCGCTGGATGTCCACCACGGACTCCGGAGAGAACAAGTGTTTGCTGCCGTCTATGTGCGATTGAAAAGTGACGCCTTCTTCCCGGATTTTCCGACGGTCCTCCAAGGAGTACACTTGAAAACCGCCGCTGTCCGTGAGCATGGGGCCGTCCCAACCCATGAATTTATGCAGGCCGCCGGCTTCGTGCAAAACGTCGGTTCCCGGCCGTAGGTACAGGTGGTAGGTGTTCCCCAGTACAATGCCGGCGTGCGTGTCCTCTTTTAAATGCTGCGGAAATACTCCTTTGACCGTGCCCACCGTTCCCACCGGCATGAAGAGTGGCGTTTGCACGGGACCGTGGCCCGTGTGCAGCACTCCGGCGCGGGCTTTGCTTCCGGGATCTTGGGCAGTAAGGTCAAATCGCATGCTGCAAAAGTACGCCGCGCTTTTCACTACTTTTGTGCGATGTTTGACCCCACCCACCCCACCGTATTCTGGACTGCCTTGAGCTTCCTGGCGGGCGCTGTTTTTCTCCAACTTTTCTTTTGGATGGGGGTGTTCGCCAAAGTGGCGTGGGCGTCCAAAAAAGGCACCGACTCCCCTTCGGATTTGCCGCCCCTGTCCCTGCTGGCCGACGGTCGAAACGCAGAGGAATTATTTCCGGAGCTCTTGGAGCAGTGGAGCCAACAGGAGTACCCCAAACCCTTGGATTGGGTGGCCATCAACAACCAAAGCGTGGACGAAACGGAGCAGGTCTTGGACGCGCTTCGGGTGCGTTATCCGCAGATGCACCAGGTCTTGGTGCCCAAGTCCGAGCGATTTTACGATAGCAAAAAATTCCCCATCACCTTAGGCATCAAGGCGGCCAAGACTGAGTCCGTGCTCCTCACGCACGCGGAGGGACGGCCCACCACCCAACAGTGGGCCTCGCGGATGGCAGCACCCTTTTCGGACCCCAACGTGCGCCTGGTTTTGGGCGCAGTCCGCATGGAAGAAGGAACTGGATGGTGGGCCAGAACCGTTCGGTTTGCGCATGCTTTTCGTCAATTGGAGTATTTGTCTTGGGCCAAATGGGGCTTGGTACTATCCGGCGACGGCGCCAATTTAGCCTACCAGCGCTCGCTCTTTTTTGAATTGAAAGGTTTTCTTTCGCACATGCACCTGACCTCCGGCGAAGACGACCTCTTTGTCAACGAGGCAGCCCCCCAAACCAACGTGCGTGTGGTGCTGCATCCGGATGCGCAGGTAACCGTCCCCCTGCCGGCCAA
>Ga0315906_10002117_pt1 | contig 28403 bp, 37 predicted proteins | sample LakEriMetagenome_4_FD_203526 | JGI IMG/M metagenome (GOLD analysis project Ga0315906, IMG submission 203526) | Freshwater fungal communities from buoy surface, Lake Erie, Ohio, United States - Buoy 2 MA122 | ecosystem: Environmental > Aquatic > Freshwater > Lake > Lake biofilm | place: USA...
AGTCATGTTCTGTGTCAAATCATCTTGACGCTTTAGAATCTTAGTTAAGTTGTCATCAGTCCACCATGCAGTGCCGGGATTAGTTTCCATAAATTCCCTACGTGCAATGTCAAAGCTAACTAAACGGCTATATCCTTCACCAGAGTTAAAGGGTGTAGCAGCTAAATCACCTACGTTACGAGTTAGCTTATTCATAATGCCATACTTACCTACTTCAGCACCATATAAGCTACTAGTATTGATACCATCCATTAAACCTGTGCGGCGAATAGCTCTAACTACTTCAACAAACTCTTCTTCAGACATACCTAAACCAAGGTTAGTTAGTTTGTTAGTCTTAGCTACAGTTTGCCAAATAGATTCTTGATCGCTAAATAAAGCCATCGCATATAGTGCGCTACTCTTAGCACTACGTAAACCATGCACAGGGGAGATAGCTACAGCGTTGAAAGCGTTCATACCTTGCATAAAGAATTGCACAGGGTTAAATGCAAAGAAGCTGTGAAAAGCAATGGTACGTGCCCATGTAGGATAATCTTTAGTTGCACGTAATGCAGCACCTAGTTTCATAACTGGTTTACCACCTACACCACCTTCAATACCCTCACTTATCATACGCATAAAGCCTAGATATTCCTTCTCTTCTTTAGTAGGAATATTCATCTGAGCAATGATGTAATCTTGCACCTTTTCAGCTACAGCTAAACGCTTACTCTGACCAACATATATTCCCTTGTTAAGAAGCATATAACGGAATGCAGCATCAGGAGTCATAGCTTGTACGTTAGCTGGTAAGTCATCAGCAAAACTATTAAACCAACGTTGAATATGACTTTCACGCCACTCTAATGTAGAAGCTACATATGCTGTGTTACCAATCTCAGCAGCTACACTATCTAATGGGCTAACTGTGTTCACTGTATCTTTACCAAATACAGATAACACTCTATCACCCCTCTTACTTGAGAAGTTACTAGTAAGGCCAATTGATTCTTCTACATAATCATCATCTGTACGGTTGTACTTAACTTCTGCTTTAAAGTTAGTTCCAAATCTACCGCTATCTAGTGCATCAATAATTTCTTCAGGTCGCCAGCCATAAGGCTCCATTAAACGGCTAGCATCTTGAATGGTAAGTTTACCAGCTTTATGTAATGACTGAGCTTCAGACAAAGCTTTTACATAAGCATTGGCATCAGCCACATTGCTAGCAGTACGGTGAGTAGTGGTAACTTCTTCAATAACACCATCAACTTCATAGCTAGATTTAATTTTAACGAAATATTCATCGCTGTAAATACGGCGATATTCCCCTGCACGATATGGAATTACAGTATCAATAGGTTGGCTAGCAAAGCTACCCACTTTAAAACCAAATGTTTTACGATATTTACCGTCAATTAGCACAGGCTCAGCAGCTTCGTAGAAGACATAACCCTTAGTAATGGCTTCTTCACGAAACTCTGCACTCATACGTTGCATAGCACCAGTATCGCCAAGATAGACAAAACTGCCCTCTTTAGGCGTTATTGGCTTACCAAACAGTTGATTACCACTATCGTCAAACTTTAGACCAGTGTTAAGTTGGACAAACCCTCGGCGGGTCATACTCTTAACAGCCACATCATTACGCATCTGCCACATAACATCACGTAACGCACGTACTTTAAAGTAGGCATCACGGGCTTTTAATGACAGACCTTGACCAGCTAGTTCATGTGCTGAGAATAGTTTACCCTCTTTATCACCGATGACTAATGCATCATTCAGTGCCACCATATCTGCTTTACTTAGCTTCTCAATGGATGGTCGTACAAAGTTAGTCAACAACTTCTGATAACGGCTACCTTGATTAATACCTACAAGACGTTGTGAATATAGTTCACTGGATGTAGCAAATGCCCAATCGCCCATAGCAAATCGTGCTGCGCTATTAATATCATCATCAGAATATTTACCAACAATGGAATAATCTAGCGTACGGTTAATAGGTTGCTCAACTAGCCACCCTGTCTTCAATCCTTTTTCAGCATCTTCAATTGCGTTGAGTTCATCCATCACTTCGTCCAACTCTTTTTGTAGAGAGGCAAGTGTTGGTTTAATCTTTTTGCTTTCAGATGCAATCATTGTCATGTTGGCATTTACTTGAACAGCTTGTTCTTGTAGTTGCTTAACATGGGTATTGAGCATAGCGGCAATGTTCTTGTCTACTTTACCAACATCAGCTACGATACCTAGCTTAGCTAGCCTATCCATAACATCGCTAGCAATTAGCTTAAAACCGTCTACAAGGCGCTTAAATGCCTGTCCTAATACCGTGGTAGGTATTTCATCACTGAAGGCCCATTTAGCAAAGTTCTCAGCAAAGAATTCACTGTAGCTAGATGCCCACTTGTGAATCTGAGATTCGTATGCCTGATACTTACCGTAGTCACCACCAGCCCACTTATCAATCCAGTTGACAGCAATGTCTTCTGCGTTGGTAATGGAACGATATTCTAATAATGCTTCAGGGGGGAACACATCTAGAACAGACTTAGTGTCCCCCTCACCTGTAAACTTAATGCCTTTAGCACGCAACCACTTGTTAAAACTACTATTAATAATGCCAAAATACTTTGTAGAAAACTCTGCTTCAAAAGCGTGACCATATTCATGGGCAAAGTTTTCCATGTATTGACGTAGTGATAAAGGATTTTTATTTGTACCTCGGCGCATTACGATTAACGATTGACCATTACCGTAGTCATAATGTATAGCACCAGCACTACCGTGGTTTTGTTTTATGTCTGTTACACGTGCACGTACTGTTGGGTCTTTACTCTTAACCATATCTTCGTAGTCCATAACTACAAGTTTACGGTTGTCCATGCCTAGTGCTTTACCTAGCTTGCTAACAAACTCTACAACAAATGCCTTCTTAACACCAGCAGACATAGTGATGTTGCCAACAGTGGTAGTACCGGAGGCAACTTGTAAGTTAGCAAATAAAATATTAGCATCAACTTGTGCAATTGAAGAAGGGCGACCTACTGGTACTTGACTAGCAACCACAATGTTACCTGCATCATCTACCATGCCTTCGTTAGCCTTGATGTAGTCACGTACAGTTTGTGCATGACCAGCAATGGTGGCATCATCCCAACCAGTTGTATTCTGTAACCAAGTCTTAATTTCTTTATCACTCTTACTAGTAGCAGTTTTACTACCAATTTGATAGGCAGCTTTATCTACATCGTCTTCAAATGTAAGTTGTGATGTTTTGTAACGAGGCTTACTATCTGTTAGAGCTTTAGGTGCTGGAGCACGTTCTACTGGGGGTGTTTCTACAGTAGGTGCTTTCTTACCACGCTTAGGTTTACTCTTATTTAGTTCTTCTAATACCAATGCTTCTAGTGCAGATTTACGTAGTTGTAAATCTTTCTTAACACTCTCTTCAACCAAAAAGCCTGTGTTAGTAGTGTCAGGTACAACCTTCATGCCAATAGACCCTGTTGGATCGGCAACTTTAATGTAGGACTCAGCCGCCTCTTTAGTTAAGAAACTAGACGCTGTATCTGGTTTATAAAATACTTTACCAGTAATAACTAAACCATTCTCAGATAGAGTGAATGGGTCTACTGAGTGTACGTTAGGGTTGTTTGTTTTAGAATAGATGCGCTGTAAGTCTGTAAGTTCAGCAGCAGCTTCAGATGCACGAACACCTTTAGACGCAACTACATCTTGTAGTTCGGCAATTAGTTTCTCAACAGGTGCACGAATAGTTTTTTGTAAATCATCAGCAGCCGTTGTAATGGCATCAGGTAGTATTTTAGCAGCATTCATGCTGACTAGTTTACCTAAGTCAATGGCTGTACTAATACCTGTTAGTTCACCAGCAACTACACCTACAGCTTGTAAGCGTTGTTTGTTAGCCACTTGTGACGCAATTTTAGCAGCTTCGGCAGCCATAATAGCATTCTTACCACCAGCAGCAGTTAGTGATCGTTCTACACTTTGTAATGCACTAGCATTTTTAAATAGTTTTGCTGATTTAATAACAGCACCACCACCTGCTAGAGCAGCACCTACTACACCTAGTCTATCTAACCAATCTGATAAACCATCCCACGTTTGTTCTTCACCAGTAGCAACCTCTTGTATTAGTAACGCAGCTTGCCAATCAGTAATCAACCAACTATCTTTTAAATCGTTATACAAACCAGATAACCACTCACCTTTTAACTCTTCAGGTTGTGCATTAAATGCAGCTTGTAAATAACTTTTAGTTTGTGATCTACCAGAAGTACGACTAATGGCATCCGCAGGGACGCCATATTTAACTGCTACTCTATCAATAGCTGCACCTTGTTCAGCAGCCATTGGAGTAAACTCATATAAAAATCCTAAGCCAATAGTAGACCAACTTTTACCATCTTGTATAGCTTTGTCTAGTGTTGCAGCAGCACTTAAACGCTTAGACATGCGAGTAGTAGACTCGTTAATTTCAGCAGGAGTGTTATTAAATAAAACAGAAGGATTACGTACAGCAGTTGTTTCTACAGCTTGTGTTGTAAGTTCTTTTAATTTAGCACGAACATCATTAACGTTATTAATACTAACTTCACCGTACATGCGATTACGTGCAGCAACACTATCTAGTGTTTGTTGTACAATATTTACGTTACCTTCAGAAGCAGCTTTAACCGCAATATCACGGTCAATGTTATTCTGTTCAGGTACAGTGGTACGCCAATTACCATCTACAAACTGGTCAAAATTAATCTCATCTGAAATATCTGTATTTCCAGTAGCCGTTGCTACAATGCCTTTAACAACTGAATAGTTTCCCACACTAGTGTCAGGAGCAGCTACAGTGTCTTCAGCAGTGTATAAGCTTTGTTCAGGTTGTGCTGCACCATCTTCTTCGTATAACATCATTATTAACCTTGTGTAGTAGGTTTAGTAGGAGTATTTATTTTAGCATATGTACCAGCTAGATTACCAATAGTACCAAAAATAGTACCCGCAGTTTGGAAATTAGAAGCACTAATTGCTGCATTAGTAATAGCAGTATTTTGTTCTGCAATTTGTGCCATATAACCTAAGTTACCAGCTAGTTGAGAACCAACACTAGCTGTTCCACCAGCTAAACCACTACCACCCATACCACCTGTTTGTGCAGCTACGTTAGTCATAGATGCTTGTGCCATACGAGCTTCACGAATTTGCTGACGCATAGAGCGAATATTTTGTATTTCAGCTTTACGTCCTTCCGCTTCATACTGACGCTGTGATGCTTGTGCTGCTTTTTTTTGTTGATTAGCACTAGAAATATTACTTACGGCTGATGCGCCAAGAGCAATATATGCTATAGTAATTGGATCCATTCCCATTTTATTTCTCCGTTGAACAAACCATTAAAAGAGCATTGTTAATTTGTTTAACAGGTTTAAAGCCAAAAATTGTTTCAAACCTAATTAACGTTTGATTGTCAGCAGGAATAAGTACAAACACTTCGTTATGCCCTGCTTCTCTTAGTTCTTCTTTTGCAACATGCCATACGTCTAGACATTTCATGTACACACGTTTATTCCACTTATTAGTAACGGCATGTGCGTAAACACGCCCCATGTGATGTTGAAACTTTAATGTCCCATCTTCATCTTCCCAAAATACATCAAACATTAGTATTCCCCACAAATGTTCCTGTCCAACCTACAATCTTCATATCTTTACCAGCTTGTGCAGTAAACTTAAACTGCACTGCTTTACCTCTACCACGTAATTTATTTTTTGAAATAACTAGTGGATAACCATCATCAAATGTAGTACTAGGATTAGCAAAGTAAGGACGTAGTTGACGATATACTTCTACTTCAGCAGCCCACTTACCGGGGTAATTATTGTCAGTAAAATCCCAAAGACTTTGCATTTTACAACTACTTTGATTGAGTGGAATAGTATTACTATCAAATGTTGTTTCAGTGCGCTTCATAAAGACAGTTAGATATTGCCCCGATTTAATCCTAGCAGGGCCATTACCACCCATGTTATATCCAGTAATAAAATAGGCAGGTTGCTCAACACCAACGCTGTTGAAGGAATACCAGTCTTTAAACTTAGTAGAACTATCTCGTGTATTATCAAAATCAGCAAACGTTACAGAATAATTGTTACTGTTAACTGGATGTAATATTAGTATTTTATATGCTTTATTTGTACCAGACACGTTAGCTACGTTAGCAATTACATTATCTGTATTAGCTATTACATCATCTACACCAGCAATAACTTCGTACTCGTTAGTAATAGTAGTTGTTTCTTTAGTAACCTCAATAGATACAGGAATAACACCAATAGAGGTATTAATGGAAAACCAATACCAACTATTTAAACGGGCATCAAAGGCAAGAATAGTGTTTTTATTGAATCTACCACTACTAGTAGATGTATTACTTGAGTTTGAATATAACCAATAAATAGTTTTATTTGTAGCATTATACGAGCCTTCAGCATACAATTTACCTAAAATTGGAATGTCTTGATAAAAAGTTTTAATGTTTTTTTCACTAATATTAGTAGCTGTATATTCTACAGAATTAGTTGCACTAACAACATAAATACCACTAGTGCTCCAATAAAGCACTGTGTCTTCTACAGCTACAACACTTTTACCTGCTAAACAACCTACAGCCGATACCCTATCAACTGCGTAGTTAGATGCTTTAAAACCTTGGTCTACACCAGAAATAAACCACACGCCGTTAGTGGCAAATACCATAATACCACGACCTAGTGGTTGTAATGAGACAATTTCACCAGCTTCAGGAATTTCAATAGTACCACCATCATCATCTTCTAAATCACTAATAACTTCAGATGTTGGATCGTTAGTTTGATAGCAATTACCTACTTTATCAATATTATCTAATACTTGACTAAAAAATACAGTTCCTAATAAGTCAGATGTTGGCATACCTGCATACCATGTACGCCCTGCAAAAAAAGCACATACTTTAGGACGATATACAATGTCTTCAAAAGGATCAATAATAAAGTGTCCTTTAGGAGCAGGAGAATTACCAAAATCTTGTTTGTTTAAGAATCCGGGGCTGAAATCATCATTACTATCTTTACCATAAATCCAACTTTTAGTATTAGCTGGGTATTTGTTTGAGTTAGCACCTTTATAAGAATTAATTTGTGTATCTGTCCAACCTTGGTTATACAAGTTATATTTAACATCAGTAACATCTACACCTAATGCTGCCCATCCTGCATCATCGTATTCAGCATTAATTGGAACACTATTACCACTATTATCAATAAGTGCAACACCTTTAAAATCACGAATTTCTAAATCTAGTGTTTTAACTGTAAAAGTTCCCCATGTATTTTCATTACCTTCAACTGGTGCATAACTTACTAATAATGGTAACGTGTCTGCACTAGTAACAATAAGTCGCCCATAAGTAGGAGCAAAACTACAAATTCCTGAACCAACAGTGTTGGGGTTACCGGGAACTTTGTAGGTTTCTAAATCAATACGAAACACTGTATTGCGTGACGCACTAACACTACCAGTAGCAGCATTATAGAAGTTTAAATAACGACCTGTCTGCGTTACAATAAAATCCCTATTGCCACTACCAGCTACAGTAGACCATGTACCTGTGGTAAAGGCCCATAAATCTTTACTGTCAGCAGTAATGGCAGCAGCATGTAAGTTATATCCAGTTTCATAATCCAAACCATTACGGCGTTCAATAGTACCGTCAACTTGTGGGATTACGTTAACACCTTCTTTGTAGCTGTTTTCAGGCGTAAGAAAATAGCCGCCTTCAGTGACTAGACCACCTACAAACGTAAACGAATCCTTTACTGAAGCTTGTGCTGACATTACATTACACCTTTCCACTTATGACGATTTACGTCATCTTTTTTTGGTTGTTCTTCAATACCTAATTCACGCTTAGCTTTTTCACCAACTTCTACTAATTTAGCAAGACGTTGTTGACGTTGCATAGCGTCTTCTTTACGTAGTGACTTCTTCAACTTCGATACCTCGTTGTTTTGCAATTGCTAAGATACGTTCTTTACGTGTGAACAAACCTTTGAGTTCATCAGGTACAGGGCCACGCATTGAATAACGTGCCTGATATAAACCCATTGGAGTACGATCAATAGCAAGTTTATTTACAATGCCTGACTCTTCACGTTCTTCTTTACGTTCTTTAGCTACTAACTTTTTTTCTTGGTGTTTTTCCATGACTTTATCGTAGGCAGTGGTCATTTCATTTCGCCTTTCCATTTGTGTTTGTTAACATCTTCAAGTTCTTCAGGCATTTCATACTTAAGTTTTACTTCTACTTCTTCAACTTTAGGAGACTGATTTAATACTTCTTTAACTTGTTTATCAACACTTTTTTGTTTAGTAGCCATGTTATCTCCCGTAATTAACTCGTGTGTTGTATTTAACTTCACCGTTTTCATTTTTCCAACTATCGTTACGCATTGCCATTCGTCCTCTAGTTGCTTTGCGTTCTTCTCTAGCATTACTTTGTTGCTTTAAGTTAACGAATGCTTGACTCTTTGCTTCAGCTAACAATGTAGGAAAAAACTTTTCGGGAATAGCTGGAACAAAATTATCCATGTGTGTCCAACTAGCTTGTTGTGTGCCATAGGCACTACTTTTATTAGCCTGTAACGTATTATCTACACTACTATTATAACCATCAAAAATTAAAAACTGATCGTCATAACTAGTCCAGTATTGAGGGTCTTGGTTAATGACATATCCATTAGCATTAATAACACCACTTTGTGCAACACGGTTAGTAATAATGTCGTTAAATGTTTGAGGGTCTACCCACGTTACTTCTTTTTTATTATATTTGACCCATTTAACTTTATTCCATGTATCTGGAATTTTCATTTTAGTAGGGTTATTAGTATCACCTAATGCTTGTAATGGTGCAAGTTGAAACAGAAAAGGCCAGTCACGCTGGCTTAGTAATTCAAAGTAAGCCTCTTTAACAAGTTCTGCAACTTGTACAGCTTCTACTGTTTCATCTATACTACTTACGGGGTCTGAATCTAATGCAGAAAGAATGTTCTGCGTCATGTCTAGTAAAGAAAGTTTAGCCATACACTTCCTTATGAGGGATCAATTAGTAAACAACTTAAACCAGCTTCTTTAGCAATAATAGCAGTAGATGAAGAAGTACCATCACCACCTACTTGTATTGTAACAATGTCATTAGCAGCTAAAGTAACATACCCATTAGAAGCTAAGTGTAATGTATCCACACCATTGGTTGTTTTTTTAACATACACTTTACGTGTAGATGCAGTGCCGTTTACAGCATAATGAAAGTTATACGCTGCACCGCTAGCAATTGCAGCAGTTTCAAATACAATCCAAAAATCAAGTTGGTAAATACCTGCTTGTGTAATTGTAAACTGTCCATTAGCTGCGGAAGGTGTAATGTTCTGGTATCCGTTAGCAACCCATGCACCAGTTGGATTTAATTTAGCTAAAGCACTAGAAGCAGATAATGTTTGAGAAACACTGCTAGCAGTAATATATAAATCACCGTATGCGTGTCCAGCAATAAACTGCCATGTTCCACTACCACTACCATTAGCTACATACACTTTACCACTGGCGGCAGTAGATGCCCCTTTAGGTTCATGTAGTTGAGGGTCAGTAAGTGCTGAGTGCTGAATATTAGCCATCTATTTCTCCAAAAGGAAACGGAGAAACCCCTTATGAGAGTTTCCCCGTTAATTTACATTAAATGTAACGTACTACGACAGTAGCTGTACCAGCAGTGAATGTACCAGTGATGGTTGCAGTTAGGTTAGTTGCAGTAGCATACACCTTAGCTAAGCCACGGTTAGTAGCAGCGTCACCAATAGCATAAGAACCACCAGCAACAATATCAGCACCAGCAGTTAGGTTAGCAGTAGCACCTTGAGTAGCTGAAATCCAGCCATCAGGATCAGTTGCATCACCAATTTCAACTTTAGTACCGCCTACCCATGCTGTACCAACTAATAGGTTAACATCCACAACAGCACTGCCAGCAGGGACTGGAATCACTGCGCCAGATGATTGAAATGTAATCTGTAACACTGCTTCTTTAAAAGCACCATCAGTTGAATAATCACCTGCAACGTTACGTTCAGGGAGGTTAGGGCCGAAACCGACAACTAAGCCATCGGCGTTAGTCCAAGTAGATTGACGAGTCATTTTAAATTCCTTTATATGTTAGATAAAAAACACTAGGAGAAATCCCCTAGTGTTAGTTAGTTTAGATGGTAGACTTAGAGATGACTGACACTAAGCACTCAGGGCGATATAGCTTGAGTCCAAAACGTGCGTTCATCACATACTCGTCACGGCGTAGGTCTTTGTTACGCTCGTATTCAACACGAGGCATTTGACGATAAGCACCAACGAAAGGAGTTAGATCGCCACCAACAGACATAAACACGTTAGTCACAGGGGATGCAGGGGTGTTAACACTACCACGACCATCAGCGTTAATAGCTGTGTCAGTAGGAGTAGCTAGGAAGTTAGAAACATAAACGTCAAAGCCGAAAATGTTTTTAACGAAACGCATACCAGTAACTTCGTTCACGAAACCACCGTTAACAATACCACCGAATTGTGGGTTGTTAATGAAAGCTTGTGCACCAACTAGTTGGTTAAACACATACTCTTGTGATGGATCAATAATAGCAACACGGCTACCACCAGCTTGTGCTTTATCTAAAGCAAACTTAGCTTTAGCAAAGTCATCTAAAGACAACACAGTGTTAGAACTACCAGAAGCAATGAAGCGGTGTGAAGCACCGTTAATTGAGTTGGCGTTGTTAGCAGTTTGTGTGTTAGCTAAAGAGAAAACAGAAGTTTCTAAGTTCTCATCTAAAGCTCGGCGCATCTTGGTAGGAAACATACCAATTAATTGTTGAGCGTAATAGCTGTCTTGCTTAGCCTTATCAGTGATATAGGTAGCAGATTCAACGTAACGATCAATAGTGAAGTTGAACTCACCAGTATCCATTGCGTCATACACAACGGGGGTTAGTTCAGCAGTTTCCCGCATTGGTAGTTCACCAACAGAAGGAATTGTGAATTGGTTGCCATCAGGGAAACCATTTAGCATACGCACGTAGCGTGTGCCCATGAGTTGTTCTTGTAGAACGTCTTTTAGTTCAGCAGACCAAAGTTCTGCACGAACGAGGTTTTCATTAACCTTTGCGTAATCAACACCAGCCATTTAATTCTCCTTATTGACCAAAATATAAGGTCGGGTTTTTAGAAACAGTTTGTTGTAACTTATATTGAAACTCTTGTGACCAGTAAGTGTTAGGATCATCTTTACGGACTTTAGTAGCCCATTCTTTTGTTCCTTCTATCTTACTACGATCACCGCCATTTGAAGTTACGGAAGTGGTATTTACTGAATTGTTATCAAAGTTATTTGCTGGAAGGAATGACCCACCACCGAACAAAGATACAAACTCAGTCGGATCAGTCGCAGCTAGTTCCATAAGGATACGGGCTTTATCAGGAGTTGAAGCTTTATGCTTAAACATCTGTTCTGCTTTATCACCAAACTTCTCTTTCATAAGAGCATCAGCTTTAAGCAAATTGCCTGTCTTAGTATCTTGCTGTTTACGACCCTCTAACGTCTTCTCTACAAGCTGTTGCACAACATCAGGGGTTAGACCCTGTACAGGAGGATTGTCGGCCTCTGGTGCACCACTTTGCTTTGACATACGTTCCAAAACTTCATCAATAGTTTTAGCTGAAGCAGCTTGCTCACGTAGTTTACGATTTTCCTCTTTTAAGGTTTCAATAAACTGGTCAGCGTTATTATAAGCTTTAGCTAACTCGTCTGGAGTTTTGTATTTTTGCGTTTCACCCACAAGTGCAGTGAAAAGCGATCCATCAGTTGTCGCTGCTGGTTGGTTAGTGGAAGAATTGTCTGTCTCACCACTAAAAATTGTTGCATTGGTCATGCGAAGTTCTCCTAAAAATTGGTAGCCTTAGAGTAGGCTAATTAAAAAATGTCACCTTTTAGCTGTATCTGGTAACATTGACATGATAAACTCATATGCTTTAATTTGTCCTAAGTTGTACGCTAGTTTAGCATAATGGTTAGGACAATCAAAGTCATCTTTTTTAATATTACTAATATCTTCTTTTAAAGATAATAGTGTTTTATATAAAGCTTCTAATGTATAACTACTATTATTCCAAGCTTTAATAAACTCTTCATTACTACTATCTTTAGGTTTATTATTTAATAATACTTTATTCATTATATATTCCTTATATTAGTTTATATATAATATACTACCACAATTACTGAGGCATGTCAACATCTGGCCCTTCAGGGCTAATTGTGGCCTCAGTTTGAATGTCTTCAGATACCTGATTCATTAGTCGTTGTGTTTCAGCTTGTTCAAAAATCATAGCATTGTCTTGAACAATACGATAGTTCTGCCAACCTAAATTCTCTTCCAAAGCTTTAGCAATAGCTTTACCACTGATATGAGCAGCCACAGTTGGCATAGCTTGTACAGCAGCCATAGTTTGTGACAATTCTTGAATGAATCTTGCTTGTTCACCATAATGACGAGCACCTAAAGGATAGATTTTACCAGCAGCCATTAGGTCATCTTTTGTAACGTCTACAAAGGATTCAGTACCATAATCTTCGTCAATTGAACGAATACGCTCAACACCTTCAAAGTTACGTACAGCTTCAGCTAACATGCCGTTTAGTAGAGGTTCTAGGATGTTTCGTTCAAACCAACTCACCTTGCTTTGAAAAATACGTCCAGCAGCGTTCTCTAAGCTTTGTACTTCGTACTTTGTCTTCTCACCGGGGGTACGGATACCCATAGCCTGTTTAGGCGCTCCTGCAAGCTCTTCCATACGGTTCATAAGCTCATTAATCTGCATGTCAGCCTGTAATGCTGTAGCATCAGGACGTAAGAAAGTTAAACTACCTTCGTCACCAACGAACACAGTGGCTCCGGGTTCGTATTCAAACTCTTCCACAGTGTTACCACCGACCACCATAACAGGGTAGGCAATGAGGTCAAATACGTCTGCCTTCAAGTTTTCCAAATGGTCAATTCGGTATTGCATACCAACCAACTGGTCTAGTGGCCCTTGTGCCCAAAGGTTATCTGTACGTAATCTCCAACCACAATGGAACATGGGTTTGCTACCTGTCCACATTGGATTAGGTTGTTTACGTAAAATCCACTTACGATCAATAACTGTAATTAACTGGTTGCGTAAAAGCAGCTTCTTTTCAGGATCATAAATGTCTCCCCAAAACTCTAGCAACTCAACCATGTCACTTTCTAGGTATTCGTCAGCACTACCAAAGCCATCAATAGCCATGTTCAATTCTTTCTTGAACTCTGGATCATCACGATAGTTTTGACGGAACTGTAAAGCTTTGTTTAACACTTCTTTGCTGTAGTTTAGTGCTGGCTTAGTCTCAATGTCAGTCATCAAGTCGCCTAGTGATTTAAGCATACGGCGCACTACAGGGGTCTTATCAAAGGTTTCAGCCAACGGATTAAACACAATGTCTGTAGGATTAATGCGATAGGCTTTAGGGCCAATGTAGCGACTAACTACATTACCTGTAGCGTCACTAATAACATCACGTATATAATCATATGTGACAACTACGTTACCAAAATCAATGTAGTCGTAAACTAGTTGAGAAACAAGAAGTTGAAAGTTAGAAGCTTTTAGCTTCTGTTTCATGTAGTTAGTAATGGCATAACGCTTTTTAGTTAACTCTTCACTTTTATCAGTGGCTTCCCAAAAAAACCAAGTCTCAGATGGGAACAACGCAGCCATGTAGTTGGCATGTAAGTTGTCCCTAATCTGAGTTAGTTTAGGAGTTACTGTAGAGTTTTTCCAAGGGAGTTTACTATTACTAGTTTTACGTGTATCAGTGGCAAACAAGTAGTTACGTAACTCTTGTTGGTCTGATTTCCATACCGAACGGTTAGTGTCCCACTTAACCCACATATCAGCAATTTTATTTGCTAGGCTATCGTTATCAAAACTTACTTGTACGTTTTCGTTCATATTGTCCTCTTAGTAGGCTACGCCACCAAATTTAGAATTAAATGCAATGATGTTTGATTTCTTACCCCATGACCTGCTAGATACTGGGGATTTACAAATCTCAACACAAGCCGCTAAAGCATCTTTAACGTCATCATGCTCAGGGTTATTCATAATGAGTTCTTCTTCTAGCACTTGGCAGTTACCGCCTTTGTAGTGCCAGATTTGATTGTTGGTATAACGGGGTTCTAAGATAGAAGCAATGCGCTCTGCTTTGTTCATAGTCTTAGGGGGGTTATACTCATCAATGGTAAACACAATGTTTTGACTACGCATGTAGTCACGGAACTGGCTTACAATGAGTCGCTGTGCAGCTACAATCTCACAACGCATCTTTTTAAATCGCCACTTCCTAAACACTGATTCAGCCCTATCGTACATAACAGAAATCTTGTTTGTTTTAAATCTGTCAATATCAAGGACATAATAGTTATTATCTTCGTCTACACCTACCACAGCAATAACAGTATAGTCTGAGTTGTTACTGACTGTGTAAGCAAAGTCCATAGCTGCATACACATGGAGAAGCTTATCACCAAAGTACCAAGCACCGCTAAAGTTTTCAATCTTATCCCTTTCATAGTAGTTAAACCTACTACGGTCAATAAGCTGTGTTTCCACAGCATTAGGGTTATTGTAGTATTGGGCATAAAACTGAGTAATATCCAAATACTTTGCTTTTTTACGGGCTAATTCTTTTTGGTCAAAACCAAAAGTCTTACCATCTGTACGCCGTTGTTTAGGCCATAGGAATTCACCATTAGTCTCGACAACACGTTCGAATGTTTCGTACACTTCCAACTCGACTTCTTCGTCCTTATCCTCATCATAGTAGGACTCATTCATTTCCATCATATCTTTGTACAAGTCACCGGGATGGTAACGTGTACCTACAGCCCACTCTTTAGCACCAGTAGATTCAATGGAGGATAATTGTGAATAGAATGCCCTTACTTGGTCACGTCCAATTTGAGAATAGGCATTATCAGGGACTACTACGTCATCTAACACAGCAACAGAACAATGCAACCCTGTTACGTTAGCTGTAATACCTGCTGCTTTAATAGTTGCATCACGAATACCCTCTGCTCTACGCTTAGGGTGGTCAACACTAATCTCATCCGCAGCCCAACGCTCTCGTTTACCTTCCATTTCATTAACCATCTCAGGCCAATAGAAACGGTAAATATCAGATAATAGAATGTCTTTAACAGCTTTTAATTGTTTTTCAGCCAAGTTAGCTGTAGCAGATACATATAACACTGTAGCTTCAGGATGCTTAGTAATGTGGTGTGCCACACGATAGGCAATCATTGCACTCTTTTGGTGGTCACGAGGAAGCAACACAAGTTGGTTATCCTTAGCATCTTGACGTTGCCACCAAGCACACAACTCCTCATGCACTGAACCCAACACACGATGGGGTGCAACAAGACGAATAAATGTAAGCAAGTCAGCTTCTGCCGCTTGCTTTACTAGTTCTTTTTCAGTCATTACCATTTAACTTTATCTGCCCAATATGCAGCACTCATCTTGCCTTTGGCAATGTTACTAGCATGTCGTGCTTTAAAACTTTTTTGTCGTGCTGTAGGTTGTTTATCACCAGTCACACCTTGTTGACCAAAACGAATAGTTTTTACTTTGTCGCCTTCTTTAGCAACTACTACGTGTGATTTAGTAGCATGACTAGGTGTGCGTTTAGGTTTATTAAAACCAGATACACCAGCACGTTCTAATCTTGGGTCTTTAGCCATGTATATCCTTTAACGATATTTAGATGTTTTAGAAGCAATTTTTTTAGGTTGTGCTACAAACTGTTTGCCTTTAGCATTTCCTTTAGCTTTAGCTTTATTAGTAGCAGCTTTTTCAGAAGAAGAAAGTGCATCCCAAGCAGCATCAGGTAAATATCGTTTTTTACCTTTAGATGGTTTACCATCAGATGTTCGCCACTTTTGTGCTGTCCACTCCTTTAAAGATTGTTGTGGATTTTTCATTTCTTTTTCTTAGGCGGTGTATGGCTAAGTTTTTGACTCTTTTCAGAGTGTTTTGCTCCAGTATGTAACTGGCTGCCCATCTTATGAATTGGGCCTTTATATTCTTTGCCACTTGGTAAATAGTGTTTAGCAGTTTTACTCATGATTTATACCCTCCACCTTTAGCTTTGTATTCTTTAGCTAACAACTGTGCTTTACGTGCTGACCACTCACCGGGATCACCACCTTTAGTGCCAGCTTTAATTTTTTTAAACAACTCTTTACGCATAGTTGGTTTTGTATAAACATTAGCAGAATTAACTTTTGATTTGGGTTTCATTTCATTGTTCCATTCTTCTTACGGGCAAAACTACGATTAGCACTCTTACTAGTAACACGTAAATTACCACGACTAGCACTGCCACCTTTACTTAGTGGCTTTTTGTGGTCTACATCTTTACCGTCACCTTTGCTAACCTTACCTTCACGCTCCAACATACGGCGTGCACCATTACGTTTAGCCCGATCTTTTTTTACATCCTCTTTACCATCATACTTTTCGTATTGTTTTTTATAATCACGTTTACCGTTGGTCATAAATGGCATTATCGTTTACCTCCAATTACAATTCCTAAACGAGCCATATCACCTGCAATACGACTAGGGATAGGGGGTAGTTCTACCTCTTCCTTTTTAGGCCTTCCTACGGGCTTTTTAACGGCTTCTGAGGCATATCCTTTATCAGCCAACCACTTAGCAGCAGCAGTGCCTCCCGGTTGTTTAGCATGACTCTTCATTTGATTAATTGCTTCTGAACGCAACTTTACTTCTAGTTCGGCTTGCCACTTATCTACATGTGGTTTAATTAAAGCATGGTTACGTACTTCAAGCCAGTGTTCCCAATCCCCAAGCAATAGTTGTGCAGGTTGGTATTCTGAAGGATCACGACAATCAAGAAATACATCTTTCCATTCTTGTAATGTATATACAGGTTTAAACTTAACATCAGGACGAGCAAACTCTTTAAAGAGTTGTAATATTACTCGCTTGCCGCTGCCATCAAGGAACTTGGTTCGGTCAACCATTCGATACTCCTAATCATTTGTTTAGGTATTTGATTACGTCTAGCTATTTCACCATTACTAGTAACTGCTTGCGTAAGAATAATACCTTCGGGGCCATCATAAACAACCCACCCTACTTGCTTACATAACACTGGCACATACACAAATCCTTCGTCTTGAAATGTCCATGCAGTTACATCTAATTCAGATGCATCTTCCCAAATTATGTAAGCGAGCTTCATTTTTTAGCTTTATTTTTAGCAGTTCGTTCGCCTCGTTTTGGCAGACTTTTACCTGCTTTAGACATAGCAATTGCTACAGCTTGCTTTTGACTTTTACCACTATCCATTTCTTTTTTAATGTTTTTAGAAATAGCTGATTTACTTTTACCTTCTTTTAATGGCATTTTAGATTCCTTTTAAATAAACTGTTTTACCGTTACGTTTAACGGCGGTTAATACTTCTTGTTTTAAATCATCTTTATCATAACTAATATGTACCCAACCACTGTGAGGATCACCCTCAGTGTAAAATTCTAATATTAATTGCGTAAATTTAATATTATTTTGGACATATTGCGCTAAAACTTTGTTGTCTAATCCAAGAACTTCAATGTCTGCTGCCATGCCTAATACATGGTCACTAGTAGCACTACCACCTATAGCTACATTTAACTGTGCTGAACGATAACCACTAGTTACAGTAATGGGGCCAAACTTATCCCGTATGGGTTGCAGCACGTTAGTAACCAGTTGTTGTAAATTTTCAACGACACTAGAGGAAGGAGTATTATTAATGCCACGGCGTATTGCTGTCTCTGATTTAATTAATTCTTCAAGTGTAAAGTTATTGGATAGTTTCATTTATTACTCCGCATATCTGCTAATTTTTCAACAGTTCTACCGCCAAAATAAGCTAAGAAAATAATTTGTCCCCATTGACCTAGTAACTGTACGTATGATTCTTGTGCGTTATATCCATAAGCACTCATCATTGTAAATACAAAGTATGCTACAAAAATTGCAATAAGGGCCATTGGTCGAATGTTTTTAGACAACCAAGAATCTGACCCCATGTCAGCTTGCCACCTATTTGATACAGCAGTTTGTTCTATCTCATATAGTTTAGTGTCGTTAGTTAATCTAGCTAACTCACCATCCTGTGCCATTTTAGCTAAATCAAGTTGTGCTTGTGCTTTAGCTTGCGGATCAGGAATAAGTTTATCTATAAGTTTAGTACCAACATCTAATATTGCAGCTAATGGAAACATATACTCTTCCTATTAAAAATATACAACGTAAATATAAATACCATACAATATTAGTATAGCCAAAATAATAAATGCTACAGATAGAACTATAACGTCAATCAAATCACTTATTTTTTGTTTGCGAATTAGTGCATTTCGTGCAGCAATTTCTTTATTTCTACGTCTACGGCTAGCAGCTTGTGCTTGAAACTTTATCCAATCTTCCCAAAGACCGGGGCGACCTGCATATATCATACGTTCACGTAACTCAGTCTCTTGGGCATTAAGCTGCTCAAGAGCCATAAATTCTTCCATATCCGAACGATCACCATTTTTATTTGTTTTCTTAGTAGCTTTTTCTTGTATTTTTGCTTTATTATCAAAATAATCAAAAACTTTACCACCAATAGCTGATAGTTCTTTACCGTTGTTTAATGCAGTTTTAATAACTTGAAAAGCTGCATTAGCAGCAGCAAGTTCAGCAATCATCTGTTATTCCACCACGTTACACAAACAGTAGAAAGACCAACAATAAATAATAAAGGTTTAGCTATTTTAGAAATCCATTCTAAAACAACAAATGCCCCTTGTGCTGCATGAAAAGCGTTTACTACATCTTTAGTATTTTGTGCAACTGTATCAACTTTGTTTTCAACAGCAATAAGTCGCTCATAAATTTCTTTGTGGCTTATTTCAGACATTATACAGGGTCTTTCCAATAGTCAAATAACATGTCAGTAACAGTTCCAGTAAAACTTAAACTACGTAAATAAGCATACCACTTATCGGTATTACTACCTAAAGTATAACCTTTAATAATTAAAAACTGAGACTCTGCATCTTGTAAACTATTACTAGTAGCACCATTTGCTTTATAATATTGTAACAACATATCAGTTACTGTTCCTGTGTAACCACGTAACTGTAAACTATCATAAATAGAATTTGTAACTGGATAAAAATCCCAACCTGTATTATTGCCAGCATTTACGTTATTATTAGTAACATAAGCTTCAAATATTGCACCGCCTGTAGCGTTAATGTCTCGGATGGTCAAATAGTTGACACTGTTTGTATCGCTTGAGTCGGATAAAGTAGCTTGCGTTCCCGGCGTTGTGGATTGAAGAAACTTTTGGTTTGTACCTGCGGTGAGAAGTGCTCCGACTGTATTTGTTGTGCCAGATTTGAGTTGCAACGTGCCGTTAGTCATTGTCAAGTTGCGAGTTGAACCAAGCGTCAGTGCATCTTGCATTGCCCAAGTGCCGCCAATACCATTGAACCTAATTGGGTTGTCAATAGTTTTTCCGTTAGTGGTAATAGTTTGTGATGTGGTTGCAACAAAAGTCCATATGTTAGTGCCGCTAGTAACAGTCATACCCGTAGAAAGCACTAAATCACCATAAATTTGCGGCGCAATGTTAGCAATTGTTGAACCAGAAAACCCAGTGAAATCCAGTGTTCCGTACACACGGTTTCCAGTACCAAGTGAAATAATATCCACACCAGCTTTAAAATACATATTAACTGCATTTGCAGCAGTTCCGTCAGTGGTAGTAGACCCTCCGGTTATAGTGCGAGTTTGTCCGGCTGTGCCAACCCCGGTGAATTCAACCGTCCTTGTTCCGGTCATGGTCAAACCTGTCGATATGGATGTTGTCCAAACCGATGCGTTTAAGCCCGTTATAACCATCTTACCAGTACCAAAAGCCATTACCCTAGTGTTAGTATTGGAAGAAGTAAACAAACCACTAGTTAACGTATAGCTTGCCAAATCTAATGTGCCAGCGGTTAGTGTGGTTACACGGGTAGCACCAGTAGTTAGTGCACTTCCAAGTTGCCAACTACCACCTACACCGTTAAAGGTAATAGATGCTGAAAGACTAACGCCATTAGTAGTGATTGTGTTGCCAGTTGTTGTAGCATTAAATGTAATTAAACCTGTAGCATTCCAAACAGTTGCTGCAACTAAAGACATAGAACCACTAATAGTAGGTGTTCCACTTCCAGAAAATGTTACTGTACCTGCGGACACTGTAATATCTAAGCAAGTTAATGCTCCAGTTAGTGTAACTGTATACGTACTAGCTTGGTCAAAAAATACAGAATCAGCAGCAGTGGGAACGGATGCCCCACTAGCTCCGCCAGAAGATGCTGACCAGTTAGTTGTAGATGAAGTATTCCATGTCCCCGTTCCACCAACCCAATATCTGTTTGCCATAATTACTCCTCAACAGACTCGTCAACTACAATGGGGGGATTCTTGACAAAAGCATCCCACTTGTCATATCTAGCTTGCTTCATGGCTTCAATTTCAACATCAGTCAAGCCGTGATCGTCAGCTAAATGCAAAGCATCTGTAAACCCATTAATAGTAAAATCAATTTTTATCATGTACTGCTTTCGTAATTACACTTGGTAAGAAAGTTCAATGTACAAGTCTGCGCTGCCACTGGTGTACTTTGAAACTAAAAGTGTTGCCTGTCCTGTGGTTGTTTGCTCAAATAGACTGATGTAATCAGTTCCAGCAATTGCACGAGTAGTAATGCTACCAGTGGCTGTTGTAATTAACGCAAATGAAACAGCACCAGCCGAACGAAGGTCAGTGGTAGAATTTACATTCCAAGGTAGTCCCCGAATAAATGTTTGATTACCAGCAGTCATACCTGTGGTGGTTATGTTTGTAAGAGAGATGGTCACAAATACTCGGTTGCCAATTCTTGTGTACAAGCCACTGGCAGTACCAATGGTTGCAACATTACCCGCTGATTGGTCATCTGCTAATATTGGGGTAAAAGTTCCAGTTTCGTAATATCCTAGCAACTCGCTTACTAATGTTCCAGCAGTTGCTGTTCCGGGGTTTGGAAGAATAAACCCTCCCGGATAAGACCGTGGTGTATTTGCAATTTGAGAGGTGGCCCTTAATTCAGCAACGTAAGTGCGTTCACCACTGTCTACAAGACCAGTTGTAGTGCTAGACAACGAAGCAAAACCAAAAACAGTGGAGTCTAAACTTCTGGTCGTTAGATTCATCCCTAAAGTACATGCTTCTGCATAAACTTGGTGAAAACTATTTCCGTTAGAATTCAAAGTGTACAAGGTTGGATTTCCAACAACAATGCCTGTTCCACAGCTAGAAACTTCTGGTTGGATAAATCTATTGTCGCTACCTATCCACATTGAGATGCCTTCACCAAACGAAGAAAAAACGCAGTGGTTAACTTGGTTTAGGTTAGCTCGTTGATTGTCTGTACTACCAATGGTTGTGCCGAGCCAAATACCGCTGTTAGTGTTTGAGCTACCGCCTCCATTAGCTCGGCAATGGTTGATCTGGTTGTAGTAAGGGCCAGCCACACCAGTGATGCCCTTAATCATAATTGCTGATGTGCGGTAGTTTGCGTTGTTAGTTACGCCATCGTTGTACGTAAATGTTCCGCTACCTACGTTGGTAATAATCGCATTGTCAACAACACATGATTGAGCACCTTCTAAAAATATCCCTGCACCAGTGCAGTTGTTCATGTTGATTCGTGCATTGAAAATCTTTGCATAAAGAACAGAAGTGGTTGGGACAGTTACAGAGGGGCTGGTTGATGTGCGAATGGCAAACCCGTTTGCTGTTTGCTTAAATGTTGCATTAGCATCAAACTGAAGAATGGTGTTTGGATAAATCTTAATACTGGTTACGGCGTATGTCCCTGCATCCACATACACAGTTTTACCACTTGTAAAACATGCATCAACGGCGGCTTGAATTGCAAATGTGTCGTCTGCTACCCCATCACCCACAGCATCAAAGTCTTTAACACTCACCCTATTTAGTATTGCTAAATCTGAAAGAACTACTACTTCACCATTAAGGTAAAGTTTACTTGCATAGAATTGATCCACATTCAAAATTGAATTGTCATCCATGTCTAGGTTGGCCAGCATGTTATTTGGGCCAGTACCATCTCGGCTGAGAGTGTTTTCAAATGCGGCTTCGATGAGGTCTGAATTATCATTCAGCGCATCAATAGACCCATATCTACTCCCAATAGTGTTCAGTGTTAGTTTTGCCATTAATAGTCCTAATAAACTTATTAGTAATGTACCCGCAAAGGGGTGATAGTTAGTTAATGAGATGCTTAGACCTTATATATATACAAAGGTCATCATATTGAGTAATTTACGTAAACGCATTTAAACGAGTTTTACGGCGTTTTGTGGCTGTTAGGCTACTACCCCCTTACCTACCCCCTAAAAAGCTGTTAAAACCCTTTTAAAATCAATTTAAACACGATAGTGGTGGGTGGGTGGGAATCTTTTTAATGAAATGTTCTGGAACAGTTAATTATTATGAGATAGTTTTAAGGGTTAGTGCAATATAAAACCAACCCCCCAACCCCCCTTTTTGAAATTGAACATGGTTATATATTTATATAAGTATATATTTATATAAGAATATAATTATATAAGCATATATTAATATATATACTATAGTATTATATATATATAGTATATTATTACTTTAGTATTACATGTATATATAGTATATTAGTATATAACAGTTTATATATTATATATACCCCCATATTATATATTATTAATAGTTAATATATTATATATTATTATATATATCAAGTATTTACCTATTATTTATATATTATTACTAGTAATATTATATTGAATATACCTATAATATATTGATAATAATTGAATACATACGTACTACACTACTTACCCTCTATATATAGGGGCGTTTTAGGTACGTACTAAGGTACTCATAATGGCTCTTATAGGGTTTCCAGCCTACCCAACTAATCATTAAGTATTCATTTTAGTTGTAAGGTTCGTGTAAGTATTCTGTAGATAATGGAGGGCAACCAAGCGGCGTTGCAGTAATGCAACAAATCTTGTAAGTTTCATGTAAGGTTTCTATGTATAATAGATGCCATGCACCGATACAGTGCACGTTACTAGTAAGGACTCCTTGTAAGTTTCGTGTAAGGTTGACGTGTATAATGGAAAGCATACGATGCAAGGTGTGATCGGACACTAAGCGGGTGTTGTGAAAAGACAACAAATGTTCTTTGTAAGTTTCATGTAAGCTTCGCATGTAAAATAGAAGCAAGCAAGGGAATACGTACCCCTAATAAAACGTATAGGTAAGCTTTGACTATGGCAACGCAATGTCCATACGAGTACCTTAGGCGCAAGTATCTGGAAGAGATACAGTTGGAATCACTGACAATGAGATATGCCAACAGCCCGCAAGGGTTTCTGAGATAGCGTTACTAGTAGCGTTATCTTTCAAGCCTAGTCAGTCTTATTAACAGCAAAGGAAATCAAAATGTCATTCGAAAATAATCTCCGTGTAGCACTGCAACAAGCTAAAGAGGGTAAAGATATTAGCCGTGAAGCAGGGGCAGGGGTGTGGGCAAACTATGTGCGATCAACATGCTACCCCAACACTCCCTCGAATGTGGAAGAGTTAGACAAGGAACACAAGCGAGTGGTGGATGAGTTGGAACAGATGAAAGAACTGTCCAAAGAAGAGAAGAATAGTCTCAGGTCTGCAAAATCAGTAATCGGAAAAGCCATTACTAATAACGTGGATGTGTGGAAACGTGACGATAGCGGGGAAATTGAGCAGGAAGATTGTTTCCCAATGCCAAAGGGTAAGAGTGAGTTGCAAGAAGCGAAGAGCGACTATGAGAGAATGGTAGCGTACATTGATGCGGCTCAGAAAAAGTACGATAGCGAGACTCGGGAAGCATTCACTACCGAGCAATTGTCTGACCTGTGGTCTAAGCTTGCACTGTTGGCTGATGCAGTGTACCAAGCTAAGCAGGGTAACTAATCATGGCAGGGGACTAACAATCCCCTGTTATTAGTAACAACCAAGGATTATTATGTATAAAATCAACATCAACTATTCAGACGGCACTCATACAATATCATACACGGATATAGTAACCGCTTTACGTGCATATGCAAGCTTTATTGAAGAGGTATACGAATTTACTGAAACAGTATTCAGCATAACATATGCGGATATTGATGGTATTAAACTAGTATTCAAACCGGAGTAAATCATGCGTAAAATTGAAAAGGCTATGTGTTTGGCAATTGGTCAACGTAAGACATGGAGTAGTGGCAATACGTCAGTACGCCCAATTGATGATGTTAATGTAGGTGTATTTCTATTCGGTAATCATATCGCTGATGTTAATAGTGAAACAGGGTTTGTTATGGTTAATAGTAATACATTAGCTAAGTGGCCTACAGTTACCACTAAATCTAGACTACGTGCATTAGGGGCTAAAGTATGAGGGACATTATAGAATCATTACTAGTATCGTTGGTGTTACTAGTATCAATCGCAGGTTTCTTTGACATTCTTTGGAGATAAACAACATGACAACGTATAATTTTTATTCAGACCCCGGACATGGTTGGCTTGAGGTTAGCCGTGAAGAGTTGGCTATGTTACACATTGATGACGCTATTAGCCAATACAGTTACCAATCAGGGGACAAGATATATCTTGAGGAAGATTGTGATGCATCACTGTTTGTTGATGCACTAGAAAATATCGGCATCAAGTTTACATTCAATAGCATTACTAGTAACAACGATTCACCAATTAGGTTAATGAAACGGTACACAAAATGAACGAAGGTCTGTCATCATCCGTAATTGTCGAACTAGCAACTAGTGATGATCTCATTGAATTTGAGCGTAAACTAAGGGCATTTTTAATGAACAACGATTTCAAAATGGATGAAAGTGTGGAGAATTGGCTAGACTCCGAATTCAACCGCATATATGTGACATATGCATATCCTGATGTAACGAAGGTGAACTAATGAATATCCCCGTAAAACGTGTAACATGGCCGTTCCCTGTACGTAACGGGGAACCAACTAAACCCGAACCTGTAAACATTCCAGTGGAGGAATCACCCTTATGAATTATCTAGATGTACAGCAATTCGACACATACGTAGCAGCATGTGCTAAACAGAGTGGGGTAACCGTACACTGGGACGAACCAGATAGCACACCCCGTACCAATGGTAAACAGATGTGGTTGCCAGCCATTACTAGTAGCACTAGTGCTGAGTGGATGACACGTATGCGTTACTTTGTTAAACACGAGACAAGCCATGTAGTGTATAGCGACTTTGTTTATCTCAATAAAGTAAGCCCTAGCGGGTTGCTAGCCCTTATCAATAACCTGCTAGAGGATCATCGCATCGACTATCGCAATGATGCTGAGTACAAGGGTGACGGTGTTATTAGTAATGATTTCTGGTATCTGTATGCTGATGACATTAGCAAGCGTATGACGGGTAAGGACAAAGAGTTGCAAGAAGAACAACTGTTGACTCTACCGTTATTCATATGGGATGCATCGCTACGTAACTGGATTCATTCCGCAGATGACGCTAAGAACCAGATGCTTAGGGCATTAGATGCAGTGGGCATTGACCGTCTTAGCAAGCTGGACAAGTATGTAGAAGAGATGCTTGATGTACGTGAGAGTGGTGATGCTGAGCAAGTAATGTCCCTTGCTGAGCGTATCCTTAAAGACCTGTACGATGAAAACCCTGAGAAATACAAGGGTAAGGATGATGACTCTGGCACAGGCACAGCTAGTGCTGGCAAGGGTGCTGATGGTAAAGATGGTGATGCAGTGTCTGATGATGTAGACCGACTCATCACAGTGAGTAAGCTTATGGAAGAGATAGGGCACGAGCATAAGCCTAGCCGTACAGGTATTCACCTGATTCCCGGTAAGATTGGCAGGGGTGCATACGCAATCCCTAAGCCTAGCGACTATGTAATCTGTGGGTTTGACAAGAAACTACCGCATGTAGTTGGCAGTATCATTGGTAGTGGTTACTTTAAATCAGCAGAGGTTAACTCATACATTACTAATAACGCACGACCTATGGCTAACCAGTTACGCATTAAGTTGCAGACACGTAGCCGTGATAGGTACGAGTATGGTAAGAAGAAGGGTAAGCTACACAATGGCTCATTACATCGCCTTGTAAGCGGTAACGACAAGGTTGCAGAGCGTGTGTTTCGTCAGCGTGTAGTAAGCGATACTACCGATACTGCCGTATGCTTGCTGGTTGATTGCAGTGGTAGTATGTCTGGTAAGAAGTTTGACATGGCATGTGCAGGTGCTGGTACATTAGCAGAAGCATTGAAGCCCTTGAACATTGCCTATTCAATCTATGGGTTTACTAATACTGTGACAGAGGAAGACCCTATTGTGTGGTTGTTCAGTGAGTTTAATGAGAAGGCTACACAATCTGACTTAGTTAAGCGGTTTTCTACAGCTAGTGGTGGACTATGGCAGAACAGTGACGGTGATGGTATCGCATATGCTACAGCACGACTAGGACAACGCAAAGAACATCGTAAGGTGTTACTAGTATTGTCTGATGGTAGTCCTGCTGGTAGAGATCATGCAGGTGACATTGAAGCGTACACATTGCAGACAATTCAACATGCTGAGAAGATGGGAGTAGATGTTTATGGTATTGGTATTTGTGATGATAACGTTACTCGCTTTTATAAAAAGAACGTAGTAGTCAACGACCTTAACAATCTTTCCCCAACAATTTTATCAATCATTGACAGGAGTATTTGACATGAGCACAACAGAACTGAATGACCGTGTGGCTAAGGCAATTGCGGCACACTTGGGTAAGAAAGTGCCCGAACCAACTAAGTCCCTTAGTGATGAAGCAGTTGCTCCCGCACCTAAACCCCCAACAGCGTTGGAGTATGGGCATGTGTGGTTTAGTGAAGTGTTTGATTACAAGCCTAAGTTTGGTGACTTTGGTGTGCGTGTATTGGATATACCAGTAGACCCTGAGATTGCACGACTCATCCCTAGCGTAGATGCTGACTATGTGTTGCAGAAAGATGAAGCAGCATTACTAGTAGCGGGTATGATGGATGGTGACAAGACACTCATTACCGGCCCGACAGGTAGTGGTAAATCATCGTTGGTTAAGTATGTGTGTGCTAAGCTTAACCGACCATTCATCCGCATCAATATGTCTGGTGATGTAGAGAGTGCGGCATTGTTTGGTACGCTAGTTGTACGTGGTGGTGCTACCGTGTGGGAGGATGGTGCTATCACTGAAGCCGCTAAATATGGTGCAGTGTGCCTTGTCGATGAGTGGGAGCTTATGCCAGCAGAGATTGCTATGGGTATGCAGAATTTGCTGGAAGATGGTGGTTATCTTTATCTCAAAGAAAAACCCGGAACAAGTGAGGAGCGCACTGTCTATCCTGACAATGATTTCCGTCTGGTGTTTGCAGGTAACACTGTAGGACAAGGTGATGTGACAGGTGCATTCTCTGGTGTAGGTGTGCAGAATACAGCTACCATTGACCGATTCACCAACACTATCCGTCTAGGCTATCTGTCTCAGAAGCATGAGGTTGATATCATTACTAGTAAGAGTAATGTTGACAAGAAGGTTGCTACTGATATGGTGCGCTTTGCATCCCTTGTACGATCAGCGTATGAGCAAGGTAAGGTTGGACTCACTATCTCGCCACGTACCCTTATCAATTGGGCACGTAAGCAGAAGCGGTATGATGTGCAGTATGCATTGCAAGTTAGTTACCTTGAGAAGCTTACACCTGACGATAGCAAGAGTGTGTCAGAGTTGTTCACTAAGGTGTTTGGCTAATGTGTCAACAGCACATCAGTGCATTCGTGTATGACAAGAGGGGTAGACTACTCTCCTCTGGTCAGAACAGCTATGTGAAGACTCATCCATTGCAAGCTCGTATAGCGGCAGAGGTGGGTGAGCCACACAAAGTATTCCTACATGCCGAGGTATCCGCACTACTCAAGTGTGATTGGAAGAAGGCACATCGCATACTAGTAACACGATATGGTAAGGATGGTAGGCCATTGGTGGCAAAGCCTTGCAAGGTCTGTCA
>Ga0315906_10002119_pt1 | contig 28384 bp, 15 predicted proteins | sample LakEriMetagenome_4_FD_203526 | JGI IMG/M metagenome (GOLD analysis project Ga0315906, IMG submission 203526) | Freshwater fungal communities from buoy surface, Lake Erie, Ohio, United States - Buoy 2 MA122 | ecosystem: Environmental > Aquatic > Freshwater > Lake > Lake biofilm | place: USA...
GCTGCCAGTGTGTCCGCCATCTCGGCGGTCAAATCGGCCAGCTGCTCCTGCTCCTCCCGCAGCCTCGAAAGTTCGCTGGAGTTTTCAGCCGTCCAGTCTCCCCCGGGCTTGTCCTTCAGGCGATCCAACTCCGCCGTGCGGGACTCGAGCTCTCGCTGCAGCTCCAACAGGATCTTGAGCTGGGCGATCGCAGAAATCGCGTCGGAGTTCGGGCCACCCTCGGTGGCTTGCCCAGCATCCTCTCCCGGCCCCTGGTTCTCCTGCCGCCCCCCGGCCTCAGCCTGGGGATTTCGGGCATTGATCGCCTCGACCAATTGCTGCAGACGAACCCGGGCCGATTCCTGCAAGGCAACAGTCGTCTCATCGACTTCACGATTCTCGAGCCGACCGACCACTCGTCCCAGGGTCCGAGCGACACCAGCCAGGGACAGCTGGAAGACCTTGGCGGGCTCCAAACGCTCGGCCAGGGCTTCCGCCTCCCCCTGCAATCCGCGTTGGCCCGACATGAGCTGACGAATCGACACCAGCTGTCCGCGACTCCATTTCCCGGATTGATCATACAGGGAGATCAATCGACGGGTTTCGGCCACCGCTGTGGCCTGCCGATCGAGCAATCCTCGAATCTCGCTCGCGATTTTTTCGAGCAGTTCGTCTGCGAGCCGTTCTCGCACATCGGCCAGCTCTCCCTCCAGTTCATCGCCAGTCTCCTCAAGGTCGTCGAGCGCTTCGCGCATCTCCGCCTCAGCCTGCTCGGGATCGGCCTGGGCGAGGCTCTCTTCGGCGTCCCTCATCTGGTTTCCTGCCTGCTGAAGTGCCTCGGCAGCCCGGTCAGCCCCCGACCGCTGCAGCAACCTGGCCAGTCGATTCGCCTCATCGCGAATCTGCTGTTGCCGCTGCCTGAGCACTTCCAGCTGCGCCTCGCGTTCCGGACCTTCAGGCTGGGCTCCGATCTCAGCCAGCTGTTGCTGAAGCTCCTGTTGCTGTCGCTCGACACTCGCCAGCTGTTCGGCCGATTCCTCGATTTTTTTGACAAGCACCGCCTCGTCCTGCTCGCGCCGCTGTTCCAGGATGTCCTGCAAAGACTTCAGGTCTTGCTCCAGCTGCTTCTGCAGTTCGGCCGCGTTCCTGAGCCGCCTCTCCTGGATCCGGCTGGCGGCGTCCTGCATCTTGCCAGCAATGTCGCCGCGATTCGCCTCTTCCAGCGCATCCTCGACGGCGGTGACCATTTGCGAGGCCCCCTGGGCATCGTCGTTCCGCTGCGGAGAATTCTCGGGACCAGGACCACCGTCGGGCTTCGCGCCCGTTGACGAAGTACGATCGGCGTCCGCAGCACGCTCCCGATCCTCCATGTTGGGGCGATCGGGGGTGGCCCCGGCGTCCTTGACCTGGCTGCTGGATTCCTGACCGGCAGGTGACTTCTCGGCGTCCGAGCCTCCCATGGACGACTCAGTCTCCTCGGCTTGCGGAACACCACTGGTGGCCTGATCGCCTGGCCCAGCCGGGGTGGGCTCCCCGGGGGTTTCCTGCGACTTTTGAGAAGGCTCTTCCGCGTTCCCACCTTCCGACTGCGGCGGAGCCTTGCGGTCGAATGGCTCGGCTGTTCCACGCCGCCGCGAACCCTCCACCCGGTCTTTCAATCGCTGTTGCAACTGCGTGAACTTCCGGGCCTGCTCAGACTGTTGCTCGGCGAGCCGGGCCAGGTCCGCTTCGGGCTGAGCCTGATCGTCTCCCGCCTTGATCCCTGCCAACTGCCGCTGCAATTGCTCAGTCTGCTCGTTGATCTTTTGCTGGTTCCCCTGCAGGATCTGCAGATCCTGCCCAAGGCTGCGGTCATCCCGCCATTCGGCCAGTTGCCGTTGCAAGGCCTCCAGTGACTCGGCCACTTCCGACTGCTGTTCATGGGCCCGATTGAGCTCCGCCATGAGATCGGGGCGAATGGCTTTCGTGTCGGCCTGCGCTGTCAGTTTGCGGGCCTGGCCGAGGGCGCTTTCGATCTCGGGGAGTGGAGCCTCGCCCAGCCGCCGCAGTTCTTCAGAGAACGCTTCGAGGCGACGCTCGGACGACGAGTCGGACAGGCGGTTATTTCGCAAATCTTCGAGTGCCGCGCGGACCTTGCGATCGAGCCCCGTGGCGGGACTGTTCACCTGAGACGAGATCTCGCGTTGCAGCAATTCGGTCCGCTTGAGCGCATCGACATCTTCGGGACGCAAGGTTCCCGCCTTTTCCAGCTGCAGCTCCAGCGCGCGGGACTGTTCGCGGGCCTGCTGCTGCTGGCGGAGCAACTGCTCCAGATCGTGGATCAATTCGGCCTGCTGCTGCTCGATCTCTTGCGTTTTTTCGCGCTCATCCACCACCGTCAGTGTGCGAACCACGCTCCTGCCGGAATGCCCGGCCTGCGTCGCGGGATCGACATAGTCATCCGTGGCCTCACTCTGGACCCGGACCACCTGGCCGGGTTGCAGCCCCATGGGTTCCAGGTCGAACGCCCAACTGGATGACAGTTCCGTGGGCCGCGTATCGGAATCGAAGAGGGGTCGCGTGATCTCGGGGCCATCGTCGACCGTGTACACCACGACAACCTTCGCCAGGCCAAGGTCGTCTCGGGACGCAATCTCCAGCGGCACCAGGGCGCGTGACGTCACCCGTTGGTCGGCAGCTGGCCGAGTGATGTTCGTCTCGGGCACCAGGTCGGGCAGGCCCCGCAATTCGTAGCGAGCCAGGTCGGAACTCTGAATCCCGTCGGCATCCCGCAACTCGAACCACCATGCGCCGACCCCCGGGGCGCTCACAGCGAATTCCCCCGAGATCGCCCGCTTGTCGTCTCCCAGCCCCAACGGCTGTCGATCACGATCCCGCAAGCGAAGCTGTGCTGAAACAACTGGTCGATTCGCCGTGGCGACCAGGGTCACGCGACTGCCAACCAACGCTGTGACATGCCCCACCCCCTTCGGGAGCCGCTCCGCCGGCCGACGGGTATAGGCCGGGGGGGAGATCACCAGCTGCAGCTCTTCGACCGAAGGTGCATTGACGGTCTTCAATGTTCGCCACGGCATCGAGTCGTCGTCTCCCCCCACGACTCGGAACTCGATCGCCTCCCGGGGGGCCGGAAGGCTCCCCACGGAAACTTCCCGGAAGCCGCCCTGCGGGTTGGCCACGTTGATGGGCCGCAGGACCTCGCTGCTGGCAGGACGACCACGCCCGGAAGGGCGGGTCTCCAGCGTCACCCGGGCGGGCAGAGCTCCCCGCAGATTTGCCACATGAAACCGAAACTGCTCTCCACTGGGGACATGCAGTGGAGCAATCAGGTCTGGCGAAATTGGCTCAAGGTCGGCCGAAAGCAATTGCAGGGAGTCATGCCGCGGCCACTCCGATGCATGGAACGGCATCAGCAGTCGCTGGAGACCCAAGCTTGCCTTCTGGGGAGAGACCAGGACCAGGATCGCGGACACACCCAGCATTCCCGCGGCTCCGATGGCCCAGAGCCCGGATGCGGTCGGTGGAACGCACTCCTCAAGATCGATCGTCTCGATCTGCCTGGCAGCCTGCGCGACGGCCGCCTGTTGCAAAGCCGGGGAACCAACTCGCGGATCGCCCTTGCCGGTCGTGAACTGCACACCACTCGAGAGCGCGTCCCGCATTCCCGGATGGATTCGTTCGATCCGGAGGGCCAGGTCGAGATCCCCCAGCCCGGTCCGCAGTGGCAGAAACAGCTTCTTCCACGACAACCAGCCGATCACACCCAACACACCCAGCAGACACAGCAGGCGAACGCCCGGGTCATTGAGTCGGTACAGCACATCGGCCAGGACCGCGAGCAGCACAAGGCCGAGTCCGCACACAATGAGCTGGGAGAGACCACTCAACCAGACTCCCCCACGGACGCGAGACCGCAGACTGGAGAGCCGCTGCAGGAGAGGTTCACCGAGGTTCTCGATCATACCAGTCTCCACCGCTTCCTAAGGGCCCACTCGAGGGTCAACAGACCACAGAACATGGCCAATGCCAGCCAATAGTTCCAGAGTTTGAAGGGAGTTTCTGGCTCAAGTGGCACCGGAAGGCCGGGAGGGATCGCAGTCGACAACTGGTCGACGTTGGCCAAAGTGTAGGCACTGCCCCCCGTGGCCTTGGCAATCTGCTGCAACTCGACGGTCTCGGGGCGCACCACCTGGGTCTCACGGAGACTTCCCCGAACCTCGAAGTCGACCGCGGGGGCCGCCCCAAGAAATGCGGGGGCCGCGACAAAGGCGTGGTAGGCTCCTGCCGCACCCGCGACAAACTGTCCCACAAACACATCGGGCACATCGGTGGCCCGCGACATCACCAGCTGCTGCTCAGTGCCGCCATCGATCACGACCTGGACCCCCCCGGGGTCCTGCGGAATCAGTCGGGGATCGAGGAATTTCAGGCGCAGCTGCACTGCCTCGCCCGGCTGGTAACTCTTCCGGTCCGACACCAGTTCGGCCCCGCCCTCCGCTCCCGCAGCCGTGGAACGCGAGAGATAGCGCAGTAACTGAACCCAGTAGCGGCCGTAATACGTGTCTCCCAACCGATACCGCCACCGCCAGATCTCGTCGACCCCATGATACATCGTTTTGCCGTTGCCGAACCGCTGAGTGACAATCAGTGGGACAGGCTGCCCCTCGACCAGGCGCTGCGGGTGCACCATGTAGGTGATGGCCCCCGGTTTGACATTCGCGACGTCAGTGCTCCAGTAGAATCCCGGGAGGAAGTCCCAGATCTGCTGGCTCTCCGCCTCTCCCTCACCAAACCGAAACAGGGCCGAACCCTGGCGGGCCTCGGCGGTCAACTTCGGCTTGAATTCACGCAGCAGGTTTTCTTGGGGACCGGGCTTGCGCACCCCGGCCAGGTCCACGGGCAGCAGCGGCTCGAGCGGGGTATTACGGAACGTTTCGGGATTGTTCCGGGGACCGGCGATGAACAGCAACCCACGCCCTCGCTCTGACACGAATTGTCGCAGATTGTCCTGCACCGACACGGTCAGCATCGCCGCCGGAATGTCCCCCACGATGCAGACGTCATAGGCGAACAGATCTTCGCGAGTCACGGGAAACTGGCGCAGGGCGGTCCGGTCCTCATTGGTGAATTCCGGGTCGGCATCCGCCAGCACGGTCTTCAACTCCACCGTCTTCTCGCGCCCGAGCAGGTCCTTCAGCTGTCGAAACTCCCACCGTGGCAGCCGATCCACCAGCAAGACCTTCAACTTTTCATCACGCACCGAGATTCGTCGAACCTCGCGGTTGTTCGCAGTATTCAACTCGTCGGGCAGTTCACTCACCTCCAGCACCACCACCAACTCACCCACCTGGCTGGGGGTGAAACTCAACTCAAGCTTCTGCGGCCGACCATCCTCGGTGACACGAGCCTCCCGGGTCGCCAGGATCTCACCCGTGTTCTCGTCCTTGAGTGCTGCAATCACCGATCGCCCTGCACAGCCCTGTCCAGTCAGGCTGAACGTGAACGCCAGGGGCTCACCCAGGAACGCGGTGTCGTCAGCCAGCACCCCGTGGATTTCCAGATCGAGCAGCGGATCGGTGCTCCCGAGGATCACGGGGAAGACCGGGACCGAGTTCTGGCGGGCGAAACGGGCCGCAGTCGCCAGGGGCTCGCCATCGGTTGTGATGCCATCTGTCAGCATGACGACGGCGGTTGGAGCAGAACCGCGCAGGGTATTCAGGCTGTTCCGCAAACCCTCTCCCAGGCGACTTTCACGCCCCACGGGAACCAGCTCGCGAAGCGGAGCGGCCAGTTTCTCAATGTCTTCGCCGGTCATCACCGTGTCAGGGCCGATCACCGCGTCAAACTCGGCGACGGCATACACCCGCAACTTGTGATTCTGCGCCAAATCATGCAGCAACCTGGCATTGTCTGCCAGCAACAGACCCTGCGCCTGCGCCAGGCGAGTGGGGGGGCCCAGCCGGTTTTCCTCGGCCAGCCGACGTGCCAGTTCGGCCTCATCCGACCTGGAGTACCGATCGAGCGTTCCCATGCTCGCCGATGTGTCGATCATCACGAGCAGGTAGGGAAGTCCCGTTCTTTCGACCGACAACAACGCCTGGCTCAGGAACAGCAGCGTGACCGCCAGGCTCGAAATTCGCAGCAGTGTCAGCGCCCGGCGGCGCCACGGGGCCAGGTGCCCGGCATCGCGGCGGTATACCAGGACCACGAAGGAGATTGCCGTCGCCACCAGCACGAGCAGCAGCCAGGTCGGCCAGGGAAAGTCATGTGTGATACTCCATGTTGTCCCCTGCCCGGGGGATTCCGAGCGAGAACCCAGCAGCCACTCTGTAAGCCGTTTTGACAACGTCATGTGCTACGCCCGACGGGGCCTACGCTCTGCGAACACAATCCACCCCGGCAAATCGGGACCGGAACCGGCTGAATCTCCCACCGATCGAATGGGAATAGAGCATCCCGGACCACGCCGCGTTGTCCGATCGGAAACCAGTTCTCCGTGGAAATGGAACCGTGTTGAATTCGCACTCCCAGGTAAATTCTTATCAATCTGTGACGTGGGGGATAGGGGGGGCTCCATTTTTCGGAATTCCTCCCCCCGCGGTGCGCCCACCCGGACTTCGGTCTGTTGGCAGCTCTCATCGACACGGGCGTACACGTAAGCGCCGAGTGGAGTGGCGGCAGATGCCGCTTGGGGAACAAATCATGTGATAACTCATGGGTATTTCTAGCCATCTTCGGATTGCTCTTAAGCCAAAACCGCGCAGTTAACGCTTCAGAGATCGCCACCGGCAAAAATTAGCAAGATGGGTGTCGACCATGCCGACCACATTCTGCTGCGTCGTCTCTCTGACGGATCCCCCATCCGTCAGGGCAGCAAAGTTTATCCCGCTTGCCGGATTCGAGCAGCCTGCGAATTGAAACTCGCTTTTTCCCTCAATTTGTTTGAGCATTCAATCGGACGGGTCGATTCCCTAACTGCCGACGCGACGTGTTGTGAGTTCCAAGGAGGGGACATCCATGGCATTCCCATGCCGACCGGACCGCCATCGAGGGACCTGGGGCCTGCCACACTTGAGTTGGCTGCTGTCGATCTATCTAGCGGGCCCGTTAGTCGCCCGGGAGGTAGACAACGACTGGCTCGCGCCGGCTCCTCACGATCGTGTGTTCGAGACAGCACTCCGAGATGCCGAACCCGGCTGGCTCGCGGAGGCAGAAGAGCGGATGGAAGGCGAAGGGGATAAAGACGAGATCGAAACTGATCGTGATTCTTTCACCCCTGCCACTACAAATGTCTCTCGCGGACGCACAATCTTCGAGTCGGCGTACACGTTTATCGATAATCGAAGGGCGTTTGACACCCATAGCTATCCAGAGCTTCTCTTAAGGCTGGGGGTCAGTGACCGTTTCGAAGCGAGACTCAGTTGGAACGCCGAAGTCGGAGGCGAAGGAAACACCGTCTCCTCGGAAGGTGGCGAAGAGGACTTCGAGTCACCCCGCATCGTTCGAGAAACACAGGTGTCTTACGGCCTGAAGTATGTGATGCAGAGACAGGATGGTTGGCTCCCAGATCTGGCGGTCATCACCACTGGGCAGACTCCGACCAGTGGGCCGGAAACGGCGACCACTTTTGTAGGGACCATTGTGACTGGGTGGACTCTGGCGAACCGCAGCAAACTCGATGCTGCGATCCGCTACTCAGCCGATGTGGTTGAGCAAGATCACCATAATTTATGGGCTCCTTCCATCGTCTGGAAACTGCCGATCAGGAGTCGGGCCAATGTACACGCAGAATACTTCGGGATATTCACCTCTGGCCGGCTAGACAACACTAACGCCCAGTACATCAGTCCAGGAATCCATTTCCTTGTGACGCCCGACTTGGAGTTGGGTGTCCGGGGTGGCTGGGGCCTGAATGATGATTCGGCCCGATTCTTCGTGAATACGGGACTGGGCATACGCTTTTAAACCGCCACTCCTCAGCAATCGAGCAGACGTCAGGATCTTCTCCCAATCAATCTACCCCAAGTCTTCATCCCCCGTGCGAATTGCTACTGGCCGGCACAAGCTTGTCTTAGTTTCAACGTCTCGACTTTTTGCCCGTTCTGCTTCGTCACACCGGACTCATCCCCGTTGGCTTCCATACAACCAATCGGAGCAGTTCGGGCGCCCCTCTTCGAAAGGGATTTCGATCATGCGTTTCGCCTTCCCCTGCCTGAGTCGGCTCACCCTCACGGGACTGCTCGCGGCCGCTGTAAGTCATACTTACGTGGCATCTGCTCAGGAACTTCCTCCCGTCCCCGAAGTTCCCGCCCCCGCCCCACCAGCCGATCGACTGATCGAGAGCTTAACAGAACTGGTGCCTGACACCGGGACACCGCTCGACTTCGCCACCCCGGCACCGATCTGCATCACACACTTCCCCCAAACCGCCGGAGTGCCGGCAGGCTCTCCATTCGCAGGAGCACTCTGGGAACGCCCAAAGTTGCTGGGGAACTGGTTGGGAACTCGTGACGCACTCGCCCTCAACGGGATTGGACTCGACGTGTCGACAACTCAGTTCTATCAAGGCATAACGAGTGGCGGAATCAGTGAAGGCTTCGACTACGGTGGCCGAGGAGACTACCTGCTCAATGTCGACGGGGAAAAGGCCGGGCTCTGGAAAGGGTCTTTTCTGACTATGCATGGTGAGACCCGCTACGGTGACACGGTCAACTCCCGTACTGGGGCGATTATGCCGGTCAACTCAGCGCTGCTCTTTCCCCAACCCACGGGGACGGTTACCGCCCTCACATCGGTCAAATACACCCAGTTTCTTTCCGAGAGTCTGGTTGTGTTTGGGGGAAAGCTGAACCTGCTTGACGAACTGCAGCAACCTTACGCTTCTGGCCGGGGGGTCGACGCCTTCATGAACACAGGGCTCATCCTCCCCACCGTTCTGGCCCGGTCTGTTCCTTACTCAACCTTCGGCGGAGGCTTCGCCGTCCTCGAGAATCTCCAGCCCGTCTTCAGCATGATGCTGCTTGACACCAACAATTCGGCTACAACGACAGGTTTCGACACATTCTTCGACAACGGTGTGACCCTGCTTGGGCAGGTGAATCGCCCCATCGAGATCTTTGGTCTACCAGGACACCAGGGAGTCGGCGGATCTTACAGCACCGCGACCTACACAGATCTCAGCCTCACGCCGTATTTCAATCCCAACACAGGACTGGGGATCACCACTGCTCAAACGACCGGTTCCTGGTCGCTGTTTTACCTCGCCGATCAGGCCCTCTGGGTTGACTCCACCAATCCAAAGCGGTCCTGGGGACTCTTCGGTAACGTCGGCATCGCCGATGACGGGCCCAGCCCGGTTCGCTGGTCGGGTTATGGTGGTCTCGGAGGCAGCAGCCCGCTTGTGAATCGCCCACTTGATACGTTCGGCCTCGGCTACTTCTATGTGGGCTACTCGTCACCCGTGCAGGACCTCGCCCCTCGACTGTTGTCGATTGGCGACGACCAAGGGGTGGAGCTGTTTTACAACGCCGCGATCACCCCCTGGTTCCACCTGACTCCAGATCTGCAGTTCGTCAGTCCAGCTCGCAGCCGGACTCTGCCGCCGGGTTCCCAGCCGATTGATGACGCGGTCGTTTTCGGGCTGCGGGCCAAGATCGACTTCTAACCTCGCCAGCCCTTTGGGGAGTATGGCGACCTACCCAACGCGACTCCCCACGGGCCGCGTTCAAGATTCGGCTGACGGATGGCCGCAACCCTTCGTCGACCACCGACCGCCGCGTTTCTGGTGCCTCAGCCCGGAACGCGGCGGCGGTGTTTCTACTGCCTTTCGATCGCTCTCGTTTCCGCAGGCATGTTTTTACCCGCAGATTTTATGCCATACTTGCTTGCCAACAGGCGCCATTGATAAACAGGTAGTCGATCGCCTCAACAGGAACCGATGTCCAGGCAACGAGGATCGCGGTCTACGGTCCCTGATTCCCGACCGCGTTTCATGCCGGTGCAGCAGCGCTCATGTTGACCTTTTCGGGCCGGCGTCACGTGTCTGTGGCGGTCGGTTAAAGCTCCTCCAGAGTAACGATTCAGGAGGGTGCCGAGATGTAGTTGAACACCTCGAGTTGTGAGGCATGGACTGCCCGGCCTCTTACCAGGCCCTGGGTCCTCGTGCTCACGTACATGATCGAGCTCCATTTTGGACTGCATTGCGCCGCGGAAACTGTCACCTCCTTCCTGGTCGAAGTCGATCTCAGAGCCGACTTGGGTCAGCACTTCGGAACCCTCTAAGAAGTCGCGACCATTGACGGTGCTACTCATGGCAGGCTTCGCCCTACGATACAGCACCCAATTACGGAGTGAACGGCATGCAGTGCAATTCTTCGACCGTCCAACCTAGATTCGCAGCGAAGTAACGGCCGGGGAACTTCCACGCACGAACACACGTGTGGCACTTAATTGGTCGCCCAAGATGAACGGTTCTACTCGACGTTTGGCGGCCTCTCTCTTCGGGATCCCAAGCACAAGGTGTGGGTTCCACAGTCCCAGATTGACGGCACCGAAGTGAGCGTGCGGGTCGGTGAGTGGATGCTCGAATTTGGCAATGGTGTGGTCCGCCACGACGAACAGACATTTCTGTCCAATCCCGTTGGGGAAACTACGAGCGATTCTTCGAAGCATTCGGTCGTTTCTGCTTTTAGTGTGTGGTCCGTAGTGACCGTCCCTACCGAACGGCCAAGTCCCAGATTGATGGATTTTTAAACGCTCGCTCATTTATCCCCGGAAAGGGACCGCTGGACTTGGCTCGGGCCGAAACTCTCCAGAAGCCGGTCGTCGGTGAAACCAACTTTGTCTGCGGGCAGACTGGATTGGGGATCATTACCGATTCGAACATTGGCGGATTCTTCGCGTCGCATGATGATCGCTGGCAGGAACTGCGGGATCTCCAGATTGGTGCATTTCTTCAGCGTCAATATTCGCTGGCTTTTCACGACGAACTGCTGATGGGACAGTATCCTACGAGTCGGTTATTTAGTCTGAGCGGCGACCGTTTGCAGGATCTCTGGGGTTGGCCACCCGCGCCGCCCCATGTTTCCAGTTTCTCACGGAAGTGCGGTCCACGACGATCTACGCTGGGGAACTCTTCGTCGGCGTTTGGCCTTGGGGTGAGTTGTGGCAGTTACACCCCGATCGTCACGAGTGGATGATGGCTTGACGACTCGTCTCGCACTCCGAACTGTCCACTCAGATCGTCCATCCCTTAGACATTGAGAACGCGGCCAACCCGGTTAGCAACCAATGGGGCCAGCGGGTCACCAGCCCTTGTCACCGCAGGTGATACTCTGATTGCCTCCACATCGGTCCAGGATCCCTGCACCTGGAATTCCGAACAGAAACCATTTCTGGCTCCCAAAGAATGGCAGGCTTACGGGATGGTGCATGAGCTCGAATTGCCAGGAAATCTTGAGGGAGCGACGCGCTGGACCACATGCCCAATCCTGCTTGAGTTCCCAGTACGGGGAGCCGAACTGCGAATCGTCCAAGATAACCTTGAGATCGCCCGAACCAGCGTAGAGGGGGTCTCGGGCGACCACCTGCGACAGCGCAGCCGACTCCGACCTGTCCAGTAGAATTCGGGGGCCCACTGCCCGATTGGTGGGCGAACCCTCTCTGGCAAGCTGATCGAGTCAACACAGAATCGTGGATTTCCACTCTCGAGACCGCCCTCGTGTCTCTAATGTTAATCTCAATGTCCGGTCCCTGGCTTGATTGGGCCGCCAGTCTATTCACTCATCGGCGGCATCCACTTTCGATTGGTCAATGCTGTCCTCCTAACCAGAACCCTTTCATGCACAGCTCGCAGGTCCTCGTCCGAAAATCCATCTCTTCCGTCATCCCTGCCAACGCCCCCCGTCATGAGACTTGGTGCAAACTCCTTCACCACTCAGAGGGATTACAGTGCCGAGTCCGTATTCTGGCTTGGCAATGCGGTTGGTGGATGCTCCTCGCGGGCCTCATCGCAAGCCTTGGAAACCAGATGCTTCCCGCTCAATCACAACCTTGGCACAATCTGGTGGCCGAGAACTGGAAAGCCCCTTACGTTGGCCCAGATTCCAATGGACCTCATGTTCTGGGGCACTGGAACTTTGATGGGGATGACCCCACATCGGACCGGGGTCCAAGTCAACTTCCTGGGAAACTCGACGGCGCGGTTGCCAATCCGAGAGGTCGCTTTGGTAGAGGGTTAGAGTCGTTCGCGGGACATCCCCACACTGACAAACACCATGCACTGGTTGTCGGCCCCCATCCCTCATTGAGCCCTGTGGGGGCATTCACGCTCGAGATGTGGGTCCACCCCACAGCGGAGTTTCCCAATGCGAGCCTGGTCTACCTACTCGACAAGAAGTACGCGTCGCACAGCGACTATCAGTGGCAACTGCTCCCCCCCACTGCTAACGGTTCCCGCAGCATGGTGGTTCACTTGGGGTTTGGAAAAGACTCCGAATCATTCGCCACCGAGCCACTGAGTTTCCCGGTAGACACGTGGCAGCATCTTGCGATTACCTACGATGGCAGAGGGACGGTGCGTTTCTTTAAAAATGGATCGTCTGTGGGGAATGTCACCCGGTTGGGACGCCTTGGGATTGAATCCGGACCATTGCCACTGTGCATCGGAGACCGTACTGGGAGCCACTACGGCGGGTTCCCTGGTGTACTGGATGAAGTCCGATTGACCACTGGAGCCCGCGAGTTCAGCCCAGCTCGAATCTCTTTCGACATCAGCCGTCGGGCATGGGTCCGTCGCGAACCAGCCCCCAGCGTCAAGATCACCATCTCGAACCTGCTCGAGCAGCCTTTGGAGAGAGGTGTGCTTGTCTGGCGTGTGCCCGGACAGCCTGCAGAGAAGATTGAGCTTCCCTTGATCCCCCCCCGGGAGACTCATGTGCTTGGCCGTCTGTTTGATACGGCTTTGCGGCCCGATATCTACGACCTGCGGGCGCGTCTCGAAATCCCTGGTGAAGACCCGGTCGTGCTCGAAGACCAGTTATTGCTCACTCTGGTTGGCCGACCGTTGCCAGACCAATTCCCGGTCCTGATGTGGGGAATCGGAAGCGCCGGTGAATTCAGTCGTGAGTTGCCTCGCCTTCAGCGGCTAGGTTTCACGCATGCCCTGGGCATGTCGGCCGACGTGGGAGCGGTCTGGAAGGCACAATCGCCGGTTGCTCCTCCGTCAAGCGATGCCGCTTTTCAGGCAAACCGCCAGATGCTGGATCTCGCCCTGGCGAACCGTTTTGGAATCGCAGCCCAGCTCTATCCCGGTTACTTCTTGAAGCAGCAACCAGACCTGCGTCGCGTCAACCGCGAGGGTCAGCCGCTCGCCCGCACCGACGCCAACGCCTCGCTACCGGGACTGCCTGAGTTTTGCGAGAACGTCGGAAGCAGCCTGGCCCGCACCTATGGCGATCACCCTGCGCTGGTCGCCGCCCTGGTCAACAGCGAGGTTCGTGACGACGCGGAAATCAGTTTCTCATCCGCCGATCTCGCGGCGGCCCGACGTGCGCTGGGGTTCGAGATTCCTGATCTTGTGACGACCAAATGGGGGGTCCCGTGGAAGTCAGTCCCCGACTTTCCGGCCGACAGGGTCATTCCCGCCAACCATCCGATCCTGAGGTTCTATCGGTGGTTCTGGAGTGAGGGCGATGGCTGGAACGGACTGCACTCGGCAGTGCATCGGGGGCTCAAATCAACCGGCCGGGACGATTTATGGACCTGGTACGATCCTGCAATCCGTGTCCCCAGCGTACCTGGCAGCGGAGGCGACGTCGACGTGCTGTCACAGTGGACCTACACCGAACCAAGCCCCTTGCGTGTGGGCTATTTCGCTGACGAACTCCTGGCGATGGCCCGAGCAGCCCCGGGCCGTCCGCGTCGCATCATGAAGATGACGCAGCTCTTCTGGTATCGATCGACCAGCGCTCCGCTCAAAACGGGCAAGGAATACATCGCCTCTCCCTTTGACGATCACGATCCTGATGCGGCATACATCTCGCTGGCACCGATGCATCTGCGCGAGTCATTCTGGTCAAAGATCTCGCGCCAGGTATCAGGACTGATGTACCACGGCTGGTCGTCGCTGGTGCCAACCGATGGCACGCATCCCTACAAGTACACACAACCCGACCTGCAAACTGAGTTCTCACGACTCCACACCAAGGTGCTTCCACCCCTGGCTCCACTTCTGGCGCAACTTCAAGATCGCCCGGCCGATGTGGCGTATATCAATTCATTCGCCGCGCAGGTGTTCGCCCGCCGGGGCAGCTACGGCTACTCCCATGATGAAGCGTTTCTCACACTGCTGCACGCCCAGTTGCAGCCCGAGGTCGTCTTCGACGAGCGGCTTCCCGAGGGGGGGCTTGACCGATTTCGCATACTGGTGCTCATGGACTGCGACGTACTGACCGAACAGCTGGTCGCCGAGGTGAGGAAATTCCAGGCCCGGGGTGGAGTTGTCATCGCCGACCCCAACCTAGCTCCCGCCATACGACCCGACATTCTGCTGCCACGTTTCGTTCGGACCAAGCAAACCGCCGCTGATAAGACTGCCTTGCTCGCCAACGCTCAAAAACTGCGAATACAGCTCGATTCCCGCTACAGCCGGTACGCCGAGTCCGATAATCCCGAACTCATTACGCGCGTCAGGTCGGCGGGCCAAAGCGACTACGTCTTCTTGGTCAATGACCGTCGTGAGTTTGGCACCTACGTCGGCCAGCATGGCCTGGTGATGGAGCAGGGACTCCCCTCCGAGGCGTTGGTCACTCTCCGCCGCCCCCATGGGTACATCTACGATTTGCTGACCAATCAGCCCGTGGAGGTCACCGAGGCGGCTGGGGAATTACGCTGGCGGGCCGCAATCGGCCCTTGCGACGGGGGACTTTTTCTGGTCGCCCCTCAGCCGGTCACGCGGGTGGTCGTCGAAATGCCCGAGTCGGCACGCGTGGGCGATCGGGTTCCCATGATGGTTCAGGTGTTGGACGCCATTGGACGACCGGTGGCGGCATCCATTCCCCTTTCACTGGAGGTCACCGATCCCAACGGGCGACCGGCGGAAATCTCCGGGCAGTACGCCACTAAAGATGGTAGCCTCGCGGTGGAACTCGATCTTGCCCAGAACGATCAACCCGGAACCTGGACGGTTCGCGCCCGAGAATGGGCGACCGGACGAGTCGCCACCGCCCCCATTCGAGTCCACACATCGGTTACCCCGGCTGCTCAGCCCTAAGCCCGGGGCCCTGCCCCACATCGTCTGGGTGCTGTCTGCGGTTCAAGGCTCGGTGCGAATCGCCTTGGGAGTCTCGGCGATTCGGAGATTCCCTGCCGCATCACGACACTCAACCCGCAGGAAGATCTCTGGAGGCAGGTTGACTGTCGGTTGCCACTGATAGCGGCCCGAGTTCGTCAGCCCGCTGGCAATGGTGGTCCACGGACCAGCGGGGCGTTCGGCGTACGCGAGCCCAATGGGGAATTCCGCGGGATGTTCATCCCCGGCCTTCCAGGTAACGTCGAACTGGGGTTTGCCCTCCACGACCTGCAGGACAGCGCCTAACAGGTCCAACTCGGGTGCCCGTTGGTCGACCAACACCTTTTGGGTCGGCGGAGTGCCATCTCGAGGAACAGGCAGACCCTGGCCGGATCTGTCTCGAACAATGAGCTGCAGGCCGTATTCCCCCGGCTCGGGGACTTCGACCAGAAATGGACTGCGACGGTCATCGTCGGTGCCATAGAGCTGCCACGTCGCGCCGTCGTCATTCGTCAGGTAAAGTTCCACCGAGGCGATGTCGTCGTAAGCGACGGACTGCAACACGTATTTCACTTGGAAGCGAAGGGAATTCACCAGTCGGGGCCCCCGTCCCGCTGAAGAGGACGCGCCCCCCCCAACCGACGGCGGTGTGGCCGAGGTGACCTGCGCGGGGATGCGTGCAGGAGGTCCCCCGACAACAGTCCGCTGGGGCGACTGCTCGGAGTTCAGCGAGGACCGCGACTCTGCCGGAGGAGTGGCGGCCAATTGCGAAGGCTGAGCCACTCGGGCTTGCGCCCGAAGGCGCCCGGCATCCGGGAATTCGGTCGCCATCCTCAGTGGGTCTCCCGCTTCCATCCCCCGGATGCCCTGGGCAACACGCTCACCGCGACGAACGCCCGTTCCCCCGGCAGGCCCTTCGACCTGCAGCGACTTCTGAACGCGAGTCTCATTGCGAGCCGCATCAGAGACCGTCAGTTCGACGGTGACCAGTCCCCCCTGATTGATCCGGATGTCATGCTGATGTCGCTGCTGGGGAAGTGGCGACAGGCGGGTCCACTCTTGATTTCCCGTCTGACGATAGCGAAGACGAAACGTACTCATCTCCAACTGCTCGTCGGTAATCTCCCAATCCACGTGCAGCGTTCCCGGGCTCGCCTGGGTGAGATTCAATTGCACCTCGGGGGGATCAGCATCGACGCGGACGCGAAGCCCGGGGCGAGGCTTGCCCGCCGGATGCTGTCGCCCATCCCTGTCGATCATCCGCAGGCTGAACCAGTAAGAACCCGATCCTGGAGCCTGAAAAGTAAAGCGTCCATCAGTGGGTGGCACCGACTGAACGCGCCGCCAGGTTGCCCCCTGATCCCTCGATTCCAGCAGTTGCACCTCGCTGGCGCCTGCCCGCGCCAGTTCTTCGGCTTCGAATGTGAACGGAATTTTGAACCGCAGCTTGTTGGTCAGCTGCTCACCGGTGGGAATACCCTCGGCGGCACTGGCCAATTGAGCCAGCATCCAGGCCACCAGGCACAGAGGGGCCAGCAACCGAGTCTTCATAAAGCGGGGGTCCGAGCGGTTCATCTCGAAGTCTCCGGGCAACCTGTTGGGCAAGGGCGGAAAACCATTCCCCCCTTGCTGCAGCCTAGCCCGGATTCCAACACCTGGTGGCCTCCGAGATCAGTCTGCATTCACGACCAATCACCGTTCGCCTGAGGCCTTTATCGGAAGCTCGGCCCTCCCCCGCTGTACTGGTGGCTCCGGACGACCCGAGCAGCGAACTCAGGCAGTTCCTGCCGGACCTGCCGATTGCCCCGATTGTGCCGCCGGCACCAGGGACCATGCGTATCGCCGGGGCACACCACGCTGCCGAGCCTTCTCTCTCCAGCACACACAAGACGCCCGTGGCAAACAACTTGTGGCACCATGACCGACAATTGAAATTCCTGCACACCGGCCGTCGGTCGCAGTGCGGCCCATCTTGAGTGTTTTTTGAGTTTGGCATATCACCCCACTCCCTTCCCAAATGCTCCCCGCTGCCCCCCCAACCTGCCTCGGGGCTGGCCAGGCGCTCGTCCCTCCCCACGTCCCTCCCTCAATTCCTCCTGTCGAGGATGCCTGCCATGCGCCCTCTCGCGACTTTGCTGTGCCCCGGCCTGCCCGTCGTGTTCTGGCTGCTGGTCGCCCCGCTCTCCGCCAGGGAGCGTCCCCGCTTCCCTTACACAACCACCGTCACCCAAGACCTGGCCGAGGTGCTGGCGGGGCCTGGCAGCCGGTTCTATTCCACCTCCCGACTGAAACGGGGCACTCAAGTGACCGTCCATCGCCACGATCCGGGCGGATGGGCCATGATCGCTCCTCCTACCGGCAGTTTCAGCTGGATTCCCGCCAGTGACGTGCGGGTGACCGCTCCCGGTCAGGGGGTTGTTGTTTCCGCGAAGGTCGATGTCCGGGTCGGAGGCTCCGAAACCAAGCAGCGGGATATCTTTCAATCCCGACTCTTCGAGGGAGACGCTGTTCAGATCCTTGGGGAACAAAAGCTGCCGGCAGATGGAGAAACGCCGCCGCTGCGATGGTTCCGCATTGCCCCGCCCCGAGGAGAGTGGCGCTGGATCGCTGTTGCTCAGTTGGCCCCCCTTCAGCCCGCTGGAAAGAGTCGCTCCATCATTCCTGCCGGGGGCTTCATGGACGAAGAAGAGCCCGCCCCCACGGGCTCGGTCAACACGCCTGACGAGCCGGGCTTTCGCGATCCTGGGGCAGTCACGGGCACCGGCTCACCCACCCCCACCTCCAACTCCCGCGCCACCCCCGACTTCACGGACGAACTGGAAGGTCTGGACGGCCCTGCTCCTTCCACCAGTTCCGCCGCCGACGAGCCGGTCCCACCTCCCGAAAGGATCGATTCCCCTCCCTCCAATCGGGCGTACGTCGATTCCGAGACCGACGGCTTGAGGCAGAGGTCCCGGAATGAATCCCTCGCTCCCCGCCGGGCCAAGCCCTCCACGATCTCCACCCCCAGTGGTGGCGACGACTCCCTGTTCGAATCGCAATTGCACGCGATCGAGAATTTGGACCGCGAGGTCCGGGGACTCGCGGCTCTGGAACCCATGACCTGGGACCTCGACGGACTCGAGAAAGCGTATCGTCGACTGCAGGCCGAGGTTTCCGACCCCGGTCTGGCTGAAATGGTCAACGACCGGCTGGCTCGCCTGAACACCCATCGGCGGGTACAAGACCAACGACTGCAAATGCGGGAGGTCATGATGCAGACCGAGCGACGCGATGCGCAATTGGTCGCGGCACGCCAACTGGGGATCCCACCCAATTCCATCGTCACCCCCCCCGCCCCGGTTCCTCCCCCCAAAGTCGGTCCGCTGGCTGGCAGTAACTCCGGGCTGAACGCACTCGCCCAAGGAACCGGCGGCGCGAACGCCACCCCCGCGTTCGATGGCGCGGGAATCATCGCGCCCGCCGGGCGTCCCGGCCTCCCACCTTTCGCCTTGGTGGCTCCGTCAGGAAAACTGCTGGCCTATCTCGCTCCCGCACCGGGGGTCGATCTGCGCGGCTGGGATCGGCGCGAAGCCGGTGTGCTGGGCCGCAGGGTCTTCGACCCCCGACTGCAGGCCGATGTGATTTCCGTGACCGCAGTCAGTCCCGTCCGGCTCATGCGATAAGGCCGGCAGCACACGACAGGTTCCGTTTCGAGCTCATGTTAACGCCCCCACGCCGCGCTCCAGGCAGTCAAAGGGAAGTGAATTGTTTCATCGTCGGGCGCTAGTCACCGCGACTCGTCGGAACTCTTCACGTCACGCAGAACAGCGGTCGCAACCACCACCGCTCCGACAGCTTTACTCCCTCCCAGCCAGACGCCACCCCCAGCCTTCCGCGGTGCGCCGGACTTACGACTGGTCCGCTTCTGGTTTCCCGCTCGGGGCTGGCTGACCGCCGGACTTTCCGGGTATCGGCTTCGCCGGCAAGGAGGGACTGGCTGGTTTCTCTCCCACGGGCTTTTCTGTCGTGGGCTTCTCTGCCGCACCGTTCCCTACGGCCGGCTTTGCAGGAACTGGCTTCAGTTCAATCACGACAGGAGTTCCCTTCGCCGGGATCCGTTCCGTCCACGCCTCAAACGACAGTTCAGCCGCCTCCTTACTGCTGGCCAGGGCCAGATCCAGCATGGACTCGGCGAAATTCGACACGCAGATGTATTGCCCTTCCTCCGCCGCATAAGTCTTCTGCCCGGTCGTCTCATCGACCGCCAGGATGCTCCCCACGAACACCCACTCGGCTTTCAGGCCCCGGGGCTGGCCGCGTTCGTGGAAGTATTCGATCGCTGCGGTCCACGCCTTATCTTTCGACATCGCCAAGAGTGACTGCCGCTCCTTCTCAGACATCGGCCCGTACCACAACAGGTCACGCTGCTTACGGTCGTAGCGGAGGGACGAATCTTCGGCGAGCGAGACTCCGGCAGGCAACCGCTCCAGCGGGCGAACCCAGAAGCGATTGAGCGTTTCACGGACCCAAGCCTGAGCGGGAGCCGATTGCCGCTTGCCCTCGGGGTCTTTCCACATCAATCCAATCGAGACAGTCTGTCCATGAGGTGGGCGAAACTCGGGTTGATAGACGGCGGGCCCACCCGGTGACGCCTTCAAGGCCAGCAACGCGGTGTGGATGACAAACGCATCGGCATCGATGGCCAGAATCGACTCATGCTCCTTGGACCGCCGACGACAGGCGAGCATCTCCAGCCCTCCCTGCCGCAGACACACCTCGGCCATCACCAGGACCCGCTTGCCGGTCTTGTCCAGCCGGACCGTTCCACCCTTGTTCAAAGCGACAGTCCCCTCGAGGTCGGCGTTGGTCAGGACGTCGGCCATCGTCACTGGCAGCTTTTCAGGTGCCCCGTCCGCAGAAGCCTCGGCCTGCGCTTGCGCGAACGCTGCCGTCGTCATGCAGCCCAAAACCCAACACAGTGCCAGCCGAATTGCGCCGCATCGAAGGCGGCTCCTGCTCCCAAGCACAGGCATTCCTCTTCCCTCCAAGAATCCAACTCGCTTCAGCGCCATCGAGTCACCCTGTCTTTGGGGATCTACTTAAACGGAGAATCGGCTTCCAGTCAGTAACGACGACTGCCCGCGGCCACTCGGCCCAGCACAGCAGTTCCCGAGCCCATGGTCGAAGCGTGACGGAATTGCGCCGTTCACTCTCAAGTTTGCAACTCCTGCCACGCCTTGCAGAAGACGTCCCGGGTCACCTCATCATACAGCACGACACGCACCAACTCAGGCGATTCGTGCTCCGCCTGCCAATTCCTGACCGCCCTCAGAATAGCCATTGCGGCCTGATCGACCGGGTAGCTGCACACACCACACCTCAGCGCGGGGAATGCGATTGAGCGACACCGCTGTTTCTCAGCCAGACTCAGGCAGGCCCGCACCGCCGAGACCAGCAATGCTTCCTCTTCCGCACCGCCCCCCTGCCAGATCGGCCCCACTGCGTGGAACACGAACCGGCAGTTCAGATTGCCCCCCGAAGTCAGGACCGCCTCCCCCGTGGGACCCCCTCGGGGATCGTACCGACGCAATTCCGTCATCAAGGTCGGTCCACCCCTGCGATGAATCGCCCCATCCACTCCCCCCCCATGCCCACCAGTCGGCTGTTGGCGGGGTTCACAATGGCATCAACCTGCTGCTGCGTGATATCGCCTCACGTCAGTTCCATCCTGCGAATTTCCCGGGGCCCACTCATGAGTACGACCTGAATGTTGCTGAACCTGCGGCCAAGCACAGTCGAACATCACACCAAACTCCGACCGAGCGCCCGCTTACGGGCCAATCCCAGACGTCCCTCACACCCGATCGCCTCTCCGACTCGCCACCCAACCAGTCCGGCACGGGCCGCTTCATGACCGGCAAAGTGCTCAACTTCCTGGAAAGACCCCCGCCGCAACGAGCCATCGCGCCGATTGACAGGCACAATCACCCCAAACCGTCGATCTGTTGGGACCACTCCATGGTCGCGACAGCCCCCCATCAATTTCCCAGCCAGAACACTTCAACTGCTCCTCAATGCCGATTATACTCTTCCACCAGAGGGCGGCTTTGGCCGCATTCGGCGGAGTAGCTCAGGTGGTTAGAGCAGTGGAATCATAATCCACGTGTCGGGGGTTCAAATCCCTCCTCCGCTACTGAAGACGGTTTGCCGGCTTCTGACTCGAAACAAGCATCAGCTGCATTGCAGCCGGCCGGTTGATGGTTCGATTGCCTCGCCAGGTTCCGAACCCCAAAGCCACAGTATTTGTCGCACGCTTCCCAGGCTCGCGTGCGATCTAATGCCATCCTCGCTCTCGGGTGCTTGACGGCAGTCGTAGCGACCGGCCGATCGCCATTGGAGATTCCTCTCCAGAGCACGGGTTTTGCAGGCTGATTCGGAAGACTCTCTCTGAATTCATCGCCTCCCCGAGAGTGGCTCGCTGCGGCCCCGGCCCCCAGGCTCACGCCACGCTGGCCGGCCCCCCCGCCCCTGACCGGGTGACTCACGATGCCTGTCGCGATAAGCTCAAGGCCATGAGCTACGAAGATCTGCTGACTCTCATTCCCAGCCACAGCCTCGAAGACTTCCCCACCGAGCTGGGAGAAGCCGAGGCCGCGTCGCTGCTGAACGCGTTCGCGGTCCCCTGGCACCCGCATCTCCTGGCTTCGGCCCGCACCCTGCCCCGTTGGCATCGTGCCGACGACCCGCCCGACGCCTCGGTGCGCAGGTTGATCTTTGTCCCATCGCACTGTGAAGGGTGGCTCCCCGCCGACTGGGCCACGCGTGCCGAGTCTGGCGGTTGTGTGCTGGTGCGACACCTCTCCGATCGGAAGGAGATGCTGGCCCGGGCCCTGGCCCCACTCGGTGACTTGCCTCCCGTCGACCCTGATCTCGCCGCCGACTTCCTCGCCCTCGGTTTTTGCCACCTGCAGATCGAGTTGCTGACGCGCAAAATGCGGAACTACGGCAATCTCGATGAAGCGTTGTTGCGCCGCGAAGCGGTCGCCGCAGCCGAGGCGGCTCTCGCGCAAGACCATGACGCAGCCCGGGCCCGCCTGAAAGAATGTTTTGAAGTCCTGCGCGAGGCTCGGGACCGGTTTTATCCCGTGGACTGCTGGTTGGTGGATGTCTGCCTGGTGACTCCCGCGATGGCAGGATCCGAACTGCAACGGGTCCTGGACCGGCCACTGCCCATCAACCTCCTGATCTCGGCCCAGGACCTCGACCAGATCGCCACCGGGCACCCAGAGACCCTGACCCGCATGGCCGAGGGAGTTCGGGAAGGCTGGATCGCGCTGGTCGGGGGAGATCTGGGCGAGCAGCCCCTGTCGCTGTGGCCGGTCAATTCGATCCTGTGGCAACTCCGGGAGGCTCAAAGCATCGCCCAGCGGCACCTGGGACAACCAGCACGAGTGTGGGGTCGTCGCCGGTTCGGGCTGTTCCCTCTGTGGCCCCAGGTGCTGAAGAAAGCCGGCTTCGCGGGGGCGCTTCACCTGGCGCTCGACGACGGTTTTTATCCGGACCAGGAGCACACCAAATTCCGCTGGGAGGGGGTTGATCGCAGCTCCATCGACTCGATTTCCCGCATTCCCCTCGCCGCCGACGCCGCCACCAGCTACCTGCGATTTCCTACCCGCATGGCCGAGTCGATGGATCACGATCACACCGCCGGGATCCTCTTCGCCCGCTGGCCACAGGTCGAATCCCCGTTCCTCGAAGACCTCCGCCGCATGCATGGTTACGCGCACGTCCTCGGACGTTTCGTGACCCTCACGCACTTCTTCGACCAGACAGATTCCGCGACCACCGCGGCGAGCCCTGCTCCCCGGGAGTATCTGACCCCCTTCCTGTTCCAGGCGGTGGCCCGCGAAGAGGCGAACAGCCTCAGCCGGGTCAGTGCCCGCATCGCCCGCCGGGACGCGCTCGACCGCGCGTTGACCCTCCGCAACCTGGGCGCGCTGCTCGCCGGGCGGACTGCGGTGGTCGATCGGGGTGCCGAACTCGAACGCAGTCTCGAACTCCTGGCGGAAGAGGTGCCCCTCGCCGACGCGGCCACCCAGGCCACCGCGCTGGAGGCGTTCGCGCAAGAGTCGGGCGAGGCATTGTCGCGACTGGTGCTGCATGGGGCTGGCGATCGCCCGGGTTGGCTGGTGTTCAACACCCTGGGCTTCGCCCGGACGGCGGTCGTCGAACTTCCTCCACATGCCTCCCCACCGGCTCCACTGCCCGAGCAGGGGCGGGTCCAATGGGCCCCTGAAAAGGGTCAGCGTCAGCTTGTGGTCAACCTGCCCCCCTGTGGTTTTGCCTGGGTTGCCGCCGACACCCCCAATTCCTCCCCGGCAGGCGACTCGAAGTCGCTGCCGCTCGCCTCCCCCACGCTGCTGCAGAACGAGTTCTTCGAAGTCCACCTCAACAGCCAGACCGGCGGAATCGCCAAGATCAAGGAATACGGTCGCAAGCCCAACCGCCTCAGCCAGCAGTTGAACTACCGCTTCGCCCGCGAGCGAACCTTCAACCAGCCTCCCGGGCCGGGGCTTCCGCCTGAACAGGTCAAATCGTATTACGCCGAGGCACGACACCGCAGCACCGAGGTGCTCTCCACTGGTCCCACGCTGGGGCAGGTTCAGACATCGGGCGAGATTGTCGACCAACAGACGGGACAGAGGCTGGCCGAGTTTCGGCAGACGATTTCGGTCTGGCGCGGCCGCCCGGTGATTGATCTGATTTTCGAACTGACCATCGACTGCATGCCCGATGGCGAAGGTTGGCACAACTATTTCACCTCTCGCTTCGCCTGGAACGACGAGACAGCGGCCCTTTCGTGTCTCTACCAGGGAGGAGTGCATGCGGCCGCGGATGAGCGCCTGGAAAGCCCCTGGCTGATCGAGATCGCAACTCCCGAGCACCGGACCACCCTGCTCCCCCGCGGGCTCCCCTTCCATCGCAAGAGTGGCCCCCGCATGGTCGATTCGATCCTGGTGGTCGCCCACGAAACACAGCGTCGTTTTCATTACAGCATCGCCCTCGACCAGAACTACCCCATGCAGGCGGCCCTCGATGTGCAGACCCCGCCGCTGCTGCTGCCAACCCAGGCGGGACCTCCCCGAGCTGGTCTGGCGGGCTGGTTCTGCCTGGTCGAGCCGGCCAATGTGCAGTTGCAGCAACTCACACCCCTGCGGGGCGAGTCCCCCGCGACGCCAGGCTCCGCGGTGCCCGTTGTGGGCTGCCGCATGCGGTTGCTCGAGACCGAGGGACGCCCGGTTCGGGCTCAGCTTCGCTGCGTCCGGAACCCGGTGGAGGCCCGACAGGTCGATTTGACCGGCGGGACCCTCGCCCCACTCACCCTGCAGGGCGACAGCGTGCTGATTGACCTGACCGCCTACGAAATCGCCGACGTTGAAGTGCTGTTCACCTCGCGATCGTAGCGCGGGCGGCGTGTTTCGGCTCGCCGCCACTTGCACAGCGACGGTTCCGCGATCGCCCATCCCGGGCCGGGCTGGGAACTCCCTGACCGGAAGCGCACACAGGCCCCAGAGTTCCTCCGGCGAATCGGCTCCCGGCAACTTTCCGCTTCCGGGCGTTTTTGCGACAATCCGCGAGCGGTGACCCAGGCATCCCCCGGGGTCGGCCCCGCCCGAACCAACGACCGGGTGCTCGTGGTGTGGCAAGCTTCCCTGCAAGGGCTGCTCGAGGACCCGCCGCACCGCCGGGGGGAATGCTCCGGGCTGTTGCCCGGTCGCAGCGGATCGGTGTTGGCTGTGTCGAAGGTTTGAGAACGCGCGATGATTGTGACGATCGACGGACCGGCGGGAGCGGGCAAGAGCACCGCGGCCCGCTGTCTGGCCCGCCGGCTGGGCTTCCGGTTCCTGGACACCGGAGCGATGTATCGCGCCGTGACCTGGGTCTGCTGCCAGGCGGACATTGACCTGACCGATGCCAACGCCGTGCTCGACGCCGCTCGCGGCATGCAGCTGGACCTTGGGGACGACACCGTCCACGTCGCTGGTCGGGATATCTCGGCCGCCATCCGGACGCCCGAGATCACCCGCGAGTCGCGGCATGTCGCGGCGAACAACGCAGTCCGGGCACACCTCATTGACCGTCAGCGCGAGTTCGCCCGCGACCGGAATGTGGTGACCGAGGGACGCGACCAGGGAACCATCGCGTTCCCCCACGCCGAGTGCAAGTTCTACCTCGTTGCCGATCCCCAGGAACGGGCTCTCCGCCGGCAGCGCGAACTGGCGGACCGGGGGCAGCAGGTCGCCCTCGAGGAACTGCTGCAACAGCAGACGCACCGCGATCAACGCGACGCCGAGCGTGAATTCGGCGCCATGCGTCCCGCCACCGATGCCCGCGAAATCGACACCTCGAATCTCACCCTCGAACAGGTCATCGACAAATTGGAGCGGATCGTTCGCGAACGGCTCGCAACCCCCGGCCACTAGCCTCCCCGCACCCTCCTCCCAGGCGCGCCCATGCAGTCGCATCGTCGGTCGTTTCTCAAGACCACCGCCCTCGGCGGGCTGGGCCTGACCTGCTCGGGAACCACCGGGTTGAGTGCCGCCCCTCCTGAAGACACGCCCGCCGGCCCCGGGTCGCCAGCCAATGCACAGGCCGCCTCCGCCCCGCCCGCCGCCAGGCACCGCCCCGAATTTGTCACCGAACTCTTTCTTGACAATCGCTGGATCGAATCTTCCCCGGGCGTCAGTCGCCGGCTGCAACCACCCCGCAAGCACCTGCTCAATCCAGTCATCCAGCCCCGCACCTGGTGCGAGGGAACGTACATCGAACCCTACACCACCCTGTACGATCCCGACGAACGGCTCTTCAAGATGTGGGCCCGGGGGGGAAGCGACTCGAAGGCCGGCTTCGTCGGCGGCAATGCCGCCTGGATGCTGTACTACACCTCGCAGGATGGCCTCCGCTGGCAGGCCCCGCACCCTGGGGTGCTCGAAGTCGCCGGGCGACGCGACCACAACATCGTGTTCGTCAGTGACCAGGTCCCCCGGCAGGTCGCCCGGTTCCCGTATGGCCCCGAGCAGTTTGTCATTCCCACCCAACCGATAGCCCCCCAGGGGAAGAAGGCCTTCTTCTGGTCGGTCAACCGCCATCCCCGCCCGCGCGATCCCTCCGAGACCTGGGTGGCCCTTGCGATCGTGCAAGATCATCGCCGCGGAGCACATATCGTCACCTCTCCCGATGGTCTCCACTGGAGCACCGCCTCCAGCCCGTTCTGGCAGACTCCCCACGATGTCGCCGGAAATGGCGATGACTGCCTGATGCACCTGGTCTTTGACACATCCCGCGACAAGTGGGTCATCTATCGCCGCATCATTCCCGAATTCAGTGGTCGCATGCTTGCCACCGCCGACGACCTGCGCCGGCCTCCCGTCGATCGCTACAACCGCTCATACGCCCGGGCGGAAAGTGACGACCTGCAAACCTGGACCGGTCACCGCCACATCCTGGCCATGGACCCGGACGATCCCGCCGACACCGAGCTCTACCAGTTTGGCTGCCATCAGCTGGGCCAGACGTGGGTGGGCTTCGTCAGCGTCTTCTACCTTCGCAGTCCGCAGCCTATCAACGTGCATCTCGCGACCAGTCGCGATGGAATCGAGTTCACCCGCGTCTGCCGGGGTGAACCATTCATCCCCCACGGGCCACTGGGCTATCACGATTTCATGGCCATGGCCTGTTCGCAGCCCCGGCCCATCGTGGTCAACGACGTGGTCTACATCTACTACGCAGCCCTGAACTACCCCCACGACAGCGACGAATCGGCCTCCGCATTCCACGGGGGGGGCGTCGCGCTGGCCACCCTGCCCCGCGACCGCTACGCCGCCCTTGAGACCACCCCGCCCGACACGGGACTCTGTCGGGTGCTGACCCGTCCTTTCTCGGTCACACACCCCAAGCTGTTTCTCAACGCGGCAACCTGGGATCAAGGCACCATTCGTGTCGAAGTCCTGTCTACAGACTGCGAGCCGCTCGCAGGTTATGGAGCCGCCGACTGCCGCGAGATCCGCGGCGACGCGCTCGACCATCCCGTCAACTGGAACGAACGCGGCGATCTGCAGGAATGGATGGGGCGCGAAGTGCGACTGAAATTCCACCTGACTCGCGCCCGACTGCACGCGATGACCCTCAGCGACGTCCCCCGCCAATCAGCACCCGTCAGCCCCGAACATCGCCAGGATCGCCGGCTCGACTCAGCCCCCCGGCAGACCTGAGGAAAATTCGCCACTGCGGCCACTCCTGTCGGCCATCTTCGGAAACTCCGAACTCCGAATCGAATCCCCGCAACCACTGCCTGCTGAACCACCGTTCGGCCCCAGGTGAACAACGCGGATCGAAGCTGGGCGGTTCACGGAAATTTCCGGGACCGACCGATCGCCTGAACTCGCCCCAGTGCGGCGAAGCGTCTGGGTGTGCGGGGCTTCGTACTGTCACTGGTCGCAACCAGCCACCGTGCGTCCGCGATACATCCCCAGCGTGTTTCACGAGACGGATCTCTGCTGCACGCAATCTGCCAAGCCCTCCCGGTCGACGCGATGACCCGAGAGAAATCGCAGCGGACATAGATTCCAATTGGGCCTCGCGCTGCACTCCCCAAGGCAACTTGCGCACTCTCAAGCTGCTCCCCGCCGCGCGGTTCAATTGCGGTGGCACATCAACGTTTCAACCACCGCTCAACCCTGCGCTTCGAGAGACGTGTCGGGGGACGACTCCGGCTCAAACCGCGAGAGACTGCCATCGCGGTGCAGCAGATCGACCGGCAGCCTGATAGTGGTCTCGTTCAGCCAGGCCTGAAACCTTGGCGTATCACACGCCCCAGGCCACAGTTCGTGACACTGGGTGTGGAGTTGGTCCCGGCCCCGGACAGTGAACTGGTCGACCAGCACTCCCAACTGATCGGGACGATACGCCTCGTCGCGCGGGAGTTCCCCCCTCATCCAGGCGCAGAAAAACAACCGACAACTCTCGGGCCGCACCGCGTACTGGCCACACCCCTCCCGGCGCACGTGGTCGCATGCCTGCCGGGCCGGCTTCGACAGCTCCCGAATCGGCAGGGCTGTGCAGCAGGCGGTGCAGACG
>Ga0315906_10002120_pt1 | contig 28372 bp, 10 predicted proteins | sample LakEriMetagenome_4_FD_203526 | JGI IMG/M metagenome (GOLD analysis project Ga0315906, IMG submission 203526) | Freshwater fungal communities from buoy surface, Lake Erie, Ohio, United States - Buoy 2 MA122 | ecosystem: Environmental > Aquatic > Freshwater > Lake > Lake biofilm | place: USA...
GGTACCGACGGTACAGTTCCGTCAGGAACGGTGTACACCTGGTCGGCACCAACGGCTGCGGGTCTTACGGGTCTTGCCGCCGGCAGTAGTGCGACCAATATATCGGGCTCATTAACCAATGCAACGAATGCGGCGGTCAATGCGGTCTATAATGTTACGGCTACATCAGGCATTACTCCGAATACATGTACAAATACATTTACGGTAACGGTGACGGTGAATCCGAAGCCGGCGATCAACAATAAGCCTCTTACGGTATGCAGCGGTAATCCGTTTACATTTACTCCTGCGAATGGTACAGATGGCACAGTTCCAACAGGAACTACATACACTTGGACATCTCCGACTGGCACTGGTTTTACTGGAGGTAGCGCACAAACTACAGCGCAGTCAAGTATTGGTCAAACATTAACGAATACAACAAATGCGCCGGTTACTGCGACATACAATGTTACGGCCACATCAGGTGCGGCTCCGAATGAATGTACAAATACATTTACGGTAACGGTGACGGTGAATCCGAAACCGGCGATCAACAATAAGCCGCTTACGGTATGCAGCGGTAATCCGTTTACATTTACTCCTGCGAATGGTACCGATGGCAATGTTCCATCAGGAACGGTGTACACCTGGTCGGCACCAACGGCTACGGGTCTTACGGGTCTTGTCGCCGGCAGCAGTGCGACCAGTATATCCGGTACATTAACCAATGCAACGAATGCGGCGGTCAATGCGATCTATAATGTTACGGCTACATCAGGAACTGCTCCGAATACATGTACCAATACATTTACGGTGACGGTTACGGTGAATCCGAAGCCGGCGATCAACAATAAGCCGCTTACGGTATGTAGCGGTAATGCATTTTCATTTACACCTGCGAATATAACGGATGGTATAGTGCCTGCTGCTACTACATATACATGGTCAGCACCTTCGGGCAGCGGATTTACGGGAGGTTCTTCGGGCAGCGGATCAGTAATTAACGGCACACTAACGAATACAACAGCATCAGATGTTTCAGGTGTATATACAATTACGCCGACTTCCGGTACTTGTCCCGGTGATGCGTTTACTTTAACGGTAACGTTGTCTAAGCCAAGCATTAACATTAAGACATACACTATCTGCAGCGGTGAAACATTTACCTATAGCCCGATTGATGGCACAGATGGTAATGTACTGGCAGGCACAACATATACCTGGTCGGCACCAACGGCTGCGGGTCTTACCGGTCTTGCCGCCGGCACTAATGCCAGCAATATATCCGGTACATTAACCAATACAACATCTTCGCCGATTAATGTTACTTATTCAATAACACCCATTTCCGGTGCTTGTACAGGTAATCCATTCACAGTAACGGTGACAGTGAATCCGAAGCCTGCGATCAACAATAAGCCGCTTACGGTATGCAGTGATGCTCCGTTTACATTTACTCCTGCAAATGGTACGGACGGTACAGTTCCGTCAGGAACAGTGTACACCTGGTCGGCACCGACGGCTACGGGTCTTACCGGTCTTGCCGCCGGGAGCAGTGGAACCAATATATCGGGTACATTAACCAACACAACGAATGCTGCAGTTACAGCAACTTATAATGTTACGGCTACATCAGGCATTACTCCGAATACATGTACAAATACATTTACGGTAACGGTGACGGTGAATCCGAAGCCGGCGATCAACAATAAGCCGCTTACGGTATGCAGCGGTGATCCGTTTACATTTACGCCTGCGAATGGTACGGACGGTACAGTTCCATCAGGAACGGTGTACACATGGTTGTCACCAACGGCTGCGGGCCTTACCGGTCTTGTATCCGGCAACAGTGCCACCAATATATCCGGCACATTAACCAATGCAACGAATGCGGCGGTCAATGCGGTCTATAATGTTACGGCTACATCAGGCATTACTCCGAATACATGTACCAATACATTTACGGTGACGGTGACGGTGAATCCGAAGCCTGCGATCAACAATAAGCCGCTTACGGTATGCAGTGGTGATCCGTTTACATTTACTCCTGCCAATGGTACCGACGGTACAATTCCATCAGGAACGGTGTACACATGGTCTTCACCGACAGCTGCGGGTCTTACCGGTCTTGCCGCCGGCAGCAGTGCGACCAATATATCCGGTACATTGACCAATACTACGAATGCGGCGGTGACGGCGATTTATAATGTTACAGCTACATCAGGCATTACTCCGAATACATGTACCAATACATTTACGGTAAGCGTGACGGTGAATCCGAAGCCATCTGTTGTTGCAGTGGTGAATCAGCAACCCACATGTCCTTCGCCATTTGGGATTATTAATGTGTCAACTCCATCCGGTTCAAATTTTGAATTTTCCAACAATAACGGAGCCACTTATCAGCCTCTGCCAACCTTCAGTAATTTAGCTCCCGGTAATTACAATATTATTGTTCGTAATACCACTACTGGCTGTGTTTCCAATCCGTCATCATCGCTGACGATCAATCCAATTCCTGTTGCCCCCGCCACTCCAACGGCGAGTGTAACGGTGCAGCCTACCTGTGTTGTTCCTACCGGTACGATTGTTATAACCGACCCCACAGGAACTAATTTAGAATACAGTGTTAACGGAAGCAGTTATCAAACAGGACGTACATTCAATCTGCTTCCACCAAATCCCTACAATGTAACGGTTAGAAATACGAATACAAGCTGTGTATCGTTACCATTATCATTGACGGTCAATCCAATACCCGGAGCTCCTCCGGCCCCAACAGTTGGCATTACCAATCCAACCTGCAGTGCTCCTCTCACAGGAAATTTAACCATAACCAATCCGCTTGGTCCTGTCTATGAGTATAGTATCAATGGCATTAATTATCAGATCAATCCGGTTTTCCCCGGACTTACACCCAACACGTATAATGTTACGGTCAAAGAAACATCGACAGGATGTACATCGGCAGTAATCATCGGAACTATTTTGCCGGCTCCTCCGGTTTCTCCTTTGCCATCCGCACCTCAACAACCTAAATATTGTGTAGGAGATGTGCCTGCAGGGCCTTTTGCTGCCAGTGGGATCAATCTGCAGTGGTATGCAAATCCATCGGGAGGGATAGGAAGTCCGACAGCCCCTCTGCCCAATACAAGTACCTTTGGTCAGAAAATTTATTATGTGACTCAAACCATCGCCAATGGTTGTGAAAGTGGACGACTGCCGGTCACCATTACGGTCAATCCGCTTCCTCTGGTGAACGCCGGTCCTGATCAGCGAATCAATATTGGAGAGTCAGTAACACTTAAGGGATCTGCTACCGGGAACATTTTTCAAATTCTGTGGAGTCCGTCCGGAACATTATCAAATGGAGGCATTCTTCAGCCGATCGCGACGCCGAAAAAGAATCAATCTTATACGATCAGGGTGGTAACAACCGATGGTTGCGTTGGTACCGATGATGTGAACGTAGTGGTTATTGAACCTATTAACATCCCGAATATCTTCAGTCCCAACGGAGACGGATTGAATGATCTGTGGATTATTGATAAAATAGAGCAATATCCCAATGCGGTGGTGGAAATATTTAATCGTTACGGTAATAAAATTTTTGAACGGAAAGGCTATAGTCGCTCCAGTGCATGGGATGGCACCAACAAAGGTGCGCTTTTGCCTGTCGGCGCATACTATTACATCCTGCGACTGGGGGATGACAGTAAGCCAAGAACAGGCGTTATTTCAATTATCCGTTAAAATATTGTTTGTCAATTGTTATTAAATCATTTATTTTGAAATTCTTTAAAAAAACGGGCTTATGATGAGGCAAATAAAGTCGACTCGGTTTCTTCTCTTCGGATTATCTGTAATGATTCTGGGATCGCTGCAAGCTCAGCAAAAACCTCACTATACGCAGTATGTCCTTAATCAGTATATCATCAATCCGGCTTTCAGCGGTATTGAAAATTATACGGATATAAAGTTGAGTCATCGTCAGCAATGGCAGGGACTGGAAGGTGCACCCATAACTTCCTACTTTACCTTACATGCTCCCTTAGGTAAATCGGATTATAAAACCAATGCCACTTCCTTTGGAGTGGAAGGATTTAATCCAAGAGGGAAAAGTTATTATGAAGAATATGAAGCAGCTGCTCCGCATCATGGGGTAGGCTTGCAGATTATTAATGATAAGGCAGGTCCTTTCAGCAATTTTTCGGCCTATGGTACATATGCCTATCATATTGGATTGGGTGCCAGAACGAATATATCTGCGGGCTTCGGAGCAGGCATCAGTCGTACCAACTTAAATACCGGCAAGCTGGATTTTGGTAATGGGGTCAATGTTGATCCGGCTATCAGAGGTACCGGTGATATCGGAAAAACGCAGTTTGACCTGAATGCCGGATTGTTACTTTATTCGGCTGATTATTTTATGGGGGTATCCATGCTGCAGGTTGTTCCGCAGGAGCTTGATTTTTCCAACGCCGCCAATCGTCAGAACATCGGGAAAAAAGTGCCTCATTTCTTCGGAACATTCGGTTATCGCTTTTTGCTTACGGAAGATATCAATATGATCCCTTCTACGATGATCAAATATGTTTCTTCCGTTCCCTTACAGGCAGATTTAAACCTGAAGTTTCAATATCGTGATGTGATATGGGCCGGAGCCAGTTACAGAACGCAGTACGGATTTGCAGCTCTTGCCGGTGTGCGAGCCATGAGAAGTCTGATTATTTCCTACTCATACGATTATACCACGACTCGGTTGAATACCGTCAGCAACGGCTCCCATGAAATCATCATTGGTGTGATGCTGGGTAATCGCTACAATCAGGAAACCTGTCCGAGAAATGTTTGGTAATCTTTTAGTATTTATTCATAAAATATGCAATGCATAAAAAGAGACCTGCTGAACGTATAAATTAATTTCATGCCTTTCATATCAATAAAAAGTACTTTTCTGAGGAGTCTGTTACTGGTCTCCTCTTTTTGTTTTATTACCAATTTGAGTTTTGGACAACTTGAAAGAAATGTAACGATCGGAGGAGGACTAATAGCTACAAATAATATTCCCTTTAACGGGAATGCCAATTTTGGCTGGACCTCAATGATTTTTGATAATGCCGGTTTTCATGGAAGTGATCAGATTATTAAAATCGGTTTTTATGTCGATAATTCGCCATTGAATTATGTCATGCAGAATCAGCGAATCTGGATGAGGTTAACGAATGCTTCTGTTCATACAAGCGCCAATTATCCGGGTACAACGGGCTTTATCAAAGTATATGATGGCCCAATCACTTATAATGGTTCTGGCTGGTCAATAATTACTCTTCAAACGCCATTTGCTTACAACATTGCCCAAAACTTAGAAGTACTTTGTGAGAATGGTGATGGTTCTAAAGCACCAGGATTTCCTGTATTTCGTTATATCGATGCGGGGGCTAACAGAGTTGTCAGGGATTTTGCAGATGCTGGATTTCCAACAGGTGCTGGTACAATTGTGACCGCCCGACCCAATACAAAATTTATTTTTCCGACACCCGCCAATACCATTTGTCTTACTAATACGCCGGCAACAGATTTTTGTTCGGCGGCACCATTGATAAATAACCTAAATGGTTATTGCGGCAATACTAAGAGTACTTATACAGTTTCTCCTTCAGACCCCAGTGGATCGGCTTTTTGCGGTCTTCTTGAAAATACATCCTGGCTGAAATTTATTGCGAGTGAAACTACAGCAAGGCTCAATATCATTGTCGATAACTGCAATGATAATAACGGGATACAAATGCGTATCTATGAAACTACGAATTGCGGGGGCGGCACCTTCACCCCAAGATCCAATTGCTGGAGTCCGAAGGTTGTACAGCCTGGTATCATTGAAGCAACCGGACTGACACCGGGTAATACTTACCATTTAATGATCGATGGCTATGCCGGAGATCAGTGTGATTATACGATCTATATTAATTCAGGTGTACAGCTGGCACTCGGCGGCACTTATTCAAAAACAGATCCGAGCTGCGCGTCGCTGAATGACGGAACAATTTCTGTAACTCCAATCGGAGGCGTGAAACCTTATCAAAGTATTTCGTTGAGCGGAGCGGCTACACAAACAAATACGAGCGGATTATTTACAGGACTTGGTGCAGGAACTTATAAAGTAACGATCACGGATCTGAGTGCTGCAACTTTTGTGATTGATAATATTACTCTAACTGCTCCAACGATAACGTTCAGTGCGGGGAAGGATAAACTTGTTTGTGGTTCGAAAAATTATAGCCTAAACGCTACCGGCACAAATGGTTTCTGGGAAGTGAAATCACCGAATTCATCCGATATTTCCATATCAAATATTAATGATCCTAAGGCAACTGTCACTACGGCGGGTTCGTGTGATGCATATATGATGGTTTGGAATGAAAGACTAGGTGCTTGTATTTTAAAAGATACCGTATGGATCGGATTTGAAAATATCCCTACCTGTATTCCTCCCTCACTTACGGATTGTCGTCCTGATATTGATACGATCTGCCAGCCAGCTTTTTTAATTACACCATCAAACACACAAGCAGGTATATGTCCGGGCGTCGTGCAATCAAATTGTATTCCCACGTCTTTACTAAAAGCATTAAAAGACAGTATAGCGGCTAGGAATGCAAGAGTGGTTTGTGTGCCTCCAACTAATAGCAATACAAACTGCAGATGGGAGTGGCGTTTTATAGGGAACTTTGACACCATCGTTCCTAAGAATCCACCTACTATGAAATTTATACCGGATCGGTTTACGGAAAATGCTACGGTAGAGCCATCCGAATTCGGCATCTATGAATTCAATTGGGTTTGTGATGTGCAATGTGTCGCCAACTGTGGCTTGTGCGAACTGGAGCCAACGGATTGTGTTGCAGGATGTGGAATAAAAAAGCCAAAATATTTTGCATTAGCAAAACCATCTGTCAATCTACCTGAAACGGTCATACGATGCAGCAATGATCTTCCTTATTTCTGGGAGGGATTAATTATTAATGCTACCGGTGTTTACACAAAAGCCAATACGAATAAGTATGGTTGCGATTCCAGTAAAATCTTGAATTTTATTGCTCAACCCTTCACGGCTATCAATGAAGGTTTGGTGGGTATATGTGAAAACGGCTCTCCCTTTATTTGGTATGGTCAAGCTATCACTGCTCCCGGAGTCTATAAATCTATTATCAATTGTGAAGAAAGAACAATAGCTGTACAGCTCATTCCGAATCGACCTCCTCCTCAATTTGATCCGATTGCTCCTGTTTGTATGGGTCAATCATTTACATTACCTACAACTTCTCTTGATGGTAGAAGTGGTTACTGGGATCCTGCTGAAAATTCAATGGTTACCACAACCTATAGATTTTATGAAAATAGCATGGGACAATGTGATGAAATTGCACAAATAACGGTTCCTGTAATTCCTCCACCCAATGCTTCTGCTGGACCTTCTGTCCCTTCGATTTGTCCTGGCGCTTTTTCCTCACCCATGGGAGGTTCTGTATCTGGCGGAGCTACCGGAATCTGGTCAGGAGGTTTGGGTTCGTGGATCAATGCCAACGATCCGGCTAATGCGGTGTATGTTCCTGCTCCTATAGAAAATGGACCTGTTATTGTAACATTAACGGCAAGTAATCCCTGCGGTATTTCCGTGCCGGTTTCTAAAACGATTAATGTTTTCACCCCTGCTCCTCCATTGGTGTCCATCAGTTCTGATGATTTAGATAACACGGTGTGTTCCGGGACACCTGTTGTTTTTACGGCATCGCCTGTGAATTCAGGGGTTAATCCAACATATCAATGGAAACTGAACGGCGTGAATGTTGGAATCAATTCGAATACATTGACTGAATCAGGATTGAAAGATGGCGACCAAGTAATGGTTGAGATGACATCTGTTCCGGCCGCATGTTCATCTGTTCCGGTGATTGCTATATCTAATACGATTAAAATTCAAGTTCTTCCAAATCCTACCCCTGCTTTTGCAGGGTCTGATCAGACAGATGCCTCAACCTGCGGATTGACGAGTGTAACACTAGCCGGGAATACGCCTTTTGTTGGAGTGGGAGCATGGAGTATTGTGAGCGGAACCGGGGGTACAATTACAAATCCCTCAAGTCCGGCAAGTATCTTTAGCGGTGTGGAGGGTTCAAGTTATATTCTCCGCTGGACAATTTCATCCGGAACAACTTGTCCTTCGAGTTCGGATGAAATCAGCATAACCTTTAACCAGCCACCCACTCTGGCCAGTGCAGGTCCGGATCAGACGGATGCATCTACATGCGGAACAACCAGTGTGACGCTGGCTGCCAACACAGCAATTGCGGGAGTAGGAGTATGGAGCATTGTAAGCGGATCTGGGGGTGCGATTACGAATCTCTCAAGCCCGACAAGCACATTTAGTGGCATGACAGGCTCAAGCTATACGCTTCGTTGGACAATTGCAAACGGAGGAGTTTGTTCTGAAACATGGGATGAAGTTGATATAATATTTAATCAAAATCCAATCGTGGATCCAGGACCTTTGTTATCTGATATTTGTTCGGGATCATCAACGGCCCCTATGAATGGAACAATATCAGGTGGGGCAACAAATGCTGTTTGGTCTGGGGGAATAGGTACTTGGCTTAATGAAACAGATCCCGCTAAAGCTGTTTATTCATCTTCATCAGCAGAAGCAGGATTGGTCATATTGACACTAACAGCCAACTCACTGGCTTGTGGTTCTGCAAGCCTGACAAAAACCATTCTGATTAATCCGTTACCTGCTTCCCCAACAATTAATGTTGTTCATCCGGATTGTAATACATCAACCGGATCAGTGGAGCTTTCGGGATTACCCGCCGGCAACTGGATATTGAATCCGGGGAATATTTCCGGTTCTGGAAATACTACAACACTCTCTAATCTGGCATCCTTAAATTATAATTTAAGTGTAACAGATAACAATGGTTGCATTTCTGCGCCTGTAAATTTTACGGTTAACCCTGTACCGGTAACTCCTGCTCAACCAGTTGTAAACGTACTTAAGCAGCCTGATTGTGATCTGAGTACAGGTTCAGTTGAGGTCGCTATAGTAAGTGGCAGGAGTCATTTATACTCCTTGGTGAATGGCACGTATCAAACATCAAATCGATTTATTAATCTGCTTCCGGGCAATTATCAATTTGTAGTAAAGGATTTGAATTCCGGTTGTACGTCAGTGCCTTCGGTAATAGCAACGATTGAACCTCCTCCGCCACTTTCACCAGTTCCTTTTACTGGTTCTGCAGAAAAATATTGTTTCGGAGATCCTTCTGTCCCGTTACGCGTATTGGGGAATAATTTATTATGGTATCTGACAGGTGTTGGAGGGGTTGGTTCTTCTACGGCACCTATTCCTTCTACGACAATAATTGGCACTACAACGTATTTTGTCACTCAACGTGTTGGTGCATTTTGTGAAAGTAATCGTGTCCCGTTAGATGTCATTGTTCATCCGCTGCCTGTTGCTGATGCCGGTCCTGATAAAGAAGTGATTGCCGGAAATAATATTCAGTTGGAGGGGGTAGCTTCCGGAAACGGCATTGATATTTTATGGTCTCCCGGAATTGGTTTAAGTAATGCAAAGATTGCTGCTCCGTTTGCTTCTCCGACTGAAACGACTACCTATACTATTGAGGTGAAGTCTGCAGATGGATGTGTTTCGAAAGATATGGTTAAGGTGATTGTTATTGAACCTCAACCACTGCTGATACCAAATGCGTTTACACCTAATGGCGATGGTTTTAATGATCGGTGGATTATTGATAATATAGAAGAATATCCTAATGCTATAGTTCAAGTCTTTAACCGGTTTGGCACATTGGTATTTGAGACGCGAGGTTATACGAACGCCAATGCATGGGATGGAAGGCATAAACAAGCAGATTTATCTGTAGGAGTTTATTATTATATCATTAGACCCAATAACCAAATCAAACAGATGAGCGGTTCAGTTTCTATTATCAGATAATGGCTGAGTTGCAAACGAACGATTGTATCCAGCACTGTTTTCGGCATTTAAAATTTCGAGATTTTGTTTCTTTTTTTCATAACTTTTACCCCTCAAAAAAAGTGTGATGGTATATATGCCAATAATCGATGCTGCTTTTCACAGATGTATTTTGTTTCTTTCTCTTTTACTGATTTCAAATTTTTCATTCAGCCAGAATCTCTTAACCAACGGAAATTTTGAACAGGGGAATGGTATTGGATTTTCATCCAATTATGGTTTTATACCTGCACCTACCGGAACTACATCGGCCGGTCAGTATGGAATAGGTACGAATCCTCAACCCTTTAATACATCCAGTTTTGTCATTATGGGCGATCATACAACTGGCACCGGTAATATGATGATCGTTGACGGAACCAATAATAGTGGAAATCCTGAACCTTTTTTCTGGAGGGTCAACAATAATGGTGAAATATGTGGATTAACGCCAGGAGTGAAGTACACGTTCAGTTATTGGATTCGATCTGTTTATAATGCTGGTATTCCGGGAGCTTCGGTGGCTAATATTGGTATTAAGTGGAACAATGTACAAGGTCAATCTGGTCAGGGATTTCTTAGTCCAACGAGCGGATCTGTCTTTGCCCCAAATCCGGGGGATCCATGGCAAAAAGTTACGTATGAATTTATTCCCACGAATGCTTGCGTAAGAATTGAAATGTTTAACTGGAATGCAAGTCTGGCCGGCAATGATTTTGCTATAGATGATCTGGAACTGATTCCGCCTCCGGAGCCTCTTTCTATCAGTGCGTCCTTGTCGAATGTAACTTGTCCGGGCGCTAATGATGGGTCAATTGTTGCTTATGGTAAAGGAGGCACATTACCTTACTTAAATTATTCACTGAGTGGCTCTGCATCTCAAACAAATACTACGGGCATCTTTACTAATTTGGCTCCGGGTACATATGATGTATCGGTAACTGATCAGAATAGCCAAAAAGTATCCCTGACATCCATTGTTATTACGCAACCTGCTGATCTTACAGTAACAGCTGATAAAACATCTATTTGTTCGGGGGATGCGGTCAATTTATCCGCAAGCGGAGTAACCAGTTATAATTGGTCCGCCTCACCATCCGACCCGACATTAACGACACCCACTATTTCCAATCCCGTTGTTCGTCCAACACAAACCACGACCTATACGGCTACGTCCAGTTCAACTGCCTCACAGCAATTGATCTATAATGGTGATTTTTCTTTGGGAGATAAAGGGTTTTATACCGATTATAAATATTATGCTGCGAATTCATCCGGTTTACAACGTGCCTATGGTATTGTAAGCAATGCCAGTACATGGTTTAATGGATTTTCGGGTTGTACAGGCTATGGTGGTATCGGTAACATGATAGTATTTGATGGATCGACTGTAAATAACGATAAGGTATGGTGTCAGAAAGTACCCGTTAAACCCGGTCAGACCTACACCTTTAGTTATTACGTGCAGTCTCTGGTAGCTAACAATCCCGCCAACCTTGAAGTGCAGATTAATGGAATTCGTTTAACATCTGCTACGAATCCTCAATCAGCATCTTCTACGCTATGTTTGTGGGAACCTAGAACATATACATGGAGTTCGGGAGCCAATACGATTGCAGATATTTGTATTTACAATCGCGTAACGACCAGTGCCGGCAATGATTTTGCACTGGATGATATTTTATTTACCACAACGCTCAATTGTAATCTGACTAAAAGTGTAACGGTCAATGTGAATAATAATACCGTGCCCACTTTCCCTACCTACGGGCCTTATTGTCAGGGAGCTATTTTAACACAACCCATCTTGCCTGCTACGTCCAATAATAATATTACAGGTTCCTGGTCGCCGGCAGGATTGTCTGCTAATACGGCCGGAAATATTACATACACCTTTACACCGGATGCCGGTCAGTGTGCCGCTCCCTACAGCTTTGTTTTAAAAGTGAATCCATCTTTTACAGCCAGTACAAGTACCACCCAAAATACCGTTTGCGGCTCTGCGTCTTGTACGTATGCTGGAAAAAAAGTTGTGATCAATGAATTGCATATACAGCCTTCTTCCACTGTAGGAAATCAAATGATTCTCCGGTCAAACTTATCCGTCGGGTCTGAATGGATAGAACTTTATAATCCAAGCCCATGCCAGGCCGTTGATTTAAGCTGTCACATGATCGGGAATTATTCTACTGAAGGTAGTGGTTCGGTTAAAGAACCTGCAATTTTATTTTTACCACCGGGTACAATAATTCCTCCACTTGGATTTTTAACGATTGGTGGTGGTGCATCTGTAGCTACATTAAAGCCGTCTTCTCTTATAAATGGTTTAGTAGGTAATCAACTTTATTTGCCTGGAGGGATATTTGATGGCGGATGGATTGGGATATGGGATGTAAACGGTGCTGCAATTGACGCTGTTTACTGGATGGATGGCACAAGAAATATCAACAGTGGTGTAGCTACTGCTTCTTTCACGACCTCTCCTGGTACTATTACCAATGCCAATGTTCCCTTCAGCTGTCCTTACAGAGGAACACTCCCCACAGCAAGAGAACTTGCAAATAGTGGCGGGCCAATAACCCGCATCGGGAATATTGCCTCCAATGGCACGTACCAATTCAGAACATCAGATGGTGCAAACACCTGGACATTTAACAATGTAGCAAATACACCGAGTGCTTGTAATAGTACCTGCGCAACTCCTTTCACGGGGGGCTGCAATGGTACAGCGACAGTGAATGTAACCGGAGGTACAGGTCCATTTATCTATCAATGGAACGATCCGGCTGCACAAACAACGCAAATAGCAAGGGCGTTATGTGCCGGTAATTATACAGTCACTGTAAAAGATGCGAATAATGCGTGTACGCAAACTGCCAATATAACGGTCACGGATAACTGCTGTACAACCATCACCAATCCTTCAGTTGCACAAAATATCTGCCAAACAGATGATCCGGCTGAGATATCCGTCAGTACTTCCGCCACCGGAACCCATGCGATTAAATTTGTTTACTTCAGTACGCAACAGACAGGTGCGAATATGTATACAGGTGGCACGTTGCTGAAAAATGTTACGCCATCTTCAGGTGTTGCCAAATTTGATACAACTGCTTTGGCACCCGGCAAATATTATATATATGCCATACTAAATCCGACTCCTGCAAGCACAACATGTCGTCCATTTCAGGAAATCGTTATAACGGTCAATCAATCTATAACGCCATCTTTTGATGCAATTAATCCTATATGTAGTGGGGGATCGTTTACACTTCCAACCACTTCGAAGAATGGAGTTACGGGTACCTGGTTGCCTGCCATCAATAATACCACTACTACAAATTATACATTTACGCCTGATGACGGACAGTGTGCTTTAGCCGCACAGTTGACAGTGACAGTCATTACGCCCAATGCCAATTTATTTTCTCAGGATACGGTTCGTGCTTGCGGCACATCCTATACATTAGATGCAGGAGTTGGTTTCAGTTCTTATAGCTGGAGTACTGGAGCGACTACGCAAAATGTCAATGTATCCTCTACAGGCTGGTATAAATGTACAGTAACACAAGGTGCCTGTACGGCGAGAGATAGCGTGTTTGTGAGTTTGGTGGAGGCGAAAATCATTAACAATGATACGGCGGTTTGTAAGGGTACTATTATGTTGTTGTCAGCTAAAAGCATATCACAAGTTATAGAAGATACTCTGTTTGTTGAAAAAACTAGTATGAATATGTTTCAGCCATTTTCATATAACACTTCAGTTTTGCAACCAGGCATTAAGTATTTTTTAAAAGTGTCAGGCACTGTAGGCTTTGCAGGAAATATTGATTCTCAAGATGGTGCTTATCAGTATAATTTTTTTGGCAACCCTGTTATTCCTTATCCATTTCCAAGTAATAATTCAGTTTGGTGGTCTGTTAATGGAAATAATTTATTTAGACCAAGTCCAGATGTATACAATCCCAATCATATTTATTTTTTCAATTATATAGGGAGCGGTCAGGTGCTAAATATTTCATGGTCAGACTCCCCATTTGGAGATAATTCAGGTCAATTAAACTTTGAACTGTATATGGTCAAATCAAAATACTCTATCCTTTGGTCCACCGGCGAAACAACTCCTTCCATTATCGTTTCTCCTGCACAAACGAACAAGTATTATGTAACGGTCAGTAATGGCATCAGCAGTTGTATTGATAGTGTGACGGTTACCGTTAACCAACCTGCTGCTCCAATTTTCACACAGATTCAGCCCATATGTAACGGTAGTAATTTCAATTTACTGACTACTTCAACAAACGGGATAACCGGTTCCTGGTCTCCATCTTATGATAACACACAAACTACCACGTATACATTCACCCCGAATGCGGGGCAATGTGCCAGAGATACAACCATGATGGTCGTAGTGAATCAGCCGGTTGCTTCTGTCTTTACCCAAATTGATACGATCTGTCGGGGAGGTACAATTTCACTGCCCAACATCTCAAACAATGGTATTACAGGTAACTGGGCACCCGCCTTCAACAATACACAAACGACAACATATACCTTTACGCCGGATGCAGGACAGTGCGCAACAACAACTACTATGACGGTTGCAGTTAGACAAAAAGTTGTGCCCGTATTTAATCAGTATGGCCCCTTCTGTCAGAATGCACCAATTACCTTACCCACTTTACCGGCTGCATCCAACAACGGAATTGCAGGAACATGGTCGCCGGGGTCTCTATCTACAGCAATAGCAGGCAATATTACATACAGTTTTACTCCTGCTACTAACGAATGTGCTACGCCAACAACAATCACGGTGGCGGTTAATCCGGAGCAGGCTTCGATATTCACTCAGATTATTCCGATATGTAACGGAGGAGCCATCACATTGCCTACTACATCAAATAATTCTATTACAGGCCTATGGTCTCCATCTATCGATAATACGCAGACAACTACTTATACTTTCACGCCAAATGCAGGCCAATGTACAAGAGACACCACGATGATCGTGGTGGTTAATCAGCCGCCATCTCCACCGTCAGTCAGTGTTTCGCAGCAACCTGATTGCAATAATTCAACAGGAGCTATCAACATCAGCGGTCTTCCCTCGGGCAACTGGGTGATCAATCCGGGTAATATTAGCGGTTCGGGTAATAGTTATTCGATTAATAATGTTGTTCCGGGATCATACAGTTATAGTGTCAGAGATGTTAACGGTTGTACATCACCGTTATCCAATAGTGTGACGATCAATGCGGCCTCGGCTCCTCCAGCTATACCCGTGGCTACGGTCACGCGCCAACCTGATTGTGTAAATAAGAAAGGCTCGATTACGGTAACTACTCCGACGGGGCCTAATCTTGTATATAGTTTAAACGGAGGCACACCTCAGTCCTCCCTCTTGTTTGATGATCTGGATGGAGGCAGCTATCGCATTGAAGTGGAGAATACGTTGACGGGCTGCAAATCTCAGCCATCAGTGTTTTATACAATTAATGCAGCGCCCTTGCCATCGGTTCCTCCGTTTGTTGACAAAGATGAGGAGTATTGCGTGGGGGATCGCGCGGTGCCTGTACGCGCGTTGGGTCGGCCACAGGGTCAGTTATTATGGTACACGAATGCAACAGGCGGTACGGGATCAACGGTTGCTCCGACACCATCTACGGTGCGTGACGGTACAACGATCTATTATGTCACGCAACGTCTTCCCGGTTTTTGTGAAAGTCAGCGAGTGCCATTGACAGTGATCGTTTATCCAAAGCCGTTAGTGAATGCAGGTGGTGATAAGGAAATTGTTCGTGGTCAGCGTACTACACTTGACGGTACAGCATCGGGTACGGGTATATCGGTATTATGGACACCGGGCTTTGGCTTATCGGATGCAAAGATCACGACACCGGTAGCATCACCGGAGCAGACAACGGTATATACAATCACAGTAACATCACTGAAGGGTTGTAAGTCCACGGATAATATGCGTGTGGTAGTGAAGGATCCCCGAGTGGTGAAGATTCCGAATGTGATCAGTCCGAACGGGGATGGAGTTTATGACCGCTGGGTGATCGGCAATATCGACGATTATCCGGATGCGGAGGTACAGATTTTCAATCGTTATGGCACACAGGTGTATGAAGTACGCGGGTACAATAATGCCAGTGGCTGGGAGGGCAAGCTCAATGGCGTAGATTTGCCGGTGGGTGCGTACTACTATATCATCCGATTGAATGGTAAAGTCAAGCCGATAGCGGGGGTGATTTCAATTATAAGATGAGTTATGATAAATAAGGGTAGGTTAACAACGGCCTGGACTTAAGGGAATTGGAATAATCTGAATATATCCCTTGGTCCGGCAAAAGTATAAACAAAATAATAAGAAATACTTATTCTAGCCATTTTTCCCCTTGCAGTATTTCTGAATAGGATTAATTGAGCATTTCATTGGGCTCTAACGGGAGCTTTTTGATGCTCCATAAAAATTCTTCCAATGTAATGGGTTTAATCAGATAATTATTAATTCCCATTTTTTGGGCAATGCTGATATTATCCTTATTCCCGGTTGTTATGATAACTTTCGTTTCAGGGGGGATATGTTTTAAAAGATCAAATCCGGAGCTATTTTTGAGCTGAATGTCAAGCAGAATCAGGTTTACTTTTTCTTTAGAAAGATATGCCAGGGCCGATTCAACATCATCGAAATCATTTACCAATTCAATATTCGGATGATTTTTACAATAGTTCTCCAGTATCATTCGGGAGACCATATCATCTTCGATGATGATTGTTTTCAGTTTGTTGTTCATTCAAAATGGTTTAGCAATTAAAAAGTGCGTCTATGAATGTAAAGCTTTTTTAAAGAATCTACGAATGAATGGCAAAAAAATAACATAACAATAAATGAATGAATGATTTTGGTAAGTATAATTGTGGATATAAATCAATAATGACAAGCCTGTACCTTAAAATAAAAAAGAACCGGTGATAACCGATTCTTTTTAAAGTTGCCCGACCTGGATTCGAACCAAGACAAACAGAACCAAAATCTGTCGTACTACCATTATACTATCGGGCAATACCTCCCTTTTTGGGACTGCAAAAATAAGCGTTCCTGAAATCTATGCCAAATGCTTTTTAAAACTTCTGTGTTTCCTTATGATATTTCAAGGAGGTAGTAATTCTTTTTCCCGCGCTGGATCAGTATGAAAGCCTGATGAAGCAACTGCTCCCGGCTGATTATTTGTTCTGTATCAGTCACTTTTTCCCGGTTTACACTCACCCCTCCGCCGGCAATCATTTTTCTGGCTTCCCCTTTGCTCGGGAAAATACCAGTTTCGGCCAGCAGTTGCACAAGCGGTATGCCACTTTCGATTACAGATGCTGAAAGCCGGATACGTGTAACACCCTCCATCATCTCCAGATCTTCTTTGGATAATTCGGCAGCTGATTGCTGGGAGGTGCTGAATAGTTTTTGCGTGGTATTGATCGCCTGCTCTAAACCAGAGCTGCCGTGGATGAACATGGTCACTTCTTCCGCCAGCTTTTTTTGCAAGGTGCGGGCGGCCGGATTTTGATGATGTTCTTCAATGATGGTTATAATTTCGTTTTTGGGGAGTAGTGTAAAGATCTTAATCCACTTTACGGCATCCTCATCGGCGGCATTCAGCCAGAACTGATAGAACTGATAGGGGCTGGTGCGGGAGGAATCCAGCCAGATATTTCCTTTTTCTGTCTTACCAAACTTACCACCATCGGCTTTTGTAATAAGCGGGCAGGTGAAGGCAAAAGCTTCTTCTCCTTTCATTTTCCGAATGAGTTCTGTTCCGGTGGTGATGTTCCCCCACTGATCGCTGCCACCCATCTGCAATTTGCACTGTTGGTGTTCAAATAGCCAGAGGAAATCATAGCCCTGCATGAGCTGATAAGCGAACTCCGTATAACTGATACCGGTTTCTCCTTCGATGCGTTTGCGGACACTGTCTTTGCTCATCATGTAGTTGATGGTAACATGTTTGCCGATATCGCGCAGAAACTGTATAAAAGAAATATTTTTAAACCAGTCATAATTATTGACCAGGATGGCTTTGTTTGGCACGGATTCGTCAAAATTGATATAACGGGAAAGTTGTTCTTGAATGCCCCGGATATTGATTTGAAGTTGCTCCTCAGACAAAAGGGTTCTTTCTTCACTTTTACCACTCGGATCACCTACCATGCCGGTAGCCCCGCCGATGAGGGCAATGGGCTGATGGCCTGCTTTTTGAAGGTGTACCAGTAGCAGAATGGGCACCAAACTTCCTATATGCAGGGAGTCGGAAGTGGGGTCGAAGCCAATATATCCTTTGGTCGGCTCACCATTTAGCAGTTTTTCTGTTCCGGGAATAATATCCTGTATCATTCCACGCCATCTTAATTCATCCAACAAGCTCATATTTAAGGATTTTCACAAAAGTAAACGGACAAGCGGTTAATTCATAAGTATATTTTTTGATTTTTTTATTGCCATCTGGTATGTCCTGCATATTCATCATGGTTGGCATAGGTCTGCCATTTTGGGCATTTCATTCAAAAAAGACGTCTTTCTGTGGATCGGAAATATTGACACATAAACAAATCGTGTAAATTGTCAAAACAATGACTAAATTTGTTAAAATCGAAAAACCAGCTACTAAATCCAAATTGGAAATGAATTGCATGCAATCTCGTTTAATTATCTTTTACCTATCCCTTATCCTTTTTGTCAGCAATTCCATGCAAGCACAGATCCGGATATATTCCAACGAATTTCTTAACATAGGTGCCGGCGCACGGGGTATGTCTATGGGCGGAGCTCAGATAGCTTCTGTCAATGATGCGACAGCCGGCTATTGGAATCCCGCCGGTCTTACACATATCAAGGAACAACCATCACTTTCTTTGATGCATGCAGAATATTTTGCCGGCATAGGTAAATATGATTTCGGAAGCATTGCCATTCCTGTCAAAGAGAAGAGACGCACAATCGGCTTGAGTGTATTGCGTTTTGCGGTGGATGATATTCCAAATACACTCTATTTGATAGAGCCGGATGGCAGTATCAACTATGCCAATATCTCTAGTTTCAGCAGTGCCGACTGGGCTTTCCTTTTATCGCTTGCACAAGTGATCAGAGAAAAGAATAATAAATCGCTCAGTTTCGGTATGAACGCGAAAGTTATTCACCGGAATGTGGGCACATTTGCCAAGGCATGGGGTTTTGGGCTGGATGCAGGTGTGCAATACAGTGGCCCCAACTGGTCACTGGGTTTGATGGCAAGAGATATCACGACTACTTTCAATACCTGGAGTTTTAGTTTTACTGACAGAGAAAAAGAAGTATTATTTCTGACCAATAATGAGATTCCTGTCCGCTCTACTGAACTCACGGCGCCCCGATTAATATTGGGAGGTAGTTATGATTTTCGGATTAATAAATCTTTTAAGCTGAAAGCAGAAATGAATCTGGATTTTACGTTTGATGGTCAGCGAAATACGGTACTCAGTTCAAACCTTATCAACGGAGATCCTCGTATCGGACTGGAAGGGAATCTTAAAAATGTATTTTTTATCAGGGCAGGCATCTATAATTTTCAGAGAACCATTGCCGACGGAGATACGACCAATCAAAAGAAAGTATGGATCTATCAGCCGGGTGCAGGTGCCGGATTGGTTTTAAATAAATCTTTTTATGTGGATTATGCGTTTACGAATCTGGCCAATCAATCTAATCCGTTATATACACATATCATATCATTGAGATTGGATCTTGTAAAAAAAATCAGGGGTAAATGAAACAAGTCATAAGATTAATACAGCTCGTTGCACTCTTCGTTTTTTCATTTGGGGTGTATGGTCAGTCGTATATGAATGAATGGATCGACCACAGCAAAACCTATTATCGTTTCAAAGTAGGCGCCAGAGGTATTTACAGAATACCAAAGAGTCAGCTGACAACGCTCGGTATCGGAACAACCGATGCGGCTCATTTTCAGTTATGGAACAAAGGACAAGAGGTGCCGATCTTTACGTCCGTTAACAATGGTACCCTGCCCGATGATGGGTTTATTGAATTTTGGGGGCAGATCAATGATGGTTCCTGGGAAAACAGACTGTATTTGCGTCCTGAATTTCAGATCAACCCGGAATACAGTTTGTTCACGGATACATCCATTTATTTTCTGACCGTCAATACACAAGGGAACAATAAGAGGTTGGTGAATACTGCAAATGATATTAACTCTACCTTGACGCCTGAGCCGTTTTTTATGCACCGAAGTTTGCTTAATTTCCGGAATCAATACAGTCAGGGTTTTGCTGCTGTGGTAGGATCGGAAGTTTTTTCTTCTTCTTATGATAATGGGGAGGGTTTTGTGTCGGCAAATATCACGCCGGCTGCACCTTTTTCAAATACCATTAATAATTTATTTGTAGCTGCTTCATCTGGTCTTGATGCCGGCATAAGGTATACGGCAGCAGGCCGAAGTTTAAATGTCCGCAATGTCAATATTTCCGTTAACAATACGATACTGGAAGAGCGGGAGATGAATTATTTTAATTCGATTAATAATAATACCTATGTGCCTGTCCCATTATCTTTATTGACGACCAATTCGGCCAAGATTGACGTCCGGAATTTATCTACGGTGACATCAGACAGAATGGTTGTAGGTGTTCTCGATCTGAGATATCCGCGCTTGTTTAATTTTGGAGGGCAGGCATCTTTTGAATTTGAGTTGCCCGCAAATGATGCCGGAAACAAGCTGGTGATTCAGAATTTTAATTTCGGCGGAACGGCACCTGTTTTGTATGATTTGACCAATGGTCTTCGGATTACTGCTCAGATTACAACCGGCAATAATCTGCTTGTCGTTTTGCCGCCTTCTTCTGTATCCAGAAAATTAGTCCTTACATCGGTAGCACCGAACCAGCTGCGAGCGGTGCCTGAAATCACCATCCGAACGTTTATCGATTATAAACAAGCACAAGTTCAAGGCAATTACATCATCATTTCTAATCCGCTTATTTACAATGACAAAAACGGCGTTAATCAGGTAGAGGCGTATGGCCAGTACCGCATGAGCAGTACGGGGGGCAACTATAAAGTAATCATAGTCGATGTTAATCAGCTAATTGATCAGTTTGGCTGGGGCATTAAAAACAATCCATTATCTATTCGTAATTTTCTTCGTTTTGCAAGAAATAACTTCGCCGATAAAGAGCAGTATTGTCTGCTTGTCGGTAAAGGTGTAGCTCCCAATCTGGCCAGGCTTAATGAGAGCCGTCGTGCAATCAATGTTTTAAATCTTGTCCCCACCTTTGGAGTGCCTTGTTCAGATGTTACGATGGCGGCCGAGGAAGGTGATGTAGTACCCCGAACTCATATTGGCCGGCTGAATGTGATTAATGCAGAAGAGATAAAAGAATATCTGGATAAGTTAAAAATATATGAAGACAAGCAGTTAAACAGGACCTGCTCAATTGATGATGAATTATGGAAGAAAGAAGTGATGCATATCGGAGGGGCCGATGATTTCTTAGGTGCGCAGATTATGTATTATCTGACACAGTATGAAAAGATGGTAGAAGATACCTTATTGGGAGCCAACACATATACCCTTCAAAAATCGGCGTCGACTAATATTCAGGTAATCGCAGGTGAACGAGTAAGAGAGCTGTTTACGAAGGGGTTTTCTCTGATGACGTATTTTGGTCACTCTTCGGCGGGCACGCTGGAATTCAACCTGGATAATCCCGAGAACTATCCGTATTCAGGAAAGTTTCCGGTCTTTTTGGTGAATGGTTGTAATGCAGGCAATTTGTTTTTATTCGACTCGCTTCGCCTCAATGGTAGTTTTGTATTATCCGAGAAGTATGTGGTGTCAACTCCCCTGAGAGGGGCCATTGCTTTTATTGCGAGTACGCATCTGGGAGTAGTGAACTATTTGAATCTGTATACGGAAGAGTTTTATCATCAGCTTACCCGAGTATCATATGGTAAATCTTTAGGAGTCATTCTTTCCAATCTTACAGATACCTTAATTTCAAGATATACCGTCAATGATTTTTTTGTCAGGCAGCACGTTGAACAGGTAACCCTGCATGGAGATCCGGCATTGGTCATGTATCATTATGAGAAACCAGACTATGCCATTGAAAATAAAAATGTAAAGATATCTCCCGAGTTCATCTCTATTGCAGAGAATAATTACAGTGCTAAAGTTATCATAAACAATATTGGTCGGGTAACCCGAGACTCTGTCTTTGTGCGTATTGAGAAAATCAGGCCCGATAATCTGAGAGATACATTATTCAATAAAAATGTAGCCTATATACCCAATACTGATTCGCTGGAATTACTGATTGAATTATCACCCCAAAATGATAAGGGATTAAATAAGATTGTTGTAACTCTGGATCCGGATAATCTGATTGATGAAATGTGTGAAACGAACAATCAGGTCACAAAGGAATATTTTATCTATGAGGACGAGATACGGCCGATTTATCCATATGATTTCAGTATCATTAACCAACAGAATAATCTGACCTTTTATGCCTCCACGGCTAATCCACTGGGACAGCCACGCACCTATTATTTTCAGATAGACACCACCATTCTTTTCAATTCTACCTTACTAAAAGAGCTAGCCGTTAATGCGCCGGGAGGACTTGTTGAATTTCGACCTTCCGTCACGCTTCAGGATAATTTTGTGTACTACTGGCGGGTGGGCGTTAGGGATAATGTTACAAATAATATTGTTTGGAATAATCACAGCTTTATTTACCGTTCTGATCTTTCAGTTGGGTATAATCAGTCGCATTATTATCAGTTCACTAATAATTCCTTTAATGATATATTCCTGGATCCATCTTCCAGACAATTATCATTTAAGAATGTAAACAGAAAATTAAAGATCAGAACCGGCTTGCATCCTTATTTCAACAGTCAGACAAATGATGTGTTTTTAGATCTCCAGAGAATTGATGGGTGGAGATGTCAGTTCAATGTTTTTTCCATTTATGTGCTTGAACCCAGAACCTTTCTTCCCTGGAGAAATACGCGGGTAGGTTCGGGCGGCAGATACGGAAGTATAAGCCCATATTGTCTTCAGGTTGATCGAAATTTCTTTGAGTATGCTATGGCTGACAGAAACAGCAGGAACAATGCCAGGCTTTTACTGGAAGATATTGTTCCAGACAGTGCCTTGGTATTGGTTATTAATCAGGGCACAGGGGTAGGGTCTTTCAATGTTGCTAATAATTCTTTCATTAATCAGTGGATGAGCGATACGGCTGTTTATGGTTCAGGGAAAAGTATCTATCATGCCTTATTAAAGAATGGATTTACACAAGTGGACAGCTTTACCAGAAATCTGCCATTTGCGTTTCTTTATAAAAAGGGCGACCCGCAATTTGTGCGTCAGTTCATCGGTGAAAAAGAGAATGATTTTATCGATGTGGTCCTGGATATTCCAGCTCAGCTTGTTAATGGAGATGTGGAAACACCCTGGCTTGGTCCCATGAAGAAATGGGAGCATTTTTACTGGGATGGTGATTATCCCGATGGCAAAACTGACAAGGATTCGATTTATTTCCAGCTGATCGGAAGAAGAAATGACGGATCTCAGGAACTATTGACCAATGTATATTCTGCTAAAGATACCACGATCACATTTATCGATGCGGCCGAATATCCTTTCCTTAAAATGAAGTTGCATACACAGGATTCTATTAAGCTTACACCTTTTCAGCTGGATCACTGGAGATTGACGGGGATTCATGTGCCGGAAGGTGCCCTTGCACCAGGTATTCAATTCAATTGTCCGGATACTGTTGATTTTGGTCAGAATTTGGAGTTCTCCATAGCATTCAAAAATATCAGTGAATTTGCTTTTGACAGTTTGAAATTAAAATTAGTCCTAACTGATAATCAGAATTTTTCGCAGGAAATAGCTTTACCGAAGAAGCGGCCTTTAATAGCCGGAGACACCATTGTTGTGCGTCATTTCATTGATACCAAAGCCTATAATCTGTCCGGTTTACAAAGTCTGTTTCTGATGGTTAATCCGGATAAGGATCAGCCGGAGCAACATACCTTCAACAACTTCCTTTACAAGAATGTATTTGTCAATAAAGACAATGAAGCTCCCTGGCTGGATGTGACGTTTGATGGAGTGCATATTCTTAATAAAGATATTGTATCTGCCAAACCTACCATTGCCATCAAGATCAAGGATAACAATAAGTTTCTTCCTGTACTTGAACAGGATTCCGTACAATTGTCAATCCGCTTCCCGGATCAGCGTATTGTTCAGTACACGTTAGGAAGTGATTCTGCACGTTTTACGGCCAGTTCATTAAGTGCAGGTATCAATGAAGTACTGATTGATCTTCTGCCGAGTCTGTATCTTGACGGCGAGTACGAATTGACGGTAGCCGCTAAGTCGGGCAGTGTAGAAGAAGAGAAATTATTCAAGACATACAAAGTCAGTTTTACGGTCATCAACAAACCGATGATTTCGGATATGTTCAATTATCCGAATCCTTTCACCAGCTCAACAGCTTTTGTATTTACGCTGACAGGTTCGGAAGTGCCGCAGAATCTGCGTATTCAGATAATGACCATCAGCGGTAAAATTGTCAGAGAAATTACCAGAAATGAATTGGGAACCATTCGCATAGGAAGAAATATAACCGAATATAAATGGGATGGTACCGATCAGTATGGAAATGCATTGGCCAATGGAGTATATCTGTATCGCGTGATCACTAACCTCAACGGAAAAAAACTTGACCGATTTGAAGATCCTGATAATAAAACAGACAAGTTCTTCAATAATGGCTACGGAAAAATGTATTTGATGAGGTAAAAACAGATCTGGTTTGCTCATTATATTGTCATCATAAAGCAGCAGTAAATGACGAGAAAAGATATGATCAAAACGCTTTCCGTGTCGGCTGCAGGACTAATCATAGCGACACCTGTCAAAGCATTTTCTGGCGGTGAGCCAAATCAGTTTGCTCAGACACCCCTTGGTTATAGCTATGCTTCCTTAGAGCCTGTGATCGATCGTATGACCATGGAGATCCATTATTCTAAACATGCTGCAGGATATTGCGCTAATCTCAACAAAGCTGTACTTGAAAATAAAATAGACATTTCAAAAGGAATTGAATATATCTTATCAAATGTGTCATCCTACCCGTCATCAGTCAGAAATCAGGGAGGCGGCCACTATAATCACGAGCTCTTTTGGAAATGTATGAAGCAGGGAGGTGCTTTGTTGCAGGAAAATAAATTGAAAGAGAAGATCATTCAATTCTTTGGCAGTATTGAGAATTTTCAGAAAGTCTTTTCGGATGCTGCACTTTCGCGTTTCGGTAGCGGGTGGGCTTGGCTGTTGGTAACGAGTGATGGTAAATTGATCATTGATTCAACGCCCAATCAGGATAATCCGCTGATGGATGTTTCAGCTGTCAAGGGCTATCCATTATTGGGCTTAGATGTATGGGAGCATGCCTACTATCTCAACTATCAGAATCGGCGTGCTGAGTATATCAAACAATGGTGGGGTATTGTCGATTGGAATTTCGTTTCACGTCGTTACAATGATTACACTTCAGGAAGACGCTGAACGACGTTCTTGTATTCCCCATTTAAACCAGACAACCGAAAGAAGGATGGCTATTACGGAAGCCAGTATTACGGCCGACTTGCTGATCGTTTGATAAGAAGCCTGCTCAAATGCCAGTAAACTAATGAAGATACTCATCGTAAATCCGATCGAGGCCAGGATGCCAAGTCCAATCAGATGCTTTTGGGATATTTCTCCAGAGAGTTCACCCCATTTCAGCCAGATAGCTAAACGGCAAAACAAATAAATCCCCAGAGGCTTACCGGCCAGGAGTCCGAGCATGATGCCTGCACTCAGGGTTGAACCAATGTCATCTATAAACGTAGAAGGGATTATAATAGCGGTATTGGCCAGCACAAATAACGGAATGATGATAAAGTTCACGCCATGATGCAGTTTGTTTTCCCAGATAACGAGTTTGTTGACCGGAACAGTAAAAGCAAAAAGGACACCGGCGATGGTGGCATGAATCCCGGAATTAAATACCAGAATCCATAATAAAATGCCCGCAACGATATTCCACCATCCAAACGGCTTCTTCCATTTTGCCCATATAGCCATCAATATAAATAGTATAAATGCCGCCAGGAGAAATTTTATTTTTAATGCGCTGGTATAAAAAACAGCAATGGCAATAATGGCACCCAGATCATCAATAATAGCAAGTGCTGTTAAAAAAATTTTTAGAGAAAGTGGAACTTTTTTTCCGAGCAGAGACGCTACGCCCAGCGAAAATGCAATATCCGTTGCCATGGGGATACCCCAGCCTGATGTAAAATCAGTTTGCTGATTTAACAGATAAAATATACCGGCCGGTACGATCATTCCTCCCAGGGCGCCCATAGCAGGCAATGCTGCTTTTTTTACGGTAGACAATTCACCTTGGAGGAGTTCCCGTTTGATCTCCATGCCTGCCAGTAAAAAAAATACAGCCATTAGTCCGTCATTGATCCAGTGCAGTAAACTGTGTGGTAACCAATCTGCTAAATGAGTTTCGGTATTTAGCATGGATAAAAAGGTGTTGCCAGCTGGCGAATTGGTCAGAATTAATGAGAATAGGGAACAGGCAAGTATCGTGATTCCTATTGCGCGACTGTCATGAATAAACTCAAGAACAGGAGAGATAAACGTTCGCTTTAAATAATGTAATGGCATACTGTAAAAATATTCAGTGAGATGCTCAAATTACAAAAAAAGTTCCCACTTGTTTTTCGGCCTTCTTGATTCCGACCATTTGAATTTTTTGAACTTTTTCTGATCTTCCGGTATTTGAAGGATGGGATATGTTGTTCCCTTGACGGCTTCAATCAGTTTTATTTTCTTCAGTGCGGATGAATCAAAATAAATATGAATGGCATCCGCTTCACTTCGGTTCATGCCCACATAAGCGGAAGAATCATTTTTTATATAATAGATACTCTCCGCACTTCCGTTCGTTTCAATACGCTCCAGATCGCCATCTTTCAGATGTCCAATGATCTGTCGCCCTTTGATCTGATTATAAAAATCGGCATCAGGTTCCACTTCCTGTATCACCATGGCATTCTCTATCACCCGAAGTCGCTTTGCTTTTTTATTTTCTGTTTCAATAAAAATAGTATCACCGGCGATCTGACTGTTGCGGCTCCAGGCAACCGGATCAACATACATTTCAAAAACACTGTCAATATCACTGTAAAACAAACTGTCACATACCGCCTGCAGCGAATCATTGAATATTCTTACATGATTGAAGGCGGAAAAAAACCGAAGAGAATCTTTACCGGCTGTTTTTTTCTTAACCAGTGAATCCTGCCGAAGATCTTTCAGCTGTCCGGAATAAATAGTGTCTGATGCAATAAAAATTGAATCATTGTTCTGTACGACCACCAGCACGGGTTTCTCTGTTGCCAGAAAATTCTTCTTTCCTTTATTGAAAAACACCCGGTTGCTGAAGAGTAAAATATTTTCAACGGTATCGGTAAACCGAACATCGCCTTTTGCTTCACCGGATCCCGTCACATCATCAAAAGCCACATCATTGGCAATTAAAACAGAACTGCTGTCCTGTAAACGAGTTCGTCCGCCAAACTTTGCTTTTTTGACATTGAGATCATAAAAACCTTCGCGTGTCTGTATAATCGAATTGCCGCTTTTTATAGTGGTGGGAGATATAAAAGTGGATACCCGGCTTTGGGTATTATATAAGAGTGAATCGGCGGCCAGCGCCATCTCGGGATCACTCATTTTAACATCTCCTATAAAATAAATATCCTTAATGTCGGCATAATAATATCCGGCATCACTCGTCAGCGTTGTTTGTTTGCTTTCAATACGTCCTCCGTTTCTGTACGAACCGATCTTGCCGTTCATGTCATACTCCATTTCATTGGTATGGAGAATACTTTTCCCGTCATTCAAGGTCACTTTATCTTTGAAGTGCGCGACCTTTTTCTGTCCTTCGTATAATAAATACTGAGAAAAAATATTGATGGAATCGGCATCGCGGATATGCACATTCCCAAAGGCTTCTATCTGCTTCGTTTTTTCATTGTAGGTAACACTGTCGGCATTGAAATATGAATTTCCCTGTTTTATCTGAACATGCCCGGCCAGTATCTGCAACTGAACAGCAGAATCCAGGGTTCGAAAAACAAAACGATCGGCATGGATAATATCAATTCGTCTTATCGTGTCGGCAGACTGCGATGGGCGGGGGGCGGGT
>Ga0315906_10002121_pt1 | contig 28369 bp, 23 predicted proteins | sample LakEriMetagenome_4_FD_203526 | JGI IMG/M metagenome (GOLD analysis project Ga0315906, IMG submission 203526) | Freshwater fungal communities from buoy surface, Lake Erie, Ohio, United States - Buoy 2 MA122 | ecosystem: Environmental > Aquatic > Freshwater > Lake > Lake biofilm | place: USA...
GCCGCGAGAACCTGGCCAACGACAAGACGGTCTGGGAAGACATCTCCGGCGGCCTGGACAACATCGTGGTGGGTCAGTTCGTGATGCCCAGCCGCGCCTACATCGGCCGCTTCAACTTCAAGGGCAATGACCAGCAGAAACTGGTGGGCAACCTCTCCGGCGGTGAGCGCGGCCGCCTGCACCTGGCCAAGACCCTGGCCCAGGGCGGCAACGTGCTGATGCTGGACGAACCCTCCAACGATCTGGACGTGGAAACCCTGCGCGCGCTGGAAGAAGCGCTGCTGGAGTTTGCCGGCAGCGCCATGGTGATCTCCCACGACCGCTGGTTCCTGGACCGCATCTGCACCCACATCCTGGCGGCTGAAGGCGATAGCCAGTGGTTCTTCTTCGACGGCAACTACCAGGAGTACGAAGCCGACAAGAAGAAGCGCCTGGGTGAAGAGGGCGCCCGGCCCAAGCGCGTCCGCTTCAAGTCGATCTGAGCCCTTCGGCCTCTGGTCCTTGGGCACGGGGGCGACAGGCGGCGATCACGCCGCCCGCCCTGAGCCTGTAGAAGGGCCCCGTCTTGTCACCTCGCACTTCTTGGAGATTCCCCAGGAGCCCGCTCTGATGGGGTTTTTTCGTTCACACTGCAACGCGAATGCTGCACAGGTGTGAACCGATGACCGAGAGACTGACCCGACCCTGCTTTGCCCCGGCCGCCTTGATGGCGGCCGTTTTCATGGCCGCAGGCTGCGCCACGGTCCCTCAAGGTGGTGGTGAGGCCTCATCAGCCCCGGCCAAGACTGACGCCCAGCCGGCAGAGGGGCCCGCCGCTGGCGCTGCGACACCTGCTGCCGCAACGCCTGCCGCCGCAGCCTCTGCCCCTGTGGGCGCTGCCGTTGCGAACGCCAGACCTCCTGCAGGTGCAGCAGCCCTTGGCGCGGCACCCGCCGGCCCCCCGGGCAGCCCCCCGCCCTTTGCGGCCGTCACCAAGGACGCGAACAGGACCGACGGCCTGTTCACGGTCTGGCAGAAGGATGACAAGGTCTGGCTGGAACTCAAGCCAGAGGATTTCGACAAGCCTTTCTTCCTCTCGCCCAAGATTTCCCGCGGCATCGGGGAGATGCGGCTGTTCGGCGGCTCGATGGCCAGCAGTTGGGGGCGCTATGGCCGCCCGCAGATCGTGCAGTTCCGCAAGGTGCACAACCAGGTGCGGCTGATGGCGGTGAACACCGAGTTCCTGGCCCAGGCGGGCACGCCCGAAGCACGAGCCGTGTCGGCCGCCTTTTCCCCCAGCCTGCTGTCCAGCGCCCCGGTGGCGAGCCAGCCGCACCCGGAGCGCAAGACCCTCCTTGTGGAGGCGAGTGCCCTGCTCGTCAACGACATGCTGGGCCTGGGCATGGCCCTGAGCCGAGGCTTTCGCCAGGGCTACAGCTTCGATGCCCGCCATTCGGGCATCGACCGCGTACGCGCCCAGCCCGACCTCGTGGTGTTCGAGGTCACCAGCCACTACGCCACGCCCAGCCTGAGCTTCCCCACGCCCGGCGCCGCACCGCCAGGGGCTCCCGCCCCCACCACGCCCGCCGGGCTGCCCGACGCCCGCAGCATGTTCTTCGGCCTGCACTATTCCCTGGGCAAGCTGCCCGAGGTGCCCATGACGCCGCGCCGGGCCGATGCGCGCCTGGGCCACTTCACCACCAACGTGCAGGACTTCACCAGCGATCTGGCGCGCACGCCCAAGCAGCGCTTTGCCAACCGCTGGCGCCTGGAGAAGAAGGACCCTGCCGCCCCGCTGTCCGAACCGGTCAAGCCCATCACCTACTGGCTGGACAAGACCATTCCGGTGGCCTACCGCGGTGCCATCACTGAGGGCATCCTGGAGTGGAACAAGGCCTTCGAGAAGATCGGCTTCAAGAACGCCATCGTCGTCAAGCAGCAGGCTGACGATGCCGACTTCGACACGCTGGACCTGGGCGTGGCATCCGTACGCTGGATGACGAATGCGCAGCCGAGCTTCGGCGCCATCGGGCCCAGCCACATGGATCCGCGCACGGGCGAGATCCTGGACGCCGACATCGGCTTCGAGAGCCTGTCCTCGCGCAGCTTGCGGGCCACCCGGGCGCAGGTGCTGGGCAAGGGCTTCACGGCCGACTGGGGCAGCCTGCTGCAGGCGGCAGATGCCGTACGCGAGGGGCTGCTGCCCCGTGGCGAATGGGCCGGCCACATTCACGGCGAAGCCTGTCTGCACGGGGATCATGCCGCCGAGCAGATGAGCTACGCCCTGGACGTGCTGGAGGCCCGCGGCGAACTCGATCCTTCCAGCCCTGCTGTGCAGCAGTTCGTGCTGGACTACCTGAAAGACGTGACGATGCACGAGGTGGGCCACACCCTGGGCCTGCGCCACAACTTCCGTTCCTCGCGCATCTACAGCGATCAGCAACTGTCCGACGAGGCCTTCACGCGGGCGAACAGCCTGGCTGGCTCGGTCATGGAGTACGCCCCCATCAACCTGCCGCGTCCGGGGCAGAAAGGCGGCACCGCCTGGCAACTGGCCCTGGGGCCGTACGACTTTTGGGCGATCGAGTACGCCTACAAGCCTATCGAGCCGAAGGACGAGGCGAAGGAACTGCAGCGCATCGCCGCGCGCAACGCAGAGCGTGAACTGGCCTACGGCACCGACGAGGACAATTCGTTGGGCATCGACCCGGAGTCGCTGACCTTCGACTTGGGCGACGACCCGGTGGCGTTCGCCAAGAAGCGCTTTGACATCGGGCGCGACCTGATCGCCCGCCAGGAAGGCCGCGTGCTCAAGCCGGAGGCTGACTACTCGGTGCTGCGCCGATCGGTGACCTACGCCGTGCGTGACATGGGCCGCGCCGCGGGCATCCTGGCCCGCCAGATCGGTGGCGTGCGCACGCTGCGCGACCACCCTGGCACCGGACGAGACCCGCTGCAGCCCGTGCCGGCCGCCCTGCAGCGCCAGGCGCTGGAGGCCCTGTCCCAAGGTGTGCTGTCGACGGACAGCCTGAAGCTCAGCCCCGCCCTGCAGCGCAAGCTGGCGCCCAGCTACGACGACCGCACTGACGCCATGTTCGGCGAGATGCAGCCGGTGGAGACCGACTTCTCCATCGACAGCTTCGTCACGCAGTTGCGCAAGGCCCTGCTGGCCCAGCTCACCAGTGACGGCGTGGCCAGCCGGCTGCTGGACAGCGTGGGCAAGCTGGCACCCGGCGAGGCCTTTCCCGTCTCCGAGTTGTATGCCCGCCTGCGGGCCGATATCTGGAGCGAGCTGGCTTCATCGGCTGACATCGCGCCTGCGCGGCGTGAACTGCAGCGTGAACACCTCCAACGCATCGCCGGCCAGATCCTGCGGCCCACCGCGGCCAAAGCCGACACGCGCAGCCTGATGCGCGCAGAAGCCCTGGTCTTGCAGGAGAGCCTGAAGGTGGCGGCCGGCCGGCCCGGGTGGAGCGCCGAGGTGCGGGCGCATCTTCAGGACAGTCTGGACCTGCTCACCGAGGCCCTGGCGGCCAAGATGCAGCGCGCCGGGCTCTGAGGCGCAGGGCCTCAAGCCAGCGGTTCGGTCCGGGTCATCAGCCAGGCCAGCGCCTCGCCGCTGACCAGCGGCGAGAGTTCGGTGCGCACGCGGGCGTGGTAGGCGTTCAGCCAGGCCACCTCGTCTTCGCGCAGCAGTGAACGATCGATGCAGCGCGTGTGGATGGGGCACAGGGTGAGCGTCTCGAACTCCAGCATCTCGGCGAAGGTGGAGCCTTCAGGCGTCTGCGCGGGCACGTTCATCACCAGGTTCTCGATGCGCACGCCCCACTGTCCGGGCCGGTACACACCAGGCTCGATCGAGGTGATCATGCCGACCTCCATCGCCATCGTGGCGTCGGGGATGGCCTTGCTGATGCTCTGCGGGCCTTCGTGCACGTTCAGGAAGTAGCCCACGCCATGTCCGGTGCCGTGGCCGAACTCCAGGCCCTCCTGCCACAGCGGTGCACGTGCCAGGGCGTCCAGCATGGGGCTGAGCGTGCCCCGCGGAAAGCGCGTGCGGCTCAGGTTCATGGTGCCCTTGAGCACCAGGGTGTAGTCGCGCTTCATGGCAGCGGTGGGGGTGCCGATGGGCCACACGCGGGTGATGTCGGTGGTGCCGCCCAGGTACTGGCCGCCAGAGTCGATGAGCAGCAGGCCGTCGCCTTCGATGGCAGCAAATGACTCCGGCGATGCGCGGTAGTGCGGCATGGCGCCGTTGGCGTTGAAGCCGGCGATGACGGGGAAGCTCAGTCCCACGAAGCCGGGTCGACGTGCCCGCGCAGCGCTCAGGTGCTCGTCCACCGTCAGCTCGGTCAGGCGCAGCGCGCCAGGCTCGCCTGCGCGCTGGCGCGCCAGCGCCGCCTCGAACCAGGCGTAGAACTCGCACATGGCTGCGCCGTCCTGGCGCATGGCCTCGCGGATGTGCACGGCCTCCTCGGAGGTCTTGCGGCTCTTGAGCAGCGTGCTGGGGTTGATGGCTTCGACCACACGCACCGTGGCCGGCACATGCTCGCGCAGGCCGAAGGTCACGCGTTTGGGGTCCAGCAGCAGGGTGTGGGCGGCAGACAGGGCCGCCAGCGCCGCCCCTGCCTGGGCGTAGGGCGCGAGCGTCACGCCGTCAGCGGCCAGCCGGGCTGCCAGCGCAGCGTCCACCTTGCCTTCGGCCACGAACAGCGTGGCCCGCTGCGCATCGATCAGCAGATGCGCGAGGAACACCGGGTTGTACGAGACGTCCGCGCCACGCAGGTTGGTGATCCAGGCGATGTCATCCACCGTCGAGACGAAGTGATGCGTGGCGCCGTGGCGCAGCAGGGCCTCGCGCACCTGCGCCAGCTTGGCGGCGCGGGGCAGGGGCGCGTATGGCGCCAGGTGCTCGTAGACCGGCTGGGGCGGCAGGCCGGGGCGCTCGGGCCAGATGGCGTCGACGGGATCGAGGTCGGTGCGCAAGAGCACGCCGGCACGGTCCAGCGTCGCCTTCAGTGCCTGCGCAGCGGCCAGCCCCAGCACCTGGCCGTCGACGGCCACCGTGCGCCCAGCCGGTACCTGCGCGGCCAGCCAGTCGATGTGCAGCGACGACGCCCCGGTCGGAATCTTCACCAGTTCGATACCGCTGCCCGCCAGCTCGGCTTCGGCCTGCACCCAGTAGCGGCTGTCGGCGAACACCGCGGCCTGGTCCACTGTCACCACCAGCGTGCCCATCGAGCCGGTGAACCCCGAAAGCCATTGCCGCGCCTGCCAGCGCTCGGGCAGGTACTCGCTCAGGTGGGGGTCGGCGCTGGGTACGAGCAAGGCGTATACGCCCAGGCGCTGCAGTTCTTCGCGCAGTTGGGTGGTACGCAGGCGGTGGGGGTTGGTGCGGGTGTCCATGCGGAGGCTCTCCAAAGCGTGCCGGCGAATGAGGACGGGTCACGCGGTCGTGATGCGGAGATGGTAGCGCCCGTTCGTCAGGATGCGGCGCCCATGCCGGTCAGTCCCGCTGTATGGCCAGCAGGGCGCTCAAGGGCACAGCCTCGATTCTGTCGTCCAGCGAGAACCGATCGGCGCCTGGGTAGACGACGTACAGGCGCTCCAGTTTCAAGTCCTGCAGCGCGATGCGCATCGAGCGTGACACGGCGGGAACATCGGCGCGCTTGAACTCCACGCCGATGCGCTGCTCCCCTCTCAGCATCAGCAGATCGAGTTCCGCGCCTTGATGGGTCGCCCAGAAGTACGCGGCATCAGGTCGCGCCAGGCGCAGCACCTGCTCCAGCGCGAAGCCCTCCCAACTGGCGCCGCAGCGGGGGTGGGCCAGCAACTCTGGCAAGGTACCCACAGCCATCAGTGCGTGAAGCAACCCACTGTCGCGGAAGTACACCTTGGGGGCCTTGACCTGTCGCTTGCCCAGGTTCTCGTGCCAAGGTTGCAGCTGGCGCACCATCAGCGTGTGCGTCAAAGTGTCCAGATAACGCCGCACGGTGGGTTCGGACACCCCAAGGGAACGGGCGGGTTCGGCTGCGCTCCATATCTGCCCATGGCAGTGCGCCAGCATGCGCCAGAAGCGCAACATCGCCGGGGCGGCAATGCCCAGGCCGAACTGAGGGATGTCCACTTCCACGTGGCTGGAGATGGCGCTCGCCCGCCAAGCCAGGCTGTCGGCATCCGAGGCCGCCAGGTAGGAGCGCGGGAACCCTCCCCGCAGCCACAGTCGCGTGGCGGCATCGTCCAGCAGCCCGTCCTGAGACGAGAAGGCCGCATTGGCGGTGTGGCTCCCCGGGCGGCCTGCGGCGGTGACTTCAGCGAGATCGAAGCCGGCCACCTCGACCACCTCCACCCGACCCAGCAGTGACTCCCCCGCCTGCCGCAGCAACTGCGGCGAGGCGCTGCCCAGCAAGAGGTACTGTCCGGGTGCATCCGATCGGTCGATCAGCACCCGCAGCATCGGGAACAGGCCGGGCCGGCGTTGGACCTCGTCGATGACCACCAGACCCTGCAGCTTGGACAAGGTGTCCATCGGCTGCGTGAGCCGGCTCTCATGCAGCGGGTTCTCGAGATCGAAGTAGCGCGGCGATGATCTGGGCAGGAAGCTCTGCGCAAGGGTGCTCTTGCCCGATTGGCGCGGACCGAACAGTGCCACCGCGCGTGAGCGGGCCAGGGCTGAACGTACCGAGTCGATGAGTGCCGGGCGATCTATCCTGTCCATGGGCCCGGATTAAAACCATGAAAAACGAAAAGTGCAAGTTCCTTTTTCATGATTAATTGTCCGGCGGAAACGGAGTGCACCGGCCGTTTGATCCGTGCACTACAGGTCTGTGCGCAGCTTCCAGATTTCGGGGAACAGCACGACATCCAGCATCTTTCTCAGGTAGCCCACGCCGCTGGTGCCACCGGTGCCCCGTTTGAAACCGATGATGCGCTCCACCGTGGTCAGGTGGCGGAAGCGCCACAGCCGGAAGGCGTCCTCCAGGTCGGTCAGTTCCTCGCCCAGTTGGTAGAGGTCCCAGTGCTGTTCGGGCTGGCGGTAGACCTGCAGCCACGCGGCCTCGACCTCGTCGCTGGAGGCATAAGGTTCGCGCCAGTCGCGTGCCGTGTGAGACACGGGCACGGGCAGACCGCGGCGCGCCAGCAGGCGCAGGCTCTCGTCGTAAAGCGAGGGTGCCTCGTAGGCGGCCTGCACACGGGCCAGCAGATCCGGCCGGTGGGCGTGAGGCTTGAGCATGGTCGCCTTCTTGTTGCCCAGCGCGAATTCGATGCAGCGGTACTGCCAGCTCTGGAAGCCGCTGGAGCTGGCCAGGTAGCTGCGGATGGCGCTGTACTCGGGCGGCGTCATCGTGGCCAGCACGTCCCAGGCGTGCACCAGTTGCTCCATGATGCGGCTCACACGCGCCAGCATCTTGAAGGCAGTGGGCAGGCGGTCCTGCGAGACCGCCTGGATGGCAGCTTGCAACTCGTGCAGCATGAGCTTCATCCACAGCTCGCTGGTCTGGTGCTGCACGATGAACAGCATCTCGTTGTGGTCAGGCGAGCGCGGGTGCTGGGCGTTGAGCACCTCGTCCAGGTGCAGGTAGTCGCCGTAGCTCATTTCGGTGGAGAAGTCGGTACGCGCACCCTCGATCAAGGGGTCGTCCGTCGAGGTCGACGCGGTCTGTGCCGCGCGGCGCTGACCCGGCGCTGTGTCGGCGTCGCCGTCGCCGTCGCCGTATCCGAGAGGGCATCCCATCAGGTCACCTGCTGTCGTTGCTGGAAGCGTGCGTCACGCCAGATGCCGGTGTGCAGCACCTGGCCCAGGTGTTCCACGGCATCCCATACCTCGGCGTGCCCAATGTACAGCGGCGTGAAGCCGAAGCGCAGCACGTCGGGAGCGCGGAAGTCGCCGATCACGCCCCGCTCGATCAGGGCCTGCACGATGGCGTAGGCGCCTTCGTCGCGCGCGAGGCTGACTTGGGAGCCGCGCTGCGCATCGTCGGCGGGCGATTCCAGCCGCAGGCCGTGGCCGGCGCAACGCGCCTGCACCAGTTCGGCAAACAGCCGGGTGAGCGCCAGCGACTTCTTGCGCAGCGCGGCCATGCCGCCCAGCGGTTCGGCGGCGAGCAAGGTGTCCACGCCGCACTCCAGCGCCGCCAGCGAGAGCACGGGCGGCGTGCCACACAGGTAGCGGGTGATGCCGGGTGCCGGACGGTAGTCCGGTGAGAACTCGAAAGGCGCGGCGTGGCCGATCCAGCCGGCCAGCGGCTGCCAGGCACTGTCGACATGCCGGCGGTGCGCCCATACGAAGGCGGGCGCTCCGGGCCCGCCGTTCAGGTACTTGTAGCCGCAGCCCACGGCGAAGTCGGCCCCAGCGCCGTTCAAGTCCACCGGCAGGGCGCCAGCGGAATGCGCGAGGTCCCACACCGTGAGGGCTCCCGCAGCGTGGGCCAGTGCCGTGAGCCGGGCCATGTCGTGCATGTGCCCGGTGCGGTAGTTCACATGGGTGAGCGTCAGTACCGCCACGTCCTGCCCGCGTGCGCCGGCCAGTCGGGCCGGGATCTCCTGCGCCTCCAGCAACTCCAGACGGGCGCCGTGCTGCTGCGCCAGCGACTGCGCGATGTAGAGGTCTGTGGGGAAGTTGCTGCGCTCGCTGACGATGACCTGGCGCCGGGCGCTGTGGGCGGCCTCGCTGCGGGCGCCACCGGCAGGCTCAGGGCGGGCAATGCCCGCTATGTGCAGGGCCGCGCTCAGCACCTTGAACAGGTTCACCGAGGTGGAGTCGGCCACCACCAGTTCGCCCGGCGCGGCGCCCACCAGACGGGCGATCTTGTCGCCCACGCGCTGCGACAGGTTCATCCAGCCCGCGCTGTTCCAGCTGCGGATGAGTCCCTGACCCCACTCCTGCTGCACCACCTGCGCCACCCTGGCCGGGGCCGCTGCCGGCAGCACCCCGAGCGAGTTGCCGTCCAGGTAGATGAGTCCTGGTGGGATGGAGAACTGCGAGCGCAAGGCTCGCAAGGGGTCTTGGAGGTCCCTGGCTTCGCACTCGGCGCGGGTCTGAGGGGTGGTAGAGGTCATGGGGTGAGTGCGGTGTGGTGGCGGTGAGGGCGCATCAGGTCAGGGAGCGCAGCACGGCGCGCACCGGTGAGGCATCTGCGGTCGTGAGCTTCAAGGGCAGGGCGATCAGTTCGTAGTCGCCCTCGGGCACCTGCTCGAGCACGAGGTTCTCCAGCACCCGCAGGTCTCGGCGGCGCAGCACCTGGTGGGCGGCGAGGGCTTTGCTGTCGGCGGGGTCGATGCTGGCGGTGTCGATGCCGATGAGACGAACGCCGAGATCGGCCAGCCGCTCCAGAGCCTGCGGGTCCAGGCCGGACAGCGCACCGTCCCAGGCATCGCCCGGGTGTTGCCGGTAGGTGCGCACCAGCACCCTTGGCGGCAAGGTCGCGTCGACGGCGTGGGCCAGGTGGGCCCAGGTCACCAGGGGCCCGGCGTCCAGCGCATGGATCACCCGGCACGGTCCCAGGTAGGGCTCCAGATCCAGCGCACCCACGGCAGCGCCGTCAGGTGCGTAGTGCAAGGGCGCGTCGGCGTGCGCCCCCACGTGAGGGCTCAGGGTGAGGCTGCTGACGTTGACCGGACACGCGCCCTCCAGCGTCCAGGTCCAGTGCTGGGCGTAAGGGGTGTCGCCAGGAAAGACCGGTGAATCCGCGTGCACCGGCGGCGAAATGTCCCAGAGGCGAGAGGGCATGGCAGTGGGGGTGTTCATCAGGGTCAACCCCGGTGGGGTCGGGCCTGTCGAAAAATAGTTTAGTTGTAAAGTAATTCGAGGCGTGAAACCCATTCACCAAGGAGCCCCATGGCCTGCGTCGATACCTTTGCGCGCGACCGCCTGCCCCCACCCGAGGCCCTGCCGGAATTCGTGTTCGACCTGCCAACGCTTCGCTTCCCGGCGCGCCTGAATTGCGCGGGGGAGCTGCTGGACCGATGGGTGTCCGCAGGGCAGGGGCACCGGCGCTGCCTCATCGCGGCCGATGGAACGACATGGACCTACGCCCAGTTGCAGGCCCAGGTCAACCGCCTGGCCCGCGTGCTGGTGGAAGACCTGGGCCTGGTCACGGGGCAGCGCGTGCTGCTGCGGGGCGCCAACAGCCCCATGCTGGCGGCCTGTTTCCTGGCGGTGTTCAAGGCGGGGGGCATCGCGGTGGGCACCATGCCGCTGTTGCGTGCGCAGGAACTGCACACCATCATCGACAAGGCCAGGATTGAACTGGCGCTGTGCGATGCGCGCCTGGCTGCTGACCTGGCAGCGGCGCAGGAGCGCGCCCCGCAACTCAAGACCGTGCTGCACTTCAACGGCGGGGAGCACTCGCCCCTGGAGCGGGCGATGGCGGCGAAGCCAGCCACTTTCGAGTGCGTGGATACCGCGGCCGATGACACCTGCCTGATGGCCTTCACCTCGGGCACGACCGGACAGCCCAAGGCGGCCATGCATTTCCACCGCGACGTCATGGCGGCCTGCGCCTGCTGGCCTCCCCACGTGCTGCACGCCCAGGCCGATGACGTCTTCATTGGCAGCCCGCCCCTGGCCTTCACGTTCGGGCTCGGGGGCTTGCTGGTCTTTCCGATGGCCATCGGCGCGGCCACGGTGCTGCTTGAGAAGGCCAGCCCGGACGTGTTGCCCGCGGCCATCGCCCAGCACCGCGCTTCCGTGCTGTTCACGGCCCCGACGTCCTACCGCGCCATGGCGGGCGTGGTGATGCAGCACGACCTGTCGTCGCTGCGCAAGTGCGTCAGTGCCGGCGAGGCCTTGCCGGCGGCCACGCGCGCGCTGTGGAAGCAGGCCACCGGCATCGAGATCATCGACGGCATCGGCTCCACCGAGATGTTCCACATCTTCATCTCTTCCGACGAGGCCCACGCCAAACCGGGCGCCACCGGCGTGCCGGTGCCGGGCTACCGTGCGATGGTGGTGGACGAGAACTTTGACGAGGTGCCGCGCGGCACTGTCGGGCGGCTGGCGGTCAAGGGCCCGACCGGTTGCAAGTACCTGGACGATCCCCGGCAGGCCAGCTATGTGCAGCGCGGCTGGAACCTGACCGGCGACGCCTATCTGGTGGACGAGGACGGACAGTTCGTCTACCAGGCGCGCACCGATGACATGATCATCTCCGGCGGCTACAACATCGCCGGGCCGGAGGTGGAGAGCGCCCTGCTGCTGCACCCGGCAGTGGCCGAGTGCGGGGTCATCGGTGTGGCCGATGCCGACCGCGGCCAGATCGTCAAGGCCTTCGTCGTGCTCAAGCGTGACCAGGTGGCCGACGACGCCATGGCCAAGGCCTTGCAGGATTTCGTCAAGCAGACCATCGCCCCCTACAAGTACCCCCGTGCGGTGGAATTCCGCGACCACCTGCCGCGCACCGAGACCGGCAAGCTGCAACGTTTCAAGCTGAGGACCGCGCCATGACCATCACCGTCCTTCAGCCCGCCGGCTGGGTGGCCCCCAAGGGCTATGCCAACGGCGTGGCCGCCACCGGCTTGCAGGTGTTCGTCGCCGGGCAGATCGGCTGGAATGCACAGTGTGCTTTCGACAGCGACGACCTGGTGGACCAGGTGCGTCAGGCTCTGGTGAACGTCAAGGCCGTGCTGGCCGAGGCCGGCGCGCGCCCGCAGCACATCACGCGCATGACCTGGTACCTGGTGGACAAGCGCGAGTACCTGGCGCGTGCGCGGGAGATCGGGGCCGTCTTTCGCGAGGTGATCGGCCACTACGCCATCGCCATGACCGCGGTGCAGGTGGCGGGCCTGATCGAAGACCGCGCGCAGGTGGAGATCGAAGTCACCGCGGTCGTGCCAGAAGTCTGAGCCGCGGCTGAACCTCGGCTGCGCTACATCACAGCCCCAAGCTGCCAGGGCACGAACTCGTTCTGCCCGTAGCCGTGCAACTCGCTCTTGCTGGCGCGGCCGGAGGCCGTCTCCAGCATCAGGCGGAAGATGCGCTCACCCACCTCGTCCACCGTCTCCAGCCCGTCGACGATGGTGCCGCAGTCGATGTCGATGTCTTCCTGCTGCTTGGTCCACAGCGCGGTGTTTGTGGACAGCTTGAGCGACGGGCTGGGTGCGCAACCGTAGGCCGAACCGCGGCCGGTGGTGAAGCAGATCAGGTTGGCACCGCCGGCCACCTGGCCTGTGGCGGAGACGGGGTCGTAACCCGGGGTATCCATGTAGACGAAGCCGCGCGCCTTCACGCCTTCGGCGAACTCCACCACGTCCACCAGGTTGGTGGTGCCGCTCTTGGCAATGGCGCCCAGGCTCTTTTCCAAGATGGTGGTCAGCCCACCGGCCTTGTTGCCGGCTGAAGGGTTGTTGTCCATCTTCATGCCGTTGCGCGCGGTGTACGCCTCCCACCAGGCGATGCGCGCCAGCAGCTTGTCGGCCACTTCGCGGCTGACGGCGCGGCGCGTCAGCAGGTGCTCGCCGCCATAGATCTCGGGGGTTTCCGACAGGATGGCCGTACCGCCGTGACGCACCAGACGGTCCACCGCGGCGCCCAGGGCCGGGTTGGCGCTGATGCCTGAGTAGCCGTCGCTGCCGCCGCACTGCAGGCCCACGGTCAGGTGGCTGGCGGGCACGCTCTGGCGCTTGACGCGGTTGGCGTGTGGCAGCATCTTCTTGATGAGCTCCACGCCGCGTGCCACGGTCTTGGCCGTGCCGCCCGTGTCCTGGATGCTGAAAGTCTGCAGGTTGGCACCTTCGGCCAACCCTTCCTGCGCGATCAGACCCTGGATCTGGTTGGTCTCGCAACCCAGGCCCACCACCAGCACGGCGGCGAAGTTGGCGTGGCGCGCGTAGCCGCCGAGCGTGCGCCGCAGCACCCGCAACTCCTCGCCCTCGCTGTCGGTGGCGCAGCCCATGCCGTGGGTCAGGGCCACCACGCCGTCCACGTTCGGGTAATCCGCCAAGGCTTCGGGTCTGATGTCGCGGCGGAAGTGGTCGGCAATGGCGCGTGCAGCCGTGGCGGAGCAGTTCACGCTGGTCAGCACGCCGATGTAGTTGCGCGTGGCCACGCGCCCATCGGCGCGCACGATGCCCTCAAACGTGGCAGGAGTCTCCGCGTAGGCCGTGGGCACGGCGCCTGCGCCCGGCTCGTGCTGGCGCGCAAACTCCGCGTAGGCCAGGTTGTGCACATGCACATGCTGGCCCGGTGCGATGGCCTGCGTGGCATGGCCGATGATCTGGTCGTAACGTCGCACGGCCTCGCCCACACCAATGGCCCGCGTGGCCACCTTGTGGCCCGGTGGTACCAGCCCTGCCACCGTCACCCCTTCCTCGCTCAGCACAGTGCCGCCCAGCAGCTGGCGCCGGGCGATCACGACGTTGTCGTGGCGGTGGATGCGGATGGCAGGGGCGGTCATGACATCGACGAGGGGCAGGTGGGTTGACGCGGCAGGGGCGGGCTTCTCAGCCGTCGATGAGTGCCGGGTTCCAGGCGTGGACCACCTGGCGCTGCTCGCCCAGCTTCTCGATGCCCAGGCGCATCACGTCGCCGGGCTTCAGGAACACGGCGTTGGGCTTGACACCCATGCCCACGCCGGGCGGCGTGCCGGTGGTGATGAGGTCCCCGGGGTACAGCGTCATGAAGCGGCTGACGTAGGACACCAGCTGCGCCGCGCCGAAGATCATGGTCTTGGTGCTGCCGCTCTGATAGCGGTGGCCGTTGACCTCGAGCCACATGGACAGGCTCTGCGGGTCACCCACTTCGTCAGAGGTGACCATCCACGGGCCCACGGGGCCGAAGGTGTCGCAACCCTTGCCCTTGTCCCAGGTGCCGCCGCGCTCGATCTGGTACTCGCGCTCGGACACATCGTTCACCACGCAGTAGCCGGCCACGTGCTTCAGGGCATCCGCCTCGCTCACGTAACGCGCGGTGCTGCCGATCACGATGCCCAGTTCCACCTCCCAGTCGCTCTTGACCGAGCCCTGGGGCAGCACCACGGCGTGGTTGCAGCCCACGGCCGAGCTGGTGGGCTTCATGAAGACGATGGGTTCCTTGGGGATGGGCAGATTGGACTCGGCCGCATGGTCGGCGTAGTTCAAGCCGATGGCAACGAACTTGCCCATGCCGCTCCAGGGCACGGCGTACTCGCCCAGCGCCACCACCGGCAGGGTGTTGACATCCACGCAGGCCAGGGCGGCCAGGCCAGCGGGCGACAACGTCGCGGGTGTGATGTCGGGCATCAGGGCCGAAAGGTCGCGCACCTGGCCTTGGGCGTCCAGCAGACCGGGCTTTTCCTGGCCCTTGGGGCCGTGGCGAAGGAGTTTCATGGGGAGTTCCTTGAACGTGGGGTGAAAGAGTGATGTCGGTTGAGAGAAGGCCTCGGCTCAGAGCGTCCAGCCGCCGTCCACCACGACATGGGTGCCGCTGGTGAAGCGCGACTCGTCGCTGGCCAGGTACAGGGCGGCCGCGGCGATTTCGTCGGCCGTGCCCAGGCGCCCCATGGGCTGGCGGGACACGAACATGGACTCGGCCTCCTGGATCGTCTTGCCCGTGGAGGCGGCCAGGGCGCTGATGCGGTCGCGCAGCGAGGGCGATTCCACCGTGCCCGGGCAGATGGCGTTGCAGCGCACGCCCGTCTTGATGCAGTCCATCGCCACGGCCTTGGTCAGACCGATGACCGCCGCCTTGCTGGTGCCGTACACGAAGCGGTTGGCGGCGGACTTGATGCTGCTGGCGCCCGAGGAGATGTTGATGATGGAGCCGTTGCCGCGCTCCAGCATCTTGGGCAGGAAGGCCTTGGTCGTGCGGAACATCGAGCGCACGTTCAGGTTCATCGCGAAGTCCCACTCGTCCTCGGTGCAGGTCAGCACGGTGTTGTGGTGCACGAAGCCTGCGGCGTTGAACAGGATGTCCACCTCGGGGTGGCGCAGCCCGGCCTCGGCAATGGCCGCCGGGTCCAGCGCGTTCAGGGCCTCCACGGTGAACTCCGGCCGGCCGCGCAGGTCGTCCATCAGGCCGGTGTTCAGGTCGGTGGCGATGACGTGGGCGCCTTCGCGGGCGAAGGCTTCGGCGGTGGCCCGGCCGATGCCTTGGCCGGCGGCGGTGACGAAGGCGGTCTTGCCTGCGAGTCGGGAGCTCATGGGTGTGGTGATCCTTGTGGTTTCAGGAGGGGATGGAAAAGGGCCTTGGCTTGCGGCACCGCCCTGCGGCGCCCGCCAGGCTGCCGACGTTCAGGCCTCGGCAACCAGCTGCACCTTGGTGCTGCGGGACTTGTCGAGCGCGAGCTCAAAGGCTTCTTGCGAGCGAGCCAGTGGAAGCTGAGCGCTGATGAGCGGGCGCACGTCCACGCGCCGGGTGCGTATGGCCTGCACCGCCCAGTCGAACTCCAGGTGCGCGCGGAAGGCCCCGCGGTAGTCCAGTTCGCGGGCCATCAGGCTGTTGGCGGGGAAAGCCACCTCTGGCGGCAAGGTGCCCACCTGGACGATGCGCCCGCCCCGGCGGGTGGCCGTCAGGCAGGTGGCCAGGGCGGCGGGGCTGCCGGCAGCCTCGATGGAGACGTCCGCGATGTCGGCCAGTTCCGCCGCGCTCACCTGATCGCTGCGCACCGTGCGGTCGGCGCCGACGGTGCGGGCGATGGACAGCGCGCGGTCGCTGATGTCGCAGCAGATGATGTGCGCTGCACCCGCCAGCCGGGCGGCCAGTACCGTCATGCAGCCGATGGTGCCGCCGCCGGTGACCAGTACCGTCTCGCCAAGGACCGGGCCTGCTCGGTGCAGGGCGTGCAGGCCGATGGACAGCGGCTCCGCGCAGGCGATCTCGCCCAGCGAGATTTCGGGCTCAAGGATCGGGGTGAGCTGCTGCTCACCCATGACGAAGCGCTCGCGGAACATGCCCTGGGCGTGGGGGAAGACGCTGGCGCTGCCCAGGAAGAACATATGCCGGCACAGGTTGCCGCGCCCGGCGCGGCAGTAGTCGCAACGTCCGCAGGGATGCGAAGGGTTGATGGCCACCTTCTGCCCGCGCTGCACGCGGGTGACCTCGGTGCCCACGGCTTCCACCACCCCCGAGGCCTCGTGTCCCGGCACCAGGGGTTCCCGCACGACGAAAGCGCCGACACGGCCTTCCTTGAAATAGTGGAGATCCGAGCCGCAGATGCCGCCTGCCCCCAGTCGAAGCAGCACGTCGCGGGGGCCCAGGGCCCGCGCGGTTTCCTCCTCCAGGCGCAGATCGTGTGCGGCGTGAATGACACAGGCCAGGGACATGGGTGCTCCGTCGGGGGTTTGGGGTGGGCAGCGCGTGGGGTTCACCTGCCCGGAAAACACAGAGGACTCTATGCGCTGCACTGTTGTGACGTCAACGCAGGAGTTCCCCCATGTGGGCGGGTGTCCCCCGGGGTTGCGGGTTGTTTTCAGACCGGCGGCCTTGTTGGCGTGGCCACCCTAGAATCGAATGAGAGTTGAGCCCAACAGAGGTCCATGCAGATTCGTCGACGTTCCGCCCTCGCGGGCCTTTCTCTGGCTTGGCCCACCGCCTGGACGGCCCTGCCTGCCTGGGCCTTGGGAAAACCCAAGGGCCCGGTGGTGCTGACGCTGCGGGGCAAGGTCAGCACGACCAATGATGCCGGCGCTGCCCATTTCGACATGGCCATGCTCGAGGGCCTGCCCCAGCGCAGCATCACCACCCGCACGCCCTGGTACGACGGCCCGCGCAAGTTCACCGGTCCGCTGCTGCGCGATGTGCTGCAGGCGGCCGGGGCCAAAGGCACCGGACTCAGGGCCATCGCACTGAACGACTACAAGGTCGACATCCCGTTCGAAGACGCGATCAAGTTCGAGGTCGTGATGGCCCGCCTGCTGGACGACAAGCCCATGCCGGTCCGCGAGAAGGGGCCCTTGTTCATCATCTATCCCTTTGATGACAAGGCTGAGTTGCGGGTGCCCCAGTACTTCGCGCGGTGCGCATGGCAACTCAGGACGATCGAGATCGTCTGAGCCTGCAAGGGGCGGCGCGCCAGGGGCTGGTGGAGGCCTCAACCTGGCTCCTGGTGTTCGTCTGCGTGATCGTGGTGTTGATGGGGGTGGCGGCCTGGGCGCAGTGGCGCCAGAGTTACCTCATGTCCCAGGCCATGATGGAGCGGGGCGACAACCTGGCCCACTTTCTCTACCAGGCTGATATCGAGTACATCAGGCTGCGGGAGAGATGGCCTCGCAGCAGTGCCGAGCACGATGGCGCGTCAGCGCAAGCTTTGCAGTTGCGATACGACATCTTTGTCAGCCGCATCGAGGTGCTGCGCAATGCCCTGAAGGGCCGGCCCCCTGGAAACGCTGTAGACGTGATGGAAGCCCTGGCACAGGCCAATGCCTTCATCGCCCGCGCCGACCAGGTGCTGGGTCCCGGACGGCCGGCGCCCGACTTCGCGCAATTGCAGGCCCTGCGGGAGCCCTTGCTGTCCATGGATGCCTCGTTGCGCAGCCTCACCATGGAGGCCGGCGGGATCGTGGCCGCGCATGCGACGCGTGTCAGCGAAGTGTCGCGGGCCCACAGTCGCCTGGGCATTGGCCTGTCCATCCTGCTGGTGGTGATGGCCGTCACGCTGGCCATCTATGGATGGCAGCAATGGCAGCGACTGCAACGCCGACGACTGCTGCTCGAACAACTCACCGATGAGTTGCGCACAGCCCGGGAGGCCGCGGAAGTCGCCAGTGCCGCCAAGAGTTCCTTCCTGGCCAACATGAGCCACGAGATCCGTACCCCTTTCCAGGGCCTCAAGGGCATGTTGGGTCTGCTGTCCGCCACGCCGCTGGACGAACGGCAGTCAGGTTACCTGCGCACAGCTTCGGCGTCGGCTGACCACCTGCTCACGCTGCTCAACGACATCCTGGACATGTCGCGCTTGGAGTCCGGACGCATGACCCTGGCTCCCCACCCCATGGTGCTGAGGGAGTTGATGGATGAAGTCGACGCCCTGATGAAGCCCCAGGCACAACTCAAGGGCCTGGCCTTTGAGATCCAGTTGCAGCCTTCCGTGCCCGTGCGGGTGATGCTGGACGCCACCCGGGTGCGGCAGGTGCTGTTCAACCTGGTGTCGAACGCCATCAAGTTCACGGAGCAGGGGGGGGTGAGGCTGGAGGTGGCCGTCCACAGGCCCGAGACGCAACCCGCCTCGGATGCCCGCGCGGCGCGCTCCGCGGTGCCAGAGGAGGGCATGGTGCATGTGGACTTCAGGGTCACCGATTCCGGCCCGGGCATGGACGGTGAAACGCTGGACCGCTTGTTCCAGCGGTTTTCTCAGGGAGACGAGTCGCTGTCCAGACGCTTTGGTGGCACCGGGCTGGGGCTGGAGATCTCACGCAATCTGGCCCGGTTGATGGGCGGCGACGTCAGCGTTGACAGCCGCCTGGGGCAAGGCAGCACCTTCACATTTCGGGTGCCGCTCCCGGTGCTGACTGAAGCGATGGACGAGCCGGGCTTCGTGCCCGCCGCACCTCCAGGTGAGGCACGAACTCTCAAGGTGCTCGTGGCGGAAGACAACGAGGTCAATCGCATGGTCATGGAGGCCATCCTCATTGGCATGGGGCACGATGTCAGCTTCGCCGAGAACGGCGAACAGGCGGTCCACCTGGCCACCTCGCAGGACTGGGACATCGTGTTGATGGACCTCCACATGCCGGTGATGGACGGCCTGGAGGCGACCCAGGCGATCAGGGCTCACGGCCATACCCGGCGCGCCACCGTGCCTGTGGTGGCCCTGACGGCCGACGTGTTCGTGGAGACCCGCGAGCGTTGCGCGGCTGCCGGCGTACAGGACTTTCTCACCAAGCCCGTGGACACCTCCGAACTCGCCGCCTGCCTGGCGGCGCTGGTGACGGCGCAGCGCTGAAGGTCGGTGTCGACCCGCGGCGTCAGCGCGGCACGATCCGGGCGCCTGTCAATTGCTCCTGGGCCTCCACCAGCGAAGGCACGAACTTCTTTCCATGGCCCAGTGCGCTGGCCAGCGCCAGCGACTGGTGCACCGCCTCACCCATCACGGTGGGGATGGCCAAGCCCTCGGCCAAGTGCGTGTAGTAGCGCACGTCCTTGCGAGCGTTGTCGAGCTCGAACTTCAGGCCATCCAACTGGCCTTGCAGCGTCTTGGCCATGGCCTGGAAAAGGCCGCTGTTGACCGGGCCCACCGAAACCAGGTCCACCAGCGCCTTCAAGTCCAGCCCGGCACGCTGCCCCACGGCAAAGGCCTCGGCCGTGGCCGTGCACACTGCCTGGGCGATGAAGTTGTTCAGCAACTTGATGGTGTGGCCCGCACCTGGCCCGCCGACGTGGAAGATGTTCTCCGCGAAGCACGCGATGATGGGCTGCAGGCACTCGAACACGCTCTTGTCAGCGCCCACCATCACGTTCAGGCGGCCCGCTTCGGCTTCCACCGGTGTGCGCGACAAGGGCGCGTCGATGAAGGGCACGCCCTGTGCTGCGCATTGCTCGCGAAGCCGGGCGGTGGAATCGGGTTCACTCGTCGAGCAGTCCACGATCATCAGCCCGGCGTGCGCGCCGGCCAGCAGGCCGTTCGGGCCCGCCACGCTGGCTTCCACCTGGGGCGAGCCCGTCACGCAGATGAAGACGAGGTCGCTGGCAGCGGCCACGTCCTTCGCGCTGGTGGCTTCGGTGGCACCGGCCGCCAGGAGGTCCGCCACACGGTCCCGGTTGCGGTGCACGGCCAGCGTGAGGCTGTGGCCCTTGGCCAGCAGGTTGCGCGCCATGCCGTGGCCCATGAGGCCGCTGGCGCCGATGAATCCGATGTGTGCCATGGTCGCGCGTCTCCTGGTCTGGTGTGGTGTGCGGTCAGCGCTCAGCCGCGGCCCACGAAGGGCATCTTGGTGGCCATGACGGTGGTGAACAGCACGTTGGCACTCAAGGGCAGCCGCGCCATCGCCATGAAGGTCTGCACCACGGCAGAGAGGTCCATGCGTGGCTCAGGGCGGATGCTGCCGTCGGCCTGCGGGACCCCGGCAACCATCTTGGCCGTCATGTCGCTGGCCACGTTGCCGATGTCGATCTGGCCCACGGCGATGTCGAAGGGTCGGCCGTCCAGGGAGGCGGTCTTGGTCAGCCCGCTGACGGCGTGCTTGGTGGCCGTGTAGGCGATGGAGCCCGGGCGCGGCGCCGTGGCCGAGATGGAGCCGTTGTTGATGATGCGGCCGCCTTGCGGGGACTGCTCGCGCATCATGCCGAAAGCCGCCGACAGGCAATAGAACATGCCGTTGAGGTTGACGTCCACGCACTGCCGCCACTCGTCGCCGCTGAGCTGATCGGGCGTGGTGGCGCGCGGGGAAATACCCGCGTTGTTGAACAGCAGGTCGAGCCGACCGCAGCGCGACTTGATCTGCTCGAAAAGCGCCTTCACGGAAGCCTCCTGGCTCACATCGCTGGCAATCGCGATACCGCGCACGCCATCGGCGCCAGCCTCTTCAATCGCCTGCTTGAGGGCGTCTTCGCGCCGGCCGGTCAGCACGACCGTCCAGCCTTCCTTGAGCAGTGCCTGCGCACAGCCCTTGCCGATGCCGCTGCTGGCCCCGGTGACGAGAGCGATCTGGGACATGGATTTCCTCAATGATTGTCTTTGGGAACAAACGCACCGCGCTTGCCGACCAGGAAGTCGAGGTCGGCGCCTTCGTCGGCTTGCAGCACGTGGTCGATGTAGAGCTTCCAGTAGCCGCTGTCCAGCGGGGGCATGGGTGGGGCCCAGGAGGCCTGTCGCTGCGCAAGCTCCGCTTCGTCCACATGCAGGTGCAGCTTGCGGGCCGGCACGTCCAGCGAGATGAGGTCGCCGCTCTTCACCAGGGCCAGCGGGCCGCCGGCGGCGGCTTCGGGTGAGGTGTGCAGCACCACGGTGCCGTAGGCCGTGCCGCTCATGCGGGCGTCGCTGATACGCACCATGTCGGTGATGCCCTTGCGCAGCACCTTGGGGGGCAGCGGCATGTTGCCCACCTCGGCCATGCCGGGGTAGCCCTTGGGGCCGCAGTTCTTCAGCACCAGAATGCAGGTCTCGTCCACGTCGAGGTTCTCGTCATCGATGCGGCGGTGGAAGTCGTCGCTGTCCTCGAACACCACTGCGCGTCCGGTGTGCACCATCAGGGCAGGCGTGGCCGCGCTGGGCTTGATGACGGCACCGCGCGGCGCGAGATTGCCGCGCAGGATGGCAATGCCGGCCTTCTCCTTGAAAGGCTGGGCGAAGGGCTTGATGACGTCGGGGTTGTAGTTCTCGGCAGAGGCGATGTTCTCGGCCACGGTCTTGCCGCTGACGGTGACGTGGTCGGTGTGCAGCAGGTGGGCGATCTCCTTCATCACCACCGGCAGGCCGCCCGCGTAGCAGAAGTCCTCCATCAGGTACTGGCCGCTGGGCTGCAGGTTCACGAGGCAGGGCAGCTCACTGCCCAGGCGCTCGAAATCGTCCACCGTCAGCTGTACACCGATGCGACGCGCGATCGCGATGAGGTGGATCACCGCGTTGGTGCTGCCGCCGATGGCGGCGAGTGTGCGGATGGCGTTCTCGAAAGCTTCTCGGGTGAGGATCTGCGAGATCTTGTGGTCCTGGTGCACCATCTCCACGATGCGGCGCCCGGCGTTGCGTGCAATCACGTTTCGCCGGCCGTCCACGGCCGGGAAGGCGGCGTTGCCCGGCAGGCCGATGCCCAGGGCCTCCACCATCGAGGCCATGGTGCTGGCCGTGCCCATGGTCATGCAGTGGCCGTGGCTGCGGTGCATGCAGCTCTCGGCCTCAAAGAAGTCTTGCACCTTCAGAGTGCCGGCGCGCACCTGTTCGCTCATGCTCCACACGCCCGTGCCCGAGCCCAACTCCTGCCCGCGCCACTTGCCGTTGAGCATGGGGCCGCCCGACACGCCAATGGTGGGCAGGTCGCAACTGGAGGCGCCCATCAGCAAGGCGGGCGTGGTCTTGTCGCAGCCCATCAGCAGCACCACGCCGTCGATCGGGTTCCCGCGAATGCTTTCTTCCACGTCCATGCTGGCCAGATTGCGGTACAGCATGGCGGTGGGGCGCAACAACGTCTCGCCCAGCGACATCACGGGGAACTCCAGCGGAAATCCACCGGCCTCGTACACGCCGATCTTGACCTGCTCGGCCAGGGTGCGGAAGTGCGAGTTGCAGGGGGTCAGCTCGCTGAAGGTGTTGCAGATGCCGATGACAGGCCGGCCGTCGAACTGGTCGTGCGGAATGCCCTTGCCCTTGACCCAGGAGCGGTAGGCAAAGCCGTCGCGGTCCTGGCGGCCGAACCACTGCTGGCTGCGCAGCTCGGCGGGGTTCTTCTTCGGCTTCTTGGCGTCGTCGCTCATCGCAGTGTTCTCGCTTTCCCGTAGGAGTAGTGCATCAGGATGAACCTATTATGGTATGACGATTGACCCTCAAGACGGGCTGGAAAGCCCAGGAGAAACCCGGTGTCAGACCTTCATGTGCTTGCGGCGGCCAAGCTTTCGCCGCTCTACGCCTCACAGCTTTCGGCAGCGTTCCAGTTTCATGAACGTCTGCATGAATCCGATCCCTCCGCCTTCGAAGCCATCGCCCCTCAGGTGCGCGCCGTGGCCGGCAGTGGTGATTCCAGGATCGGTGCCGATCTCATCGCCCGGTTGCCGGCCCTGGAACTGATCTCGATCATGGGCGTGGGCTATGACGGCGTCGACGTCGCGGCTGCCAAGGCGCGTGGCGTCATGGTGACCCACACGCCCAACGTGCTCAACGACGACGTGGCCGATCTCGCCATCGGCCTGATGCTGTGCGCCGCGCGGCAGTTGCCCGCCGCCGATCGCTTCGTGCGTGCCGGTCAGTGGCTGAACGGGGCCATGCCGCTGGCGCGCAAGATGTCCGGGGCCCGCCTGGGGCTGGTGGGCATGGGTCGCATCGGGCAGGCGATCGCCCAGCGCGCGCAGGCCTTCGGCATGCAGATCGCTTACCACACCCGCTCGGCCAAGGCCGGGCTGCCCTATGCGTATCACGCGGATGTGGTGAGCCTGGCCCGCGACAGCGATTTCCTGGTGCTCATCACCCCGGGCGGGGCGGGTACGCGCCATCTGGTCAACGCCCAGGTGCTGCAGGCCCTGGGCCCCAAGGGCATCCTGGTGAACGTGGCGCGCGGCTCGGTGGTCGATGAGGTGGCGCTGATCGAGGCCCTGGAAGGCGGCGTGATCGGTGGCGCAGCGCTGGATGTTTTCGAGGACGAACCTCGCGTGCCCCAGCGGCTGATGGACATGCCGCAGGTGGTGCTCGTGCCGCACATCGGCAGCGCCACGGGTCAGACACGCCAGGCCATGGCCGACCTCGCCTTCGCAAACGTGCGTGAACATCTGGCCGGTCGGCCTGTGCTCACCCCCGTGCCGGAGTGCGCGCCGGGCGGCTGAACACCTGCTGGCAGCCGATGCGGGTTTGTCCGTATCCGGTGGCTTTTCTTTCATCATACGATTACATCGGTTAGGCTTTCGCCAGTGCGAATCCCGCTTCCACCATGAACTCTTCAATGGAGACACCCCGCATGCAACTCAAGACCTGGATGTCCGCCGTGGCGGTGGCGGCCGCAGTGGCCTTCACCGGACCGGCCCTTGCGCAGCAGCAGACGAAACTCAACGTTTTCTGGGTCAAGGGCTTCTACAAGGCTGAGGACGATGCCCTGTTTGAGGCGATCAAGAAGTTCGAGGCGAAGAACAAGAACATCAAGGTCGAGCTGACCATGTTCCCGATCCAGGACATGATCCCGAAGACCGTGGCGGCATTGGACTCAGGCAACCCGCCTGACGTGGCTTATGCGGACACGTATGACTTCCAGGTCACGGCGAAGTGGGCCTATGACGGTCGCCTCGAGGACATCACCAGCGTGATCGATCCCTTGCGCAACAGCTTCGAGCCGCGCGCCCTGTCCACCACCTTCCTGCTCAACAACGCCGCACAGAAGCGCGCCTACTACGCCTTCCCGGTCAAGCAGCAGACCATGCACATCCAGTACTGGAAGGACATGCTGGCTGACGCCGGCTTCAAGGACAGCGACATCCCGAAGGACTGGAAGGGCTTCTGGAGCTTCTGGTGCGACAAGGTGCAACCCGCCTACCGCCAGAAGACGGGTAATCGGGCGTTTGGCATCGGCCAGCCCCTGGGAGTGGACTCCACCGACTCCTTCTTCTCGTTCCTGACCTTCATGGACGCCTACAACATCAACCTGGTGACTGACGCCGGCAAGCTGCAGGTGGACGATCCGGCGGTGCGCAAGGGGCTGATCGACGCCATGACCGAGTACACGGCCGTGTACTCCAAGGGTTGCGCGCCCCCGTCCGCCACCAACTGGAAGGACCCGGACAACAACGTGGCCTTCCACAACAAGACCACGGTCATGACGCATAACGCGACGATCTCCATCGCCGCGAAGTGGCTGGACGACATGAACAATGCCAGCCTCACCGAGGCGCAGCGTGCCACGGCCAAGAAGAACTACACCGAGCTGATTGCCACCGCCGGCTTCCCCAACAAGCCCGACGGCAGCAAGATGACCTACCGCGCTGCGGTGAAGACCGGTGTGATCTTCAAGGACGCCAAGAACAAGGATGCGGGCAAGAAGTTTGTGTCCTTCCTGCTGGACGAGGCAAACCTGACACCCTACGTCGAAGGTTCTCTGGGCCGCTGGTTCCCGGTCACCAAGAAGGCGCAGCAGAGCCCCTTCTGGAAGGGCGACCCGCACCGCTTGGCCGTTTACAACCAGTTCATGGCCGGTACCACGCCGTTCGAGATCACGAAGAACTTCAAGTTCACGGTGCTCAACAACGAGAACGTGTGGGCCAAGGCGGCCAACCGGGTGCTCAACGAGAAGGTGCCGGTGGATCGCGCCGTGGACGAGATGATCGCCCGCATCAAGCAGGTGGCGGCGAACTGATCCTCCCCACTGCCTGACCGCACTGCGGCCCGGCCTAAAAAGCCGGGTCGCTTTTCTTCACGAGACAGATTTGGGCCTCGGGTCATCGAGGCCCTGGCCTGACGTACTTGCACCATCATGAGCACCGCCAACGTCACCGCCCTTGCAGGAGGTGCGCCACCGACGAAACCGCTGTCGACCTGGGAGTTCTGGGGCCGCGTGCTCGTGGTGCCCTATCTCATCGTCTTCGTGGTGTTCGTGGTGTACCCGGTCTGCTACGGCCTGTGGCTGGCGCGCGACCCGCAGAGCTACGTCAAGCTCGCCGCCGACCCCATCTTCTTCCGCACGGCGGTCAACACCATCGTGTTCCTCGTCATCGCCATCAACCTCAAGATGGTAGTGGCGCTGATGCTCTCAGGCTTCTTCATCAAGACGCGTTGGTGGATCAAGGCACTGTCCGTGCTCTTCATCCTGCCCTGGGCCGTGCCGTCGATTCCCACTATCCTGTCGGTACGCTTCATGCTCAACCCGGAGTGGGGGGTGATCAACTCCACCATCTTCAGGTTGACGGGGCTGGACGGACCGAACTGGCTCAACGATCCCACGCTCGCGCTGAGCTTTTCCATCCTGATGCACATCTGGAAGTCGCTGCCCTTCTGGACGCTCATCCTGCTGGCCGGCCGCATGGCCATTCCGCAGGAGCAGTACGAGGCCGCGTCCGTAGATGGCGCCAGTGTGCTGCAGAAGTTCCGCTACATCACCTGGCCGTCGATGCGCTCGCTGTACCTGACCTCGCTGATCCTCTCCACGATCTGGACCCTGGGTGACTTCAACAGCGTATACCTGCTGACTGGGGGAGGCCCTGCCGACCTGACGCACGTGCTGGCCACGCTGGGTATTCGCTACCTCCGCCTGGACCAGGTGGAACTGGCCATGGCCTCCATCGTCGTCTCCCTGCCGCTGGTGCTGCCCCTGGTGTATTTCATGATGAAGAGGTTGAGCAAGTGATGCGCCGCAGCTCCATCATCAAGAAGGTGTTCGACGAGACCAAGCTGCTGCTCGTCGGCATCCCCGTGCTGCTGTGGACGCTGGTGCCGGTCTATCACATGTTTTTGTTCGCGATCTCGGAGCGCGACTCGGCCACCTCGGGCCGGCTCTGGCCCAAGAACCCGACGCTGCAGAACTTCGACTTTGTCTTTCAGCAAAAGCATTTCTACCTGGACCACTTCTGGGTGCAGCTCGGTAACTCGGTGTTCATCGCTGCGGCGGTGGGGGCCATCACGCTGTTCATTGCCACCTGCGCGGCCTTTGCCATCAGCCGACTGAAGGTGCGCGGTGGCCGTACGGTGATGAATCTGGCTCTGTTCACCTACTTCATACCAGCGGCCTTCCTGGCCGTGCCGATGTACAAGACCATGAGCGTCTACGGGTTGCTGAACAGTCAGTGGTCGCTGATCCTGGCCATGGTGACCATCGCTTCGCCGTACTGCATCTGGGTGCTCAAGCAGGCCAGCGACAAGCTGCCGTTGGAGCTGGACGAGGCCGCGCGCATCGATGGTGCCTCGCCCTTGCAGCTCTTCCGCCTGGTCTACCTGCCCTTGATGGTGCCGTCCCTGGTCGCGGTGGGCACCTACTCGCTGCTGCTGGCCTGGAACGAGTATCTCTACGCATTCCTGCTGCTGTCGCGTGAGACCGACGTGACGCTGGCGGTGGCTTTGGGCAACTTCCTCTCGGCCGATGATTCCCCGTGGGAGCTGCTGATGGCCACGGGCCTGATCTACGCGCTGCCGCCGGCAGCGATCTATTACGCCTTCAAGCGCTACATGGTGTCGGGCCTGACGGCCGGTGCCGTGAAGAGCTGACCGGAGTTTTCTTCACATGGCTTCCGTCTCGTTTCGCGACATTTACAAGGCCTACGGCAAGGTCAAGGTCATCCACGGCATCGGTTTCGACATCACTGATGGTGAGTTCGTCGTGCTCGTCGGCCCCTCGGGCTGCGGCAAGAGCACGCTGCTGCGCATGCTGGCCGGGCTGGAGGAGATCACCGGCGGCGAGATCTCCATCGACGGCAAGGTCGTCAACGACCTGGACTCCAAGGACCGCGACATCGCGATGGTCTTCCAGAGCTACGCCCTGTACCCGCACATGACGGTGCGCGAGAACATGGGTTTCTCGCTCAAGCTGCGCAAGGCCGATGCCAAGACCATCAACCAGCGCGTGGCCGATGCAGCGCGCATCCTGAACCTGGACCAGCTGCTGGACCGCTACCCGCGCGAACTCTCCGGTGGCCAGCGCCAGCGCGTGGCCATGGGCCGGGCCATCGTGCGCGACCCCAAGGTCTTCCTCTTCGACGAGCCGCTGTCCAACCTGGACGCCAAGCTGCGTGTGGCCATGCGCGCCGAGATCAAGGCGCTGCACCAGCGCCTGAAGACCACCACCGTCTACGTCACGCACGACCAGATCGAGGCCATGACCATGGCCGACCGCATTGTCGTCATGCACGACGGCATCATCGAGCAGATCGGTACGCCGCTGGAGTTGTTCGACCGTCCCGGCAACCTGTTCGTGGCGCAGTTCATCGGCTCGCCTGCGATGAACGTCTTCTCTGGCATGGTCCGGTCGGGCCAGGTGGAAGGTCTGGGCGCACAGTGGCCGTTGGCGCCGGGCATGGCTGCCGAAGGGCAGGCCGTGAGCTACGGCGTGCGCCCCACCGATCTGCGTCTGGCCGCCAGCGGCATCCCGGGCCGGGTGATCATCGTGGAACCTACGGGCGCCGAGACGGAGTTGCTCGTCGAGGTGGGAGGCCAACAGATGGTGGTGGTCATCCATGGCCGCACCCAGGCTCAGCCCGGCGACCCCGTGCACCTGGAGTTCGACGTGGCCAAGTCCCATGTGTTTGATGCGGCTTCGGGGCTGCGTCTCGGCTGAAGGCTGGCGGTCACATGGCGCATGTCGTCGTGATGGGCGTCAGCGGCTGTGGCAAGACCACGGTGGGCCGGCTGCTGGCCCGGCACCTGGAGGTGCCGTTCATCGAGGGTGACGAACTGCACCCCCCGCGCAACGTGGAGCTGATGGCCTCGGGCATTGCGCTGACCGATGAAGACCGCGCCGGCTGGCTGGACACCGTGGCGGCCGAACTGGCTCGCCGACCCGAAGGGGCCGTGGCCTCCTGCTCGGCCCTTCGCCGCCGCTACCGCGACCGGTTGCGCCGTGTGGTGCCTGCGCTGCGATTTGTCCATCTCCGGGGGGACCGGGCGGTGCTGGAAGAGCGCCTCGCACAGCGCCTCGGGCATTACATGCCACCCACCTTGCTGGAGAGCCAGCTGCAGACGCTGGAGCCACCCTCGGCCGACGAGCAGCCCCTGGAACTGGACATCACCGAGCCGCCCGAGGCCCTGGCCCGGCGCGCCGCGCAATCCCTTGGAGCCTTGACCGCATGATCACTGCCGATACCTTTCGACTCGACGGCCGCCTGGCCCTGGTCACCGGCTCCTCCGCGGGCATCGGCCTGGGC
>Ga0315906_10002124_pt1 | contig 28359 bp, 23 predicted proteins | sample LakEriMetagenome_4_FD_203526 | JGI IMG/M metagenome (GOLD analysis project Ga0315906, IMG submission 203526) | Freshwater fungal communities from buoy surface, Lake Erie, Ohio, United States - Buoy 2 MA122 | ecosystem: Environmental > Aquatic > Freshwater > Lake > Lake biofilm | place: USA...
CTCGATACCGATCCGGCTGGCGGCTTCCAGGATGGTCTCGCCGGGCAGGGCTTCCAGAGCTTGGCCGTCGAGCGTGAAGGGAACGGATGGCACGGGGCTTTCCGCGGGCAGGGCGTTCATCGTGGCTCAAACTCCTCGGGAAAGTAGCGCAAGGCACAGCGCATGGGATTGGGGGCGGCCTGGCCGAGACCACAAATCGAGGCGTCGCCCATGGCGACCGCGAGGTCTTCCAGCAGCGCGCTGTCCCATTGAGGCTTCTCCATCTGCATCACGGCCTTGGCAGTTCCCACCCGGCAGGGCGTGCACTGTCCGCATGACTCATGGGCGAAGAAGCGCATCGCGTTGAGCGCGGCCGTGCGTGCACTGTCCTTGTCCGAGAGCACGATGACCGCAGCCGACCCGATGAAGCAGCCATGTGGCTGCAAGGTGTCGAAGTCGAGTGGCAGATCTCCCAGCGACGCGGGCAGAATCCCGCCGGAGGCGCCGCCCGGAAAATAGCCACGAAACACATGGCCGGGCAGCATGCCGCCGCAGTATTCGTCGATCAATTCCCGTGCCGAGATCCCGGCAGGAGCGAGGTGCACGCCCGGGTTGCAGACCCGGCCGCTGACCGAGAACGAGCGCAGTCCCTGGCGTTCGCGGCGGCCTTGGGAGGCAAACCACTGCGGACCTTTCTCGATGATGTCGCGCACCCAGTAGAGGGTCTCCATGTTGTGTTCGAGCGTCGGACGGCCGAACAGGCCCACTTGCGCCACATACGGCGGCCGCAGGCGCGGCATGCCACGTTTGCCCTCGATGGACTCGATCATCGCCGACTCTTCGCCGCACACATAGGCGCCCGCGCCCCGGCGCAATTCGATGGTGGGCAGCGGGCAGGGCGGATCTGCCAGCAAGGCGGCAAGCTCGCGTTCCAGAAGCGCGCGACAGCCGGCGTATTCATCCCGCAGATAGAGATAGCAGGCCTCGGCCTCGATCGCCCAGCTGGCAATCAACATGCCTTCCAGGAAGCAATGCGGATCGCGTTCGAGGTAGTGACGATCCTTGAAGGTGCCGGGCTCACCCTCGTCGATATTGACCGCAACGAGACGCGACTGCGGCTGCTGGCGCAAAGTCTCCCACTTGAGGCCGGCTGGAAAACCCGCGCCGCCCAGACCGCGCAGGCGGGAGTCCTTGAGTACCTGCACCACGTCCTCGCGCGCATGACGTCCCTCATGGCAGGCGCGCAGCGTGCTGTAACCGCCGAGTGCCCGGTAGGCTGCAAAATCGAGTGCGGATTCGGGCAGATCAGCCGTGATGTTTCCCGCCTCAACCGCGGCCACCACAGTTTCGAGGTCGGCGTGTTCAATCGGTCGCTGACCCACCACGGCCACCGGTGCCGCATGGCATCTGCCGACGCAGGGTACCCGCTGCACACGCACCCCGGAGCCCAGTGCAGCGTTGAGGTGATCGTGCAGCATGTTGGCGCCAAACATCTCACACGTGATGGAGTCGCAGACCCTGACGGTGAGCGCGGGTGGTGCCTTCTGGCCTTCCTTCACCACATCGAAATGGTGGTAGAAGGTCGCGACTTCGAACACCTCTGTTGGCGCGAGCTTCATTTCTTCGGCCAGTGCGGCGAGATGCGCGGCGCCGAGATGGCCGTGGGCGTCCTGAATGAGGTGCAGGAATTCGATCAGCAGGTCACGCCGGCGAGGGCGATCCGCCAGCAAGGCCAGCACTTCCTGCCGCGCCGAGGCTTCCACGAGGCGGCCGCGCATGCGGCCTTTGCGTTCAATCTGCGACATGGGTCATGTGTCCTGGGAAAAGTATTTCACCCTGTCCGCCGCAACCGCGATCGCCCACCAGCCGGCGCACCCGGCGGAAGTGCCGCAGGGCCCGGGCATGGCGCGGTTCGAGGATTTCGAGGTGCCGCATGAGCAGGGTGATGAAGGAAAGTTCGTGCACGCCCGTTGTCACGAAGGTGGGAGGAACCGGGCAGTCCTCGGTTCTGATGAGCAAGGAGCCGCGTCGCATGCCGGAGCCGGGAGAGTCGCCCGGCGTGCCAAGGATGATCACGGTCCCCGCGATCATCTGGCTGGCGGGAGCCGGCCCCGTATCACCTGCGACAAGGATGAGGCCACGGCGAAGGCGATCCGCGAGCCTTGCGCCGGCATTTCCGTCTATGAGCAGGATTCCGCCGCGCATTCCCGAAACGGCGCCGGGTAATGACCCTCCGGCGAAATCCCCCACGGATCCGCTGACTCGGACAAGTCCACCGCGCATGCCGGCACCCAGGCGGTGACGCGCGTTGCCGGTGAGCCGGATCTCGCCCCCCCGCATGCCCGCACCCACTGCATCGCCGCAGTCGCCTTCGAGCAGCAACAGCCCTTCACGCATGTCCCTGCCAAGACCCTCCAGAGAGGGCGTGACGCCCGAGATGCGGAGCCTGCCCGCTTCCGGCTTGCCACTGAGGGCAAAAAGTTCACCGATGGGCCGTGCTTTGCCGTCCACACGCAGCCTCATGCGGCCAAGTGCCGCAAGATCAAGTTCGCCTACCAGGGCGGGCTGAAGGCAAGAGACATCCACTGGACAGGGCAGCGGCGAATGCAGCCTCAGGGTAATCATCGGCGCCTCCGTGTGGCCATGATCTCCCTCAGCTTGAAGTGGAAAGGCCCGAGATTCCCACCGTAGTTGCCGGCCGAGATGGCCACTATGCCGCCTTTGCGCCCCCTGCTGCACGCGGCAGCGACGCCCACCCGGGTGGCCTGGTTGATTGCCTCCACACTGAGGCCGTCGATCACGATTTCCAGCACCGCGCCAACGGAGTCGGGCAGGGCCGAAGCCACGACCTGCTTGAGAGTGGGGCAGTAGCGATCATTGGTGGACGCGGGCAGCGCTTTGTAGCGTGACCCGACCTTGGAGCCGGAACGAACCACGCCACCCGGGAAAGGCATGATGACTTCCGGAATTTTGCGCATGGCCGCTACGGCGATCTCGCTGGCGGCCAGGGCATCGGCCTGGGTCTCCGCGAGGATCAGGAAATTCCCGCCGCCGATGGCCTTGGCCATGCGGGTGACATCCTCGCACAGGAATTCGCCATCCATCACTGGCACACGCCAGTAACGCTTGCTGCCGATTTTCTTGGCAATCTGGTGGCCGTCACCGAAAAAGCGCAAGGCCTTGCCCAGGGGCAGGGGATCACCCTCGTCGAGGCCGGCAAAACACGCGCTGGTCGGTGCAGTCAGGACGCACTGGCCCACGCGATTCTGCAATTGGCGCGTGAGCTCCTTGGTGCTGGTCGCGAAGAGCAGCACTGACACGCCAGGGCGTCCATCCGGCGTTTCTGCAGGTTTGAGCCGGCGTTCGATCCCCGCCTCGCAACCACAGGCAATGACCGAGGTGGCAAAGCCGGTTAGCGACTGTGCTGCGTGCATTGCCCAGTTGGCGTTGGCGGCGGTGATCACGAGCCGCGTGGCCTTCATCGCGAAGGCCTCTGCGAAGGTGTCCTCAATCACCACGCCATTGAGCTTCATGCGCTTCAGCCCTGCCGCCGTGTCGGGTGGATGCACAACGGGCTCCGCCCGAGATCCTCGATCTCGGCATCCGACACCATGAGATTGCGGCGCCTGACGGACATATAGCGCGAGAAGTAGTCATCCAGGCTGCGCGTGATGCCGGCGTCGTACTCGACGCGCGTGACATGAGTCGCGCCGTTGGGCGCCGCCACGACACGCCCATCCTCCACCACGACCTGCCCGTTCTTGAAGACGTAGCGGGCGCTGCTGAACATCCGTTCACGATCGGCATGTTCCCGGTACACGGCAATGTCCGCGCGTGCGCCGACGCCCAGATGTCCGAGATTGTCCAGCCCGAGACTGCGCGCAGGACCGGCTCGCGTGAGAATGGCGATTTCGTAGAGCGTGTACTCGCGGTCCAGGCTTGCGAGATTCGAGGCTGCCACGGCCTCCGGCATCAGGGTCGCCAGCATGTCCCGCCGGAAGGAGCGGTCCATGAGCAGACGGATCAGATGCGGATAGCTCGTAAACGGTGCCCCATTCGGATGATCGGTCGTGAGAAAGATTCGCCAGGGATCGCTTACCGCCAGGAAGAGCTCGAGACCGATGATCCACTGCAAGGCGTTGACGAAATTGCGGTCGCGATAGCGGAACGGCACCACGCCGCAGCCGGCATCGCATTCGATGTCCATGAGCACGCTCTTGCGCGGCGAGGCGAAGGCGCTGCCGGCATGCTGGCGCATGCTGTCACCGGATTCGGTCACCGTCTGTCCGAACATGATCTGGCCCACGTCCATTGAGATGTTGGGTGCGCGATTCACGGCCTCGGCAATCGCCAGTGCGCCAGAGGAAAACTTTCGATCGCCTTCCACGCCATAGCTGTGGAACTGGACGTGCGTGAGATGGGCGGGCAGACCCTCGAGTCCCGCGATGGTTGCGAGCGTGGTGTCCACATTGCCCGGCACGCCCAAGTTGCAGCCGTGGATGTGCAGGGGATGCGTCACGCCCAGGCGATTGAGGTTGCGCGCGAGTGACAGCAGGATCTGGCGTGGCGTGATGCCGTAGGCCGTGTTCTGCTCATCCAGATCCAGCTTGCGCTGGTTGAACTTGAACGCATTGATCCCGCCCGGATTCACCACCTTGATGGCGAGTGCCTGGGTGGCATGCAGGGTCCAGGCGATGTAATCCGCGATCTCGCTGTCCGGCGCACCCGCGGCAAGCCGGCGCAGCAGAAAGTCGTCATTGCCAAGCAGCGCATAGGCGCCCTTGTCCACAATGGGCGTGTCGGCAAGCTCCATGTGAGCTTCACGTGCATTGGCCGGCAGCATCGCTGGTTCGAAACAGGCGGTATAGCCCATCTCCGCATAGCGATAGCCGGCCGTTAGCGTCGAGGGTGTGGCGATTCCGCTGCCCGGCCAGGGGTGACGGTCCCGGCCGACCAAAGACGCCAGGTGTTCCTCAGGCAGCATCATGCGTGCGAGATTGACCTTGCCACCGCCGATGTGGGTGTGGATGTCGATGCCGCCGGCCATCACCACGCAGCCGTCGACATTCAGGGTCTGCGTGACCTCTGCGGGTGTGCGCGGTGGGGTCGCGATGTGGCCGCTGTCGTCGATGAAAATCGACCTCACCTCGCCATCGATACCATGCGCGGGGTCGTAGACTCGACCTCCGTGCAGTTCGGTCAGCCGCCGCGTCGTCATGGCTTGCGCTCCAACGCGGACTGCAGTCGATGCAGTATCTCTGCCGCGTCCGGGTGTCGGGGCACGCGAAGCGCCCGGAGCGGGAGCGCTACCACACCGTCGGTGCGAATGAGTTGGCCGGGATGGTCGATGCCGGGTATGCCTATCGGAAAATAGACGTCGGGCGCTTCGCGCGGTGCAAAGCCGGGCGGTGCCAGCACGATGCTGGGCTTGTCTGTCGCGGGTGGACGTGCCGGACTGAAACTGCTGAGGTGAAGAATCAGATCGCTGCCGCCTTCGGCAAGCGCGGCAGTGCTGCCGCCAAGCTCGCCGCGTGGGGTTAGCGCACCGTGGGAGAAGCCGACGCCGGTGCCGAAGCCGGTGAGCCATGCTGATACCGCAAGCGCGGACTGCGCGCCGTCATCGCCACCGAGCGCGAGCCCGGCAGCCCTGCGGGTGCGATTGATCTGCGCCACAAGTTCGCACGCCGCGGAGATCACGAGATCAGCGCGTAAGGCCGGCAGTTGTCCCGGAGCCCAGACGAACACCGGGTATTCAGCCGCGACGATGCGCGCAGCCAGAGCCTGCAAGGGCGAGGTCTTGGTCACCGCAGGCAGTGGAACTCCCTGCAACAAGCCTTGCAAGGTACGTAGGGACTCGGCGAGCCGGTCGATGCGCGTGGGCAGGATGTCCAACGGCAGATCGGCGGAACAGGTCGGTGCGTGCGCCCTGGGTCCCAGATAGATCAGCCGCCGCTGCGTCCGTCGCGCGGGCTGCAATGCATGCTTGCAGGCCACATGGCGCTCGATGAATCTGGGAAAGCCCCGATCCAGATCAACGCCAAGTATCACCACCAGATCGGCGCGATTCTGCACTTCGCCCAAGGTGGTGGTGTGCCATCCCCGGCTTTGCAACACACGCAGGCTGCTGTTCAGGGCCTGCGAATGCATGTGATCCACCACGGCCCCGCAGTGCTCCGCAAGGCGGAACAACGCGCGCAAGCCTTGCACATCGCTGCCCAGCCCGTGGAAGAGTGGGCGTTTGCTTGCGCGCAGGAGTCTGGTGGCAGCCGTCAGGGCGACTTCGATAGTGACCTGTTTGCCGCCGACACGCGGTGCACCTGTGGCTTCTGCAGATGAATAACCTGCCGAGGCACGGAGGCACGCGTTCCGCGGTGACTGAGTGGGTTCAAGAGGAGAGTCCAGCGCGAGGTCATCGCACAGCAACGCACAGAAAGGGCAGGCGAAGTCTTCAGCTGCGGTTGCTGTGGAGTGAGGATGCGCAAGTGTTGATGACACGGCTTGACCAGCTTGGAGGGTAATTGACCAGTCTGGAACGGCCCACGCTTGCAGCGTCCGTGGGGACTGGTCTGAACGGTAGCACAGACACGTGCGTCGTCCCAAGTCCTGCCGGGCTCTGATACTGCCAAGCCGGGGGCGCGCGGGATTTGTGGTGAGCCCCCGCCATGGCTCAGACTTCCCGGATGGAATGCAGGTTCTTCCTCAAGTTTCAGTCGATGTTGCGGCAACGCTCGCGGCCCCTGTCCGCGCACTGTTTTTGGGGGGCGCGGAGTTGAAACTGAGGATCACCTCACCCGCACGCCTACATCTTGGCTTCCTCGATTTGCACGGGGGCCTGGGCAGAAGGTTCGGCAGCGTGGGCCTCGCGATCACGGGTCTGGATGCGTGCGTGACGGCCGCTGTTTGCCCCATGAGCGAATCCCATGCCGTGAGTGCCGGCATTCATCGCTCGCGTATCGAGACCGTGCTTACGGCGCTGTCGCGTCACTTCGGTGAGCGCGCGCCAGTTAAAATGGCTCTGGAATCATCGTCACCGGTGCATGCCGGGCTGGGATCGGGCACGCAGCTTGCCCTCGCGGTCGCCAAGGCCTGGACGCTTGCGCACGGCCTCGAGGTGTCCGCACGAACCTTGGCCAGCGTGGTCGGTCGCGGTCAGCGTTCAGGGATTGGGATTGCCGTCTTTGAACAGGGCGGCGTGATCATCGATGGCGGGCGCGTGGCCGGAGGAGTGCAGCCCGCACCGATACTGGCGCGCTACGAATTTCCGTCTGCCTGGCGGATCGTCCTTGTTTTCGATGAAGCTGATCACGGCCTCCATGGGCCGGAAGAACTCGCTGCATTCGCACGTCTTGCGCCCATGCAGGAGACAGTCGCGGCAGAGCTCGCCCGCTGGTGCCTGCTCGGTTTGATGCCTGCCCTGGTTGAAGAGGATTTCTCTGCATGCAGTGCCGCGATCGCGGAAATACAGGCGAGAGTGGGCGACTACTTCGCGCCCTGCCAAGGGGGGCGTCGCCATGCGAGTCCCGCCGTGGCCGCGGCACTCGACTCTGTTCGCGCGCGTTTCGGTCTGCGCGGCCTCGGCCAAACGTCCTGGGGGCCCACCGGCTTCGTGTTTTCGCCCGACGCGGAAACCGCCGCGGCGGTGGTCGCACATCTGGGCACGAAAACCGGCTCGACTACGCGCCTGCGTTGCCAGGTCGTGACCGGCTGCAATCACGGCGCCATAATCGAGGCCTCGGAGTAATCACAGATTCGTCCTCGGGTCACAGAAAGCACCCATGAAACATCCTTGTCTGCCACACGTTTTCGCGCCCACGCGCTATGTGAGCCCGTTCGACATCAACATGGCCTCCGAGCCCGTCTGTCTTGCATACGACGAAGCCTTCGCCCTGGCGCGGAGTCTGGTCAGAGCGTCCGTCGATCGCTGAGTCCGTCCTGATTCTGGCCCAGTCCGCGCGCGCGCTCGCCTCGGCGGCGTGGGCCGCGGGCTTCGAGCCCCACGTCCTCGACCTCTTTGGTGATGAGGACACCTTGGCTTGTGCAGCCTCGTGGCAGCGTCTGGAACTCGATGCTCGCGGCGCGCTCGATTGCGCGCATATGGTTGCCACCGTGCAGTGTCTGCTAAGACACGTCCCTTCAATGCCGGTGGTGTGGGGTGGAGGCCTGGAGACTTACCCCGAGGCCCTGCGTGCATTGGCCGCGGGTGGTTCCCTGCTCGGCAGTAACACGGTGGGTCTCGCTCAACTGCAGGATCCTCTCGCACTCGCCGCGAGCCTGCGTGTTCACGGAATCGTCATGCCGCCCATGTCTCTCCACCCGTCGGGCGAAACGGGTTGGCTCAGCAAGCGGGTAGGGGGCGCGGGTGGGATGCATGTGCAGGCAGCTGACGGTTGCACGCCAACGGAATCAGGGAGGTATTTCCAACGCCACATTGACGGTGAGGCCTGCTCGGTCACCCTGCTCGCGATGACAGACGGCGTACGGATTCTCGGCTGGAATCGCCTGCTGCGCGATGAATGCCTGGCCGGCCCGGGCTTTGCCTGGCAGGGCGCCATCACCGCCCCCGATCTTCCGCGAGCCGTGCGGGAATCCATCGGCCGCGCCGCCGGAGTGATCGCCGACGAGCTCGGGTGGCGGGGTTTGTGTGGTCTCGATTTCATTATGCCGACCGACGGTGGTGAGCCATTGGTGATTGATCTCAATCCCCGGCCTACCGCGACGTTCGTGCTGCACACTCCTGCCGCTCTCGCTTTTCGTTTGCATCTGGATGCCTGCCGGGGCCTGTCGCCAGTCTTGGAGCCCATGGCGGGGCGGCAGGCACGACAGGGCTTGCGAGTGGTCTATGCAGCCCATCCCCTGGCCATTCCAAACTCGCTAGACTGGCCACCCTGGATCAGTGATCGACCCGCACGCGGCAGCCGCCTCGGTGCGGGCGACCCTGTTTGTACCGTGCATGCATCCGGCAGTTGCCACGCGGAGGTTCTCGCGAGCCTGCAGTCGCGTGCACTCGAGCTGATGGATAGCCTCTGCCACCCACGATAAAAGCCGCATGCGGGGAGTCGCCATGGATACCAGCCACCTCTTGCCCAGAGCCAACGTCAACACCTGCGCCGAGCCTCTGGTCCGCGCACTGCTGCAGGATCCCGCCCGCTATCGGGTGCAAGTGTCCACGTTGGAGAGCGGAGCCCGCCTCATCGATGCGGGCATCGATGTCCCCGGTGGACTCGAGGCGGGGCGGATCATCGGCGAGATCTGCATGGGTGGTCTCGGCACCGTCGCCTTGCGGGCGAACGCCCCTTTCAAACGCTGGGCATGGCAGGTCGATGTGCAGGCAAGTGATCCGGTGACCGCCTGCCTTGCCTCCCAGTACGCAGGCTGGAGCCTGAATCACGGCAAGGGCGCGGAGGGGTTCAATGCCCTGGGCTCAGGTCCCGGCCGCTCCATTGGCAGCCGTGAGCCGCTATTCACCGAACTTGCCTATCGCAATCCCCCAGCGCCCACCTGCCTCGTGCTGGAAGTCGATCGCTTGCCGCCCCCGGAAATCGTCACCAAGATCACGCAGCAATGCCAGATCGCGCCCGCTGATCTGACCCTCATCCTCACCCCGACCTCGAGTCTCGCCGGCAGTGTGCAGATAGTGGCGCGCGTGCTGGAGGTAGCCTTGCACAAGGTGCATGCCCTGGCCTTTCCGTTGGAAAAAATCGTCGATGGCGCGGGCACTGCCCCGATCCCGCCGCCCACGTCCAACTTCATCAAGGCCATGGGGCGGACCAATGACGCCATTCTTTTTGGCGGCAGGGTTCAGCTCTACGTCGATGCCACGGACGCGGACGCCGAGTCGCTCGCCAACGCCTTGCCAAGCGCGGCGTCGCGTGATTTCGGTCGCCCCTTTGCCAAGGTATTCAAGGATTACGAATACGATTTCTACAAGGTTGATCCCATGCTCTTCTCGCCCGCCGTGTGCGCAGTCACTGCGATGAGGAGCGGCCGTACCTTCGAGGCCGGAGCTCTGCGCGAGGACTTGCTCGATCTCTCGTTTGGAGGATGAAGCTGCCAGCACGTGATCCGCGCGTCGTCATCTTTACCGACGAGCCGGGATGGCATGGCCGCTCGCTGCTCCAGGCACTTGATGAGCGTGGCGTCGAGGCGGTGTTTCTCTCGCTGAAGGACGCCCGGTTCGTCATTGAAAAAGGGCGACACCTGCCGCAGCTGCCCGGATTCGATTCTGCCCTGCCGCGTGGCGCTTTCGTGCGAGGTGTGCCGGGTGGGGCGCTCGAATCAGTCATCCTGCGTCTCGACGTGCTGCATGCCCTGGCCATGCTCGGAGTGCCTGTTTTCAACAGCGGCCGTGCCATAGAGCGCACGGTCGACAAGGTACTCACCAGCTTTCTGCTGTCCCGACAGGGGGTGCCGACGCCGGCCACTTCGGCCTGCGAGTCCATCGTAGAGGCGCAGATTTTTTGCGCACCTTTCTTCGCCGCGCGACGACCGGTGGTACTCAAGCCATTGTTTGGATCGCAGGGCCAGGGCCTGATACTCGTGCAGGACGAGATGCAACTGGCAGCGACGGTGCCGGTAGGCGGCGTGTTCTATCTGCAGGAATTTCTGGGCAGCACGACACCGCCTTATCAGGATTGGCGGGTCATGGTGATCGATGGTCGTGCGCGCTTTTGCATGCGGCGCGAGAGTACGCACTGGATCACCAATCGTGCACAGGGTGCGCGATGCCTGGCGGCGCCGCTGGAAGCCCCGCTGGCAACGCTGGCGGAGGCTGCGGCGGCAGCGCTGGATGTGGATTATGCCGGGATTGATCTGTTGCTCTGCCCGGATGGGGAATGGCGCGTGATTGAGGTCAATGGCATCCCTGCCTGGTGGGGACTGACCCAGGCGACGGGCGCGGATGTCACCGGCGCCCTGGTCGAGGCTTTTATGGCGCGCCTGAATTGATGGACGAAGTGACGAATGGCCACGATGCGGCCGCATTGTTCCGGCTGGCCTGTCGTTACGACGTGCTGGCGTTCAAGCCCGGCAATGTCAGCATCGCGCGCGCAGGTCATGGGATGTCCGCACGTGACTTCCTGGCGAGCGCTGCACTCGCTGCGCCCTGTCTGATTCGACCGGGTCGCCCGTTGGGGCGCCGGATTCGTGATGCTGTTGAAGCCACTGCTGCTGGAGTGGGCTGCAATACCAATCTCGGAATCCTGCTGCTGTCGGCGCCGCTGCTTGCGGCAAGCGCGGTTGGGTCAACCGGGGCGTCGCTCGCCACGCGCCTGGAAGAAACCTTGCGCGACACCAGCATCGAGGATGCGGTGGAGGTCTATGCCGCCATCCGTCTGGCGCAACCGGCAGGTCTCGGTTCGGCGCCGGCCGAAGATGTGCAGGACGTCCCCAGTCGTACCTTGCGGGAGGTGATGGCGTTGGCCGCGGATCGGGACGAGGTCGCGGCGCAGTATGCCCATGGCTATCAGACCGTGTTCGGAATCGGCTTGCCTGCCTTGCAGGGGGCACTGCAATCGGGCGCATTTCTGTCGCGGGCGGTGACCGATTGCTATCTCCGCTTGCTCGCCTCTCTGGAGGACAGCCATATCGCGCGCAAGTGGGGACGCACGATAGCCGCCGGTGTCAAGGCCGAAGCCCGGGCGGTGACATCCGCCTTGAAAGCGTGCGACACTCAAAAGGCAAGGTGGCAGGTGCTGTCCGCCTTTGACAAGACACTGAAGGGCAGGGGACTCAATCCCGGCACGACCGCCGATCTGACCGTCGCCAGCTTGCTGGCTCTGTTGCTGGACTCGGCGCCGAAGCCTTGAACCCTCGCAGCGTCGCTGCGGCCGCAGGGCGCTGCAGCCAGGTACAAGAACAAATCCCGAGCATTGAACAGGAGAAATCAAATGGCTGTAGTAGATCGCGTTCTGGTTGGCGAATCGCTGGTAGGGGATGGCAACGAAGTCGCCCACATCGACCTCATCATGGGCCCCCGCGGCAGCGCGGCGGAAGCGGCCTTCTGCAATTGCATCACGAACAACAAGGACGGCTTTTCCAGTCTGCTGGCGGTAGTTGCCCCCAATCTGGCTGCCAAGCCGAGCACCGTGATGTTCAACAAGGTCACGATCAAGGGCTCGAAGCAGGCGGTGCAGATGTTCGGACCCGCGCAGCGTGGTGTCGCGATGGCCGTGGCGGACTGCGTGGAAGACGGCACCATTCCCGCCAACGAAGCCGATGATATTTTCATCTGCGTCGGCGTGTTCATCCACTGGCTCGCCGATGACGACAAGAAGATTCAGGAATACAACTATCAGGCGACCAAGGAGTCCATCAAGCGCGCCGTGGCGCGTGAGCCGAAGGCTTCCGACGTGGTCCAGCAGAAGAGCAAGGTCGACCATCCGTTCCAGGCCAAGTAACAGTGATGACCGGGGCGGTCCTGACCGCACCGGTTGGCCCAGCAAAGCCCCGCTCCGGCGGGGCTTTTGTATTCAGGCCCCCCCTTTCTCCACCCGGGCCAGGTCGCCTGATGTCAACGCTCTCCGGTGCAAGGCCGTGGCGAGCAGGACTGCCGCAACACCCCTTTCTCCCAGCGCATCCAAATCACTCTTATCGCGCACTCCTCCCGCTGCGATGATGCGTGCACTCGGTGCCTGCGTCGCGAGGCAATCGATCAGCTGGAGATCAGGTCCGAGCCCGCTGCCGACGTGGTCAAGGTTCATGGCGATGATGGCTGCCGGCCACAGTGGCGGCGCCTCTGCAAGCAAATCGGGACCCAGGACCTCACCTTGGTGATGATCAAGCGAGAGCAGGGGTGGCAATCTGCCGGTGCAACGCGCCCGCGTCCCGTGCCACGCCGACAGATCGGCCAGTGATTCGCTGCCGATGATGAGGCGCACATTTGCCGCGCCCGCATAGAACGGTATGACCGTGCGTGTTCCGAAACCGGCATCCACCCAGAACTCCAGATCGGGATGTTGCGTCACCAGTGCCGCTATCTCATGATCGTGATCGCCAAGCCTGCGGATGGCTGAGAGGTCCGCGATGTAACAGCTTCTAAACGGGTGAAAGCCTAGCAGCCCGGCGAGTACCTCACGCGCAATCGGCCGGGTGGCGAAGGGTGTCTGCAGGGGTTGGTAATGATCCCGCAGGCCTCTCACCGCGTGTACCACCGTTCCCCCCAGCAAATCGATCACGGGCACACATCGCATGCAGGTTTTCCCTCAAATCACTCTCGACCAGCCCGGATCCTAGGGAGAGCTTTCTTGCTTTACCACGGCTGGGATATCGGTGGAGCCCACGTGAAGTACGCGCTGGTCGATGGCGACGGTCGTGTGCTCACGGTCGAACAGCGCACCTGCGCCCTGTGGCAGGGGCTGGACGCTCTGGTTGCCGTGTTGGCCGAACTCGCGCCTTCGCCTGATCTGGCTGTCGCTCGACATGCGGTGACCATGACGGGTGAGCTGTGTGATCTGTTTGCCACACGGGCTGAGGGTGTGGTGGCTATTCTCGGTGTCCTGAAACGATATCTGGGGGAGGATCTCGCCGTGTTTTCTCGCAACGGCTTTCTGTCCCCGGCGGCGGCCTGTGCCGAACCTGAGGCAGTGGGTTCGATGAACTGGCGAGCCACCGCGCTCGATTGCGCACAAGTGGCGGGAACGGGCGTGCTGCTCGATATCGGAAGCACCACCACAGACATCGTGCCCTTCGCCGAGGGGGCGGTGTGTGCCCGGGCAGATCGCGATGGCACGCGGCTCGCCTGCGGCGAGCTCGTCTACACCGGTATCTGCCGGACCCCCGTGATGGCCGTGGCCACCCAGGCGCCGTTCGCCGGTGCGTGGCGAGGACTTGCCGCTGAATATTTCGCGAACATGGCGGATGTCTATCGGGTCACTGGCGATCTGCCGGAGGCAGCCGACGATTTTCCTACCGCTGATCAGCGCCCGGCAGATGTTCCGCACAGCCGTGCCCGCCTCGCGCGCATGCTGGGTGAGGATGCATCGAACCTCGATCACGGCGCGCTGGATGGGTTTGCGGAGCACCTCATCCAGTGCCAGTTGCAGCGTATCGAACAGGGCCTTGCCCAGGTTGCCAGTGCGGCATCAGGGAGACTCTCCGGGATGCTTCTGGTCGGTGCTGGCGTGGGCAGTTTCCTCGCCTCCCGGATTGCCGCGCGCTGCGGTGGACATTTCACCGATTACGCCAGTCTTTGCGGCGCCCCGGCCCGTGCGGCAGTGAATATAAGTGCACCCGCAGTCGCGGTGGCACGGCTTCGCGGGCGTCACACAGCATGAAGCCTGCCGCGCGTCTGGAGTCCCTGCCGTACAGTCGTGACTCGGGCGCCCTTGCTTCCCGGCTGGCGGATCGTCCCTGGTTCATGTTTCTGGACAGTTGCCGCCAGGCTGCCGCGCGCGGCCGCTACGACATCCTCGCTTGCGATCCGCATATGGTGCTCGTCACCCGGGGTAACGACACGACCATCCATCGCGGTGACGGGATCGAGATTTCCGGGCGCGACCCTTTCCTTCTCGTGGACGAGGCACTGACTGAACTGGGTCCGGCTCAGGCTGGCGAGCTGCCTTTTGCGGGTGGCGCCCTGGGCTTCTTCGCCTACGATCTCGGACGGCGACTGGAGCAACTTCCTGTGTTGGCGCGCCGGGATCTCGACACGCCGGACATGGTCGTCGGCATTTATGCGCACGCCGTCGTGATCGACCACGATGCCCATGCTTGCTGGCTGGTATCGCATCCCGCGGCACCGGACGAGCCGACATTCCTGCGGCGCGCCTGCAGGATGCAGGATCCGGTCACGCCGGCGGCGTTCGGCACACGCTTTGAGGTGACGTCTCAGGTGCGCCCGGAGATGGACTTCGCGACCTATGCCTCTGCCTGGCAGCGCATCAAGCGTTATCTCTCCGATGGAGATGTCTACCAGGTCAACCTGACCCAGCGTTTCTCGGCCGAAGTTCGTGGCGATGCCTGGGACGCCTACCAGCGCTTGCGGCATGTGAATCCAGCGCCTTTCTCGGCCTATCTCAAGCTGCCAGACGGCGCCATTCTCAGTTCCTCGCCGGAGCGCTTCGTGCGCGTGCGAGGCGATGAGGTGGAGACCCGCCCCATCAAGGGCACGCGCCGCCGCAGCGAGGATCCCGTGGAAGACGCTCGCCTGGCCGAGGAGCTCTCTGCAAGCCCCAAGGACCGGGCGGAAAATGTGATGATCGTCGACCTCCTGCGCAACGATCTGGGCAAGATATGCGCCGTGGGCTCGGTGCGGGTTCCGCACCTTTTTGCGATCGAGACCTATACCCGGGTGCACCACCTCGTGAGTACCGTGCGCGGCAAGCTCGCGGAAGGAGTCTCGGCGGCCGCGGTGCTGCGCGCCTGTTTCCCGGGTGGCTCGATCACGGGCGCGCCAAAGATCCGCGCGATGGAGATCATCGAGGAGCTGGAACCCAATCGACGGGGTGTCTACTGCGGGGCGATCGGTTATCTGAGCTGCGATGGTGGCATGGACACCAATATCGCGATTCGCACCCTGGTGCAGGACGGAACCAGGCTCTATTGCTGGGCCGGAGGCGGCATCGTGATGGATTCGGAGCTGGAATCCGAATACCAGGAATGCCTCACCAAGGCCGCTGCCATGCTGGAGGTCTTCGCGGATGCGGAGATACCGGGGCTGCGTCGTTAAGCTGGGTGGCAGTCTGGGTGGCAGCCCCTGGCTGGCGTCCTGGCTGTCTGTGCTGGCGCATCCCACGGCAAGCTGCACCGTGGTTCCCGGTGGTGGGCGCTTCGCGGACGCAGTTCGCACGGCGCAGGCCGAGTGGAACATCACCGATGATGCCGCGCATGCCATGGCCTTGCTGGCGATGGCGCAGTATGGACTGGCGCTGCAGTCACGGGCGCCGGGTTTGGCCTTGGCTCGGGGCCTCGCGGCGCTGGAGCAGGGTGACCACACCGCGCCCAGACTCTGGCTGCCCATTCTTGCGGACCAGCATGCGCTTGATGCGGACGGACTGCCGCGCGACTGGTCGCTCAGTTCGGACAGTATCGCCCTGTGGCTTGCCAATCGACTCCAGGCGGATGCGCTGGTCCTCGTCAAACCACTGGACGGCAAGAGCACCCTGGACTGCACCCCCGAGCAGATCCGTGAATTCTCGGCCCAGGGGGTGCTGGACGCCTTTTTCCCTGGGCTTACTCCCGCCTGTCCGGTCCACATCATGGCTGCCGGGGAAGGGCCGGGTGATCTTGCAATTCTTGATTCAAGCCTGACGTGGCATGGCCGCTAAGGAACTGTGGTGAATTCGCCCTGCGAATCCACCTGAACGTCCCCGATCCGGAGCCCACCGATGCGTGACCACTCGACCGCTCTCTCGCTCAAGACCCAGATGCTGTGCGTAGGCGGCGCTGGCGTGGCCGGTATCCTGCTCACTGCGCTCGCGGAGTTCGTGCCCCTGCCACGGGCCACCTTGATACTCCCGATAATCGGCGCGGCCTTGCCTTTGGCTGTGGCTGGCGTACTCGGGACTCGGGTGGCGGAGCGGGCGCGCCGACTGCTGCAAACCTTGCGCAACCCGGAGACCGGGACGGCGCCGGGGTTGGAGGGCGCGGACGAGTTGGCCGACATCGCGCGCCTTCTGGCGGAGGAGCAGCGGCGGGTCCGGGGACAACGCCGGTATCTGTTGGAAACAGGCGCCACGCTCAGAACCGCTGCGACCGACGTCCAGGCCGCCTGCGGCGAGGCGCAGCTGGGTGTTCGCCGCCAGCACCAGGCCTTGCAACAGCTGGTTGAGGAGTTGCCTGCCCTGCAGCAGGCTCAGGCGGGACACCTGTCGGCGGTCACGGCACTCGGTAACGAGACCGGGCACGTGGTCACACTCGCCGACCGGAATGGAGAGAGCGTTGGGGCCCTCGGCAGCTTGCTCGCCCGTGCAGATGAAGGATTGGCCGATGCGGAGACTGCGTTGACGGCGCTCGCGGAGGAGGGCGCACGGATCACCAAGGCCTTGACCGCGTTTGAGGCCCTGGCCGAGGAGATCTCGCTGGTCGCGCTCAACGCCTCCATCGAGGCGGCACGCGTTGGCACGGCCGGTCAAGGCACTGCATTCATGGCGGATGAGGTGGCCGGAATGGCCAGTCGTGCGCGCAGTTTCAGCGAAGATCTGAGTCGTACCCTGACGAGACTCGATACGGGCGCCTCGGCCGCGGCTGAACCGCTCCAGCGGGGACGTGACCTGATGGAGAGTGGTCGCAGAGAATTGGCCGATCTGCGTCAAGCCTGCAGCACGGAGCGCGCGGGCCTCGAAGCGCTGGCCGGTGGACTGGCCGCTCAGGCTCGGGATCTCTCCTCGAGTCTGGAGGTCACTGCCCGGCTCGCAGACACGCTCGCGGAAGTCGAGCGCAATTCGGCGGAGAGTGACGAGAAAGTGTTCCGCGTCTCGCAGCGCAGCCGTACGCTCGTTTCCTTGCTCGATGCCCAGCAGATCACTACCGTGAATCTGAGAGAGGCCGGACTGGGCGGGCGTGTGGGTTCAGGGAATACCTGACGGCGGTGCGAGAGGCACCGCGCCGGTAACAGAGCCGCTTATTGCGCGTTGCCACAGGGGGAAGGAGCAGGACAAGGCCTGCTTGCGTGCATAAAAAAAGCCGGAAGCCAGTATCCCGGCTTCCGGCCAATGCAGCACGCTTAGCTCCAATCGTGGAGGTCTGGTCTAATGCCCAATTAGTCCCAGCTAAGCGCACCGCCTGTCTGATATTCCGTCACTCGCGTCTCGAAGAAATTCTTCTCTTTCTTGAGATCGATGATTTCGCTCATCCACGGGAACGGATTGCTCGCCCCCGGATACTGCTCTGCCAGTCCAATCTGGGCGAAGCGCCGGTTGGCGATGTACTGAAGGTATTCCTCAAACATGTTCGCATTGAGGCCCAGAATGCCTCGCGGCATAGTGTCCCGGGCATAGCGAATCTCGAAGTCGATGGCATCGCGAATCAGGTTGATGATTTCGTGCTGGAAATCCTCGGTCCACAGATGCGGGTTCTCGACCTTGATCTGGTTGATGACATCGATACCGAAATTCATGTGCATCGATTCATCACGCAGGATGTACTGGAACTGCTCCGCCACACCGGTCATCTTGTTGCGGCGTCCCATGGACAGGATCTGTACGAAGCCAACGTAGAAGAAGATGCCTTCGAACACCACGTAAAAGGCGATCAGGTCCCGCAGCAGGCGTTGGTCGGCCTCCGGCGTGCCGGTGCGGAAGGTTGGATCGCCCAAGCTTTCCGTGAAGCGCATGGCCCATGAGGCCTTGTCATGCACGGCAGGAATCTCGCGGTACATGTTGAAGATCTCGGCCTCGTCGAGGCCCAGGCTCTCCACGCAGTACTGGTAGGCATGGGTGTGGAGTGCTTCCTCGAAAGCCTGGCGGAGCAGGTACTGACGGCACTCGGGGTTGGTAATCAAGCGGTATACCGCCAGCACCAGATTGTTCGCCACCAACGAATCGGCGGTGGAGAAAAACCCGAGATTGCGTTTGATGATCAGGCGCTCGTCTTCTGTCAGGCCATCACGGCTCTTCCAGAGGGCGATGTCCGCCGTCATGTTGATTTCCTGCGGCATCCAGTGGTTGGCGCAAGCATTGAGGTATTTCTGCCATGCCCACTTGTATTTGAAGGGCACCAGCTGATTCAGGTCGGCCCGGCAGTTGATCATCATCTTGTCGTCAACCGCCAGCCGACGTGCGCCGAACTCCACCTGCTCCAGCCCGGTAGCACCGGCCTGCTCCGCCCCCTGGGGCGCGGGCGTGGTGGCGGGCATGGCCTTCGCCGGGGCGACGGCTTCCGGTTCAAGACGGGCCAGCATTTCGGTAGCGGCGGCGGCGCGCGCATAGCGCTCCGCATCCGCGTTAGTGGTTCCGGCGGGCTGTTTGAACTTCGCCAGCGGATCATCCCAATTCAGCATTCATTCCCCCTGCAAATCTTGCGCAAATTCTTTCCAAACCTGGCGGCTGCCGGCCTTACTGGCAGGCTTCGCAATCCGGATCGAGGATGGAGCACACCTTGGGCCCCTCCACTGCGGGTGCGGCCAGCTGTGCCGTCTTCTGCTGCTGTACAGCATTCAGCTTGCCGTCGCTGAGCGTGCTCTTCTCCACATGCGTGGCCCCGATGGTGCGCAGGTAATAGGTGGTTTTCAGGCCTTTCACCCACGCCAGCTTGTAGAGGTTGTCCAGCTTGCTGCCGTTGGGCTCCGCCATGTAGAGATTCAGGGATTGGGCCTGATCCAGCCATTTCTGGCGACGGGAACCGGCTTCCACCAGCCAGCGCGCGTCCATCTCGAAAGCGGTGGCATACAAGGCCTTGAGGTCCTGCGGGATGCGGTCTATCTGGGCCACGCTGCCATCGTAGTACTTGAGATCGTTGACCATGACCTCATCCCACAGGCCACGCTTCTTGAGATCCTCGACCAGGAACATGTTCACCACGGTGAACTCCCCGGACAGATTGGATTTCACGAACAGGTTCTGGTAGGTCGGCTCGATCGACTGACTGACGCCACAGATGTTGGAGATGGTGGCGGTAGGCGCGATCGCCATGCAGTTCGAATTGCGCATGCCGACTGTCTTCACTCGCTGGCGCAGGCTGGACCAGTCGAGTGACTGGCTGCGGTCCATGTCGAGATAGCCACCGCGGCCCTGCTCCAGCAGCTCGATGGAGTCGTGGGGCAGTACGCCGCGGCTCCACAGCGAACCCTCGAAGCTCGGATAGGTGCCACGCTCGACGGCCAGATCGGTGGAAGCCTTGATCGAGAAATAGCTCACTGCCTCCATGGATCGGTCGGCAAACTCCACCGCCTCTTGCGTGGCGTAGGGCAGGCGCAGATGGTAGAGGCAGTCCTGAAAACCCATGACGCCGAGACCCACCGGCCGATGGCGCAGATTGGAGGCGCGGGCAGTCGGCACACTGTAGAAGTTGTAGTCGATGACGTTGTCCAGCATGCGCATGGCCACGGATATCGTCTTCTCGAGCTTCTGCATGTCGAGCCCCTGCGGGCCCATGTGCTCGGACAGGTTGACCGAGCCCAGATTGCACACCGCGATTTCGTGGCCGGGCGAAGTGTTGAGCGTGATTTCCGTGCACAGGTTGGAACTGTGGACCACGCCCACATGCTGTTGGGGCGAGCGGAGGTTGCAGGGATCCTTGAACGTGACCCAGGGGTGCCCGGTTTCGTAGAGCATGCCGAGCATCTTGCGCCAGAGGTCAACCGCCCGCACCTTCTTGTGGTTGCGGATCTCGCCACGCGCGGCACGTTCCTCGCACTGCGCATAGCGTCGCGCGAATTCCTCGCCGAAGAGGTCGTGCAGATCCGGCACGTCGTCCGGCGAGAAGAGGGTCCATTCACCATCCTCGCAGACGCGTTTCATGAACAGATCCGGTACCCAGTTGGCGGTGTTCATGTCGTGGGTGCGCCGGCGGTCGTCACCGGTGTTCTTGCGCAGATCGACGAATTCCTCGATGTCGATATGCCACGTCTCGAGGTAGGCGCACACCGCACCCTTGCGCTTGCCGCCTTGGTTGACGGCGACCGCCGTGTCGTTGGCGACCTTCAGGAACGGCACCACGCCCTGTGACTTGCCATTGGTGCCCTTGATGTGGGCACCCATGCCGCGCACCGGCGTCCAGTCGTTGCCTAGCCCACCCGCGAATTTGGAGAGCAAGGCGTTGTCCTTGACCGCACCGAAGATGCCATCGAGATCATCCGGCACCGAGGTGAGGTAGCAGGAGGACAACTGTGGCCGGAGTGTGCCCGAATTGAACAGGGTGGGCGTGCTGCTCATGAAGTCGAAGGTGGACAGCAGATCATAGAACTTGATGGCCCACTCTTCCGGCTCGATCTCGTTGATCGCGAGCCCCATCGCCACGCGCATGAAGAAGGCCTGCGGCAGCTCGAAGCGCGTGTCATCGTATTGCAGGAAGTAGCGATCGTAGAGGGTCTGCAGGCCAAGGTAGGTGAACTTGAAGTCACGCTCCGCCTTGATGGCATGGCCAAGGCGCTTCAGGTCGAAGTTGCCGAGGCGCGGATCCATCAGCTCGAGATCGATGGCGCGCTTCACATAGTTCTCGAAGTAATGCGGATAGCGCTCGACCATCTCGTGCTGGGTCGCCGTATCCGCATGGTTGCCCACATAGGTGAGGGCCTCCTGGCGGAACGCGTCCATGAGCATGCGCGCGGCTACATAGGTGTAGTTGGGATCGCGTTCGATGAAGGTGCGGGCACTCATCACGAGCGCCCGTGAGACGTCCTCTTCGGCCACGCCATCAAACAGCGAGCGCATGGCTTCCGCGAGGATCAGCGCCGGATCCGTGTTGAGGATGTCCTGGCAAGCCTCGGTGACGATGCGCTGGAGCCGGCTGCTGTCGAGCGGCGCCCGCACGCCATCGCGACGGGTGACCGAGATCTGGGGCGCGGTGGCGGTGGCGGCCTCGACCAGCTCCTGCTTGCGGGCCCGCTCACGTGCGCGATCCTCGCGGTAGAGCACGTAGGAGCGTGCAACCCGGTGGTGCTCACTGCGCATGAGGGCCAGTTCGACCTGGTCCTGGATGTCCTCGATATGGACGGCGCCGCCCGCAGGCATGCGCCGGGTGATGGCGCGGATGACGGAATCGGCCAGTTCCTCGACCGTCTCGTGGACCCGGGTGGACGCCGCGGCGTTGCCCCCTTCCACGGCGAGGAAAGCCTTGGTCATGGCGATCTTGATCTTGTCGCCGTCGAAAGTGGTGACCTTGCCGTTACGGCGGATCACCTTGAACTCGCCAGGGGCGGTCGCGGCGAGTTCGGTCTGAGTGGCCCCGGCAGGAATGTCCGAGGTCCAGAGGTTCCTGCCAGCCGCGCGGCTGACGGTGGAATTTTCGAGATCCATGCATGCTCCTCTGTGGCGAGAGAGGTTTGTGGGGACCTGTGACCAGGCCTTCGAAATTTTCTGGGAACGGCGTGTAAGCACTTGTATGACACCACAATAAGATGTGCCTCACAAGCCCCGCAACCACAAGATAGTGTGGATTCTTCTGTGGATCCAGTCCCCGCAACCGGGCGCAAGCTGGGCACAATCTGGGGATAACTTCCGGGCCTTTGAGCCTGATCAGGGCCTTACGTGAAAATCGGTCAAAAATTGCCAGGCCCGGGGCGCCTCGCCCCGGTTGAACGTGCGGGCGGGCGCAGTCAGAGCGCGTTTCGCAGGTAGACGGGGAGGGCGGCTTCCGGCGCGAGCCCGGCGCCCTGCTGCAACAAGGGAGCGGCCAGGTCCGCCACATCGCGAGCCTGCGGAAAGGCATATTCGGCGGAAGCAAAGCCAGCCGGCTGGAGACGCACGAGATCCTCGGCCGTGAGCAGTTCAACGCCACGCCCCACCAGAGCCCAGCCTGGCCCCGGGGGCCGTGTCATTGCGGCCGTCGCCGTTGCCTGCTCGAGCAGCACCAGAAGCGCATGACCCTGCCGGATCTCGTACCCCCCCCAGTACACTTCCTGCCGCCTTGCATCGAGTATCGGTATCTGGAGGGCGTTGCCGTTGGCGCGCCACCCACCGTGTGCCAGCGCCGCCAAGCTGGAGAGAGGAATTACCGGTAGATCGTGCGCCAGTGCGATGCCCTGTGCCGCGCTAGCCGCAACCCGCACGCCGGTGAATGCGCCAGGGCCACTGCCGAAGGCCAGACCATCGAGAGCCGAGGAGGACATTCCCGCTTCAGCCAGCAGAGCCTCGCAGGCGGGAAGCAGATGCACCGTGTGGCTTGCGGGTGCCGACGCGTGTCGTTGCACGCAGAGGCCGTCGATCCACAGGGCCACGGAGCAGAATTCGCCGGAAGTCTCCAGCGCGAGAATCTTCATTTGGAATTCATCTCCGGGGCATCGCTTCCAGGGATCGGCGCTGAAGGCCTGCGCCGGTATACTCCTGCCGCATGTTCACTCCCGTAGAAACCTTCATCGCGTGGCGTTATACCAGAGCGCAGCGCAGGACTCAGTCGGTTTCGTTGATCGCGGCGATCTCCATTTCGGGGGTGGCGCTCGGCATCGCAGCCCTGCTGACCATCCTGTCGATCATGAACGGCTTCGGGCACGAAATGCGTGAACGCCTGCTCGGCATGACGGCGCATGTGGAAGTGGAGGCCGCGGCCGGCACGATTCCCGCGTGGGAAGATCTGGGCGCCACATTGACGGCCCATCCCGACGTCACTGGCTGGGCCCCGCTGATTGAAGGTCAGGCGTTGTTGACCCGACAGAATGCCGTGCAAGGGGCACAGGTCCGGGGGGTCGAGCCGGCGCGCGAAGCTTTGGTGAGTGCGCTGCCGCGGCATGTGCGAGCAGGCAGCCTGGACGCACTGGAGGAGGGTCGCTTCAGGATTCTGGTGGGTGCGGGCCTTGCCGACGCTCTCGGTCTGGCCGTGGGCGATGGCGTGATGCTGGTGCTGGCAGAGCCTCTGCGCACAGCCAGCGGCATGCTGCCGCGACTGAAACGCTTCGAGGTGGCCGGGATCTTCGAAGCCGGTGTGCAGGAGTTCGACACTGCCACGGTCTTCATCCATCTTCGCGACGCGCAGCGCGTGTTCCGGCGCACGAATGGGGTGGATGCGCTGCGTCTGGTCTCGCGTGATCCTTTCGACCTCCGCGCTTTGGTCGGGGGATTACCTACGACCCATGCCGGCAAACCCCTGAAGCTGACGCCGTGGACGGAGCGGCACGTCAACCTTTTCCGCGCCCTGGAGACCGAGAAAATAGTGATGTTCGTCATTCTCCTGCTCAGTGTGGGCGTCGCCGCCTTCAATCTGGTATCGACGCTGGTCATGGTGGTCACGGAAAAAACCGGCGAAATCGCCATCCTGCAGACCCTGGGGCTGACTCCGCGGCGCGTATTGCGCGTCTTCTTCACGCAGGGTGCGCTCATCGGCTGCGCCGGAGTCGTCGCGGGCACTGTACTCGGAGTCTTGCTGGGCACGCGGATAGAAGCGGTCATCGCCTGGTTGGAGAGGACTCTTGGCTTCAAGATATTGGCACCTGAGGTGTACTACATCAGCCATATCCCGGCCAGGCTTGAGCCCGCGGATGTCGCGGTGACCCTGTGCGTCGCCCTTGTTCTGTGCCTGCTCGCGCCGCTCTATCCGGCCTGGCTGGCAAGCCGCACCCGCCCAGCAGTGGAGCTTCGTCATGAATGACGCCCTGGTGCTCGACGCCCGCAATGTCGGCAAGCGCTACCAGGATGGTGCGCTGGATGTGGAAGTCCTGAAGCGGGTGAACTTCGCGGTGCACGCGGGCGAAAGCGTCGCAATCCTCGGGGCCTCCGGTTCGGGCAAGAGCACCCTGCTGCATCTGCTGGGGGGACTCGAATCGCCGAGTGCCGGCCAAATCCTGCTGTGCGGCGAAGATCTCGGGAAGATGGACGAGACCGCGCGCGGCCGTGTGCGCAATCGTGCGCTCGGTTTCGTCTACCAGTTCCACCATCTGCTGCCGGAATTCAGTGCCCTCGAGAACGTCGCGATGCCGGTGCTCATCGGTGGCGCCAAGGTGGACGAGGCGCGTGCCCGGGCTGAGGAAATGCTTGCGGCCGTAGGGCTCGCACACCGCCTGCAGCACAGGCCCGCGGAGCTCTCCGGTGGCGAGCGGCAGCGTGTGGCCATCGCGCGTGCGCTGGTCATGCGCCCTCGCTGTGTGCTGGCGGATGAGCCCACCGGCAATCTCGATGAGGCTACGGCACAGTCGGTGCTGGCCCTGATGTTGGCGCTCAGGGCAACTTCGGGCACGGCGCTCATCATCGTGACGCACGACCGACGTATTGCTGCCCAGCTCGACCGCACCGTGGAACTGCGCGGCGGGGAGCTGCAGGAGCTGGGAGCTACCGACGCCTGACCAGCATGCGACCTGCGTAGTCTCGCCGCCGATGGACTAAGATGGGCGCGTCGGCAGGAAGCCGGCATCCACTTCGACCCCAAGCGTCAAGGAAGACGATCCATGGTCCCGATTCTGGCCGCCTGGTGTGGCGGCATCGTGCTGTTTCTGCTTTGCCCTTGGCTGCCCCCGCGGTGGCTGGTGCTGCTGCTGGCGTCAGTCTCCGGGGCGGCCCTGTGGGTTACCCGCCTGCGTCCGCCCGCGCTCTGTCTGCTCGGGGCCTGCTGGAGCGCCTGGCACGCCCTTGCACTCATCGAAGCGCGAGTCCCTCTGCCTCTCGAGGGTGCGGCAGTGCGCGTGGCGGGTGAAATTCGTGAGCTGCCCGTGCAGCAGGGCAAGCGCATCCGCTTCCACCTGGAGGGCGCGCGAAGGCAGGGGCGGGCAGGTTGGCCGCTTGCACCCGTCACCTTGCGCCTTGCCGACTATGCAGGAACGGAGGGTCTCGCGGCTGGCAGCCGCTGCAGCCTTCATGTCCGCCTGAAGCGGGTTCGCGGCACGCGCAGCACGGGAGCTTTCGATCTCGAACAGTGGGCTCATGCCAGCGGGATAGCGGCGAGCGGCTATGTGGTCGCGCATCCAGCCAATCACTGCGAGCCCTTGGCATTCGCGCCCATCGTGAGGGCACGGGCTGCGCTGACCGAAGCCATCACACGAAGCGTCGCACCGGCGGCGAGCGCCTCCGTTCTGGCCGCTCTGGCGGTAGGAGCGAGAGCCGACATTGCCGATGAGCAATGGCGGATTTTGCGCGACACCGGTGTGATTCACGTGATCTCGGTGTCAGGCCTGCATGTGGCAATGGTCGCGCTCGGCCTGCACGGGATCGCACGCGCGATTCTCGCGCTCTTTGCCGTGACGACTGGTCGACGAGCTTGGCGCTGGTTGGCAGCCGTGATCGCATTTGCCGGCGCTGCTCTATACGCGCTCATTGCCGGATTCACCGTACCCACCCAGCGGACCCTGGTGATGATCGCGATCGCGCTGCTCAATCACTTGCGTGGTCGGGCGCTCTTCTCGATGGAATCCCTGCTGCTCGCGGCGGCCGTCGTGTTGCTGATCTCACCCACCGCCGGACTGACCCTGAGTTTCTGGCTGTCGTTCGGCGCGGTGGCCTTGATGGTGCTGCAGGCACAGCTGCAACGCGCCAGCACCTGGCAGGCCCGCTGGTTCGGCGTGCATCTCGCCTTGGCGCTGCTTTTCGCACCCATGCTGGCCTGGGCGTTCCAGTCCGTCCCGCTCGCCTCACCGCTCGCGAATGCCCTGGCGGTGCCCGTGGTCACTCTCACCATGGTCCCTTTGTTGCTGCTCGGATGTCTGACATGGCTGCCCGCGCCCAGCTTGAGTGGGGCTCTGTGGGTGTGGGCGGGGAGGATCTGGGACGGCGTGTGGTGGGGGCTGCTGAAGCTCGAGTCACTGAGCCCGGTGCTGGCACTGGATTCCAGGCCTCACGGTCTGCTGGTGCCCCTGGGCATCCTCGCAGCGGCGCTGGTGTGTGGGCCGCTGCGGGCCGCGCGGTTGCCTTGGGCCTTCGCCATTGGACTGCTCTTTCTCGTTCCTCTGGGGCAGCCTCCCGCGCACGGGGAGTTCGAGACCGTGGTCTTCGATGTGGGGCAGGGGCTCAGCGTCCTGGTCCGCACCCGGGCCCACACCTTGCTCTACGACACGGGCGCCCGGTTCCCTGAAGGGGGGGATCAGTCGCGTGCGGTCGTGCTGCCGTGGCTGCGCGCCCATGGCATCGCGAGCCTTGATCTGCTGATGGTCAGCCATGCGGATCTGGACCACGCCGGGGGTATCAGCAGCCTGCACGAGGCTCTTGCCATAAAAGAGGAACTTGGCGGGGAGCCGGTGGCAAGCGGGATGCCCGCTTCACGCCGTTGCGAACGGGGCGCGGCCTGGCGCTGGGAGGGGGTCGCTTTCGAAATTCTGCACCCGGCACCCGGCAGTCGACTCGAGGGCAATGACGCCTCCTGCGTGCTGCGTGTCGTGAGCTCCACAGGCAGCCTGTTGCTGACAGGGGATATCACCGCACAGGTCGAGCGTTCGCTCCTGCGCGAGGACGACGCGCTGGGGGCGGACGTCCTGCTGCTCCCGCACCACGGTAGCAGGACGTCCAGCAGTCGCGCGTTCCTGGCTGAGGTCAAGCCGGAATTGGCCGTCATCTCCGCGGGGTATCGCAATCCCTTCGCACACCCGGCGCCCGAAGTGCTTGAAAGTCTGGATGCGCTCGAGATCGCCAGCGTCAGTACGGTGCATGAGGGCACGCTGCGCATCTTTTTCGCGCGAGAGGGCTTGCAGGTGGAGAGCACGCGCCGGGGCTGGCCACGGCACTGGGATCCCTCGCAGTGAGCCTGTGCGACGCAGGGGACGCCGCACCCGGTCGCTCATGCCCTTTCCGCGCCTGACCGCGTCTGATACCTTTCCTGCCCGCCGGAGCAGTGTGCTCCGTTCCCAGAGGATCAGGCGCACAGTGTTCGAAATCATCAAAGCCGGCGGGTGGGTGATGTTCCCCATTCTGCTCGCCTCAGTGTTCGCCACCGCAATCATCGTGGAACGCTTCTGGTCGCTGCAGACCAAGCGTGTCACGCCGCCCAACCTCGTCGCCCAGGTCTGGCAGATGCTCAAGTCCGGTGCGCTCGACGAGGATCGTATCCATGCCCTGCGCATCGGCTCGCCGCTGGGCCGGGTGCTGGCCGCCGGCCTCGTCAATCGGGGTCACAATCGGGCCGTGCTCCGCGAAAGCATCGAAGAAGCCGGACGCCACGTGGCACATGATCTCGACCGCTACCTGAATACCCTGGGCACGATTGCCGCCATCTCGCCCTTGATGGGGTTGCTGGGCACCGTGTTCGGCATGATCAAGATGTTCGCCGCCCTCAAGGCGCATGGCATCGGTGATCCAAGCGCGCTTTCGGGCGGTATCGCCGAGGCCCTGATCACCACGGCGGCGGGACTCACTGTGGCCATTCCCGCGCTGTACTTCTATCGTTTCCTGCGTGGCAAGGTGGATGCTCTTGTCATCACCATGGAGCAGGAGGCACTCAAGCTGGTAGAGGTTCTGCAGGGCGAACGCGCGCAAGAGCCGACATGAATTTCCGGGGACGCCGGCAGGAGGACATCGAGGTCAACATCACGTCGCTGATCGACGTGGTCCTGCTGCTGCTCATCTTCTTCATGGTCTCCACCCGCTTCGTGGATGAATCGAAGATCGATCTCCAGCTGCCGTCTGCCAGTGAACACCCCATTCCCACCGAACCTGCTTCCATCGAAATCGTGATCGACAGGCAGGGTCAGTTCTTCGTGGCTGGCAAGGCGTTGCCCGACAGTGCGATGGAGAGCCTGCGCGCCGCGCTCAAGGCTGCGAAAGGGGACTCCCGAGACCCCATGGTCATCATCAGCGCCGATCGCGAAACAGATTTCCAGTTGGCGGTCGATGCCATGGATGCTGCTCGCATGGAGGGGCTAACCCGCATCACCTTTCC